>Ga0207873_1001207_pt1 | contig 25733 bp, 33 predicted proteins | sample BGWIniCompost_FD_187373 | JGI IMG/M metagenome (GOLD analysis project Ga0207873, IMG submission 187373) | Cellulose adapted compost microbial communities from Newby Island Compost Facility, Milpitas, CA, USA - BGW Initial Compost (SPAdes)... ...
GTCTACCCGATGACCGGGGTCCGGTAGACGGGCTCCCCGGTGGCAGGGTCGCGGTAGACGGCGATCGCCCTGCCCCGCCCTACCTGGTCCAGGTGGTACTTGGCCTTGCGGAGGGTGGCGATGGCCTCAAGCTCCGCCAAGAGGCCCTTCAGGTGGGCGTCCACCTCGGCCACCGCCTCCACGTGGCGGCGCGCCTCGGGGACCTTCCAGGAGGGCTCCTTCACGAGCTCCTGCAGGAGGCCGACGGCCATGACGGCCTTCATCGCCTCCCTGGAGAGGCCCTGCCGCACCTCCCACCCGATGGCGCTCTTCACGGCCACCACCTGGCCCTTCTCGCGGTCCACCAGGGCGGAGATGGACCGCACCCTCTCCACGAAAGCCTTCTCCCTGGCGGGGAGGGTGTCCACCAGGGCCTGGAAGCTCCTCAAGGTGCCGTCCCAACCCAGGAGCCTGAGCCTGGCCTCCAGGTCCTCGGGGATGAGGTCTTCACGCCGGAAGTGGGGGTTGTCCTCGTGTTCCAGGGCCTCCTCGAGGGGGCTCGCGCCCTCCTCGTACTCCACCCCGGAGAGGAACTTCTCCACCCACTTGGCGGCGTCCTCCACCCGCTTGTCCCGGAAGCCCCAATGCTTCTCCTCCCTCGGGGTAAGGTCGTACACCTCCACGGCGTACTTCACCCCCTCGGGGGACTCCCAGGTCATGGGCTTCCGCTCCTCCTTGGCCTTGCCCTTGCCGTGCCGCACGAGCAAGGTGGAGGGCGCTTCCTCCTTCAGCCGCTCCCGGAGGCGGGCCAGGGCCACCTTGACCGCGGCCACGAAGGGGGCGGGCATGTCCCGGGTGTCCACCAGGACGTAGCCCTCCTTCGCCGCCTTGGTCATCAGATCCCTCACGCTCCCGTCCTCCTTCCAGAGCCGCCGAAGGGCCTCGAGGGCCTCCTCCACCGAAGCCGCCTGAGCCTGAGCCGCGAAGTAGAGGCTCCGCACGCTGACCTTGACCATCTTGTACCTCCAACCTCATGCTACCTATCTCTGCCGCGTTTAGCAATAGAAGAAACCTTGGAGGGATAAGGGCGTCCCCCCAAGGCGAGGTGCAGGGTGCCGAAGCCGCCTAGACCGCTTGGGTCCTCGTCATGGCCTCCTTCAGGGCCGCTTCAAGCTCCTCAAGCTCCTCTTCCTCCAAGCCGCCCTCTAGGAAGCGCTCCAAGAGCTCCGCCTCCTTCTCGCCCAGCTTCCGCCGGAGGCCATAGCGCTCGATGGCCTCCTCCAGGGCTTCAAAGGCGCGGGCCCTCTCCTCCTCGCGCTCCCAGGGGTCGTGGCCCACGAACTCCTCCAGCCGGGTGCCCTCTTCGGTGGTGTCGTCCAGGCTGAGGATGGCCTCCGCCTCCGCTACGGCCAAGGCCTCCTCCACCACCTCCAAGGGGATCCCGAGCCTCTCGGCGACCTCCTCCGGCGTGGGTGCACGCCCGAGCTCCGCCTGAAGCCCTTCCGTGGCCCGCTTGACCCTGGCCACGAGCCGGGAGTTCGTGTACCCCACCCCCCGGTTCCGGTAGAACCACTCCCGCACGGCGCGGTCAGCCTCCACCATCACCCAGAAGGTGAGGTTCTTGGAGGGGGAGGGGAGCTTCCGCTCGCCCGTCCGCCAGGCCTTGAGGGAGCTGTGAACCTTGAGGGCCACCTCCTGGGCGAGGTCCAGGGCCTCGTCCCCGAGGAGGTGGAACCGGGAGAAGCCCTCCTTGAGGGCCAGGGCGTAGTAGTGCCGCCCCAGCGCCTCGTAGTCCTCCGCCGCGAACGCCCTCATGACCTGCTCCCTGCTGGCCAAAGGCCGGATGCCTTCCGCCATGAGCCGGATGCTGTCGGTACGCATTTTGTACCTCCACCCTCATGGTACTCTTTCAGGTGGAGGTAAGCAAGCGCATGTGGTTGGCTCTTGCGGCGAAGGGCCTCCCTGGGCTAAGATGAAAGAGCCGGGCCGCCTAGCCGGCTGTCGGCCATTTTGTACCTCCACCGAGTAGGCCCCTGGCCCTCCGCCGGGGGCCGAAAGGTTTTACCTTCCCCGCCTCAGGCGGCGCACTTCCTCCCGGAGCCTCCGCAACTCGTCCTGAGTGCTCGACAGGGGTCCCGGGGGGAAGAAGAGGTGGGGGCTGAAGAGGAGGCTCCTCAGGATGAAAAGCGAGAGCAGGATCACCCCGGCGAGGTAGAAGGCCTGGGTCCCTCCCCCGGCGAGGTCCAGGAGCACCCCTCCGGCCACCATGAGCCAGAAGAGGCGGCTCCCCAGGACCTCCCTCAGGGCCTGCTGGGCCAGGTTCTTGTTCTGCGCCCGAAGCATAGGTCCATTATCAAACAAAAACCCCGGAAGGATAAGGGCGTCCTTCCAGGGCAAAGAAGGGCGGAAGGCCTACTCCAGCACCACCTCGGGCTCGAAGCCCGTCCAGATGGACGCGGCCAGGACGTGCGAGGGGTTCACCCCCCACACCCTGAGGGCCGGCTTGGGCCAGCCGTGGTCGGGCTGGGTCACCGCCCGGCCCAGGCTCGCCTTCTCCAGCGCCTCACGGAAAGCCTCCTGGTCGCGCACCTCCTTGAAGATGAGGACCATCTCCTTCATGGCAACCTCATGCTACCAGCAGATCTCCTTTCAGGCAACTCCTGGTCTGGTGGTATACTGGGGCCATGCTGGCGGAGATCTTCCGGGAGTACGCGAGGCCCAAGGGGCAGGGCCGGGCCTACCTGGAGAACCTGGCGGGCTTCTTCCTGGCGGTGGCCCGGGACCAGGGGGAAGAGGAGCGGGTCCGCATGGTCATCGGGGAGGATCCCGTCCTCGGCCCCTACCTGGACGTGGACCTCCGGGACGCCCCCAGGACCCACGCCTGGCTCTCCGCCTTCCGGGAGGCGGCCAAGGAGGGCGCCCGCCTGGTGGTGAAGGACAGAGGGGACGGCACCGTGGACGCCACCGTCCTCCCTCCGAGCAAGGCCGAGGCGTGATATACTGACCTCGGAAGGCCGAAACCTTCTCCTTCATGGCACCCCGGGGCGCTGAGCTCCGGGGTTTGGGCTTTGGCGGCGCGTCTTAGCTACACAGGGGAGGCGTAGGGGGGAGCGTGTAGCTAAGACCACCCCACCAGGAACCCCACGGCCACCAGGAGCCCCCCCAAGGGCACCGCCACGTAGGAGGCCGTGAGGGCCGCCATCACCCTCCTCGCCCCCTCCCTCCACTCCGGGGGCAGGACCTCGAGGCCCCGCCGGTTGGCGTCCACTTCTAGGGGAAGGCTCGCGAGGAAGAGGCCATACCCCCCGGTGAGGAAGGCCGCCCCGAGGGGGCTCGGGCCCACCAGGAACCCGAGGACGAGAAGCCCCAGGGCCAGGGTCAGGGCCCCCTGCGCGGCCCGCACCATCTCGGGCCGTTCACGCCATTGGAGGGCGTGCCCCACCTCGTGAACGGCCACGGCCAGGTGGTAGACGCTCCTTCCCCCGTACACGGCCCGGGTCAGGTAGACGCTCCGCTCCGGGTAGCGCACGCCGTTCCTCCGGCCCACCCGCACCCGGAAGCCCGTTAGCCCCTTCCGCAAAGCCTCCTCGGCGAAGGGGCCCGCCTCGAGGGGAACGGGGACGCCCCGGTAGCGAAGGACGGTGAACGCCAGGTAGACGGCGTACCCCGCCACCAGGGCGAGTCCGGTGAGGGCGAGGAGCGTGCCGTTCACCCGTTCACCACCTCCAGGAGCATGTTCCGGGCCAGGAGGACTCCCCCGTACACCAGGGCGGGAACGTCCATGCCCTGGACCCTGCCGCCCTCCCCCTCGAGGCCCTCCGCCAGGAGGAGCCCCAAGGGCAGGAGGAGCCCCGTCCACCCGTACACCCCCACCCCGGCGAGGCCCAGGGCGGCGTACCGCCACCTCCCGGGGAGGACCCCGGCCAGGACCACCCCCAGGGGGGCGAGCCACAGGCCCTGGAAGAGGAGGCCCCCGAAGAGGAAGGCGAGGAGGGCCGCGAAGCGCCATCCCCCGCCCCGTGCCCACAGGGCGAGGACCCCCTGCCCCACCCAAAGGGCGAGGAGGGGCGAGGCGCCCCGCATCCCCGCCGTGAGCCACCCGAGGCCGGAGAAGAAGGCCTCCCTCCACCCCACCCGCCTGGCGAAGAGGGCCCCCGTGAAGGGAGCCCCCCAGGGGCCCTCCAGTAGCCCCGCCAGCGCCCCCAAAAGCTCAGGCCGAAGCCCTCTCCGTCCTGCGGTAGACGCCATCCCTCGCTTCTACCAGGCCCCGGCTCACCAGGCGCTGGAGCCTCTTGGCCACCGTGGACTTGGGCCACCCGAGCTCCCGGGCGAGGGCGCTCGGCCCCTTGGGGACCTCGAGGGCCTCCAGCAGGGAGAGCTCCTCCTCCTCCAGGGGAACGGGGAGGGTTCTCTCCGTCTTCCCCTCCCTCCGGGGCTCCACGGCGTTCACGGCCCCGTTCGCCTCCTGGGGCTCCCCCACCGGGAAAGCGGCGGGCGCCCCGGCGTTTCCCGCCTTCACCCCGTTCACGGCCTCCTTCGCCCTCACCCGGACCGTCTCCTCCCCGTCCACGGCCTCGTCCCTCTCCCAGGGGACACCCGTTTCCTCCGGGGCCTCCCCGTTCACCCGGGCGCCCACGCCCCGCTTCCGCTCCGCCAGGCCCAGGCTCATGGAGGTGAGGTTCCCCCAGAACACCACCCCGGCCCCGATGAGGCTCCCCCAGAGGGCCCACCTGCTTTCCAAGACCACCGAGGCGAAGGAGAGGTAGAAGGTGGCCACCTCCACGGCGAAGGCGATGAAGGGGGAGGCCCGCACCCCCTCGCCGTCAAAGCGGGCGTAGTAGTGCCGGAGGTGGGCGTAGCTCGCGGCCAGGGCCACGGCGTAGACCACCACGCCCGCCCCCGCCAGAAGGGGCGCCTTGCTCGCCGCCTCCCCCACCACCTTCCCCGTGATGAAGCCCACCACGGGCATGGCGGCGGCGGCGATGGCGGCCTGGGCGTAGACCGTGAGCACGGCTCACCTCAGGACCCGGTCCAGGGGCGTCCACCGCCTGCGTTCCCGCCAGGCGTTCACCGCCCGGAAGAGGAGCAGGGCCAAGAGGACCAGGGCCAGGCTCAAGCCCGCCCCCAGGACCACGCCCGCCTTCACCCCCTCGTCCACGCCCACGGCCCAGGCGGCGTAGATCACCTTGGCGGGCACCTGGTGTTCCCCCACCTGGACCACGCCGTTCACGTCCGCCCGGAACATGCTCCGGGGGACGGTGAACACCACGTCCCCCGCCTTGAACGCCACGTTTTCCCCGTTCACCGTTCACCTCCGAAGAGCCCGAAGAGGCCCTTCCTCCGCTCCCTGGCCTCGAGGGTGCGGCGGAAGGCCTCGGTGATGCGCTTGGCCCACTCCTCCAGGGCCTTGAGCCTCGGCTCCACCTCGCCCCGCCACAGGGCCGTGGCCCCCTGGATCCGCTCCTCCACCTCCCTCAGGGTCTCGGCCTTGGCGGTCCTCACCGCCGCCTCCACCCGCCTCCAGTCCACGCCGCCCTCCGCCCGCAGGTCCTCCAAAAGCCCCTTCAGGGCCCGGATCTCCTGGTGGTGGAGCCTCAGGGCGGCGTTCACCCCGCCGAACCGGGAGGCCTCCTTCTGCACCGCCTCCTCCAGGCGCTCCACCCGTCTCGCGAGCTCCTCCAGTTGGGCGGCGAGCTTCCCCAGCTGGATGTAGGCCGCTCCCGCGTCCACCTGGGGCTCCGAGCCCAGAAGCTCCCGGGTCCGGCTCCGGGACTCCTGGAGCCGCCGCTCCACCTCCCGCACCTCCTCGAAGGCCCTGCGCCGCCCCTGCTCCGGTCGGTAGAAGAGCAGGGCCTGGGCCAGGCGCTCCCGGTAGAGGAGGGGGTCCTCCGAGGGGTCCTGGCCGAAGACCTCCTGGTAGGCCCGCCGCCACCTCGAGTCCCGCGCCGCCTCGTTCTGGTTCTGGGGCCGGGGGGCCTTCCCTGTTCGGTTGGGAGCGGGAGGAGGAGCCTGTACCGCCTGTCCCGGGGGAGCCTCCACCGGAGGAGAAGACGCCGGGGGAGAAGCCTCTACCGGAAGAGGAGCCTTCCCCGCCTGTCCCGGAGAAGAAGCCTCCCCCGGAGGAGAAACCTGCGCCGGAGGAGGGGCCTCCACCGGGGAAGGAGCCTGCACCGCCTCCGCCGGAGGAGGGGCCTGCGAAGGAGCGGCGTCTTTCTGGGCCGAGAGGACCGGGGCGGGCTCCGCCTCCACCCCAAGGACGCCAAAGGCCTCCTCGTAGCTCTCCGCCAGCCCCCCTTCCACGAGGGCGGTGGCCACCCGGAGGAGGGGCTCCTCCAGGGGGGTGGCAGACCTCCCCGCTAGGGCCTTGAAGGCCTCCTTCGCCCTCCGGGAGGGGAAGACCCCCTTCGCCTTCTCCAGAACCTCCTTCGCCACCTCCTCCTCGAAGGAGGAAAGCTTGTCCGCGATTTCCTTCCAGAGCGCTTCCATCTACACCCCCAGAAGCAGGTAGAAGCCCAAGAGGGCCGGGAAGAAGGCCACCATGAAGCCGTAGCCCTCCTCCTCCCCTCGGAGGAAGCCGTCCGCCGCGAGGGCCAGGGCCAGGTAGGCCATGGCGGCGTAGGGGCCGCCAAGCCGCCACGCCATCGCCCCGGCCAGGCCCAAGACCGCCCCCCCGTAGTAGACCCCCACCCTTCCCCGGAAGAGGGCCCGGAGGAGGGGGGAGAGGGCGAGGAGGAAGGGCAGGACCCCCTGGCCCACCAAGGCTTGGAGGAACCAGGCCCCGAGGAGGGCGAGGGCCGCCATCCCGAGGAGGGAGACCCACTCCCTCACGGCAGGACCACCCTCCGGTCGCCGTCCACGAGGTCCACCACGCCCTCCGTGGTGCGGCTCCCCACCAGGCGGAAGAGGACCATCCGCCCCGTGGGCACGGAGAGCTCCGCCACCCCGTTCACCACCATGGCCCGGTCCGCCAGGCGGTAGCCCTCGTACCCGGGAGGCGGGGGGTCGCCGTAGAGGGCCACCCCCTCCTGGTCCTCGGGCCGGAGCCAGGCCTCCCCCACCGCCTGCACGTCCGCCGTGAACCCGGGGGCGGTGAGCTCCACCCGCACCCGCTTCCGGTCCAGGGGCACGGTCCGGCTCTCCCCGGAGCGGGCCACCACCCGCCCCTCCTGGAAGGGGAGGCCGTCCGCGTAGGCCACGAGGAGGACCTCCCGGTACTCCCCGTCCGGCGGGCTCACGGCGAGGGCGAAGGGCGGGGTGCAGGACCGCCCCGCCTCCGTGCTCCCCAAAAAGGCCGCCACGCACCCCACCCTCGAGGCCACCCCCTCCGGGGTCAGGTGGATGGGGGCGTACCGGGGCTCGGGCACCCGCACCACCGCGCCGTCCTGGGGCGAGGCCACCTCCACCCGGGCCTCCCCCGCCCCGTCCCGCACCCGGATCACCGCCCTGGGGGCCGTGGGCACCTGGAAGGAGGCCCCGCCCCGGTGGACCAGGACCATGCCCTCGAGGCCCGAGGGGGCCGGGTCGGGGTAGGCCGCCACCCCGAAGGCCCACTCCCCGTCCACCCAGGCCTCGTAGGTGGCGGCGCCGCTCGCCCAGGGGGCCTCCGCCCGCAAGGCGAGGGTCCTCCGGGCCACCTCCACCCGGGCCATGCCCCCGGGCCTGAGCTCCACCTCCCCTTGGTAGCCCTGGACCTCCACCCCCTGCCACTCCACCCGCACCTCCACGGGGACCTTCCCGAACACCCCCGTGAAGCGGAAGGTGTAGTCCTCGCACCGGGTGGCGCTCTGGCTCCCCACCTTCACCGTGGCGCACGCCCCCTCCTTGACCCCCGCCACCTCCAGCCGGGCCGGGCCCTGGAACTCCCGCTGGAGCTCAGAGCAGGCGGAAAGGAGGAGGGCGAGGGCCAGGGGGGCTAGCTTGGCGAGTCTAGAAGCGAACCTCATAGCTCAACCGCACGCCCCCGTAGAAGCCCGTGGCCGTGGTGAAGCGGAAGCGGTCCACGTGGGAGGCCACGCCCCTCCCCCAAAGCCCGTCCCGGTACCCCGCCTGGAGGCTCACCCGGAAGGGCGCGAGGGGGAAGCCCACCTCTCCCTCCACCAGAAGGCCCCGGTCCCGCCCGATGTCCTCCTGGGGCACGGCGTAGGCCAGGCGCGCCTCCCCGAAGAAGCCCTCCCCGGGGTAGACCAGGGTGGCGAAGAGGGCGGAGAAGGGGGTGTCCCCGCTCCCGAGGCCAAAGTAGCGTCCGTAGCCCAGGGTCAGGTCCACGGGGCCCAGGAGGGCGCCTCCTTGCGCCTCCACGAAGTACCGCCCGGGCTCGCCCCCCACGAGGCCCGCGCCGAGGCCGATGCGGGCGTGCACCCCGGGGAGGAGGCCGCCTTCGGGCTCGTGCTCCACGTAGCCCGCCCCGAAGTAGTAGCCGCCGTCCCCCGCCCCGAGCTCCCCCACCAGGCGGATGCCCTGGAAGAGCCCGGCCCGGGCGGTGGCCTCGCTCCGGCCCTCCAGGCTCCGGTAGCTCACCCGCACGCTTCCCGCCTGGAAGGAGGCCTCCACCCGGTCGGTGCCCAGGTGCACCTGGGCCTCCTTCCACTCCAGGGCGAGGCCCCCGAAGGGACCCCTCTCCCCCACTCCGGCGTAGACCTGGGCCCTCGCCCGGGAGTCCACCCGCTCCTCCAAGGCCTTGGTCCTCTCCTCCAGGGCGTAGACCCGCTTGCCCGTGGCCTGGGCGTCCTTGATCCGGGCCGCCTCGTTCTCCTGGACCTTTTGGGTGAGCTCGGCGAGGGTGGCCTCCAGGGCCTTCACCCGGGCCTCCATCTGGGCGAGGGCCGCCTTCTGCGCCCCCAGCTCCTTCTCCAGGCGGCCCACCGCCCCCTCGAGGTCCTCCAGGTCCTTGAGGGCGGCCTGGGCCTCCAGGGCGGTGAGGAGGGCCTGGCGCACCTCCTCCAGGTCCTTCTCCATGGCCTCCAGGCGCACCCCCTGGTCCTCCAGGGCCCGCCTCACCTCCGGCACCACCTCAAGGAGGTCGGCCACCTGCCCGTAGAGCTCCGCGATCCGCTCCGGGGCCGCCCCTGCCTCCTCCAGGGCCTTCCGCACCCGGGCCAGGACCTCCTCCGTCCAGGTGAGGTAGGCCCGGTAGAGCATGACCGCCGCCTGGTAGCGGTTCACCGCCTGGCTTCCCTTGAAGGTGCCGTCCGGGAAGCCCGTGAGGACGCCCTTCTCCAGGAGGGCCCGCACCGCCCCCTCGGCCCAATGCCCCGGGGGCACGTCCGCCATCTGCGCCTTCACCGAGCCCGCCAGCAAAAGAGTGGCTAGGGCGACTCGCCGCATAGCCACATGCTACCACTTCCTAACTTTTATGGCAACACATTACACGCTAAGCTCCACCCCCTCCGGCTCCCTCCCCTGGAGGAGGTCGTCCAGAGCCTGGGCCAGGTCGGGGTAGACGAGGTAGCGCCCCTTCGCCACCACCTGGAGGGCGGTGCCGAAGGAGGGCCGGGTCCTCCGCCTCCCCTCCTTCAGGTCCGGCTCCCCGAGGACGGGGTGCAGGGCGGGGTTTTCCAGCACGTCCAGAAGCCTCTCCCCGTGGGCCGTGGCCACCACCCGCACCCCCCTCCGGGAGGCGGTGAGGCACTCCTGCACGTCCTCGTTGTAGCCGATCTCGTCCACCACCACCACCTCCGGGGAGTGGTTGGCGATGGCCTGGTAGATGATCCGCCCCTGGTTCCTGGAGGGAGGGTCCGGCACCTGCATCCTCCGGGCGGGCCGGATCCCCGGGTGGGCGGTGAGCCCGTCCCCCCCGATCTCGTTGGAGGTGTCCACCACCACCACCCGGGGCCCCCACCGCTCCGCCAGGATGCGCACGATGTCCCTGAGGAGGGTCGTCTTCCCCGTGCGGGGCGGCCCCACCACGAGGAGGCTTCCCCCGCTCTCCAGGAGGTAGGGCCTGAGGGGCTCCGCCACCCCCTCCACGAACTTCCCCACCCGGATGGTGATGCCCGTCATCTCCCCCAGGGCCGACTGGATACGGGAGACCCGGTGGAGGGTGCCCTCGATCCCGGCCCGGTTGTTCTCCTTGAACCCTCCCACCCGGTGGAGGACGAAGCTCAGGTCCTCCTTGGTGATCTCCCGGTCGCTGTAGCGGGCCTCCCCGTCCACGGTGTAGGCCAGGGGGGCCCCCAGGTCCATGGCGATCTCCTCCAGCCTCGCCCCGTGGGGCTCCACCTCCTTGCGCACCCAGGGGGGAAGCTTCTCCATGAGCGCCGCGAACTCCCTGTCAAACCCCTCGCGAAGCCGCACCATACTCCTCACCCCCAACGGTCCGAAAGCCCGGACAAAAAGCCCACCACCGCCCCCAGGGAGAGGCCCGTGGGAAGCCCGGAAAGAAAGGCCCACGCCTCTTTGGAGGCCGCCCCCAGGTGGTGGGCGAGGGCCTCCAGGTCCGCCCGCCCGAGGAGGGCCGCCCCCAGGTAGAGGAGGGCCGCCCAGGGGAGGAGGGCCCGGGCCACCCGGCCCAGGGCGTACCCCGAGAGGGCCCCCACCCCGAGCAAGACCCAGGTCTCCTTCTGGGCGAAGGCCCGGCCCAGGGCCTCGAGGGCGTGGAAGACAGGCAGGGACTCCATCACCCCCTCCGCCAGGCCCGGTAGACCGAAAGCACCCGCTCCACGTACCTCTGGGTGGAGGCGGGAATGGCCCCTCTCCTCACCGCTCCGAGCCCGGCGTTGTAGGCGGCGAGGGCCAGCCGCCAGTCCCGGGTGGCCTCCCAGAGCTCCCGGAGGTGCTTCGCCGTGGCCCAGAGCGCCCAGTCGGGGTGGGCCCGCCACTCCACGGGAGCCCCCGTGGTGCGCGCCCAGGTCCCCGGCATGAACTGGCCCAGGCCCACTTCTCCGGCCCGCCCTACTGCTCCCGGGCAGTAGCCGCTTTCCACCCACACCACGGCGGCCACCAGGTAGGGGTCCACCCCCCAGGCCCGGGCGTAGTGCCACGTCTTCGCCCAGAGGTCCTGGGGGATGTGGCCACACGCGAAGGCCGCCCCCAGGAGGAGGACCAGGTAGGCCGCTCGCCTCACCCCTTCTCCACCTCCCTCTCCAGGAGGGCCCGCACCGCCTTGAGTTCCCCGTAGACCCCGGCGAGGAGGGCGAGGCCCACCCCGTAGAGGAGGACCACGAGCCCCGCCCCCACCCCGGCCCCGTCCAGCCGGAGGAGGGAGAGGAGGAAGAGCCCGGCCCCCAAGACGGCCACCGCCTTACCCAGAAGCTCCGCCCACTTCACCTTCCACCTCCTTTCGCGTACTCCCGGATGTAGAGCCGGTGCACCCAGTCCTCCACCGCGAAGGGCACCCCCCGGAGGAAGGCGAAGTAGAAGCGCTCCACCAGGGGAGCGGGCTCCGCCCCCTCCAGGGAGAGGCCCACGTAGCCCCGAAGGAGGCGGATGGCCTCCTTCCGGTCCACCACCACGAACTCCCCGTCCACCCGGGGGGCGAACCGCACCACGGCCCCCGCCAGGGCCAGGGAGGGGGCGTAGCTCTTCGGGTGGGTGAGGCCGCTATCCGTGGTGAGCAGGTACACCTTCACCCCTCCCTTCACCATCGCCTCCCTCAGGGCCTCCGCCAGGGGCTTCAGGTCCAGGATCGCCGCCTGCACCAGGACCTCCCCCGTGGCCCGCCTCACCGCCTCCGCCGCCTCCGCCAGGGTGTAGCTCCTTCCCAGGGCAACGGAGGCCGCCAAGGCCAAGACCAGGACGAACCAGGACCTCATCTTCTTTCACCTCCACCGCTTCGCCGCAAAGCTTCCCCAAAAGCACCTGCTCCCCTTCCTCCCGGGGGAAGGCCAGGACCTCGGGCACGGGATCCTCCCGGTGCTCCTTCTTCCACCGCTCCACCACCCGGCACCACCGGACGAGGGCCCGGTACCCCTCCCAGTCCGCCCCCCGGATGGCCTCGAGGGCCTTCTGGGTGAGGGAGAGGCGCACGGGCTCCCCCTCCACCTCGCACCAGCCGAGCTTCACCCAGGCAGGCTCGGGGGTAGGGAAGCCCTCGGGGAGGCGGAAGTCCAGGCGGAGGGTCTCCGAGCCCCGGTAGTACCGCTTGAACTCGGGCACCCGCCGGGTGAGGGCCTCGAGGTAGAGGAGGAGGCTTTCGGGCCTCGAGGGGTCCTGGCTCCAGGGGGCGGGCTCCCCCTCGGGCGAGGCGGAGGCGGGAAGGGAGACGGGCCCCCGCGTCCGGGGAAGGGGAAAGCCCGCCTCCTCCACCCGCGCCTCCCGCGCCTTCTTCCAGAGGCGGTGGAGGAGGTGCTCCTTCCGCCACATGCCGAAGAGGTTCAGGCGGGCCGGGGGAGCCCCCTCCAGCAGGACCACCGCCTCCCCCTTGGGGGCGGTGCGCATCTCCTCCGGGGAGAGGAGGGGACGGGCCACCTCCCGCTCCCCCACGGTTCGGCTCGTGGGGATGGGGAGAAGGCCCCTCCGGCTCACCCCCCGCACCTCCTGCATCACCGAGGTCTCCCCCAGGACCTCCGAGAGGCGGGCGGCGTCGTTGTCGGAGAGGCCGGAGAGGAAGTAGACCCGCTGGGCGAAGGTGCCCTCGATGGCCTCCCACTCCTCGTCCCCGTAGACGGCCCGCCCCTGGTCCGTGTTCTGCACGGCGATGTGGTAGGCCACCCTCCGGGAGCGCATGGTGCCCAGGTTCTCCTTGATCCCGGGGAGGAAGCCGAAGTTGGGGAACTCGTCCCAGTAGACGCTCACGGGCACCTTGAGCCTGCCCCCGTTGCGGTTAGCGTGCTGGAGGGTCTTCAGGTCCACGATGCGCTTCAGGAGCTTGAGGAGCACATACCCGGAGGCGTTGTCCCCGATGAGCTCCTGGGGCACGCCGATGTAGACCAAGCTGGGCTCGGAGAAGACCTTCTCCCAGGGGACCTCCATGGGCCCGGGCTCCGTGGCGGCGGCGAGGCCCGGGTCCAGCCAGATGGAGAGGCGGTTCCGGGCCCCGTTCAGGATCCCCGCCAGCTGGTCCTGACGCATCTCCAAGAGGGTCTTGAGCTCCACCTGGAGGTAGGGCCGCACCTCCACGTAGGCCTTGAGCCCGGCCACCCCGTCCCCCAGGACCCGGTAGATGTGGGCCAGGGAGTACCGCCCCTCCACCCCCTCGGCGTGGATCAGGGCCTGGAGCAGGGTCCGCTCGAGGCCCGGGTAGAACTCCTTGGAGTCCGGGACCTTAGGGTTCCTGGGCACGAAGATCTCGGCGATGAGCTTGGCCTGGGTGATGTCCTCGGCCCCCTCCAGGAAGTTGATGCGGAAGGACCGCTCCCCCCACGGGGTGAAGGGGTAGACGGCCCGCCCGTGGTGGGCGTAGTAGGCCATGGCCTCCATGAGGCCTTCCCGGTCCGGGTACTTCAGGTCGTAGACGATGGCCGTCCACCCGTCCTTGGCGTCCAGGAGGAGGTTGGGCAGGTAGTACCCCGAGGTCTTCCCGTGCCCCGGCTTGCCCACCACGAGGGTGTGGGCCACCCGCTGGCCCTCGGAGACCCGGAGGGGCCTCTTCCCCACCTGGCCGTACCAGCCCACACCCCGAGGGGTGAGGTAAGGCGCGAGGTCCTTCTCCGTGGCCCACCGTCCCTGGCCCGGGAGCTTCCTCGGCCTCGTGGGGTTGTAGACGAAGGGGGCGAGACCCCCCACGAACCCTAGGATGAGGACGAGCCGGAGGAGGTCGTAGTTGAGGCGGGTCGTCCAGAGCCGGTTGAGCTCGCTTCCGCACGAGGTGGCCACGTTGAGCATGCAGGCGGTGGCGAACTCCAGGCCCCTCGCCCCGGGCCTGCCCACGGCCCGGTCCCAGCCCGCCTCGGCCAGGGCGTTCGCCGCCTCGAGGGCCCCCCGCACCCCCAGGTAGAAGACGAGGCCCAGGGTGGCGAGGAAGACGAGGAACCCCAAGGCCCGGAGGACCTTGAGGGAGCGCGGGGTCTCGAAGAGGGAAGTGCCCTCCACCTACCTCCTCCCCCGCGCCCGGGCGATCCAGTACCCCGGGGCCTTGGGGGCCAGGGGCCGGGCGCGAAGCGCCGCCCACTCCTCCTCGCTAAGGCGGAACTCCACCTTGGGCAGGGGGTCCCGCTTGACCCACTTCGGTCCACGGTCAATCCAGCGCTTCACTCCTCATCACCTCCCTTCCTGTAAGCGCTCCTGTCAATCCACCTGCCCGGAGGCGGCCCCCCTGCGGGAAGGGTGGTGCCCGAGGGGGTCTCCGGGGGCCGCACTTCCTTGGCCCGGTCGGTCCACCTTCCCGGGGCCTCGGGGGCTCCCTTGTAGGAGAGGACCTCCCCGGAGCCCGCGTACCCCACGCTCTGCCCCACCCCGGGGGCAGGCCGCACCACGGCGGGCCCCACGCCCTCGCCGTACTCGGCCCGGTGCGCCCAAGGCACCTCTGTCCCGGAGGCCCGCACCTCCACCGTGCGCTGGTAGCTGGGCGGCAGGGCCGGGGCATCCCCCCCCGAGGGCGGGCTCCACCAGGAAGAAGGCGTCCTGGGGCTTTCCAGGATGTAGCCGCCCACGCCCTCCACCCCCGCCGTGAACGCCCTCTGGCCAGCAGAGGCCAGGCCGCCCGCCGCCTGTTGCACCATCTGCCCCGCACTCCCGACGCCCCTCGCGGCCACGCTGGTGGCGTAGCCCACCGCCGCCGCCGTCACGGCCAGGGAGAGGCCCCCGAAGAAGGTGGCCACGAGGCTGGAGAGGTAGCCCGCGATGAGGAGGGCCGCCGCCATGCCCCCCGCCACCATCATCAGGGTCTGGGCCCAGGCCTGGAACATGTCCACGAGGCCCTTGCCGATGCCCAGGACGAAGGTCCCCATTTGCCGCATTCCCTGGGCGATGGCCTCCTTGGTCATGGTCCCGCACGCCACCGGGGAGAGGATGGCGCTCGGATTTGGGGCCACGTTCCGGTAGTTGAGCTTCCCGTCCGTGTCCACGAAGACCTCGAAGCCGCACACCGTGGGGTCCCACCCGTTTCTGAGGGCCAGGTCGTTCAGGGTCTCGGCGAAGATGCGGCGGTTCTCCCGGAACTGGCCCACCATCTGCTCCACGCTGGTGTTCACGATCTCCACCGCCTGGGAAGCGATGTAGGCGGCGGGCCGGGAGACCCCGAGCTCCATGCCTCCCCGCACCACGAAGGGCCCGATGGCCCCCATGAGGAAGGCCCACACCACCACGGAAAGCCACCGCCCGAAAAGCTGGGGTCCGAGGCCGATGGGGAGGGCCAGGCTCCCCGCCACGATGGGCCAGAAGGCCGAGGCGAGCATGAACATGGTGCTGATGAGCACCGTGAGGACCATGGCGATCACCACGAAGGGGATGAGGAGGAGGGAGGCGGGGTTGAGAAGCTGGGCCGCCGCCCCCACGCCCGCCAGGACCTGCTGGGACAGTTCCGACAGGTTCCCCTGGTTCAAAGCGGTCCCCGCCACGTGGACGAGGCCCGCCTCGGCGATGGCGACCAGGGTGAAGAGGGGGTTGATGACCGCCCCTAGGGCCTTGAGGTTGTTGGCGGCCTCCGTCATGGCGTCCGCGAGCTCCGTGCGGAAGGTGTCCGTGACGGCGTAGTACACGCCCTGCGTCCCGCCGAAGCTCTCGTCCAGGACCTCCCCGAACCAGAGGAACCCCCCCGCCAGGACCACCCGGGCCATGGCCCCCAGGATCTCTTCCAGGCTCCCGTAGTAGACCGCCCGGATGAGGCTCCAGATGAGGCCCACCACGATGAGGCTCCGCCCGATGGTGTAGGCCCCCGCCTGGAAGTCCCGGAGGCTCGCCTTGAAGAGGGCGATCCAGTCGTTGAGGTTGAGCATGGCGGAGAGGATGCCCGTGAGGAAGTCCCGGACGGTGTTGTCGATCTCCGCCTGGGGCGGCGGGGGCGGGTCCGCCAGGGCCACCAGGAGGAGGAAGGGGGTGAGGAAGGCGAGGACCCGCCTCACGGGCTACCTCCCGAAGGCGGCGGGGTTCCGGTCTCCGCCTTCCATTGCCGCGCGAGGAGCTCCAGGGCCTCCCCCACCGCCACGTACTTGGCCGAGGTCTTCTCCGCCTGGGAGGCCACCTGGGCCATGAGGGCCCGTAGCTGGTCCTGGGCGCTCGCCTCCTGCTTCCTGATGAGCTCCACCAGGTTCTGGTTCACCTGGACCAGTTGCTCCACGGTCATGGCCTGCTGGGCGGCGAGGTTCTTCATCTCCTGCACCGCCCGGAAGGAGTCCTGGGCCTGCAGGCGGATGAGTTCGGCGAAGCCCTTCACCACCACCTCCATCACCTCGCGGGTGGAGGGGGCGGTCTGGGCCTCGGAGATGAGCCTTTCCGTGATGCCGGGGTCCATCACGCCCCCAGAGCCGGAGGTGCCCCCGGAGCCGCCCGAAGTCTGCTGGGCCCCCAGGGAGGCCCCGGGGGAAGCGCCCTGCGCCCCCACGGGTCCCTGGGGAAGGCCCACGCTCGCCCCGGAAAGCCCCCCGGTGAGGGAGGCCCACCCCTGGGACACGGCCTCGGCGATGAAGTTCCAGGCGGCCCCCAGGGTGTCCCAGAGGTCCTGGAGGGTGTTCTCCAGGCTCAGGTTCTCCTGCTGGTTCTGCACGTTCTGGGCCACCCGGGACTGGTTCTCCAGGAGCTGGGCGGTGCGCTGGAGGTCGGTGAGGCTCTGGGTCGTGGCCTGGAACCCCAGCTGGGGCACCACCCCGGAGATGAGCCGGGTCCACCACTCCGGGCCCCAGTAGAGGGGGTCGTCCCCGGGCTTCCACTCGTCCAGTTCCCGCAACTGCTCCGCCCGCGCCCGGGCCAGGGCGTTCAGGATGGCGTTCTTCTGCCTGCGGATGTCGCTCATGAAGTCCGTCAGGGCCTGGTCCACCTGGTCCACCAGGGGGTTGAGCTGGTGGAGGCCAAGCCCCTTGCCCAGCCAGTCCAGGGCCAGCCCGGTGCCGTAGTAGATGGCCTGGTTCTTGAAGTCCTCCCACATGTCCCCGAGCTGGTTCCAGTAGTTGATGGCCTTCTTCACGGTCCGGTGGGCGGTGCAGAGCCAGCGCACCGAGGCGAGTTCGTAGAAGCCGATGAAGCGGCAGGCCTGGGTGATGAAGCCGTCCAGGTCCTCCATGAGGCCCTGGGCCTGGAGGTTCTGGCCCGAAAGCCCCGTCCCCTGGACCTGGAGGTTCTGGCCCGAAAGCCCCGTCCCCTGGACCTGGAGGGCGAGGAGGGCGTAGGCCGTGCCCGTCTTCTCCCCGGTGTAGTCCACCTCCAGGCGAAGCGCCGTGGTGCCGCCGAAGCCCGTGGTGTCCCAGTACCGCTTCACCTGGAGGGAGGTGGTGCGGAAGACCTCCCGCCCCGAAGGAAGGGCCACGCCCCTCACCTCGAGGACCCTCTCCCCCGGCTCGGGCGCCACCCGGGCCTCCACCACCAGGATCCGCCCCTCCGGGTAGACGCCGGGCCTCGGGGAAAGCCACGCCACCCTCACCGCGAGGGCGGGGAGGAGGGCGAAGGCGAAGGTCAGCGAAGCAATCTTGGGGATCCAAGCCCTCATGCCCGCCCCTCCGCGAGGTCCACCACCGCCTTGAGGACATCCCCCCCGTACCTCTCCACCAAGGCCTTCCTCCGGGCCGCTTCCTCCTGGGCGCTGGTGAAGAGCCAGTAGTCGTAGGGCGTGGGCCAGAGCTGGAGCACGTCCCCCTCCTTCCGGTCGTCCCGCACCGCCCACACCATCACCTCCCCGTAGAGGCCCTTGACGCCCCCCAGGGACTTCCACACGGCCATGGCCCGGTCGGAGAGGCCGAAGACTCTTCGCACGTGCTCCTCCTCCCCCTGCACCCGGAAGAGGAAGACCCAGGTGGTGTTCTGGAGGATCCTCCCCGCGCTCTCCCCGCTGTAGTCCTGGAGGCTCTGGGTGATGCTCCAAATCCCGCCCCCCAGGTGCCGGAACCGGCGGTAGAGCTCCTCCACCAGGCTCGCGGCGTAGGGGTTCTTGAACACCTTCCAGGCCTCGTCCAGGACCACCAGGAGGTTCCGCTCCTCCCCCCGCTTCTTCCCCTCCTTCGCCCGCTTCCAGATGAGGTCGGCCATGAGCACCGTGCCCACCACGTCCAGGCCCTCGTAGGCGTCTAGGCCCTCGAGCTCGTAGCAGACCACCCGGGCCGTGCTCACGGGGACGGAGGTGGGGCGGTCCACGAAACTGCCCATGGGGGAGTCCCCGGTCCAGGACTGGAGCCGGAGGGCGAGGCTTCGGGCCACCTCCTTCTCCGAGGGGGACACCCCCCGCCCCCCGATCTCGTCCAGGGTGAGGAGGGTCTTCACCAGGTCGGAGAGCCTGGCCCCGAGGTAGCGCTTCTCCTCAATGTAGCTTCGCTGACCGGTGCCGTCCTCCTTCAGGTCCACGGTGGTGGCCCGCTTGTAGGTCTGGTCTATGGCCGCCTCCAGGATGGCGTTCTCCACCGCCTCCTGGGTGGGGTCGCCCCCGGGGGGGACCATGGCCCGGAGGAGCTTCAGTAGGTCCCCCTTCTTCTCCGGGGTGGGCTCCACCTCCCCCTCCTCGAGGTCAAAGGGGTTGATGCTGGCCCCCGCCCCGGGGCGGATCTCCACCATGGCCCCGCCGAAGGCCTCCACCAGGGCCTGGTAGTTCTTGCCCCGGTCCAGGATGACCACGCTCACCTTCTCGTCCCGCAAGAGCTCCGAGAGGAGGTACTGCACCGCGAAGGTCTTCCCCGAGCCCGAGCCCCCCACCACGATGCCGTTGTAGTTGCGCATCCGCTTGTCGAAGGGGTCCACGTAGACCAACGCCCCCTGGCGGTTCCGAAAGAGGGCCACGGGCCTGGGGCTTCCCGACCAGGCCCCCGTGGTGGGGAAGAAGTGGGCGGCGTTGGTCTCCAGGAGGTAGACCTTCTCCTCCGCTATCCCCCCGGAGAAGGGGGCGAGGGTGAGCCAGGGGGCGAGGAGGCCGTTTCTCAGGACACGGAAGGGGTTCCCCGGAACCTGGCTCAGGGTGCTCACCGCCTGGCTCACGCGCTCCTCCAGGACCTGCCGGTCCCGCTCCAGGAGGATGAGGCTCGCCCCTACCTGGAAGATGTGGTCCCCCGTCTGGGAGACGTGGGTGATGGCCCCCTCCGTCTCCACCTGCCCCACCCGCACGTTGGGGTCCACGTAGGTGCCCGACTGGGAGGCGGAGTAGTACCGCCTCGCCCGGGCCTTGAGGGCCCGGATGGCGAGCTCGAAGGGTTCGTGCAGGAAGTCCATGACCAGGTAGAAGCGGTCCCCCCCGGCCTGGGCCAGCACGTCCCCCATCTCCGCGTAGGTCTCGTCCGGCACCGTGTAGAGGGAGAGGATCCCCGCCCACATGCCCCCCACGTAGAGGGCGTCCCGGTAGGAGTTGTCCACCTCGCTCCGGGCGATCTGGGCCCGGAGGGTGGGGGGCCTGAGGGAGGGGATGCGGCGGATGGCCTCCCGGGGGTAGCGTTGCCAGGTCTGTTGGTACTGGGGCACCTCCGCCAGGGCCAGGGCGGGGTTGAAGTAGCGGTAGAGGACGGCGAAGAGCTCCTGGTCGCTCATGGGGAAGGCGAGGATGCGGTAGGCGGAGGCCGCGCGGATGATCCGGGTCCGCACCCGCTCCGCCTCCGCCACCACCCCCTTCCACTCCTCCGGGGTGAAGGGCACCCGGCGCCGCTTGTGCCGGGGCCTGCCCAGGAGGACGCTGAGGTAGACCCGCTTCTCCAGGACCTGCCCCTTTTGCCACCGCTCCCGCCAGGCCTCGTAGCGCCTCTCCTGCAGGAAGCGGGCCGTGGGGTGGGAGGCCTGGAGGTCCCGGTACCGCTCCACCCGGGCGAAGGGGGCCGGGGAGACCTCCACCACAAGCCGGGCCCGGCTTCCCTCGGGCACGCCGCTCCGAAGGATGGTCTTGATGACCCCCACCAGGCCCTCCATGTAGGCGGTGCTGGTGAAGAGGGTGGGCTGAAGCTCCAGCCGAACCCCGAGCTCCACCCGCCCATCGTTCAGGACCACGAGGCCGTCCTGGATCTCCCAGTACGGCAAGAGCGCGGTGAGGGAGTCCTCCCGCGCCCGGGAGAAGAGGCTACCTCTGGAAGCGCTCGTCATAGATCAGGGGGGTCGTGTCCTCGTCCCGCTCGGGGCGGTAGCGCTCCTTCTGGGTGAGCCAGGCGATTTCCTGCCACAGGCTCGCCCCCGGGTAGAGGATCCTGAGACGGTCCGAGAACTTGATGGCCAAAAACCCCAAGAGCCCCGCCAGCACCAGCCCCAGGGCCGGGTGCGGCAGGGCTCCGCCCACCTGGAGCCCCAGGGTCATGGCCACGGCCCCGAGGAAGAGTTGCCAGAGCTCGAGGCCGAGGAGCGTCAGGGGTTGGTAGAGCCGCCACACCCGGAGCCTGAGCATGGTTCAGAAGAGGTTCGTGCAGGCGGGGGCGTTGGCCGTGTTGGTGACGCTCCCGAAGAACATCTTGGCGAAGTAGGGAGCGGCGGCGATGATGATGGCCCCGATGCCCGCCCCGATCATGAGGGGCAAGGCATTGCGCCCGCCGATGGCGAGGCTGATGCCGCCTATGGCGAACATGAGGATGATGATCCCCAGACCCACGGGGCCCTTCAGGTAGCCCACGATGGTGCAGATGGCGTTCGCCACGTTGCCGAAGGCCTGGTCCGCCGGGTTCGTCTGCGCCTCCGCCACCCCGAAGAGGGCGAGGCCCACCGCCAACGCCAGCACGAAGAACCGGAAGTGCTCCGTCTTGAAACCCTTAGCCAGCTTCTTCAGCACGCTCTACCTCCCAAAAGGTCAAGAAGCCCGAAGCCCAAAGCCTGAAGCCCGTCCATCCCCACAACCTTGACTCGCGCGTTCTCACCCCCTTTCAACCTCATACGACTGCCATTATAGCAAAACCCTACCCTTTTGTGGCAACATGAGGGCGTGAGGCTGAACCCAGAGGTGCGCAAGCAGGTAGAGGAGAAGCTCGGCAAGAAGCTCCCCGGGCCGGACGAGCCCAGCTTCTACGCCCTCCTGGAGGAGCTGAGGGAGAAGGACCCGGAGCTCGCCGCCCTCCTGGAGGGGGGGATCGAGTTCGAGCAGGTCAGGCCCCCGGAGGAGGAGGTCCGCCAGGAGGTGAGGAAGCGGGCCTTCCTCCGGGGCCTCTACAACCGCCTCTTCAACCGCTATGACGAGCTCACCGGGGAGTGGGTGCCCTCCCGTCCCAAGCAGATCCTGATCGGCGTGGGCGGCCTTATGAGCCTCTTCATCTTCATGTGGGCCATGAACAACCTGGGAGGCCCCAAGCGCCCGGCCCAAGCCCAAACCCCTCCCCCGGCCCAGAGCGTGGTCTCCACGGGGGTCGCCCCCGCTACGCCGGAGGTCCCGGGCGCCGAGGCCTCCCCTTCGGCGTCCGCCCTCGAGGGCCAGGCGGCCCCGGGCGGGCAGGCCTCTCAGGTCCCTGCGCCCCCTGCCGAGGTCTCCGGGGCCACGGGAGAGGCCTCCCCGGGGACCGCGCCGTCCACGGCCCTGCCGGAGACGATCCCCCCTCCGCCCACGCCCTCGCCTGCCGGGGAGGTGCCTCCCCCGCCCCAGACCGTGGGCGCGTACCCGGCGAGCCCCGCCTCGGTTGGGGGCACCGGAACCTATCTCCCTTCCATGGCGGCCTATGTCCGCCAAGCGCCCGCCGCCGAAGCGGCCCCGGCCCCGCCCATGACGGTCTACCTCCGCCAGGGCGAGGCCGAGGCCCCGGCCCAGGCCTCCCTCTCCGTGCCCCTCAGGGCCCAGGCCCAGGAAGCTTCCACCGGGCCCGGCCTCACCGTCTACCAAGGGCAGGCGGGTAGCGCCTCCGGCCAGGTGGCCCCCGTCTCCTCCTTCGTGGCCTACAGGAAGGCCGAGGCCCCCCAGGCGGCGCCCTCCGCTTCAACCGCCTCGCCTCAGGCCCAGGGGCCCGGCCTCTTCGAGGCCAACCTGCCCGAGGTCTTCGGGCGGGGGCAGGCCTCTCCCACGCCTCCTTCCACGGCCCCTTCCCCGCCTTCCCCCACGGCTTCCTCCCCCTATCTCCCCGGCACCCGGCTTTCCGGGAGGCTCGCGGTGAAGCTCGTGGTGCCTGAGGGGCAGGAGGTCCCCGTGGCCCTGGAGACGGAGGACGGGGCCACCTTCCTGGGCAAGGCCAAGCTCTCCCCCACCCGCCGGGTGGAGGTGAACCTGGACCAGGCGGTCCTGGCGGGGAAGGTCTTCCCCGTGCGGGCCGTGGTCCTGGGGTCTGACCTCGCCCAGGGCCTCCCCGCCCAGGTCCGGGAGGAGGCCCCCTCCCTGGTGGCCGACCTGGTGCGGGGCTCCCTTCGGGGCCTCTCCGACTACGTGCGGGCCCGGTCGCAACAGACCACCGTCACCACCACGCCCTCGGGCACGGTGATCCAGCAGGGGCAGACCCCGCCCCTGGAGCTCTTCTTGGGGGCGGCGGCGGCGGACCTCTTCTCCGTCCCGGAGGGCACGAGGGCCGTGGTCCGGGTGGCGGAGGTGGCTCAGGGGACGCCCCTCACGGTCCTGGTGCTGGGGGCCGGGCAATGAGCGTGAACCCCCTCGCCGTGGACCTCGCCTGGTCCGAGGGGCAGGTCCGGCGCTGGGGCCTCGTCCCCCCAGAGGAGGCGGTGCGGGTGGAGGGCTACCTGGGCCTCACCTACTACCGGAAGGAGGAGCCCGTGGCCTTCTGGGCCCACCCGAGCGTGGCCCGCTACCCCCTCACCGCCCTCCGCCACCTGGCGGGCCTGGCGGAGATGCGCCTCCTCCTCGGGGTGCCCCCTGACCCCAGGGTGTGGCGGGTGAGCCCCAAGCCCCGCCACCCCGTGGAGGAGCCCGATGGGGTCTGGCTCACCCCCGAAGGCCCCGTGGCCCTGGAGTACGACGCCGGGGCCTACGCCCGGGCCCGGGTAAAGGCCAAAGGAGAAGCCTTCGCCCGGAGGTTCGTGGGCCAGGTCTGGGGGGCTCCGGTCCCGGAGCGCGTGGCCTACCTGAGGCGGTTTCTCCCCGAGGGGACGAGGGTCCTCCTGGCCCCTTGGGCCTAGCGCACCACCACCACTTCCACGCCCGGCACCACCCCGGCCCAGGTCCGGTCCGCGGTGAGGACGGCCAGGCCGCGCACCTTCCCGGCGGCCAGGCAGGCCCGGTCCCCCAGGGAAAGGCCCAGGGGCCGGGTCAGGGGGTCAAGAGCCCCCGCCTCCAGGGCCTCCTCCAGGGTGAAGGGCAGGACCTCGAGGCCCATGGCCAAAAGCCGCCTCACGATGCGCTCCGGGTCCTTCCCCCTGGCCTTGAGCTTGCCCGCCACCTCGGCGAGGTTCACCGCGCTGATGGCCGCCCCCTCCCGAAGGGCCTCCCGCACCGCCTCAAAGCCCGGCTCCCTCTGCAGGTAGGCGAGAAGGGCCGAGGCGTCAAGGAGCTTTCGCGGCCCCTCAGGCATCCTTCTCGGCCTCCAGGCGGCGCTCCCTCAGAAGTTCCTCGGCGAGGCTTTCCTGGATGTCGGCGAGCTCCGCCCAAAGCTCCTCCTCCAGCCGCTCCCAGGGGGTGAGGACCAGGCGCCCGTCCTCCACCAGGGCCACCAGCCTGGCCCCCGGCCCCAGGCCCAGGGCCTGGCGGAGGGGACGGGGAAGGAGCACCCGGCCCTGGGCGTCCAGGGTGAGGGTGGTGAAGTCCGCCTTTTTCACCATATAGGTCATTTTACACCAAAGCCCTCATGACCCCCCACACGAGAGGCCCTTCACGGGCCTTTCGTCCGGGGAAGGGGTGTACCGGGGAGGCGGCCCGATGAAGGTGCAGGCCCCGTACCCCCCGGTGAGCATGCGGATCAGGGGGTAGAAGGCCGCCGTCTTCCCCCCATGCCCGTTCGGCACCGGGGCGAGGAGCCCCGCGAGGAGGAGGAGGGCCGCCAGGCTCCACTTGGCCCGCCGGAGGTCTCCCATCACCACCCGGTAGCCCAGGAGGACCACGGCCAAAAGGACCAGCGCCCCCACCAGGACCACAGGGGGGGTGAGGGCGCACACCAGCCGGGTCACGCTACACAGGACCTCGTTCATAGGCCCACCAGGGAGAGCAAGCTCTTGGCGTTCCAGGCGAGGATCCCCCCGAGGAGGGCGGCGATGAGGTAGCCCACCCCCCGGTCCCGCTCCCCGATGGCGATGAGGAGGCCGCCCAGGGCGAGGCCCAGGGTGGTGATGGCGAGGATCACCGCCTTGGGGGGCTCCAGGCTCATCACCAGGTCCTTCATGGCGTCAACCGCTTCCAATCCGCACCTCCTTCACCTCTATCCGGGACCGCTTCGCCCCCTCGGGGACCAGGACCACCACCCGGCTAGCGGTGGCCTCGAGGTCGTCCTGGGGCCTGGGCCGCCTTCCCACGGGCCCACGGTTTCCCACCACGAGCACCCGCTCCCCGTCCTTCTCCAAAACGGCCCTGCTTCCCTGCCGCTTGAGCACGCGCCAGCCCTCCCTCTCCATGGCCTCCGCCTGCCGCCGCACCAGGAGGGCCATCTCCAGGGCCCCCGCCCTGGGGGTGTAGTACCGGGTGAGCCCTAAGAGGGCCCGGCCCCTGGCCGCCGGGACCAGGACGGGGCCGAGCCGGGTCATCACGGGCTTCAGCACCCGTTGCCTCAGGGCCTCCCCCACCAGGGCCTCCCCGTAGCGCTCCAGGGCCTCCTGCAGGGTGTAGGGGCCTTCCCGCCAGGGCGCGAGGAGGTCCACCTCCTACCTCCCTTCCGTCTGGACCTCGATGGTCTTCCCCAAAAGCCGCCTCTCCAGGAGGAAGCTCCTCCCGGGTCCGAGCTCCACCCCTCGCCACCTGAGGAGGATCTCCCCGGGCCTCGCCCCGTGGACCACGATGACCCCGCTCTGCCCCTCCCCGGGGTTCAAGACCGCCTTCAGGGGGTCGCGGCGCATCTCAAACCGGAGGGGCTTCCCCTCCTGCAGGACCTGGAGGTCGTTGATGGCGAAGCTCACGGGGTGGCTTCCCCGGTTTTCCAGGGTGAAGAAGACGCTCACCTTCCCCTCCTCCCCGGAAGGGGCCTCCACGGTGGTGGTGAAGTGCACCGGGGGCTGGGCCGTGGGGGGCTCGGTCTGAGGGCGAAGGGCCGGAGCGGGAGCGGGGCTAACGGTCGGGGCGGGAGGAACCTGAGAGAGAGGGGCGTAGGTGCCCCCCTGAGTCCGCTTGAGGAGGATCTGGTAGCGCCTGGGGTACTCCCCCGCCCCGATGCGCACCGTGAAGAGGAGGGTCCTCCCCCCCACCTCCACCACCAGGTCGGTCATCCCGCTCTTCACGGGGACCGCCCCGGCCTGGGTGCCCATCATCCCCGTGGAGAGGAGGAGCCTGCTCCCGCCCCCCTCGAGGCGAAGGAGCTCCCGCCGGGCGGAAAAGGCGGCGTCCACCGTGTCCCAGAAGTCGATGACCGTGGTGAAGCCGGGGCTCACCTCGATGAGCCCCGGGCTCTTCACCAGGTCCTCCGCGTAGTAGGTCTTGAGCACCACCTGGGCCTGCGCCGGAAGGACCATCGTGAGGGCGAGCAGTACGGCACGCAACCGCATACCCTCATGTTGCCATATATTGGGTAGCTAGGCAAGCCTTTGTTGCTAGTCCTCCCCCAGGTGTCCCCCCAGGAGGGCCAGGAGGCCCAGGGCGGCGAGGGCAAGCCCCAAGGGCACGGCGTAGAGCAGGGCCACGGGAGCGAGGAGGGCGGTGGGCCCCAGGGCGTCCCCCACCGCCTGGGCGTAGAGGCGGGCGGGGCGGCCCAGGGGGAGGGGCCTGAGCCCGGCGG
>Ga0207873_1001209_pt1 | contig 25715 bp, 25 predicted proteins | sample BGWIniCompost_FD_187373 | JGI IMG/M metagenome (GOLD analysis project Ga0207873, IMG submission 187373) | Cellulose adapted compost microbial communities from Newby Island Compost Facility, Milpitas, CA, USA - BGW Initial Compost (SPAdes)... ...
GCTGCCCCGCCGCTGGCGCGCGGCGTTCGAGTTCCGCCACGAATCGTGGTTCGACGACGACGTCTTCGCCGCCCTGCGCGCGCGCGACATCGCGCTCTGCATCGCCGACACGGGCGAGGCGGGTGACGCGCCGTTCGTCGCGACCGCGCCCTACGGCTACCTGCGGCTTCGCCGCGAGAGCTACACGCCGGACGAGCTGAAGCAGTGGGCCGCGCGCATTGGCGAGCAGCGGTGGGACGAGGCGTACGTCTTCTTCAAGCACGAGGACGAAGGCGCGGGGCCGGCACTGGCGCGGCAGTTCATGGAGTTGCGGCAGCAACTGGCCTGCCCAGCCGGTACACCGCCACGCTCTCGACATCCAGCGAGTCACGCATCACGCCGACGACGTGGTCCGCCGCAATCTGGTGCACGCGCAGCCCGCGCGGCGCCTCCACCTCCCCGAGCCAGCGCCCTGCGGCGTCGAACACGGACCACACGCGCCACCCGTAACCGCGCACCCACAGGTTGCCGTGCGCGTCGACGAGCATGCGGTCGTAGGCCGGCAGCCATTCTGCGACCGCGAGCTCCTCGCCTCGCCGCGGAGGCTGGCCGCGCGTCGCGCGTTCCACGTCGTCGTCGCTCACTCGCTTCGGCGTGAAGGGCCGCGCGAACGCCAGCACCTCGCCGCCATCCAGATCGAGCGCGCGGATCGTGTAGTCCACCGACGTGCCGAAGTACAGACGCCCATCCGCCACCGCCCACTGTGCCCGCGCGCCGAACAGCAGCGTGTGACACGGCAGCCCGCTCGTGTTGACGCAGCGGTCCACCGGCAGCACCCCGATCGTCCGCGCACTCTCCTCACCCGCGCGGTACACACCGAAGTACTCTACTCGAACGCCCAGCCTTCGCCGGTGCTGTCCGGCAGGACCTGCGGCGGCCCAGCGCGCACGAGCGGCGAGGAGTTCGCGTCGTCGCACTCTCCCCGACAACGCCCGGGTGCACGGTTCTCTTTCAGCCTGCGCGGGCCGCCGCCCCCGCGAACCGCTCGTACCGCCGGACCGCCTCCTCCACCGCCGCCCGGTCCGCCGCGTCCAGCCCCGGCCAGAGCCGCACCTCGATCCGCGGCGCTTTCCCGCCCGGCCGTGGCTGCCACTCGCCCGCGACGCGGCCGTCCACGATGATCCTGTGCAGGAGCGCGCGGCCTTCCGTGTCCAGCGCGTTCGGCACGCCGACCACATCGCGCGTCTCCACATACGCAACGATGTACTCGTCGTAGAGCTGGAGCAACTGCGCGCGCGGCGCGGGCGCGCGGGCGGGCGGCAGCGGCGGCGCGAACCAGTACGTCCGGCCATCCGCGTCGATCTTCTCCAGCTCTGCACGAATCAGCTCCACGCCTCGCTTCGCCACGGCCGCCGTCAGGCTGGACCACCAGCGGAAGTCCTTCAGCGTCGCGGGCCCGCGGGACCTGAAGTAGCGGCGCGTCAGCTCCGCGAGCGCCTCATCGCCCTCGAGCCGCAGCGCGTGCGGCGCGCGCTCCTCCACCAGCGCGTACGTCTGCTGCTTCCCGCGCGGCGCGCCGCTGCACACCACGGCATCCAGCTCGAGGTGCATCACGATGTGCGCGAGCCGCGTTCCCCGCGCCTCGATCCCGGCCTCGGCCAGCCGAGCGCCCAGCTCGCCGCGCGTGAGATGGACGCCGCCTTCGAGCGCGCGCTCGATCACGGCCCGGCACCGGGACAGCACCGCGTCGTCCAGCTCGAGCCGGCGGTAGACCGACGCGTTCATCCGGTGCACGCGCGGCCCGGTCAGCGCCTGCAGCCAGCGGATGTCCTCGGGAAGGACGAAGTGCCATGTCGGCCTGAGCACGTGCGTGCGCAGGATCCGCCCGTCCGCGAGCGCGCACTCGAGCGCCGCGTCGTCATGCCCGCTCGCGCGCTGCGCGAGCGACCACTTCGCGACGCCGTACTCCTGCGCCTGCGCTGCGCCCAGCCAGCGCAGCGCGTCCTCCGGCGAGGCGAACGGCTGGCCTGCCAGGCGCTGGTTGCGCAGCCGCTGCCTCGCGATGCGGTGGCTCTGCATGATCCTCAGCTTGCCGCGGGCGCCCGGGCGATCAGACCCTGGGCCGCCCGCCGACGACGTTGATGTTGAAGTGCGGCGTGCCCAGCAGGCCGTACAGCCGCAGCCAGAGCGGGAGGAACATCTCGGTCGCGCGCGCGGCTGTGATGTCGCCCAGGTCGATCACGTTGCCGCGCTTCCAACCGAACCACTGCTCGAGCCACGCGGCGACCTGCGCCTTGCTCGTCGCGTCGTTGCCGCAGAGGAACAGCACGTGGTCGCCGGGAACGAGCGACGGGTTCACCATCACGCCGGCGTTCACCGTGTTCAGCGCCTTGACGATGCGCGTCTCCGGGAACGCGCGCTGGATCTGCTCCGCGAGCGAATCGGTGTTGCACACCGTCAGGCACGGCGGCATGCCCCGCGAGAAGTCCAGTGGGTTCGCGATGTCGATCAGGATCTTGCCGGCGAGGTTCTCGCGGCCAGCCTGCTCGAGCGCCTCGAGCGAAGCGCTGCCCGTCGTGCAGTTGAATACCGCCTCGCCGAACGCCGCCGCGTCGCGGTGCGTGCCGTGCGACGCGTTGGGTCCCATCTCCTTCGCCCACGCGACGGCGCGCTCGTTGTCCGGCGTGCGCGAGCTCATCCGCACCTCGTGTCCCAGCTCGACGAGCTTCGTGCCGATCGTCTTGCCGACGACGCCTGTGCCAAGGACCGCGATGCGCATGTCCGCCTCCGCTTCTGGTTCGTGCGAGCGACGGTTCAGGATGGGACAATCGACCATCGCGGCGGCATCCGGGCAAGTGGTGCGGACGCCCGCCTGCCGCGGCTTGCCCGCGCCTCGCCCCGGCGCGTAGCTTCGCGGATCGCATTGAACATGGACGCAGGAGACGCGAGATGCGGTTGCAGAACGGAACGGCCAGATCCATCCAGCGCGGCTTTCTGGCTTCCCTCCTGGCGGCGGCGGCCTGCGCGCCATCCCGCACGGCGCCGGCACTGGAATCGCCACTGCCCGTGACCGCGGAGCCCGCCGACCGCACGGCCGCTGCCGCGCCGGCGGCGATCCGGATCGACCGCAGGTACGCCGAGGAGATCGCGGCGCTCGCCGCAGACCCGCGCGTCCGGGAGGCGTTCCGCGCCATCGACGGCCTTCGCGGCCGCACGCGCGCGGACCACATCGCGCTGACCCAGATCCCCGCGCCGCCGTTCAACGAGCAGGCGCGCGCGGAGCGTTACGCCGAGATGCTCCGTGAGGCCGGCGCGGACAGCGTGTGGATCGATGCGGAGGGGAACGTGCTCGCCCTGCGCAGAGGCACGGAGGGAGGCAACACGCTGGTTCTCTCCGGCCACCTGGACACCGTGTTCCCCGAAGGCACCGATGTCACGGTCCGCGTGAGCGGCGACACGCTGTTCGCGCCGGGCGTCGCCGACGACACGCGCGGGCTCGTCGTCGTGCTCACCGTGCTGCGTGCGATGGAGGCGGCCGCGCTCGAGACGCGCGGCGACATCCTCTTCGTCGGCACCGTGGGCGAGGAGGGGCTGGGCGACCTGCGCGGCGTGAAGTACCTGTTCCGCGAGGGCGGGCCCGAGATCGCCGCGTTCATCTCCATCGATGGCGCCGGGGAGGACGGCGTGACGCACCAGGCGCTCGGGTCGCGGCGGTATCGCGTCACCGTGCGCGGGCCGGGCGGCCACTCGTGGGGTGCGTTCGGCATCGCCAACCCCGCGCACGCACTCGGCCGCGCCATCCGGCTGTTCGACGAGCGCGCGGCCGCGTACGTCGCGCAGGGACCGCGCACCAGCTACAACGTCGGCGTGATCGGCGGAGGCACGTCCGTCAACGCCGTGCCGTTCGAGGCGTGGATGGAGGTCGACATGCGCTCCGTCAGCGACGAGCGGCTGCGCGGCATTGATGCGATCCTCCACGCCGCGGTCCGCGAGGCCGTTGCCGAGCAGAACCGCCTGCGCGCGTACGGCGACTCGTTGACCGTCGAGCTGGAGCTGGTCGGCGACCGGCCGTCCGGCGAGATCCCGCTCAGCGACCCGCTGGTCCAGCGCGCCGCCGCCGCGATCGCGCACTTCGGCTTCGAGCCCAGGCCCGGCCGCAGCTCCACCGACTCGAACATCCCGATCGCGCGCGGCATCCCCGCCGTCACGCTGGGCGGCGGCGGCGTGGGCTACGGCGCTCACTCGCTGCAGGAGTGGTGGCTGGACCGTGACAGTGAGACGGCGATCAAGCGCACGATGCTGATCGTGCTGGCGCACGCGGGGATGGTGGGGAGATAACTGCGGAAGGAGAGAACGCCGAGCCCCGACGCCGCGCTCCTCGTCCTTGGGCGCGCAGGCCAGCGGCGCCCGCGCGGACTCTAGCCGAAGAGTCCGCACGGGCGCCGCCTCTTCCGCTACGCCCCTTCCTGCACCTCGATGATCTCGTCCGCCACGAGCCCGTGCGCGAGCCGATGCACCCGCTCGGCGGCTTCCATGTCCGGCGCGCGGCACAGGCAGATCACCGTGCCCTCCTCCTCGTTGAACCAGTACTTGAGGTACTCCACGCCGTACTGGCCCTGGATCTCGACGTCCTTCTGGGCGCACGTGTGGGGGCAAACGTACGACGAGCGCCTCGAGGACATCTTCGAGGTGCAGAGCGAGATCGCCACGCGCGTCGCCGCGGCGCTGAACGCGGAGATCGTCTCTGCCGTGAGGGAGCGGATCGAGCACGTGCCGACCGAGGACCTCGTCGCCTACAACCTCTACCTGCGCGGTCGCTACTTCTGGCACCGGAGGACGCAGGCGTCGCTGCTCGAGTCCGTGCGGTTCTTCGAGGAGGCCGTCGCGCGCGACTCCAGCTTCGCGCGCGCGTGGGCCGGCGTGGCGGACGCGTACGCCGTGCTCGCGTTCTACGACTACCTGCCACCCGCCACCGCGTACCCCAAGGCCAAGGCCGCCGCGCGGCGCGCGCTCCAGCTCGACCCCTCCCTCGCCGAGGCGCACGCGTCGCTCGGTTACATCGCGCTCTACTACGACTGGGACTGGGACGCCGCCGAGGCCGCGTTCCAGCGCTCGATCGAGCTCAACCCCAGCTACACCGTCGCGCACCAGTGGTACGCCAACCACCTGGTCGCCAGGGGCCGCTTCGACGAGGCCGCGCGCGAGATGACGCACGCGCGCGAGGTCAACCCGCTCTCGCTCATCGCCAACGGCGCGCTCGGCTGGGTTTACTTCTATGCCCGCCGCTACGAGGACGCGATCGCGCAGTGCGATCTCGCGCTCGAGATGGCCCCCGACTGGGACCTCTGCCACATCTGGCGCGGCCAGGCGCTCGAGGAACTGGGCCGCCGCGACGACGGGATCGCCTCGCTCCAACGCGCCGTCGAGCTGTCCGGCGGCAGCGGCATCAGCGTCGCCGCGCTGGCGCGCGCGTACGCCACCTTCGGCGAGCCGGAGCGGGCGCGCGAGCTACTCGCGGAGATGCTCGCGGCGGGTACCTATCAACCGTCCTACGAGATCGCGAAGGTCTACGTCGCCCTCGGCGAGCACGACCGCGCCATCGACTGGCTGGAGCGCGCGTACGCGGAGCACGCGCACTCCATGGCGTTCCTGAAGGTCGACCCGCAACTCGTGCCGCTGCACGGGAACCCGCGCTTCGAGAGACTGGCGGAGAAGGTGGGGGTGTAGGGCCTCCGTCTCAGATCTGCTGCCCCAGCAACCACTCGTGCCCGAACGGGTCGCGCAGGCGGCACTGGCGCTCGCCGTGCGTCTGGTCCGCTGGCGCCATGAGGATCGTCGCGCCGGCGTCGCTGGCGCGCCGGGCGAGCGCGTCCACGTCGTCGACGTGCAGATGGATGCGCATGCCCGTGCCGCCGAACGCGAGCGGGCTCAGGATGCCGAACTCCGGGTGCTCGTCGGCGAGCATGAGCGTGATGGTCCCGAGCGCGAGCTCCGCGTGGCCGACGCGGCCCTGCTCGTCCGTGATCCGGAGCTTCTCCACCGCGCCGAACGCGCGCGTGTAGAACTCGATCGCGCGCGCGGCATCGCGCGCGCACAGGTAGGGAAACGCCTCGTGGATGACAGGCGCACTGATGTCGCTGGTCCCGCCCATGATGTCCCTCGTCAGCGTCGTGGATGGGCCGCGGCGTCCGCCGCTCATTCGTGCCGTGCCGCGCCGGCTTCGCGCGCCGCGGCGCGCTGCACGATCTCTTCGTCCGTGAGGTCCTCGACACGCGTGGCGAGCCACCACAGGTTGCCGCACACGTCCCGCACGCCGCCGCTGCGGTCGCCGTACGGCATGTCCTCCGGCTCCTGGATGCTCGTGGCGCCGGCAGCCAGCGCGCGCCGGTGGACCGCGTCCACGTCGTCGACGTAGAGGTGCACCATCGCCGGCATCGGCGGCCACTGCTCGCCGGCATCCGCGAGCATGATCCGCGAGTCGCCGATCTGGATCTCCGCGTGGCGGACCGTGCCGTCCGGCATGTCCCAGCGGCGCACGACCTCGCCCGCGAACGCACGCTCCACGAACTCGATCAAAGCACGCGCGTCCCGCACGATCAGGTACGGCGTCACGGTATGGTGGCCCGCGGGGACCGCGCTCGCATGCTGTTCCACTCTCGCCTCCGGGTTCTTCGGTCAACGGTTGCACACGACGACGGCCGGTCGGCGTTCACCGCGCCCCGGCCTGCGCCGGGCGGCGGCGTTCACGGCGAACGTCGTTGTGCGGGTACGCTAACGGAGCTGCGGGTGGGCGTCTTGGAGAAAATTCCCGCGCGACCTTCAGTGCGCGGGCTCGGCGAGGTTGACGCTGTCGGGGTAGCGGCGCGAGGCCCGGAGCTCGCCCGGTGTGAGGCCTGCCAGCTCGCGGAACTCGGCGTTGAAGTGCGGCTGGTCGTAGTAGCCGGCGGCGATCGCGACGCGGGAGAGCGGGAGGTCGCTGCGGCTCACCAGCTCGAGCGCGCGGCGGAACCGGATCAGGCGCGCCAGCCGCTTGGGTGCCACGCCGACCTGCTCGCGGAACAGGGTCGCGAACCGGCTCTTCGACCAGCCGGCCCGCTCGCGCAGCGCGGCGACCGAGACCGCGCCGCCCGCCCGCTCGATCGCGGCGGCCGCCCACGCGATCGCCGGATCCGCCATCCGCCCGCGCGCTACGCGCTCCGCGATCCAGTCCGCGGCGACGCGGAGCCGACGCGCCGCGATCGTCGCGCCGTCGTCATCGTGCTGGCGCCGGTCCCGCCGCTCAGCCGCCGCGCACCGCTCGGCCAGCTCGGCCGCCGCCTGACCCACGACGTCTGCCAGGTCGACCGTCATGCCGGTCAGCTCGTGGAGCGGCGTGCCGAGCATCGCGTAGGCGCCGGTCGGCAGCAGCCGCACACCCAGCACCGCGGTCGGCCCGCGCGGCGCCTCGATCACGTTCGGACGCAGCAGCAGCCCCGTGATGCAGGTTGGCGAGAACCGGTCGACCCTGTCGCCCCGCACCTCGCCGTAGCACGGCCCGAGGTGCACGTTGAACTCGAGGCGCCCGTCCGGGAAGACCCGCTCGCGAGGGTGCAGCACCGTGCCCTCGAAGTACCACAGATGGTCGACGACGCCGGCGAGCTGCGGGGGCCGCCAGCGCGCCAGCAGCCAGCGCCCGAGCGCAGAGTCGTGGCGCTGGACGTGGATCGACACGGTGCGCTCGTCGAGCATCGTCCGCTCAGCGCCTCATGAGCCGCCCATGGCGAGCAGCTTCTTCCACAGCCGCTCCTCCACCGGCACCACGCTGAGCCGTCCCTGCCTCACCAGCGCGAGATCCTTGAAGTCCGGGTCCGCCTTGATCTCCGCGAGCGTGACCGGCCGCTTCAGCCGCTTCCCCGCCTCGAGGTCCACGACGACGAGCGCATCATCGCCCGCCTTCGGGTCCGGGTAGGGGTCGGACACGACCGTCGCCAGCCCGACGATCTGCTTCTCGTCGCCGGTGTGGTAGACCATCACGGCGTCGCCCTTCTTCATCGCGCGGATGTTCTTCAGCGCGACGGCGTTCTTCACGCCGTCCCACACCGTGCGCTTCTCCTTCTCGAGCTGGTCGAAGCTGTACGACGACGGCTCCGTCTTCACGATCCAGTAGCTCGGCATCGTCACCTCGTCTGCGGGTTGCTGACGCGTCGGCGGGCTCCAACCTACGGGAGCAGGCGGCCCGGCCGCCAGCCATCCCGCTCGCCCTCACGAGATCGCTGTCGCGGGGCGCGGCGACACGACGCGCGGGGGAAGGTGGGCCAGCGCCTCCTGCGCGATGTGCGCACCGATCTCGAGCGACGCCGTCGCGGCCGGAGAAGGGGCGTTCAGCACGTGGATGGACCGCTCGCCGTACGCGATGACGAAATCGTCCACCAGCTTGCCGTTCGCGTCCACCGCCTGCGCCCGGACGCCAGACTTGCCTGGCGCCAGGTCGGCCGCCTGCACGCGAGGCACGAGCCGCTGAAGCTCGCGGACCAGACGCCCCTTGTGCAGCGAACGCGCGAACTCCGTGACGCCATGCCGCCAGTGCTTCCGGGCGAGGCGCCAGAAGCCGCCGTAGGTGAGGACCTCCGCCACGTCGCGGAACGAGACGTCGCGGTGACGGTAGCCCTCGCGCTTCCAGGCGAGCACGGCGTTCGGCCCCACCTCGACGCGGCCGTCAATGGTCGGCGTGAAATGCACGCCGAGGAAAGGCAGCGTCGGGTCCGGGACGGGATAGATCGGGTTGCGGATCAGATTGCGCGCCGAGCCCACCAGCTCGTGGTATTCCCCGCGAAACGGAACGATCCTCACGCCCGGGTCCGTGCCACACAGCCGCGCCACGCGGTCGGAGTGGAGCCCGGCACAGTTGATCAGCAACGAGGCGTTGACGTCGCCCGACGACGTGACGATGTCGAGGCTCCCCAGCCCTCGCTTCACCGCCTGCACGCGCGCGCCCGTCCGGATCTCGCCCCCGGACTCCCGGACGATCCGCGCCAGGGCCTCCGCAACGCGGGCGTAGTCGACGATGCCCGCCTCGCGCACCCACAGGGCCGCGATCCCGTCCACCTCCGGCTCCAGCTCCCGGAACCGCTCGCGTCCGATGTACTCGAGCCCCTTCAGGCCGTTGGCGCGCCCGCGGCGCTCCAGCTCCCGCAGCACCGGGATCTCCCGCTCGGCAGTTGCCACCACCAGCTTGCCCGACCGGCGGTACGGTATGCCCTCGGCCTCGCAGAAGCGGTACATCGATTCCCGGCCACGCGCGCACAGGCGCGCCTTCAACGACCCGGGCCGGTAGTACAGCCCGGAGTGGATGACGCCGCTGTTGTGGCCGCTCTGATGCGCCGCGACGCGGTCCTCGGCCTCGAGCACGACCACCGACCGGACCCCGTGTAGAATGAGGGCCCGCGCAGTCGCAAGCCCGATGAGCCCACCTCCGACGACGGCGACCTCGTAACGCCCCACCACTCGACGTCTCTCCGTTCCTGGATCTGAAGACACTCATTCGGCTCCGCCCGCTCCGGCCCGCGGAGTCGGGTTGACCGATGGGGGAGCTGTACGGGTGCAATCAAGGTGCCGGTTGCCGGTGTCGGGCGACCACGCCGCCCCTGCTCGAACAGAACGGGCAGGCCACCCCGAGGGTGCGTCCCGACGGCCGCATCTCATCGGAGCGCTTGACCAGCCGCCTTCCCGGCACGCTGGGGCAAAGGCGCCTCGCCTCCGTTGTGGCTTCTGCGCCGCACCGAGACGCACACGCAGCATCTGTGGACAGTCCGCGACAGATGGCGATGAACGGGACAACCATATGTAACGCGCGATCATTTCCAGCTCGCCCACCCCCGACAGTTCTCGCCGGATCGCTTTTTTCGCCATTGCGTCAATTGGCCCGCAAATTGCAACACCGCGCCGCGGCACCGCAGTGGGCCCGCTGCATCGTACACTCACTGTTGACTCTCCTCGCTGTGGCAGCAGGACCCGGATGATCGAACTCCTGATCGACCGTACAGAACTGCGGACGCGCTCCCGTGCGTTGCAGCGCCGGGCGCACCAGCTCATCCCCGGCGGCTGCCACACCTACGCGAAGGGGGACGACCAGTATCCCGAGCTGGCGCCGGCGTTCCTGGCGCGAGGGCGCGGCTGTCACGTCTGGGACCCCGACGGGAACGAGTACATCGAGTACGGGATGGGCCTGCGCGCCGTGACGCTGGGCCATGCCCACCCGGCGGTCGTCGAGGCCGTCTACGAAGCGATCCGCTCGGGCACCAACTTCACCCGCCCCTCGCCGATCGAGGTGGAGTGCGCGGAAGCGCTCCTCTCGGTGATCCCCGGGGCGGAGATGGTCAAGTTCGCCAAGAACGGCTCGGACGTGACGACCGCGGCGGTCAAGCTGGCGCGGGCGTACACCGGTCGCGACATGGTCGCCGTGTGCGCAGACCAGCCGTTCTTCTCGACCGACGACTGGTTCATCGGCACGACCCCGATGGCGGCCGGGATTCCGGCCGCGATCCGCGAGCTGACGGTCACCTTCCGTTACAACGACATCGCGAGCGTCCGCGCGCTGTTCGAGCGCTATCCCGGCCGGATCGCATGCCTGATCATGGAGGCCGCGACCGCCGTCGAGCCCCGCGACGGGTTCCTGCACGAGGTGCAGGCGCTGTGTCGCGCGAACGGCGCGCTCCTGATCTTCGACGAGATGATCACCGGCTTCCGCTGGAGTCTGGCGGGAGCGCAGGGTGTGTACGGGGTGACCCCGGACCTCTCGACGTTCGGCAAGGCGCTCGGGAACGGCTTCGCGGTCTCGGCGCTGGTGGGGCGACGCGAGATCATGGAGCGCGGCGGGCTCCATCACCCGCATGAGCGCGTCTTCCTGCTCTCGACCACGCACGGCGCCGACACCTCCGGCCTAGCGGCGGCCCTCGCCACGATCCGGGTGTACCGGGAAGAGCCCGTCATCGAAACCCTGTATCGGCAGGGCGAGCGACTACGCCGCGGCGTCGAGCAGGCGATCACGGCAGCGGGCGTCGAGGGCTTCTTCGAGGTCGTCGGCCGGCCGTGCAACCTGCTCTTCGTGACGCGGGATCGCACGGGCGAACGCTCGCAGCCGTTCCGCACGCTCTTCATGCAGGAGCTGATCCGGGGCGGCGTGATCGCGCCGTCGTTCGTCGTCAGCTACGCCCATGCCGACGACGACATCGACCGCACGATCGAGGTCGTGCACGACGCGCTTCGCGTCTACCGCGCCGCCCTCGACGACGGCGTGGAGCCCTATCTCGTCGGGCCCTCCGTCAAGCCCGTCTTCCGAAGGTTCAACTGACACCGACCGGACAGTGACGATCAAGGACGCCGCATGTCCGAAATGACTCTGGACGCCAGTCTGACGCGTTTCGCGGATTACGTCCCCGTGGACCGTACGCGCTGCCGGTTCTGCGGTGCGCCGCTCGAGCACACATTCGTCGACCTCGGCATGTCGCCGCTCTGCGAGAGCTATCTCTCGCAGGAGCAGCTCAACAAGATGGAGTCGTTCTATCCGCTACACGTCTTCGTGTGCGGACGGTGCTACCTGGTCCAGCTCCAGGAGTACGTGAGCGGCGAAGAGATCTTCAGCGAGTACGCGTATTTCTCGTCCTACTCCACGAGCTGGCTGGACCACTGCCGCCGGTACTGCGAGCACGTCGTCTCCCGCTTCGGCCTGGGCCCGCGTAGCCAGGTGATCGAGGTCGCGAGCAACGACGGCTACGCGCTCCAGTACTTCGTCGAACGCGGGATCCCGTCGCTGGGCATCGAGCCCGCGGCGAACGTCGCGCGCGTCGCGATCGAGAAGGGGATCCCGACCCGGATCGAGTTCTTCGGGCGTGCATCGGCGCGGCGGCTCGTCGCGGAGGGCTACCGTGCGGACCTCCTGTTCGGCAAGAACGTCCTGGCTCAAGTCCACGATCTGAACGACTTCGTGGGCGGGCTGAAGATCCTGCTCGCCCCCGGCGGCGTGATCACGATCGAGTTCCCGCACCTCGAGCGGCTGGTCGAGGAGAACCAGTTCGACACGATCTATCACGAGCACTTCTCGTACTTCTCGTTCCTCGTGACGCAGACGATCTTCGCCGCCCACGGGCTGACCGTGTTCGACGTGGAAGAGCTCCCCACGCACGGCGGCTCACTCAGGATCTACGCGCGTCACGCGGAGGACCGGTCGAAGCCCGTGTCCGATAACGTGCGTGCGCTTGCGGAGCGCGAGCGCGCGGCGGGCGTGCTCAGCCTGGACTATTACCGCTCGTTTGGCGAGCGGGTGAAGGAGACCAAGCGCCAGCTCCTGGACTTCCTGATCCGGGTGCGGCGGGAAGGCAAGACGGTGGTCGGCTACGGTGCGCCGGGCAAGGGCAACACGCTCCTGAACTACTGCGGGATCCGCACCGACTTCCTGGACTACACCGTGGACCGGAACCCGTACAAGCAGGGCAAGTACCTGCCCGGCACCCACATCCCGATCTACGCGCCGGAAAAGATCGACGAGACCCGCCCGGACTACGTGCTGATCCTTCCGTGGAACCTGAAGGAAGAGATCATGGCGCAGATGGCGCACATCCGGGAATGGGGCGGGCAGTTCGTGGTGCCGATCCCGGCGACGACGGTGTACCCGTGATCTTCACGCCGACGCCACTGCCGGGAGCGGTGCTCATCGAGCCGGAGTCCCGTGAGGACCACCGGGGCTCGTTCACGCGGATCTTCTGCGTCGAGGAGTTCGCGGCCCACGGCCTCGAGACCGGGCTCGTGCAGTGCAGCCTCTCGCACAACCGCCGGCGCGGCACGTTGCGAGGCATGCATTACCAGGCCGCGCCGCGTGAGGAGGTGAAGATCGTGCGCTGCGTGCGCGGGGCGATCCACGATGTGATCATCGACCTCCGGCCCGACTCGCCGACGTACACGAAGCACTTCTCCATCGTGCTCTCCGCGGCGAACCGGCTGGCGCTCTACATCCCGAAAGGCTTCGCGCACGGTTTCCAGACGCTCGAGGACGACTCGGAAGTGCTGTACCAGATGTCCGAGTTCTATTCGCCGGAGCACTCCCGCGGCGTGCGGTGGAACGACCCGGCGTTCGGCATCGAGTGGCCGATCCCGGACCCGATCATCCTCGACCGGGACGCCTCGTACCCCGACTACCAGCCCGCGAGATGAACGGAGCGGATCTCGAGGCCGGCCGCGCGATGTACGCGCTGATCGAGGAGCTGTACCCCATCTGCCGGAGCATCACCGGCGACGGGGTCCGGCAGACCCTCACCCGTCTCCGCCGGGAGATTCCGCTCGAGATCCACGAGGTGCCGAGCGGGACGCGGGTGTTCGACTGGACCGTCCCGAACGAGTGGAACATCCGGGACGCGTACATCAAGGACGAGCACGGCAGGCGGGTGGTGGACTTCCGCCGCTGCAACCTCCACGTCGTCAACTACAGCGTCCCCGTCCGGGCGCGGCTGACGCTCGAGGAGCTGCGGCCGCGGCTCCATTCGCTACCGGATCGGCCGGACTGGATCCCGTACCGCACCACGTACTACCGCGAGGACTGGGGCTTCTGCCTCTCGCACCGGCAGCTCGAGGCGCTCGCCGACGGCGAGTACGAGGTCTGCATCGACGCGACCCTGGCGCCCGGCAGTCTGACATACGGCGAGTACGTCATCCGCGGCCGGACGGACGAAGAGATCCTCATCTCGTGCCATTGCTGCCACCCCTCGCTCGCGAACGACAACCTGTCGGGGATCGCGGTCGCCGTTGCGCTGGCGCGCTCCCTTGCCGGCGCGTCGCTCCGGTACACGTACCGCTTCCTCTTCATCCCCGGCACGATCGGGTCCATCACGTGGCTCGCCCTCAACGAGGCCGCAACCGCGCGTATCCGACACGGCCTGGTTCTCACCTGCGTCGGCGACCGGGGCCCCTCCACGTACAAGCGTAGTCGCAGGGGCAACGCCGTGATCGACCGTGCCGTCGAGCACGTGCTGCGGCACTCGGGGAGCGAGTACGCGATCCAGGACTTCGTGCCCTACGGCTACGACGAGCGGCAGTACTGCTCTCCGGGGTTCAACCTCCCCATCGGGTGCCTGATGCGGACGCCGAACGGGAAGTTCCCCGAGTACCACACCTCGGCCGACAACCTGGAGCTCGTGGATCCGTCGGCCCTGGCGGACACGCTCCGGAAGTGCCAGGCCGTCGTCGAGGTCCTCGAGCACGACGCCGTCTACGAGAACCTGAACCCGAAGTGCGAGCCGCAGCTCGGCCGGCGCGGGCTCTACGGCGGCGTGACCGGACGCGCGGAGCTCCCGGGCTACGAGCTCGCGTTGTTGTGGGTCCTGAACTTCTCGGACGGGCACCACTCGCTGCTGGACATCGCGGAGCGCGCGGACATCCCGTTCGCGACCGTGCGCCGCGCGGCGGAAGACCTGGTCCGGGTGAACCTGCTACGCCCTGTCACGTCCGCGGCACCCGGCGCGGAGCGCAGCAGGAACGGCGGCGCCCCGACACGGCGGCCGCCGCGCAGGGCGGCCCGCATCCCGGTGGAGGAGTGAATGGAGGCCCGCCGCGGGAACAGCGCTGCAGGCCATGCCGAGCCCCGGCTCGGCGCGCAGGCCCCGCGAGACGACGCGGCGCGCCAGCTCCGCGTGGCGCTGATCCAGCTCGCGATCTGCGACGGCCAGCCCGCGGTGAACCTCGAGCACGCCGCCGCCTCGATCCGCAGCGCGGGGCCCGCGGACCTGTACGTCCTCCCCGAGCTCTGGACCACGGGCTACGCGCACGACACCTGGGCGCGCGTGGCCGATCAGGAGACGCCCGCGATCGTCGAGTCCCTCGCCGCCCTCGCCGCCGAGCGCGGGGCGTACATCGCCGGCAGCATGATCTCCCGCAATGAGCGGGGTGCGCTCGTCAACCGGCTGTGGCTCGTGCCACCGGACGGCGCTGCGCCCGTCCACTACGACAAGGGGCACCTCTTCGCGCCGATGGGCGAGGACAGGTATCTGTCGCCCGGAGACCGACGCGTCGTGGCGTCGCTCGGTGGGTGGCGGGCCGGCCTCAGCATCTGCTTCGACCTGCGCTTCCCCGAGATGTATCGCGCGGACGCGCTGGACGGCGCCGAGCTCTTCCTGATCGTCTCCGAATGGCCAGCGGCTCGCGCCGAGGCCCAACGAGTCCTCGCGCGGGCGCGCGCGATCGAGAACCAGGCGTTCGTCGTGCTGTGCAACCGCGTGGGCACGGCCGCGGATGGCACGCGGTTCGATGGCGGCTCGGTCGTCGTCGCGCCGGATGGCGGTATCGTGGTCGATGCCGGCAACGGCGAGGGCATCGCGTGCGCGACGCTCGATGCCGGGGCCATCCGCGCGGTCCGCCAGCAGATGCCTCTGCTCGAGCTGCGCAGGGAAGGCCTGGACTGGGCGGCCAGCCGCGCGCCGTTGGACTCCGCATCCCGCCGCAGGCCACCTGCTGCTCCGCCCCCTGACGACCATCGCGCCCGCCCGGCGCCCGAGGAGCCGGCGGCGGCTTGCCCCTGATCATGGACCATCGACCCTGTCATTCCGACGTCGGAGAGTCGCGTATGCGTGTTCTTCTCACCGGATCCAACGGCTACATCGGGTCGGTCATGAGCCGGATGCTCCGCGAGGCGGGGCACGATGTGGTCGGCCTGGATACCGACCTGTTCCGTGATTGCACGTTCGGCGACAAGTCGCCGGGCAAGCCAGCGATCCGGAAGGACATCCGCGACGTCCGCGCCGAAGACCTCACGGGGTTCGACGCGGTCATCCACCTCGCCGCGTTGTGCAACGACCCGCTCGGCAGCATGAACCCGGAGCTGACGGCGGAGATCAACTACCGGGCATCCGTGCGGCTCGCCCGGCTCGCGCGATCGGCCGGCGTGCCGCGCTTCATCTTCGCCTCGTCCTGTAGCCTCTACGGCGTCGCGGGGCAGGAGATGCTCGATGAACGGGCGGCGTTCAACCCCATCACGCCGTACGGCCTCTCCAAGGTCCAGGTGGAGCAGGAGGTCGCCCGCCTGGCGACAGACGACTTCAGCCCGACGTTCATGCGGAACGCAACGGCGTACGGCGTCTCACCGCGGCTGCGGCTGGACGTGGTCGTGAACAACCTCGTCGCGGCCGCCTACGCCACGGGCGAGGTCCTCATCCAGAGCGATGGGACGCCGTGGCGGCCGCTGGTCCACGTCGAGGACTTCTCCCGCGCCTTCCTCGCGGTCCTGCACGCGCCGCGCGAGCGCGTCCACAACCAGGCGTTCAACGTCGGACGGACGAGCGAGAATTACCGGGTCAGCGAAATCGCGGACATCGTGCAGGAGCTCGTGCCCGGCAGCCGCATCCGGTACGCGGAAGGCGCCGGGCCGGACCCCCGGAGCTATCGCGTCGATTGCAGCAAGCTCGAGACGTTGCTCCCCGAGTACAGGCCGCAATGGACCGTGAGGCGCGGCGTGCAGGAGCTGGTGGCCGCGTTCGACCGTCACGGCATGACCGCCGAGGACTTCGCCGGCCACCGCTATTTCCGCATCCGCAACATCCAGCGGCTCCAGCGAGAGGGCCGACTCGACGAGAACCTGCGCTGGCGGAGCAGCCGCCCGGCCCTCGCCGCTGCTGCCGGCTGAGGGCAACCCGATGAGGGGTAATCTTCGAATCAGGAGAAGGGGGTAGTCATGAAGGTCGTGTTGTTCTGCGGAGGACTGGGCATGCGGCTCCGTGACTACGCCGAGAACGTGCCCAAGCCGATGGTGCCGATCGGCTACCGCCCGATCATCTGGCATCTCATGAAGTACTACGCCCACTTCGGGCACAAGGACTTCATCCTCTGCCTGGGATACCGCGGCGACCTCATCAAGCAGTACTTCCTCAACTACGAGGAGTGCCTGTCGAATGACTTCATCCTCTCGGAGGGTGGCCGGCGCCGGGAGCTGATCAACAGCGACATCGAGGACTGGCGGATCACCTTCGTCGATACCGGCCTGAACACCAACATCGGCGAGCGGCTGCTTGCGGTGCGGCCGTACCTCGAGGGGGAGGAGATGTTCCTCGCCAACTACGCGGACGGCCTGACGGACCTGCGCCTCCCGGACCAGATCCGGCACCTGCAGCGGAGCGGCAAGCTCGCCAGTTTCCTCGCGGTGAGGCCCAACCTGAGCTACCACTTCATGACCGCCAGAGACGACGGCACCGTCACGAGCTTCCGTGACATCGCGCAGTCCGGCCTGCGCGTGAACGGCGGTTTCTTCGTGTTCCGGCAGGAGATCTTCGACTACATCCAGCCCGGCGAGGAGCTCGTCCAGGAGCCGTTCCATCGCCTGATGATGGACCGTCAGCTCCTGGCCTACCGGTACGACGGCTTCTGGCTCCCGATGGACACGGCGAAGGACAAGAAGCGGCTGGATGAGCTCTATGATTCGGGGAACCCGCCCTGGTTCGTCTGGAAGCACGCCACGCCGCGCCGGACGGTGACTTCGCTCACCACGCAGATCAAGCTCGAAGTCCCGGAACCGCTGGCGGTTCAGCGGACGGGGACCTGAGCGGCTGGCGATGCTCGAGCTCGCGTTCCGCCGCCCGCCGGGCGAAGGGCTGCGGGTCCTGTGCCTCGGCGCCCACTCCGATGACATCGAGATCGGCTGCGGCGGCACGATCCTGCGCCTCCTCGCGAGCCGGAGCGATGTCTCCGTGCGCTGGGTCGTCTTCAGCGGCTCGGAGGAGAGGGCGGAAGAGGCACGGCGTAGCGCGGACCTGTTCCTGCGCGGCGCCGCACAGGCGGCCGTCGAAATTCATAGCTTCCGCGACGGGTTCTTCCCGTACGAGGGCGCCCGGATCAAGGAAGTCTTCGAGTCGCTCAAGAACGAGCCCGGTCCGGACGTGATCTTCACGCACCGCGGCCGCGACCGGCACCAGGATCACCGGCTGATCGCGGAGCTGACCTGGAACACGTTCCGCGACCACCTCGTGCTCGAGTACGAGATCCCGAAGTACGACGGCGACCTCGACACGCCCAACGTGTATGTGCCGCTCGACGAGGACGTCTGCCGGACCAAGGTCGATCTCCTGATGGAGGTGTTCTCGTCCCAGCGGAGCAAACGCTGGTTCACGCCGGAGACGTTCATTGGTTTGATGCGGATACGCGGCATCGAGTGCGCTTCGCCGGCGGGGTACGCGGAGGGGTTCGAGATGCGGAAGGCGGTGCTGTGCCCGTGAGAACAAACATGGCTGAGGCGTTGCCCACCCTGATCGCCGAGACAGGACGGGAACCGGAGGAGATGCGCCGTGCCGAGTCCCGTCCGTAACGTGATCGCGAACTGGACGGCGTTCGTTTTCTCCGCCGTCGTCGGGTTCGTTCTGGCCCCGTTCATCGTCCGCAGTCTGGGGGACGCGACGTACGGGGTCTGGGTGCTGCTGGGATCGACGGTAGGGTATCTCGGCCTCCTGGATCTCGGTATCCGGGGCGCCGTGATGCGTTACGTCGCCAACTTGCATGCCGCGGCTGACCACCGCGAGGCCAGCCGCATGGCCTCGGCGGCCCTCTTCATGTTCTCGGTCGCGGGAGCCCTCGCCATCACGGCCTGCGTCGTCGTCGCGTTCGCGCTCACCAGGCTCTTCACGGTCCCGGCTGATCTCCAGCACGTCGCCCAAGCGGTCGTGATCATCCTCGGCATCAACATCGCGGTCACGCTCGTGAGCGGTGTCTACGGGGGTGTGATCACGGCGCTTCAACGCTTCGACCTGAGCAGCGGGATCAGCATCGCGGTCGAGGCCATTCGCGCCCTCGCGATCTTCACCACGCTGAACCTGGGGGGAAGCCTCCTTCCCCTCGCGCTCGCCCAGTTGGGCTGCTCCACGCTCGCCGGCATCCTCTCGTTCTTCCTGGCCCGCAGGCTGTATCCGCAGCTCCGGGTCCCACTCAGGGGGTGGGACCGGGGCCACGTCAAGCGCCTTCTCGGGTTCAGCACGTACAGCCTGGCGCTCCAGCTAACGGGCATGATCACCGTTCGGGCATATGCCTTCATCATCGGGGCATCCATGCACGTCGGCGCGATCACGCTCTACGCGATCGCCGCGAACCTGATCGAGTACGCCCGCACGCTCATCAGTGGGATCTCCCAGGTGATCACGCCGCGGGTCAGCGCGCTCGAACGCTCCACTTCGGAATCCCAGCTCGCCCGGATCCCGGTCACGGCCGGACGCCTCGCGAGTCTGGTGATGCTGCCCGTCGTGATCACGTTCCTGCTCCGGGGCGGCACCTTCATCGGTCTGTGGATGGGACCGCAGTACGCGGAGCAGTCGGGCCGCGTGCTCCTCATCCTCGCAGTCGCGCTGTGGCTCTCGGTTGGCGCTCACATCGGCATCGCGACGCTCATGGGTCTGCACCGGCACCGCGCGCTCGTGCCGGGCGCGATCGCGGAGGTGGCGGCGAACGTTCTGCTCGGCGTCCTCCTCGTCGGACCCTACGGACTCGCCGGCGTCGCGTGGGGCGCGGCGATCCCGAACCTGCTCGTGTCCGTCGTCTACGTTCCCTACGTCCTGTGGCGTGCGCTGGGGGTCTCCCCGACGTCCCTCATGCGGGAGGTGTGGCTGCGACCCGCTGTCGCAATGATCCCGTTCTCGGCAGCGAGCTACCTCATCGACCTCTTCTGGCCCGCCACCGGCGTCGCCCAGTTCTTCCTCCAGGTCGCATCGGCGCTGCCCGCTGCGGCGCTCGGCGCATGGTTCATCGGGCTCACCGGGCCCGAGCGACGTGCGGTCGGCCGAATGGTGCCCTCACCGTTCCGGGCCGCCCGGACACAGGGCGACCTGCCGGCCGCGGCTCCGCCGGTCGCTGGCGACGCTGGGGCGCGCCCCCGCCATCGCGCCCGTATCGCAATGTAACCTGGAGTGATCACACGACGGCGTTCGGGCGAACGCTCCGGCACGCTGGCGTCCCCAAGGACGGGTCACGTGCGCCGGCGACCCGAGCGCCGCCGTCGGGAGAGCGCGTACCGCGCGTACGCGCCGATCTCGCGGGCGAGCTCGTCGCGGGACCAGACAATATCCCGGGCGAGGTATCCCAGGAGACGCGCCCGGTCCCGGACATCTCCCGGGCCTCGCACGATGGCACCGAGCCGGGCGCCGGCGTGCCTCCAGTTGCGCATGACGGGCTTGCCGGCGCTCGCCGGATCGTAATGCACCTGACGTGCGTCCGGCGACATGCTGCTCTGCGCATCGCGGTGCATCCGGCGGAAGAACAGATACTCCGGGATCTCCCAGATCTTGCCGTGCAAAGCGATCTCCGCCTGCCAGGGGATGTCAGAGCCCTCGAACGCGCCCAGTGGAGGCATCCTGCGGAGAACCGATGTGCGCATGACGCCGTAGATCGCGTTGCACAGCCCGATCCGCTCGAGGACCTGGATGTAGCGGTCGCTCGCCCGGTCCGCGACGGTGTGCAGGTTGTCGTGATACTCACGGATCACGGCCCCGTGCTCATCGATCAGCTTCGCTCGCGGGTAGGCCTGTACGACGTCGGGTTCGCGGTCCAGGACGGCGACGCAGCGCTCGACGAATTCGGGCGCCGAGAGGTCATCCGCGGATGCCCAGCGGAAGTACTCGCCACGTGCCAGGTGCAGCACGCGCATGAAATTGGCGGCGGCGCCGATGTTCTTCGGCAACCGGTCGTAACGCACGCGGGAGTCCCGGGCGGCGAACGACCTTGCGATCTCTTCGGTCGCGTCGGTCGAGGCGTTGTCCGAGATGATGATCTCGATGTCCTCGTACGTCTGCCGGAGGAGACTCTCGAGCGCCTCTCCCAGGTACCGCGCACCGTTGTAGACGGGAAGCCCGATGCTCACCCGCGGAGCACGCTCACTCGTGTGCATGGCAGGCCGCGCGTAATCGTCGAGAGCATCCACGTTGTCGGACGGAGGCTTCATTGCCTGGGTGAGACGGTCACGTCGCCCAGCGGTCAGGTGGTCGTCGGCGGGTCGAGTGCGCCGGGCGCCCTCGCGGGCGGCGCACGGGTTCGTGGACTTCTCCCGGCGTTGCTCGTCGCTCGAGGTCCACGTTGGTCAATCTAGGAAAGCACTCGATTTCCATGCAACCCCGCGGGCAAACTGGCGCGTAAGACGAACGTGCGCCGCCCGCGCATCGACTCAGTTGCTCCTGCCCCGGCGGCGCGCTGGTACAACGGTCAGCACATGCGGCGGGTCGATGCGCGGCGCCCGCGAACCTGCGCTCGACGAACGCCCGGCGCTCCGCCTCCGGTCGCTCGAGCGCGGCGTGGAACATGGCCTGGACCCGCTCCCAGCGCTCGGCGTGCACGGCTGTTTTCTCCTTTGCAACGATGCGGCAGCATTGTATGATAGGGTGAAATGCAGGGAGCCAGGGGAAGGGCGGCAAACGGGGCGGTGGAGCCGCGCCCGCTCTGATGATGGACCCGGGCAGGCTTCGCGTATGGCGCGTAAGGCGACCGCGATGCGGGTCCAGCAGAGGAGGGCGCGATGACGACAGCGACGACGGCGAACGTCGGCGGGAGCAAGGCATCGACCGCGGCGGAGATCCCCGGGTTCCGGGGCCGGCTGATCGGTCCCGGCCACGGCGACTACGACGCCGCCCGCGCGGTCTGGAACGGCGTCATCGACCGGCGCCCGCGCCTGATCGCCCGGTGCATCGGCGCTGGCGACGTGGTCGCGGCCGTGCGCTTCGCCCGCGACCACGACCTGGAGATCGCCGTGCGCGGCGGAGGCCACAACGTGGCGGGCACCGCCGTCTGCGACGACGGGATCGTCATCGACCTCTCGGCGATGCGCGGCGTGCACGTGGATCCCACCGCGCGCACGGCCTGGGTGCAGGGCGGCGCGCTCTGGGGCGACGTCGACCACGAGACGCAGGCGCACGGCCTGGCGACCCCTGGCGGCATCGTGAGCCACACCGGCGTCGCCGGGCTCACGCTCGGCGGCGGCATCGGCTGGCTGATGCGCAAGCACGGCCTCACCGTCGACAACCTCCTCGCCGTCGAGGTCGTGACCGCCAGCGGCGAGCGGCTGCGCGCGTCCGAGGACGAGCATCCCGACCTGTTCTGGGCGCTCAAGGGCGGCGGCGGCAACTTCGGTGTGGTCACCTCGTTCGAGTTCCGCCTCCACCCCGTCGGGCCCACGGTCCTGGCCGGGCCGATCCTCTGGGATGCGAGCGACGCCGCCGAGGTGCTCCGCTTCTACCGCGACTTCATCCGCGATGCCCCCGACGAGCTCGGTACGGTGGTGAGGTTCGGCACCGCGCCGCCGTTCCCGGTCATCCCCGAGCATCTGCACTGGCGCCCGGTGATGATGCTCGGCTCCTGCTACGCCGGGCCGATCGAGGAAGGCGAGCGGCTGCTCCGCCCGCTCCGCGCGTGCCGGCCTCCGCTCCTCGACCTGGTCGGACCCAAACCGTACACGGGATTGCAGAGCACGCTCGACCCGACCGTCCCCCACGGCTGGCACTACTACTGGAAGGCCACTCACCTGCCCGAGCTGAGCGACGACCTCGTCGACGCGGTCGCGGAGCACGCGTTCGCCTTCTCGTCGCCGCGGTCGCACGTCGCGCTGTTCCACATGAAGGGCGCGGTGAGCCGCGTGCCCGAGGAGGCGACGGCGTTCGGGCACCGGCAGGCGACGCACGCGATCACCATCAACGCCGCGTGGCGGCCAGGCGAGGATTTCGGCGAGCGGGACACTGCGTGGTCGCGGGCGTTCTTCGCCGCGCTCGGCCGTTTCCGCGAGGGTGTCTACGTCAACTTCCTCGACGCCGACGAGGGCCCCGCCCGCGTCCGCGAGGCGTACGGCGACGCCATCTACGACCGACTGGTGGCCGTGAAGACCAGGTACGACCCCGACAACGTCTTCCACCACAACCAGAACATCCGGCCGGGCGGGAGGTGAGGCGGGGGTTGGTCCGGCTGTTGCAGGCTTCGCCTCTCAAAGGGAGGTGGAGCTTGGACAACGTACGGATCGTCAACGAGATCACCGATGCGTTCGCCGAGAATCGCCTGGACGACCGCATCCTCGACCGGTACTTCGCGCCGGACTTCGAGCACGTGGCCAACGGCCGCCGCACCGACCTGCGCGGCTACTCCGACCACCTCGCCCGCTACATGCGCGACTACGAGCGCTTCCGCATCTCCGACCGGGAGGAGCCCATCGCGGCCGGCGACAAGGTCGTGACCTCGTACACGCTGGAGGGCAGGAAGCGTGACGGCGGGACGGAAGAAATGGCCGTGATGGCGATCTGGCGGCTGGAGGACGGCAAGGTCAAGTCGCTGCACGAGGTGGATGGGCCGGTCGAGCGGTGAGGGAGCCTTCGCGCGCGGCACCGGTGGGTCAGTAGATCTTCTCGCCGCGTGCGAGCATGCCGATGAACTTCTCGATCCGCCGCGCCCGCGTCTCCGGCTTCTTCGCGTCGTGGATGCGGTAGAGGATCGCGTAGCGGTTCCGCGAATCCAGCTCACGGAAGAACGCCGCCGCCTCAGGGTTCTTCTCGAGCGCCGCGGCGAGGTCCACTGGGACCTCGATCGTGCTGGGCGGCGCGTAGGCCGCGGCCCACCGGCCGTCCGCCTTCGCCGCCTCCACCGCCGCCAGACCCGCCGGCTTCATCCTTCCAGCGCGGATCAGCGCCTCCGCCGCCTCACAGTTGATCTTCGACCACTTGCTCCGGCGCGTCCGCGGCGTGAACCGCTGGAGCCAGTACGCCTCGTCCTGCGTCCTGGCCTGCCCGTCGATCCAGCCGTAGCAGAGGGCGACCTCGAGCGCCTCGGGGCGCGAGACTGTTTCGGCGCCGCTCCCCTTCTTGGCCAGGCGGAGCCAGACCTCGGGCTCTGAGGCGTGATGCTGCTCCAGCCAGGTCTCCCACTCTTCGGCGGAGGCGCAGTCGAGGACTTTTCCGACGTTCAGGCGTGCCATGGTCTCGAATCCAGTGTGAGCGATTCGGGCCGTAGAAGGTGTAACGCGCAGCTCTATTCCTCGCCGAAGTAGTCGGGATCGACCCGCTTCACCGCGTAGGTCGCGGTCGTGGCGACGCCGATGCCGTAGTCGTACATGAGCGATGCGAGCTGATTGCCGTCGATCAGCACGATTCGCTTGTCGATCCGCTCGACATACTGTCGCGCCTCCGCGGAGAAGGTCGACGTCGTGATGAAGATGCCCTTCTTCGCCCGGACGCCATCGAGACTTCCCGCGAAGGATTGTACGTCCGGACGTCCGACAGTCCGGTCGTTCCAGCGCTTCGCCTGGATGTGGATGACGTCGAGACCGAGGCGGTCCTCCTTGATGATGCCGTCGATCCCGCCGTCGCCGGAGCGTCCGATCGCCTCCCCGGCATCCTTGAGCGACCCGCCGTACCCCATCGCCACCAGCAGTTGAACGACGAGCCGCTCGAAGAACTCGGGTGAGGCGTTCTTGACATGCTGGAGGAGCTCGGCCTCGATGGTGGAACGGAGCCGGTTGTAGGCTGCCTCAAGCGACTCTTCCGGCGTTTGGCTTTCCTCGACTGCTCCGGTGGCCCGGCGCTGTGACGCCGATGCGTTCGACCGGTCGATGAACTCTCTGAACTCCGGGAACTGCTCCAGCACTGTGTTGTCGATCCTGTTCGGGTGCCGTCGCAGCACCTCGGCGCCACGGTCCGTGATGACGTAGACGCCCCGGCTCCGGCGGTCGAGCAACCCCGCCTGTTTCATGTATCCGATCGCCCAACTGACGCGATCATGGAAGAGCGGCTTCCGGCCGCTGGGCACCAGCTCGCGCAGATCTTCGTCGGATAGCCCCAGGTGCGCTGCCACGAGGTCGCGGATCTCCCGCACAGTTCGCTCTCGCCCGTCCGCCAGAGCGAGCAGAACGGGTTGCATCAGGGTCTGGTAATCGGGGACCGGCACGGCACCCTCCGCGAAGCTTCGCAAGAGCTCAATCAGCCTCGGAAATGGCTGGCAGCGGTGCAAAGGTAGTGAATCGGGGCGACAACGGCGAATCGGTGACCGCTCCGCGCCGGGCATTGACCATGGCCGCCGCGCGTCCCGGGGCGAGCAGCAATCGCCCGGCTGCAGGTCGCCCACGCCTGGGCTGCACTATGCCGGACGGCGGATAGCGGCTCGTCCGGGCCGTGGCGGCTCGTCCAAGGCCCCTACAACGCGCAACTCCGCGGTGGGGGCACGCCCCTTGGCACGCAGCCATCGGACCATTATAGTCATAATGACTAGTTTTCGGAGGAGCCGTATGGTGGCCAGGAAGCAGCTCTCGGTGGCCGAGGTGAAGGCCACGCTGTCTGAACAGATCCGCGAGGTCGAGCGCGGCGAGCCGATCGTAATCACCCGCCACGGCAAGCCGGTCGCGGCACTCGTCAGCGCCGAGGATCTCGAGACGCTCGAACGTCTCCGCGCCGCCGGCCCGGCCGGCGGGCTGGCAAGCATCGCCGGTGGCTGGGAGGACTCCGAGGACCTCGTCCGCATCCTCGAGGCCTCGCCGCGCATCGGTCAACGCGACGTGGCCAGTCTCGACTGACGTGCCCTACCTCTTCGACACCGACGCGATCAGCGAGCTCCTCCGCCCGCAGCCGTTGCCCCGCTACGTCGAGTGGCTACGCACCGTCCCGCGCGAGGATCAGTACACGAGCGCCGTGACCATCGGCGAGCTGTTCAAGGGAGCGTATCGCTCCAGGGCGCGGGAGCATCACCTGCGCAACATTGAGGAGCGAATCCTGCCCGCGGTGACCGTT
>Ga0207873_1001210_pt1 | contig 25704 bp, 23 predicted proteins | sample BGWIniCompost_FD_187373 | JGI IMG/M metagenome (GOLD analysis project Ga0207873, IMG submission 187373) | Cellulose adapted compost microbial communities from Newby Island Compost Facility, Milpitas, CA, USA - BGW Initial Compost (SPAdes)... ...
TGGCGCGTCTCGGAGAGGAAGGCGCCGGCCTCGGGCGCGAGCGCCGGCGCGTCGAACGCGATGGCGTGCGTGCCGTTGGCGCCGGCGGTGAAGCCGACCACGTCGCCGGGACGCGCGCGGAGCGTGTCCGGGTCCAGCTCGGGGGCCGGGGCGGCGCCGCCGACGCGGATCTCGTGCACGCGCGCCCCCGGCGGAAGCTCGGCGATGACGGAGCCGAGCTCCAGGACGGGCGGGCGGTCGGGCAGGCCGGGCCGGTCGCAAGCGGCAACGGCGCACGCGACCCCGAGAAAAATGAAAGGGCGCCTCGGTCGGAGGCGCCCCGTGAAGAGCACGCCAGTCAGGCTCACGCTCCGCCGTGGCTGATCGCGTACACGTACGCCGCGACGGCGCGGACCTGCTCCTCCGTGAGCTGCGCACCACCCATCGGCGGCATCTGCGAGGTCGCCTCCTTGGGCTGCGGCACGCCCGTCTTCACGAGCTCGACGATCGCATCATACGAGCCGTCGATGTTCAGCCACTGGTTGTCCGTGAGATTGGGTCCCAGACCGGACATCCCCTTCGCATCGGGGCCGTGGCACGAGAAGCAGAGCCCGGTCGACGAGAAAATCTGCTGGCCCTGGGCGACCATCTCCTGCGTCACGCCCGGCGGCAGCTCCACGCCAGCCCCGGGCTGCTGCGCCGGCTGCTGCGGAGCCTCGGCCTGCGGAGTGGCGGCCGGCGGCTGTTCCTGCTGCTGAGCGTCCTGAGGCTGGCACGCCACGGTGGTCAGGCCCGCGAAGGCCAGCACCGAAAGAGGCGTGATCCAGGCGGTCCTGCGCATGGGCGTCCTCCCGGAATCGAAATGTGAGGGACGGGCGGCTCCGTCCAGTACACGTTATCCACACGCCAATCAGTCTGCTCCAGCCGTCGGAGCGCGGCGAAGATAGAACCGAGCCGTGGCAGCGTCAAGCGGGAGCAGGTGGCCCGCCGAGTGCAGCCTGGACCTCGGGCGGCGCGCGCCGCAGCCAGTCGTCGGCTTCCGGGCTGTCGATGGCGCGGAGCGCGCGGATCAGCGCCAGCCAGTTGGCCGCCTGCTCGGGTTCGAGCTCCACTGCGCGGCGGTACTGCCGGATCCCCTCCTCGGCGCGGCCGAGCTGGAGGAAGAGGTGGCCCAGCTCGCGGCGCACATCCGCATCCTCGGGCGCCAGCGCAGCGGCCTCACGCAGGCGGTCCGCAGCGGAGTCGAGGCGGTTCTCCCGTCGGTGAATGCGAGCGAGGTAGAGGAGCGCGGAAACGTTCTCGGGATCCCGCTCGAGCACGGTGCGGAACCCCGCTTCCGCCTCCGTCAGCCGGCCGGCGCGGAAGTCCGCGACCGCCTCATCCATCGCGTCCGCGGTGCCGTCGGCCAGCCGGCCGATGATGAGGAAGACGAGGACGAGGCCCGCGACGGCCACTGCCACGCCGACGAGCAGGCCGCGGCCGCGGCGCGGCGGGGGCACGGGTGCGGCCGGCTCGTCCAGCGTGCGGTCCGAGACGGTCTGGTGCGCGGCTGCACGCACGGGCTCCTCACCCAGCGCGTGGACCTCCGCGCGCAGCCGGTCCACCGCTCCCTGCGCGACATCGGCATCCGCCGCGCGCGGCTGGCCAGCCTCGGCGCGCTGGGCCGCCTGCTCGAGCTCGTGCGCGAGGCCGCCCAGCTCGATGGAAATGAGCCCGCGATCGCGCAGTCCCTGGATCAGGCGGTCGGTGGGCAGGTCGACAGGAGAGAGTGCGGCGAGCCGGAGCGCGTCCGGTGCGCCGCGGTCCGAGCGGAGCAGCAAGCGGAGCGTGTGCTCGACCGCGAGCCACACCGCCCGGACGGCGTCGGCCAACTGCTCGGGTGTGCGGTAATCTTTGAGCCGCCGAATCGCGTCCTCCGCCTCGTCGAGAGGCTGGAGGACGCGAGAGGGATCGATCATGAATCAGCGTTCGATGCGCAGGAGCCCTGCACGCGCGCTGGCCCGGATGAACGCCTCCGGCTCATCGCTCGGGATCCCGATCCCGGTCCGCGCGTGCTCCCGCTCCGCCTCCCGACGCATGAACTGTGCAATGGTCTCACCGGGCAAGCCGCGCGCGTCGCGGAGCTGGCGGACGATGTCCAGCCAGGTGCCCGCGTACACCTTGCCGTCCGGGGTGCGAACGCGATGCAGGCCCGGCCGCGTATCCGGCTCGCTGGCACGCGCGAAGAGCTCGAGCTGCGAGGGCTCGATGGCGCCGTTCTCGATCTCGCCGAGCAACTCATCGACGGGGTCCGGCTCGATCTCCAGCTCCTCGAGCCGCGCCTCCCAGGGCACGAGCTCGGCGTGGCCGGGCTCGACGCCGCGGAGCGCCCGCTTCAGCTCGATGAGCCGCCAGAGGGCGACCGGGTCCCAGTGCTCGGAGGGCGGCACGCGCTCGAAGGCCTGGAGCGCTCCCTCCCAGTCCCCGCGATCGTAGAGCAGATGGCCGAGGTAGACGCGCGCCTCGTGGTGTTCAGGATCCAGCTTGAGCGCGCGCCGCAGGTTGCGGCGGGCGCCGGCATCGTCCCCGAGGCGGTGCAGCGTGTAGGCGAGCGCCGCGATGGCCTCCGCGCTGTCCGGCCGGAGCGAGGCGGCCTCCAGGAAAACCTCGCGGGCCTCCTCGTAGAGCCGCTCGCGGTACAGCGCCCGGCCCATGGAGAGCATGAGATCCAGGTCCTCGGTGCAACCGGAGCGGCGCGCCTGCTCGAAGAGGGCGAGCGCCTCCTCGTGACGGCCCAGGCGCAGCATGACCTCGCCGAGGCCGACGAGAGCGTCCTCATGATCGGGGTCGAGGACGAGCGCCTTCTCGAACGCCTGCTTCGCCCACGCGAACTCCTCGCGCGCGAGCCGCGTGTAGCCCATTCCGACGTAGAGCTCGACCGAGTGTGGGTAGAGCCTCAGTCCTTCCTTGAGAGTGTCCAGCGCCGCGTCGTAGTCCCCGTCGTTGAACAGGTGATGGGCGCGCTCGTCGTACTCCTCAGAGCTGAGGAACGGACTGGCCATGCTCAGCGCCTCCTGCCTGCATCGAGGCCCAGAACCGGTGATCGAGGGGGAGAGCGAGAATGCCTCGGAACGGCGCCCCCAATCTAATGAGTCTGGCGAGCCGGGACCACCCCTGCGGGCGCTTCGGCGAGCGGCGACTGCGGCGGCGAGGCTGCCCGCCTGGCGGGTTGCCGGCTGCGGGGGGCGCCAGCATCTTGCGGCTTGCGCGGAGACAGCAGGCCCGCTCCGCGCGCTGGACCCTGGACCGTGACGGAGGGGTGCGTGCTGGGATGGCTGCGGCGCCGGCTTCGGCGCGACGATGCCGGACGGAAGCGGCTGGTCATCGCACTCGCGCGGGCGGAGGAGGCACTGATCGAGACGCACGTGGAGAACGTGCTGGACATCTTCGAGGCTGTGGGCGACGACATCCCGCTCGATCGGCTGCTGGACATCTACCTGGATGCGATGGAGCCGCGCGAGCCCCGGGCGACGATCATCGCCCGACGGGTGCTCGCCCGGCTCGAAAGCAGCGACGACGCGCCAGGCAAGCGCCCCGCGCGTCGTCCGCGCCGCGGCGAAAAGAAGAACCCCTAGCCCGCTAGCGTTCCAACACGTTGTCCGGGAGCCGCCAGGTCACCCGACTCCCGGCGACCAGCCGGATCGGGGCGGACGTGTAAAGGTCCTCGGACTCCCCCGGCAGGCGGGCCACGAAGCGCACCGGGCCGTCCGGCAGCGGCTCCGGGATGAACAGCGTGTTGGTGAACTCCGGCGGCGCCTGGCCGAGCCGCCGCTCCCGTCCCCCTTCCTCCCGCATGAGCACCTGGAGCGCCGAGTAGGACCGGTTCTGGACGATCAGCCGGACCGGGGCCGTCCGTTCCGGGCCGGCGTCGGCGTCCGGGCCTAGGGCCCCCTTCCCTTCCAGCGCGGCGGCGCCGGCAGCGAGAACGGCGAGCCAGAGGACCCGAACGAAAGGCCGGTAGGACATGGTCGCCTCCTTTCCCGGGGCAGGAACCATGCGGCAAGGGCCCCCTGGGGGAAAACTCTGTGCCAGGGCCGCGGGTCACATCCCGGCCGGTCCGGCGGGGCGGCTCAGGGCTGCGCCGCGGGCGGGTCCTCGACCTCGGAAAAGAGCCAGGCCCAGTCCACGGGGAGGTCGTGCTTCAAACGTTCCCTCGGCGTGGGGTAGCGCTCGAAGGGCATCCCGTACTTGCGGCTGAGAAAAAAGTTCACCGCGTTGGCGACGTAGCCTGACGCCGCGTACCCGTGCTCCCCGTGCTCGAGCATCATGACCGCGACGATCTCGGGATCCTTGCCCGGAAGGCCGCCCAGCCCCACGAACCAGGCGTGATCGGGGCCGTGCGGGTTCTGCGCCGTGCCGGTCTTGCCCATGAAGTCCCAGCCCGGCAAGCGGCTGAGGTGGGCCGTGCCGCCCGGGCCGAGGACGCGCCGGAGGCCCTTGCGGAACGCGGCGATGCCTTCCGGCGGGATGCCGAGGTCGATGCCGATGGGCGGCGGGGTTTCGAGCTGAGCGAGCCGGGGCACGGGCGCGCGGCCGTCGGGCCTCGCCACGGCGGCGTAGAGCTGGGCCAGCCGGATCGGTGAGAGGGTGACCATGCCCTGCCCGATGGCGAGGGACATGACCTCGTTGTCGTAGGGACGGTAGCCGAAGCGGCGCTGCCAGTCGTCCTTGCTGGCAGGGAAGGTGGAGCCGATCTCGCCGGGAAGGTCGATACCGGTCGGCCCGGCGATGCCGATGCGGCTGCCCTTCTCGAGGAAGCGCTTCAACCCGATCCGGATGCCGACCTGGTAGAAGTAGACGTTGCAGGAATTCTTGATCGCGCCGACCAGGTTCAGCGACCCGTGGCCCCTGCCGTACCAGCACCGGGCGTAGCGCCGCTCGTAGCGCATGCCGCCGGTGCACGGGATCGGCATCACATCCCCGGGCTTCAGGACGCCGAGGTTCATCGCCATCGACGCGGTCGCCAGCTTGAACGTCGAGCCCGGCGGCTGCGAGGCGCCCGTCGCGCGGTCGAGCAGCGGCTTGCCGGGGTCATTGTTGAGCCGCTGCCAGATCTCGGGGTCGATGCCGCCCACGAACAGGTTCGGGTCGAACGAGGGCGTGCTGTAGAGCGCGAGCACGCCGCCGGTCTGCGGGTCCAGCGCGACGAATGCGCCGCGCATGCCCTTCGGGAAGATCTCCGCCACGTAGCGCTGGAGATCCAGGTCGAGGTAGAGGGTGAGGTCACGCCCCGGGATCGGCGGCAGCCCGCTCTCCTCCGGTAGCCAGCGCTTGATGCGGCCGAGCGCGTCGACCTCGAGGTACCGGACGCCCGGCTCGCCGCCGATGACGTGCTCGTACGACCTCTCGAGCCCGGCCTTGCCGATCCAGCGGCCCTGGCGATACCCGGCGAACTCCGGCAGCTCCAGCTCCGCGCTGCTGATCTCGGCCACGTAGCCGGCCAGGTGGGCGACCGCTGGACCCGCCGGGTAGTGGCGTCTCGGATACTGATGGATGAGCACCCCCGGGAAGAGGAAGCGGCGCTCCTGGAGCCGAGCGACGCCGCCTGGCGACGCGTTGGCCGTCACCTGCATCGGCAGGTGCGGCTCGCGGCGGTAGCGCGCGAGCGCCAGCGAAATCTCCCGGTCCGTGAGGCCGAGGATGGGCCTCAGCCGCGCCAGTTGCGCCAGCATCGAGTCCATCGGCGCGGGCATCAGGAGCACCTGGTAGCCCACGGTGTTCTCCGCCACCACTTGCCCGTGCCGGTCGTAGATCGTGCCTCGCGGGGCGGGGACGACGATCGGCCGGACCCGATTCTCCTTGGCGATGAGCGCGTACTGGTCCGAGGCCAGGATCTGGATCCGTGCGAGCGCGAAGGTCAGTGCCACGGAGGACACGACCAGCGCCACGCGCGACCACTGGCCCAGCCGCTGCCTCTCGACCCTCGGCCGCTCGGTGCGCCCTCGTCGCCTCACCATCAGTCGCGGAAGACCACGCCACACGCGGGACACACGAGCTGCCTGCCTCTTGGCGCGAGCGCCACCGGCGAGGAGTGCCGCGGACACGACGTCGCCTGGCCCGCGCGCAGCGCCGTGGAGACCGTGCGCTTTTCTGCCTGTCCAGCGCGCGGGACCTCGTAGCGCCGACGCTGTGCGCAGCTCGCGCACTCGAGCCACAGCTCGCCCGCGCCGGAGTCCGCGGTGCTGACGCGGACGACCTCTGCGCTTCCGCCGCAGCCGACGGGACAGGGGACGGGCTGGCCAGCGTAGAAAAGGTGGAGGATCCCGTCGCGACGCGGCGGGCGCGGCGCGCCGTTGGCGGCCGTGCGCTTCCTTGCGGCGGGTCGAGGCGGGCGCGACGAGTTCTCGGCGGTGGACGGCATGATCACCTCCCGGGAGAGAGGGGAGCGCAATTGCCGTTCCGCGCGGGAACAGATGTTTATGCGAGGGCCAGGGCGACGGCAGGGGCGAGGGCGAGGGTAGGAAAATCAATAGCCGGCCGACGCCCTGCGGTGTGCGGGAGTCGAGCCGGCAAAAGGGTTCTGCGGCCGTCAGGCGGCCGTTGCGTCCTCGTCCGACAGCCGCGTAGTCTTCCGGCCGTGCGGGATCACGGGCTGGCAGAAACGGAGACCGAGATCACGGAGCTGCGCGGTCTCCTCCGGGGAAAGGTCGGGGTAGCGTTCCGCGAGATACTGGAGCGTGTCGTCCATCCACTCGCGCTGCTGTTCCTCGGTGGCCTCGAGCACGCCGCAGCGGTGGATATGACTGAAGAGCTCGTCGCGAGCCCGATCGAAGATAGACGCTTTCTGTGCGCGACGACTCAACAATGTCCTCCTTGGAAAGAGTTGGGGGGACGGTTTGAGCGCGGCAGGCAGTGACCTGCGCGATGATCGTAGACGAGTAAAGCCACAATATAACCCTCGTGGAGGTCCGATGCCAGGGGCGCCGGCGCTCGGTGCGGTGCGAATGCAAGTTTATCGCCAGCTCTTCACCGCCGTGGCCGAGGAGATGGGAGCTGCGCTCCGGCGGGCGTCGCTCTCGCCGAACATCAGGGAGCGGCGGGACTACTCGTGCGCGGTGTTCGATGGCGCCGGGCGCGTGGTCGCGATGGGGGACCACATGCCGGTGCACCTGGGCGCCATGCCGCTGAGCGTTGCGGCCGCGCTGGAGCTGGAGCCGGGGCCAGGGGACGTGGTGGCGTTGAACGATCCGTTCCGGGGCGGGACGCATCTTCCGGACATCACGGTGGTGAAGGCGGTGTACGTGGGTGGCACCGAGTCGCGCGCCAGGGGCGGGGCGGCGAGGCCGCTGGCGTACCTCGCGGCGCGGGCGCACCACGCGGACGTGGGCGGCATGGCGCCGGGCTCGATGCCGCTGGCGCGGGAGGTGTTCCAGGAGGGGCTCCGCATTCCGCCGGTGCGGCTGGTGGCGGGGGGAGAGAAGCAGGAGGACGTCTGGCGGATCGTGCTCGCGAACGTGCGGACGCCGGAGGAACGGGAGGGCGACCTGGCGGCGCAGGTGGCAGCGCTGGTGGCCGGGGAGCGGCGGCTGGCGGAGCTGGTGGCGCGGCGGGGCGAGGCGGAGGTCGTGGCGGCGATGGCCGAGCTGCGGCGGTACGGCGAGCGAATGGTGCGGGCCGGGCTCGCCCGCATCCCGGACGGCACGTACGAGGCGGAGGACTGGCTCGAGGACGATGGGTTGGGGGGCGGGCCGTTCCCGATCCGGGTGCGGATCACGGTGCGGGGGGAGGAGGCGGAGGTGGACTTCACGGGGACGGCGCCGCAGGCCGCGGGCGGGATCAACGCTGTGGCGGCGATCACGGTGTCGTGCGTGCGGTACGTGCTGCGCTGCGTCCTGGAGGCCGTGCTGGGGGAGACGCTGCCGGCGGGCGGCGGCGACCTCGAGGCGGTGCGGATCGTGGCGCCGGAGGGCAGCCTGGTCGCCGCGTTGCCGCCGGCGAGCGTGGCCGCGGGCAACGTGGAGACGTCGCAGCGGATCGCGGATGTGCTCCTGCTGGCGCTGGCGCAGGCGCTGCCGGACCTGATCCCCGCGCAGTCGCAGGGGACGATGAACAACCTCACGATCGGCGGGCGCGACCCGCGCACGGGCGCCGAGTACGCCTACTACGAGACGGTGGGCGGCGGCATGGGCGCCGGCCCGACAGGAGACGGGCTCTCGGCCGTGCACGTGCACATGACGAACTCGCTGAACACGCCGGTCGAAGCGCTGGAGCACGCGTACCCGTTCCGGGTGCGCCGGTACGAGATCCGGCGCGGCAGTGGCGGGAACGGGCGGTACCGGGGCGGCGATGGGCTGAGGCGGGACATCGAGCTCCTGGGCGAGGCGGCCGTGAGCCTGCTCACGGAGCGGCGGGCCCGCCCGCCCGCGGGGCTCGCGGGCGGGGGGCCGGGCGCGCCCGGAGAGAACCGACTGCTGCGGGCAGGCAAGGAGGAGGTGCTGCCCGCCAAGGTGACGTTCCACGCGCGCGCGGGCGACATCATCAGCGTGCGGACGCCCGGCGGCGGAGGGTGGGGCCGCGCCTGACGCCGCGTGCTATGCGCCGGGCGCGCCGCGGCGCAGCCGGATCGAGCCGTTGACGGTCGTGAGCCGCAGTCGGCGACCGCCGCCGTCTCCGATGGTGCCCTGGAGGCGCCTCGGGCTGAGGCGGCCGGAAACGGTGAGGGGGAAATCCGAGCTGATCCGGCCGTTCACGGTGGCGGCTTCGAGCTCGGCGCCGAGTCCCTCCGGCAGCTCGACGGTGATGCTGCCGTTGACGGTGTTGAACTCGAGATCGCCGCTCCAGTCTGTGCGGCCGACGATGGCATCGATGGAGCCGTTCACCGTCCCTGCGCGGGCGAGGCCGGTGGTGGAAACGTCGACGGAGCCGTTGACGGTGTTCAGCACGGCGTCGCTCGCGAGGTCGCGCGCCTCGATCTTGCCGTTGACGGTGGCGGCGACGAGCTGTACGCCCTCGGGGACGCGTACCGTGAACTCGACCACGACGTCGTTGTCCCTGACGCTGTGTTTCCCGCCGCCGGGCCGGCACTCGTTGGGCTGCGACCCGCGGCGGCTCGGGTAGACGGCGCAAATGGTGACGCCATCGGCGTGCGGGACGACCTCGATGGTCACGCTCTCGGGGTCGCTCCGCCGCGCGTGCTTGACGGCCGTGACCTCGACGGCGTCCCCCGATGCGCGTTCCGCGCGGATGCCCCCATTGACGCCCCGGATCTCGATGGTCTTGCCGCGCTCGATGCGGCCCTGCCAGTAGAAGTCAGGCTGCCGCGCGGCGAAGCCGTGCACTGATTCCGCGAGCGCGGCTCCCTGTGGCGGCGCCGTTTCGGCGGCCCTGTGGGGCAGCGCGATGAGCAAAGCGACGAGCGCGCCGGTCGCGGCGTATGGGATCATGGTCTCCCCGTCTGTTCCGGTTGGTGATGCATGGATGCGAGCCCGGGCGCTGCGCGGCCCACGCTGCCCATGGGCGCGCGAGGCCGGCGCAGGCGGATCTCGCCGTTGAACGACTCCAGGTCGATGCGCGCGCGGCCGGAGCCGATGACGAAGTCGAAGCGTCCGCCGGGTACGGCGCGGTCGAGCCGGACGGGGAAGTCGGAGTGGAACTCCCCCGAGAAGGTCGCGACGCTGATGGTCGCACCAACGTCTTCGGGTATCGCGATGGAGATGTCGCCATTGTGGCTGGTGAGGCGGTAGCGGCCGTCCTCGCGGATGGTGCCCGTGTACGAGACGTCGCCGTTGACGGTGCCCGCGCTCACGCTGCGCGCGTCGATGCCAGCCAGGTCGATGTCGCCGTTGACGTTCTCGACGCGGACATCGCCGGTGACATCGCGCACGACGATGTCGCCATTGGCGGCGTGGATCTCGACGCGGCTGCGCGCGTTCTCGACGCGGATGTCGCCCTGGACGGACTTGAGGAGCACACGCCCTGCCCCATCGCGCACGATGATCTCACCGCGGACGGTCTCGATGGTGACGTCGGCCCTGGTGCCCCGGACCCTCGCGTCGGTCTGCGTGCCGGCGATGCGGATCGGCATCCACGCAGGGACCTCGATGCGGAGGTCGACGGACCGGTGACCCATGTTCTGGCCGTGGTTGTGGTCGGGCCGGACGCGGACGACGCTGCCGGACGAGCGGACCTCGAGGTCGGACCGGGAGGCGGCGACGCGCACCTCGTCACGGTTCCACGCGCTGACGACGACCTCGCCCTCGACGTGCTCGATCTCGAGGCGGGTGCCGTTGCGGACGGCAATGGTCGTGTCCATCGGCTGGGCCATGCCCAGCGTGATGGCGACGGCGCCGAAGAGCGACGACAACATCGGCTCACATCCTATCTCAAGTCGCGGCGTTCGCGAGCGTCGCGACGCGGCGCAGCAGTTCCAGCTTGCGCTGCATGTTGTCCACGAGGTGGCCGTTCAGGTAGCTGTTGGCCGGGTCCGCCTCGAGAGCGCGCCGCGCCTCCTCGATGGCCGCATCGATGATGCGGAGGTTCTCCTCCACGACGCGGACGGTGGCGGAGTCGAGCCGCTCGCGGTGCAGATCCAGCACGCGCTCGAGCTCGGCGACGGCGGCGTCGTAACTGTTCCACGTCGTCAAGCTGACGAAGCTCGTTTCAGCCACGGAGGTGGTCGGAACGGACCCAGCGGCAACGCTGGGGCCCGGCGGCTGCCGGAGCAGCCAGACCGCGCCGCCGGACAGGAACACGAGAGCGAGCGCGGCGGCGACGAGCTGGCCCGCGGTGAACGAGAAGCGGCGCGACGGCGCGTGGACGCGCGTGGGCAGTTCGATCACCTGTGGCTCAGCCGGCGCGCCGGCCGCGGCAATGCGTGCTGCGATGCCTGGCCAGAGGTCGCGCTCGGGAGGCCGGTCCTCGAGCGAGGCGACCCGGGCGACGACGCGCTCGAGGTCCGCGAGCGCGGCGGCGCACTCCGCGCAGGAGCCGAGGTGCTCCTCGAGCGCCGCGCGCTCGGCGGGCGAGAGCTCGTCGTCCAGGTACTCGGAAAGCCGGTCGATCCACGGGTCGTGCATGACGCGAACCTCAGCGGTCGAGATGCTCGCGCAGCGCCATGCGCGCGCGGTGCAACTGAGACTTTGACGTTCCGATGCTGATGCCGAGCATGTCGGCGATCTCCTCGTGCTTGTAGCCCTCGACGTCGTGGAGGACGAGGACCTGGCGTGCGCCGCTGGGCAGCCGCTCGACCGCGGTCTCGAAATCCATGCGCAACTCTGTCGAGGGCGGCCTCGCCGCAACGGTGGTGAAGGCTGCATCGGCCTCGATGAACCGCCCGCGGTGCGTCGCGAGCGAGGCCCGGCGGCCGAGCAGGACGTTGATGGCGAGGCGGTGCAGCCACGTGCCGAACGCGGCGTCGCCCCGGAAGCTCGCGATCTTGGTCCAGGCCCGGACGAAGACCTCCTGCGTCGCGTCGTCGGCCTCTTCGGGCCCGATCATCCGCCGGGCGAGGCTGTGGATGCGGGCGACGTGGCGCGCGTAGATACGCTCGAAGGCGCGCGTATCGCCGCGCGCGGCGGCGGCCGCGTCGGCCCGATCCAGACTGGCTGACGCCACGTCCCGGTCCCTGGTTCCGGTGATCACCTGGTATGCCTGGTCCACCTGGTACGCCACCCCCATTCAGGGTCACGGGATTGGATAGGGCGCGGCGAGCCAAGGTTGCAACGGCCAACAGCCTACAGCGCCGGGGGCGCGGGCGCGAGGGGCGCTGTGCGGGGCGCGGGCCGCGGTGGTCCGCGGCGAGCTCGGGCAGGCGGCCTGCGAGCCCACACCGGCGCCACGACGGACCCGCGCGCGCCGCGGGCGTGTAGGACAGACCGGCGCGGCGGCGTCGAGGAGAGCCGCCGCGCCGTCCCCCCGTCATCACGGAAGCGAGGTAGACGCTTGCGCCGTTGTTCGAACGCGATCCGCGTGGTGGCGCTGGCCGGCGCCGGGTTGCTGGCAGGCCACGTTGCGGCGGCCGCGCAGCCGGCAGGTGGGGACGGCGGACCGGAAAAGCCGCGCCTCTGGGGAGCGCAGGCCGTCGTGGTGATGACGCATACCGCGCCGGCGATCGCGGGCGAAACGCTGACGGAGACGGTGCTGACGCAGCCCGTGCTGAGCGCGGCGCTGCGCGCGTGGGGCGGACGGCTCGAGCTGAGGGGCATGGCCAACCTCGAAGGTCTGACCCTCGAGGGCGGCGAGCTGAACCCGGGCGCGTGGGGCGAGGGGTTCGTGGACCGGCGCCATCCGCACACGCTGCTGCACGAGGTGGTCGGCACGGTCCAGCTCGAGCGTGGGCCGGCGGCCGCGTCCCTGACGGTCGGGAAAGGGTTCGCGCCCTACGGGACGGACGATCCGATGGCGCGCCCGTTCGTCAAGTTCCCCGTCAACCACCACCTCGCCCAGATTCCGGAGCGCGCGCTGGTGATCGGCGCGGTACGCTACGGGCCGGCGGCGCTCGAGGCCGGCCTGTTCAACGGCGACGAGCCGGAGGGCCCGTACGACATGCCTGCGCTGAGCCGGCTCGGGGACTCGTGGGCGGCGCGCGCAACGGTCTGGCCCGGCGCGGGGGTCGAACTCTCGGCGAGCCACGCCTGGCTGAATTCTCCGGAACACGTGGGCGGCGCGGGGCTGGACCGGCGGCTGTGGAGCGCGGCGGTGCGCTGGGCGCGGGGGGCCGGGCCGCGGCGGCTGTACGCGCTGGCGGAGTGGGCGCGCGGCGACGAGCTCCATCTCGGCGAACGGCGCTTCGGGTTCGAGAGCGTGCTGGTGGAGGGCAGCGTGGCGGTGAACGGCCTGACCGCGGCGCTCCGGCTCGAGCGGACGACGCGTCCGGAGGAGGAGCGGCTCGCGGACCCGTTCCGCACGCCGCGGCCACACGCGGACTTCAACATCCTGGGACAGACGCGCTGGACCATCGCCACGCTGCGCCTGGAGGCCGGTCCCGGTCAGGTGGCGGGGCTGCGTGCGCTGCCGTTCGTGGAAGCGGCATACCTGCGGCCCACGCAGGCGGCGCGGCCGTCGTTGTTCGTGCCGGGCGAGTTCTACGGGGCCGAGCGCCTCTGGAGCGTGGCCGCCGGCGTGCGGCTGGATGCGGGCTCGGGGCACGGCCGCATGGGCCGGTACGGCGCCGCCCTGCCACCCGCAGCGCCTGCGCCCGGGCATGGCGGACACTGACCGGGCGTGGCGCACGGCCGGGAAGCGAGGGAGGCCCAAACGATGAGCGTGAACCGGTGGGTTGCTGCCGTGCTGGTGCCGTTCCTGGCAGCCGGCTGCGGGAGCGAACGTGTGACCGACCCGGGTCCCGGAGGCGGCGACCCCGGAGGCGGCGAGCCCATCGCGCTGCCCGTCCTGGGCCACGGGCCCGTGGCCGAGCGCTACACGGCGGAGGTCGCGGTGCGTGACGGCTGGGCGTACACGACCACGTGGGGCAGACGCGCCGAGGTGGGCAACGCGGTGAAGATCTGGGATGTGTCCGGGGACACGCCCGTGCTGGTGGATTCGCTGATCATTGACGGGGCGACGACGACCGGGGACGTCCAGATCTCGGACGACGGCTCGCTGCTGGTCGTGGCGACGGAGCTCACGCCGGGCTCGCTCGTCGTGTTCGACCGGAGCGACCCGGCGCGGCCGCGGCAGCTTTCGCGCTTCCAGGCGGCGAGCACGCGGAACGGCGTGCACACGGTGAAGCTGGGCCGGGTGAACGGCCGGCTGTACGCGTTCCTCGCCGTGAATCCGTCCCCGGCCCAGCTCGTGGTGGTGGACCTGACGGAGCCGTCGGCTCCGGAGCAGGTGCTTGTGCGGCCGATGGGCAACCCGTTCGTGCACGACGTGTTCGTGCGCGACGGGCTCCTCTTCACGGCGCTGTGGCACGATGGACTGACGATCTGGGGGATCGGCCCGCCGTACGGCGGGTCGCCCGCGGATCCCGTGCTGCTGGGGAACGTGAAGACGGTGGGCGGGTCGGCGCACAACGTCTGGTGGTTCCACGACGGCGCTTCCCGCCGGTACGCGTTCGTGGGGGAGGAGAAGCCGTTGACGCTGGGGCAGTCATCCGCGGGGGACATCCACGTCGTCGACATCACGAATTTGACGGCGCCCGTCGAGGTCGCATTCTTCCGCCTGGAGTCTGCGGGGACGCACAACTTCGTCATGGACGAGCCGAGCGGCGTGCTGTACGCGGCGTACTACAACGGGGGCGTGGTGGCGCTGGACGTACGGGGCAACCTGAGCTCGTGCAAGGCGGAGGAGCGGGCCATCGACGGGCGATGCGACCTGGCGCGGATGGGGCGGCAGATCGGCAGAGGACTGCACGACATCGGCCGGCCGGTGTATGTATGGGGAGTCCAGCTCGCCGGCGATGATCTCTACGCGTCCGACATGCTGAGCGGATTGTTCAAGCTGGACGTTTCGGCGCTGCGGCGCTGAGTACGGGGACCGAGGAGGCGACGCGAATGGGCAAGGTACGGATGCGGCCGCGGGCAACGCACGAGGCAGGTCGCGCCACGCGCGGTGCTGAGCAGGGCAAGCCGAAGAGCGGGCTCCTGGAATGGGTGAAGTCGATCGTCATCGCGTTCGGCCTGTTCCTGCTGATCCGGACGTTCCTGGTGCAGACGTTCACGATCACGTCCGGCTCGATGGAGAACACGCTGCTCGTGGGCGACTTCCTGATGCTGAGCAAGGCAGCGTACGGCGCACAGATCCCGGGCACGAACCTGCGGCTCCCGGGCTACACGGAGCTGCAACGGGGTGACGTGATCGTCTTCCGCGGCCCGCACGAGCCGGACCTCGATCTGGTGAAGCGGCTGATCGGCTTGCCGGGCGACACGCTCGCGATGCGGGAAGGCGTGCTGTACGTGAACGGAGAGCCGCAGATCGAGCCGTACGCGGAGGGCACGGGGCGAGGTGGAGATGTGACGCATCCGTGGATGGTGTGGCAGAAGGAGTACCTGGCGCCCGGGGTCGATCGCGAGACGTACCGGCCGACGCTGTGGAACTGGGGCCCGATCGTGGTGCCGCCCGGCCGCTACTTCGTGCTGGGCGACCGGCGGGACGACAGCCTGGACTCGCGGCACTGGGGCTTCGTGGACGGCAACAAGATCAAGGGCGAGGCGCTGTTCATCTACTACTCGTACGACCGCACGGCGCCGCACGCCTTCCCCTGGATCCGCGACGTGCGGTGGGAGCGCATCGGGCGGCCGATCCGGTGAAGCGCGGGGTGGGTTGACGCCCGCGAGGCGCGGGTGTAGGATAACGTAGTCGACGCCGCCGGGGCCCGCCCGGGCGGCGTCCTTCGTTTCTTGGAGCGGCGCCGCGCGCGCGAGGTGCGCGGCGCCGATCGTTTTCTCCAGCGGTGGCGAGGCGGCACGCCATGCCACCGCGATTTCTGTTTCAGGGCAGTACGGGATTCGACCATGCCGGAGTGGGAGCGCCGCGCCGCGACCACCCGGCGGGCCTCCTCTCCGGTGCTGCCGGTTCCACGGGTCCGCACGCGCGAGGGCGGGCGGGACGGGGTCCGGTCACTCTGACCCACCGCAACGAGGAGGAGGTCATGCCCACCGCCGCGACTCCGCAGGTCACAGACTTCACACGCGACGTGCTCGGCCGCTACGTGTGCAACGGGCTGGACGAAGCGCTGCGCAGCACGAGGGATCGGCCGGACGCACGGCCGTTCGATGTGATCGTGCTGGGCGGCGGGACGTTCGGCCTTGCGCTGGCGCAGCACCTGTTCTTCCGGGACGCCGCGCGCAGACATCGGATCCTCGTGCTCGAGGGCGGGCCGATGCTGCTGCCGGAACACGTACAGAACGTGCCGCTGCTGGGGCTGGAGATCCCCGGCGCGACGAGCATTGCCAACCTGCGCGCCCAGGGGCTGGACGGCGTGCCACGCGGTGAGGTGTGGGGCCTGCCCTGGCATTCCAACGTGGAGTTCCCGGGCCTCGCGTACTGCGTGGGCGGGCGGTCGCTGTTCTGGGACGGCTGGGCACCCGAGCCCCTCTCATCGGAGCTTGCCGAGGATCGCTGGCCGCCGGAGGTCGTCGCGGACCTGAGGCGGCAGGGCGGAGACCTCCGGCGGGCCGCCGAGATCGTCGGCGTGACGCGCACGGACGCATCCAGGTTCGGCCCGCTGCACCAGGTGCTGCGGCAGCGGTTGTACGAGGCGATCGAAGCGGGCCAGGTCGCGGGGGCGGTTCCGCTCTCCGAGCTGCCGCTCACGTTCGAGGACGTGCCTCCAGCGGAGCGGGACGTGCTGAAGCTGGAGGCCCCACTCGCCGTGCAGGCCCACCCGCCTCGCCCGGGCTTCTTCCCGCTGAACAAGTTCAGCGTCGTGCCGCTCGCGATCCGCGCGCTGCGCGCTGCGCAGGTGGAGTCGGGGGGAGACGACGTGAAGAAGCGGCTCATGCTGGTTCCGCAGTGCCACGTGACGCAGCTCGTCACGGCGAACGGGCGCGTGGTCGAGGTGCGGACGAACAAAGGCGATGTGCCCGTGCCGCCGGATGGCGTCGTGGTGCTCGCGCTCGGGACGATCGAGAACACGCGGCTCGCGCTGCTCTCGTTCGAGGGCACGCCGGGGTACGACCGGATCGGCCGCAACCTGATGACGCACCTGCGCTCGAACCTGACCGTGCGCATCCCGCGTGAGGCGCTGCCGGATGAGCTGCCGGACGAGCTCCAGACATCGGCGCTGATCGTGAAGGGCCGGCACGTGCACGAGGACGGCCGCGAAGGCCACTTCCAGCTCCAGATCACCGCTGCGGGCCTGGGGACCAACGGGGATGACGTCGAGCCGGAGCTGTTCACGAGGATTCCGGACCTGGACCTGGTGGACCGGTTCCGCGCGGCGGATGACTCGCACGTCGTCATCACGATCCGCGGCATTGGCGAGATGGAGCCCGACAACCCGGGGAGCCGCATCACGCTGGACACGGAGCGGGACGAGTTCGGCGTGAGGCGCGCGTTCGTGCGGCTCGCCGATCCGCGGCAGCCGGACGGCAGCGCGCGCGACCTCGCGCTGTGGCACGCGATGGACCGCGCCGCGGACGACATCGCCCGCGTGCTGGCTGGCGGGCACGACTACGAGGTGCTCGTCGACGGGCGCGCGCTGCCCGTGCAGGCGGGACACCCCGCGTCCGAGGTGCTGCCGTTCGAGCGCCGGCGCGATGAGATCGGCGGCACGCACCACGAAGCGGGCACGCTGTGGATGGGGACGGATCCGGCCACCTCGGTCACGGACCCGGACGGCTGCTTCCACGACATCGTCAACACATACGTCGTCGGGCCCGCCGTCTTCCCGGTCATCGGGGCGGCCAACCCGATGCTCACCGGCCTCGCGCTGGTGCGGCGGCTCGCGCGGCATCTCGTGCCGGAGCCCGTGCCGTATATGCCGGGCGGCGGTTTCCGTCCGCTGTTCGACGGCTTTGACACGACGGACTGGGCCATGGCCGGAGCCGGGCGCTTCCTGGTGGTGGACGGCGCGCTGGAGACGGTGCCGGGCGACGACCTCGGCCTGCTCTGGTGCCGCGTGCCCACGCCGCCGGACTTCGTGCTGCGCCTCGAGTGGAAGCGGTTCCGCGAGGAGGATCGGTCGGGCGTGTTCCTGCGCTTCCCGGATCCGGAGAGCCGCGGCTACGAGAACGCGGCGTACGTGCCGGTGGACTTCGGCTTCGACATCCGGATCGACGAGACCGGCGCGCCGGATGGTTCCATCGTGCGGCGGACGGGCGCGATCAATGGCGAGCCGAAGCAGGAACGCACGCCGGTTGCGGCGCGGCCGCCCGGGCTGTGGAACGAATTCGAGATCCGCGTGGAGGGGCAGGAGTACACGGTGTTCATGAACGGCGAGCGGGTGACGCGGTTCAGGAACAGCGACCCCGCGCGCGGCCTCCCCACGACGCCGGATACGCCGACGTTCATCGGCTTCGCGGTCTATCCGGGCAGCCGGGTGGCGTTCCGCAACATCCGCATCCGCGCGGTCGAGCCGGCCGCCATGCCGGAGCGTGTGCTCGCCAACGTTGGCGAGGGGGCAGATGAGGGTGAGACCGTCGCGCGGGGCGAGCGGTGGCGCTCCCCTAGGACGAGGACGCGGAGGAAGAGCGAGTAGCGTTTCAGCGGCCTTCGGCTTCCGCGGGCTCCGTTCCGCGTTCCGGGCTCACGCGGAGACGCGGAGGAAGGGGCTCACACAGAGACGCGGAGAACGCGGAGGTTGGGAGGACGCAGAGGGTTCTCTGGCGCTGCGGAGACTTCGCGGCGTAGTCAGTGAGCCTGTGATGGTGCTGGGCGTTCCGGGCGAGTCAGGGTCCACGGCGTGGAGCCTGCCTCGCCCGGCACGCTTCACGGCGGGATGAGCGAAGATCCCACCGGAAGAAACCACATTCAATCTGAACGTTGATCCGGGCGAGGAACGCTCGGAGTCGCGACGAACGCAGCCCGGCCCGACTCAGCCTCCGCGCCTCCGCGTCTCTGTGTGAGCCAATGACTCCGCGCCTCTGTGTGAGCCGGAGCCAAGGAGGCAGGGGATCAACGAAGAAGAACGCGGAGGAGCAACCCTCCGCGTCCTCCTGAATCAGCCGACCCGAAGCAGCTCCTTGAGTTGCTCGGGCGAGAGCTCGTCGGCCCGGCGGGCGCCGAGGCGACCGCGGGCGCGGGGAGCGGGCAGTTCTTCCGCGCGAGGCTGCACGGGCGCGCCCGCGTAGTCGTAGCCCTCGAGGGACACACGGGGCAGCTTGTAGCCGAGCGTGCGCTCGATGGCGTGAACCGCCCCGACCTCGCCGGCGGTCATGAACGTGATGGCGGTCCCGCTCGCACCCGCGCGCGCCGTGCGGCCGATGCGGTGCACGTAGTCCTCGGGATTGCGCGGCACGTCGTAGTTGATGACGTGGCTGATGCCCTCGATGTCCAGGCCACGCTGCGCGACATCCGTCGCGACCAGGACCGGGACGCGGCCATCGGTGAAGGCCTCGAGCGCGCGCTGCCGCTCCTTCATGTCGCGGTCGCCATGCATGACGGCGCACGGAATCCCCGCCGCGCGCAAGCGCGAGAGGAGGAGGTCGGCGCCGGCCTTGGTCGCGGTGAAGACGAGGACCTGGTCCATTCCGTCGCGCGAAAGCAACTCGAGCAGCAAGGCCGGCTTGCGGTCCGGCCGCACGGGGTAGATCGCCTGCTCGACGCGGTCCGCGACCGTCGTGCGCGGCGTCACCGAAACCCACTCGGGGTCGCGGAGGATGCGCAGCGCGAGCGCGTGGACGCCGTTCGGCATCGTCGCGGAGAACAGCAGGGTCTGGCGCTCCGGCGGGCACGCCTTCAACACCTGCTCGATCTGCGGGCGGAACCCCATGTCGAGCATGCGGTCGGCCTCATCGAGCACGAGCGTCTGAACCTCGCTCAGGTCCACGTTCCCGCGCTCGAGGTGATCGATGAGGCGGCCGGGCGTCGCGACGAGGACATCGAAGCCCGCGCGCAGATCGCGCGTCTGCGGACGCATCGGCACCCCGCCGTAGATGACGCCGACCCAGAGCTCGGTGTACCGCGCGAGCGCGCGCGCATCGTCCGCGACCTGCTGCGCGAGCTCTCGCGTCGGGCACAGCACCAGCGTGTGGAGCCCCTCCTTGTCCACCTGCCGTTCGAGCGCCGGCAGGAGGAACGCCCCTGTCTTTCCAGTCCCCGTCTGAGCAATGCCGACCAGATCACGACCCTTGCGGGCGGGAGGGATGGCGAGCTGCTGGATGGGTGTGGGTTGCTGCCAGCCGAGATCCGCGATCGCGCGGAGCAGCGGCGGGCTGGATACGAGTTCTTCGAAACGCATTCCTTGCTCCGTCCTTCCACCTGCCGCGGCGGGCCTTCCGCCGGGGCGACAAACGAAAGGGCCGCGCAGGCCTCCGGAGCGGCGCCCGGCGCATCCGCGCCGAGCCAAGCCGTCCGATCGGCGAGCCGGCCCCCTCGAATGTCCGTCAACAATCTAGCGGAACCGCTCCACGACGGCAAGCGGGAGACGGTAGCTGCTCGAGCCAGCGCGTGCGGACGCGCATGGCAAACGCGCGTCGATCAACCGGAAGCGCTGGTGAGACGGCGGCCTTCGCGCTCCCGGGCATCGCCGAGTCGCTCGACGAAGTCCAGGCGCTCCTCGATCAGGTCGAGCCGCTGGCTCATGCGTTCGAGGAGGCGAGCGGTCGCGCGTGCTTCCGCCTCGGACACCGCCGACTGCACCCGCATGCCGGCGTCGAGGCGCGCCTGGCGCTCGCGGACGATGGTCTCGAGCAGGATGCCGAGCCGCTTGGTGATCGGCCGCAGGATGAGCACGCCTGCGGCGCAGACAAACAACGTGATCGGGACGAGCACTTCCATCTTGGCCTCCGCGGAGTGAAAACGGCCGCCGGACGCGCGGCCCTACGGCCGACAGGGCCTGCGGGTTTCGCTCACCGCAGACGCGCGGCCAGGGCGCGGAGCGAATCCTGCGGCAGATTGGCGCTGAGCCGGACGCGGAAGCCGTTCCGCTCGACGACCAGCTCGGCGGGCGCTGGTTCCGCTTTCTCGGTGCGCTCGCGGGGGGCCTGCAGCGCGGCACGGACCGTGTCCGCCACCAGCTCGCCGGGGACTGCGCGGGGCGTTGTGTGCTGGAGCAGCACCAGCGTGACGCCTGGCGCGACGGCCTGCCGGGTCCGCACCAGCGGGACCCCGCCGCTGTCCGCAAGCTCGATGGACTCGACCTCCAGCTCCTCGACCAGGAGCAGGCGTCCCCCGAGCCGGCGCTCGGCCTCGGCGCGGTCCACAGCGGACCACTGCACCGCTCCCCCTCCGGGCACAACGGGTGCGAGCAACAATGCCTCCGACCGCACCGTCAAGGCGGAAACCGCGGCTTCGGGCACCACCGGGCGGCTGCTGTCCGCGGCCGACCGCGGCGCAAAGGCACTGACCCCTGCCGGGGCCTCACGCCGCATCTCCCTGCCCGCGATCGCGCGGCGCGGGGGCGTCGACGGTGGCGTCGCATCGTCCTGCACCTGCGTCCGCATCGCTTCCGCGGCAAGCCCGGGCTCTTGTGCCGCTTCCGGTCCGGCTTGCCTCGCGGCCGACGGCTTCGCCGATGCATCCGCCTGTGGGGCGGCGCTGCCGGCACTCCGCGCCTGGGCCACCGCAGGGGCGAGTGTCGTCTCCGGGTCTGTCCCGGTGACGGCGTGATAAGCCTCTGCCCGGTCCGCCGCGCTCTCAGGCGCCAGCGCCATCTCACGAGCCCACCAGCCGCCGGCCAGGGCGAGCACGATGCTGGCGGCCCAGGCGAGGGGAAGCGTGAAGGACCGGCGCGGGCGCGAGCCCGGCGCAGCGTCGCCACCCACGTTGCCGCGCGCCCGTTGGAGCACGGCGTCGAACGGCGGGACCTCGAGCCCGGCGGGTTCCGCGTGGCCGAGGATGGCGCTCGCACGGTCGCGAATGCGGCGTTCGTCCTCGAGCCGCGCGCGGCACTCGCCGCAGGCGGCGATGTGGGCCTCGAGAGCGGCGGAGGCGCCGGGCTGGACGGCTTCCAGCTCGCCGTCGAGGTAAGCGTGCAGGGTGCCGTCATCCACGTGCGACATGCTTCTCCTCCAACGTGGCGTAGGCTTCGACCAGCCGGCGCCGCGCGCGGGCCAGCGTCGTGCCGATGGCGCCGAGCGCGAGGCCGGTCTGCTCCGCGATCTCGGCGTAGCTGAGACCTGCATCCCAGAGCAGGAGGACGTCGCGGTCCCGCTCGGAGAGGGCGTCGAGGGAGCGGCGCACCGCTTCGAGGCGCTCGCTGCGCTCGAGCGCCTCATCCGCCGAGGGGGCGACGACGGCGGGCTCGGCCTCGCGCTCGGTACGGAGCAGCGCCAGGTGCTTGCGGCGGCGCACGACGGAGCGCGCCTCATCCCTGGCGAGGTTGGCAGCGACGGTAAACAGCCAGGCGCGCGGGTTCTCCGGCTGCTGGTCGAGCGCGCGGACGAACGTCTCCTGCGCGAGGTCCTGGGCACGTTCCGCGTCCCACACCTTGCGGTGGAGGAAGCGGACCAGGTCACGGTAGGTCGCGCGGTACACTTCGGACCAATCGATGCTCACGGGCACATGGTCCGCCCGGCGCGCGGCATGCTGCCGCCGTGGAGCGGCTCCTGGACGAGGTGCGTGGTGTATTCGCCCGGCGCGCAGCCGCGGCGCACGGTGTCACGCGCTGCGCGCCCCGCTGCGGGCGCGGGCTGCTCCTGACCGGCGAGCTGCCGTGGTTGGCCGGTGCCGCTGGCCGCCCCCGCGCGGAGGGCGAGGACCCTGCCGAGCGCGGTGTCCGGGGAGCGTGCCTGCCTGGACCTGCGCCCGGTCTGGCCAATGCGTACACCGCGAGCGGCGTGGGTTCCTCGGGTGGAGCGACAGCGGGTGCCCGGCGCGCCCAGGCATCTGGCGCCCGCCCTCACCGGCGGGCGGCGACCCGAGCGGCGGCCAGTGGCGGAATCGGATGGGTTCGGGCGGAACTGATCGGCCGTTCCAGGCGTACGGAACAACAGACGGACCGCCTGCCGCGCCCGGTCCATCCCGGCGCAGGCCATGGATCCCGAGACATCCAGGACGATCGCGACGCGGCGAGCAGGGGACGTCCCTGCCGCGCAACGGTGCGAGTGCGTCGGCCCGAAGCACCCGTTGCTCCGGGTGGTGCAGCGGGCCGCGAGAATCGGGTCGACCGTCCGGTCGAGGGCAGGTCCGTACCGGGGGCGCACGCCGCCCGCGCTGGCGCGCACGTTGCAAGCACTCGTCGTTTCGCTGCGCAGCTCCCGGTTGCCCAGGATCAGAGAGACGTCAGCGAGCACTGTTTTGCCGGGCAGCGGATGCGGGTAGTCCCTACCGGCGAGTCCACCGCCGCGGTTGCGGAACCACTCCTCGACCCCGACGCGTGCGGTGCGCCGATCCACCTCGACGGCCACGAAGGTGCGGAGCTCGATGGTGCCGGCCGGAACCGGCAACGAGCGTCCGGGCTCGCCCCGAGAGCGGACGATGCCGATGGAGGGGGCAGCACACCAGGTGAAGATGGTGCGGGCGGCTCGGTGGCGCAGTGCGTGATGCTGCGTGCCGCAGCCCGGGGGAAGTCCGCCAGACCGGGGCGGATGCGGATTGTCCTACAAAGATGTGAACGATCGTTGCTCCACGTGCGCATGGAACCCTCCGTGGTCGGTCCGCCATCCCAATGACGGCGGACACGGCCGACCTTGCACATGGAGCCCTGGACCGCAGCGCGGGCGTGACTGCGTCCGGCCGGCGGCCCGATAGAACAGACGCGCCGTAAACGGAGGGCGGGCGCGGGACTTGCTTGCGAGCGGCGGAGGCATGGCGACGCGAGAAGAGAAGGCGAGAAGGCAGAGACCACCGGAGCAGGGTGAGATGAGGGACGGGGCGCTGGGCGTGCTCGAGCTCCTGCCGAATGGAACGGGGTTCATCCGGCGGCGGGAGGCGAACTACATGCCGCGCCCCGAAGATGTGTTCGTGGGCCGGGGAATGGTGCAGAAGTTCGGCCTGCGGACGGGGGACGAGCTCGCGGGCACGGTCGGCCGATCGCCCGGTCGCGGAAAGGGGCCGCCGCTGACGACGCTGGTCAGCGTGAACGGCAGGCCGCCCGAGGAAGCGAGTCGCAGGCCGGAGTTCACCCGCCTGAGCGCGGTGCATCCGCGCGAGCAACTGGTGCTGGAGTGTGATCTGAGGCGGCGCGGCCAGCCCGACTACACCAACCGGATCATCGACCTGTTCTGCCCGTTCGGCAAGGGGCAGCGCGCGCTGATCGTTGCGCCTGCGAAAGCGGGCAAGACGATGGTGCTCCAGGCAGTGGCCGAAGGGATCACGCGCAACCATCCCGAGTTCGCGCTGCTCATCCTGCTGGTGGACGAGCGGCCGGAAGAAGTGACGGAGATGGAGGCGTGCGGCTTCGGCGAGGTCATTGCGTCCAGCTTCGACAAGCCGGCCGAGCATCACGTGGAGGCAGCGGAGCTGACGCTGGAGCGCGCGCGCCGGCGCGTGGAGATGGGTGAGGACGTCGTGCTGATCCTCGACTCGATCACGCGGCTGGCACGCGCGTACAACACCGTCGAGCAGGGCAGCGGCCGCACGCTCTCGGGCGGGCTGGATGCCAACTCGCTGGAGAAGCCGAAGCGGTTCCTCGGCAGTGCGCGCGCGATCGATGCCTCGCAGGGCGGCGGCTCGCTGACCATCATTGCGACCGCGCTGGTGGACACGGGCTCGAGGATGGACCAGGTCATCTTCGAGGAGTTCAAGGGCACGGGAAACAGCGAGCTGGTGTTGAGCCGGGAGCTGGCGGACCGGCGGATCTTCCCCGCGATCGACCTGATCGCCAGCGCGACGCGGCGCGAGGAGCTGCTCCTCTCACCCGAAGCGCTCGAAGTGTCGCACGCGTTGCGGCGGCAGTTCTCGCGATCCACGCCGGCCGATGCGATGAACGAGCTGCTGTCGCTCATGAAGCAGACCAAGGACAACGCCGAGCTGATCACGAGGATGACGCAGTCGCTCCGGTGAAACCGCCGGGGCGGACGCTGCGTAGGGCGCTGCTGCGGGAGGCGGCGGCCGCGGGGGCCGCGGCCGACCGGTGCGATCGGATAACGATCACCGAGGCCGGAGGCCCAGATGCAGCGAGATTCCGTGACGTCCCCTGGCGTCCTGATCCGCGATGTCCTGATCTTCCAGCTGAAGCTCTTGCTGGACGCGCTGAAGGACGTGGTCCTGTTCAAGGTCGCGCTCATCGCGGCCGGGGTCGACCTCGTCCTGCTTCGACGGGAGCCGGCGAAACGGTTCTACACGGTGCTGCGCCTCAGCGAGCGGTTCGACCTCTGGCTCAACCTCAACGGCGCGGCGGAGACCGCGGACCAGAGCGAGGACGGCCTGTTCGGTGCCAGCCTCGCCGGCAGCGACTCGCTGCTGGGCAAGCTCGAGGAGCTGATCCGATCGAAGGTGGAGACGGCCACCGCGTCACAGCGGAGCTGAGCTGGCGCTGGCGCATGCGGCGCGGCCGCGTCGCGGGATGGTGTTGCGAGCGAGGGGTCCCGAACGGGGCCCCTCGCCGCGCTTCCACGGCGGATCGCCGCGATCCGCGCGTGGCAACACGCAGTATGTGGCGGCATGGGCGACACCGACGCTGCATGTCGGTGTACCACCGGACGGGCGACCACGGACAGAGCGCTTGCGAGGGCTCGGAGGGCGGGTAATTTCGTGCCGGCCAGGATGAAGACCAGGATCGCGTCGCTGCTGGCGAGCGGGACCGAAATCGCGTGTGCGCTGGGGCTGCTGCCCCGGCTGGTCGCGATCTCGCACGAGTGCGACTACCCACCGGAGGCGCTGGACCGGCCGCGGGTGAGCCGGCCGCGGTTCGATCCGTCCGGGCTGACGAGCGGCGAGATCGACCGGGCGGTTCGGCAGGCGATGGCCGAGCACGGCAGCGTGTACGAGGTCGATGTCGAGGCGCTGGCGCGCGTGCAGCCGGACCTCGTCCTCACGCAGGCGGTCTGCGAGGTGTGCGCGGTGCCGGCGCCGGGCGTTCGGGAGCTGGTCGAGCGGCTCGGGCTCGACGCGGAGGTGCTTTCGCTGGATGCGCACGACATCGCCGGGATCCTGGACACGATCCTGGCGGTGGGCCGTGTGGCGGGCGTGGAGGCCCGGGCGGAAGCCGTGGTGCGCGACCTGCGCGCCCGGATGACGGCCGTCGAGCAGGCAGTGGCGGGC
>Ga0207873_1001211_pt1 | contig 25684 bp, 21 predicted proteins | sample BGWIniCompost_FD_187373 | JGI IMG/M metagenome (GOLD analysis project Ga0207873, IMG submission 187373) | Cellulose adapted compost microbial communities from Newby Island Compost Facility, Milpitas, CA, USA - BGW Initial Compost (SPAdes)... ...
TCAACGTGCTGCTGGCCCCCGGTGCGAATCTTACGAGCGAAGTAAGGAACGGGAGGAACTACGAGTACTTCGCGGAAGATCCCTGGCTCACCGGCGTGATGGCCGCCGAGTTTGTGAACGGAATTCAAAGTGCCGGCGTCATCGCAACATTGAAGCACTATGCGGCGAACAACTTCGAGCACAACCGCCACTGGCAGGACGCGATCGTCGATCAAGCGGGGCTGCGCGAAGGAGAAATGCTGGGATTCCAGATCGCCATCGAGCGTTCGCAACCCGGCGCCATCATGTGCGGGTACAACAAGCTCAACGGCGAGTATCTGTGCGGCAACGACTGGCTGCTGAACCAGATTCTGAAGAAAACCTGGGGATACAAGGGGTGGGTGATGTCCGACTGGGGTGCCGTGCCCAGTTGGGACTTCGCGCTCAAGGGGCTCGACCAGGAATCGGGTGTCCAGGTCGACGTCATGCAATGGGGATCGGAAGCGTTCACCGACAAACTGCGAGCGGCCTATCGTGACGGCAAGTTGCCCAAGGCCCGATTGTCGGACATGGTTCGCCGAATGGTGCGTTCGATGTATGCCGTGGGCGTCGACAAGTGGGGACCTGCTCCACCGGTCGATATGGCGGCGCAAAACGCCATTGCGCTCGAAGGCGCGCGACAAGGGATCGTACTCCTGAAGAACGAGGGATCCGCACTTCCCCTCGTTACCGATCGTCCGCTCAAGATCGCCGTTATCGGCGGCCACGCTCAAACGGGCGTCATCAGCGGAACGGGTTCCGGGGCGGTGATGCCTGTCGGCGGCTACGCCGGACAGATCAATATCGGCGGCGCACACGGCAAAATGGGTCCAGCGCGCAGTCTGTTCCTGTTTCGACCTGCTCCCGTCGATGAATTGAAGAAGCTGCTTCCTTCCGCGGAGATCGAATACGACGGCGCGTATACGCCTTCCGAATCCGCGCTCCTTGCCAAACGGTCCGATGTCGCAATCCTCTTCGCCATTCGCGTCGAGGGCGAGGCTTTCGATTTGCCGGACCTGTCGCTCCCATGGGGGCAGGACGCGGTCATCGAAGCAGTCGCCGCCGCCAATCCCAACACGATCGTCGTGCTTCAAACGGGCAATCCCGTTTCGATGCCGTGGCGAGACAAGGTGAAGGGAATCGTCCAGGCGTGGTTTCCGGGCCAGGCGGGTGCGACGGCCATTGCGGAAGTGCTCACGGGCAAGGTCAATCCATCGGGCCGCACGCCGATCACCTGGCCTGCAGATCTTGCCGATACGCCGCGACCGAAGATGCCGATCCTGGCGGAGAAATGGGGGACGCCCGTCACGATCCGCTACGAAGAAGGTGCAGAAATCGGCTATCGGTGGTTCGCCGGCACCGGTCGCAAACCGATGTATCCGTTCGGCCATGGACTGAGCTATACGCGCTTCGCCTACGAGGGCTTCAAGGCAAGCGGTGGGGATACAGTCAGCGCGACCTTCACGGTGACGAACACCGGCGGGCGCGCAGGCGCCGATGTGCCCCAGGTCTACCTCACGGACGCCGCCGGCGAGAAGCGCATGCGGCTGCTGGGCTTCGAGCGCGTCGAGCTGGCGCCGGGCGAATCGAAAGAAGTCACGGTAATCGCCGATCCGCGCCTGCTCGCGCACTTCGACCCGAAGGAGCAGCAGTGGCGGATCGACGAAGGCGCCTACACCGTGGCGCTCGCGCGCTCGGCCGAGGCGCCGGTGGCGAAGGCGCAGGTGAAGCTCGCAGGGCGGCTGTTCGGCTCCTGACCGAATGCGGACGCCGAAGATCAGCGCACAGTTGTTCCGCGAGGCGCCAGGCGCATTGCGGTGGCGTGAAATACGCCGCGTGCGGGTCGGCAGCCCCGAGGCCGCTCTGCCCCGACGAGGCGAAGCCCGCGTGGGGCTGCTGCGAACTGCCGGGAGGAGCGCACCGCCCCGATGAACCTGACGCCGCTCACCTCGCTGCTGCTCGCGGTGGTCGTGCTGCTCGTCGGTACGCTGGTCAACCGGAGTGTGCGGCTGCTGTCAAAATACAACATTCCCGATCCGATCACCGGCGGGCTGTTGTTCGCGGTGACGGCGTCCATCGTGGTCGCAGCGGCGGGCTGGCGGCTCGGCATCGATCAGACGCTCAAGCCCGTCCTGCTTCTCATGTTCTTCGCGGGTGTCGGCATGTCGGCCGACTTGCGCCTGCTCAAGCTCGGCGGCAAAGCGCTTATCGTGTTCCTGCTGGTGCTCTTTCCCTACATCCTGGTGCAGGACGCGGTCGGCGTTGGCGTGGCGAAGCTGCTCGATCTGCACCCGATCTTCGGTCTGGTCGGCGGCTCGATCACGCTGGTCGGCGGCCACGGCACCGGCGCCGCGTACGCCGAGCGTTTCGCCGAAGTGAACAATCTGCAGGCCGTGATGGAGCTCTCCATGACCGTGGCGACCATCGGTCTGGTCCTCGGCGGCATCATGGGCGGGCCGGTCGCCGAGTACCTGGTGAGGCGGCACGGACTGCGTTCGGGCGCAGCGGCGGAGACGACTTTTCCCGGGGCGGAGGAAACGGTTGCGCCCATCACCGACGTCGGGTTCATCGGCGTGCTCGCGGGCATTCTCGCTGCGGTCATCGGCGGGAGCTGGCTCGGCGAACGCTTCTCCGGCGGCGCCGTCACCATCCCGGGTTTTCTCTGGTGCATGGTGCTCGGCGTCGCCATCCGCAACCTGGCGCCGTTCGTTCGCGTCCGCACCGACGATCGCGCCGCGTCCCTGATCTCGGGCGTTTCGCTGTCGCTTTTTCTCGTCATGACCATGATGGCGCTCGATCTCGTCGAGGTGGCGCATTCGGCCGGGCCGTTCCTGATCATGATCGTTGTGCAGGCGGTCTTCATGGTGCTGTACGCGATCTACGTCTGCTTTCGATTCATGGGGCGGGACTACGAGGCGGCGACGACATCGGCCGCGTTCATCGGCTTCAACATGGGCTCGACCGCAACGGCCATGGCTAATATGCACGCGATCACGGCGAAGTACGGCCCGGCGCCCACAAGCCACCTCATCGTGCCGCTCGCCGGTGCCTTCTTCATCGACTTGATGAATGCGTTCGTGCTGACGCTGCTGCTGGCGTTGCCGTTCATGGGGGGCGGATGATGCGCGCGCTCGTCCTGGCATTGGCGGTGCTGCTCGCCGGCTGCGCGCGCGGCCCGAGCACCGAGACACTGAAGGCTGACGTGGAAAGGCGCCTCGCCGAGGCGCTGCCCGCCGGTACGGTGGCGATCGCCGCAATCGAGCGGCGCGGCTCGCAGTCGGATACCAAGGCGCCGGCAGGGGAGAGGCGCCGGGTCCTCTACTACGATGTCGTCCTGCGGCTTGAGCGCGACTTCGACTTCGGCGCCTGGGATGCGCCGGGAACGGCGGGTCTCATGTCGGCGCTGGGCGCCGGGCCGAAAGGCGTCGCCGGCATTACATCGGGCGGCAACAAAGCGGGCGATCGCATCTACGTTCACGGAACCGCGCTTTATGCACGCAACGAGAACCAGTGGGTCAGCGTCGCACCCGCCGGCTTCCGTCCGGTCGCTGCGCCATCGTATGCGGCGAATGCGGCCGAGGGTCCGACCGCCGTTCTCGAGGCGATGCGCGAGATCGTCGAATCGATACCGGCAGGCGCCTCCCAAGCCGAGCGCGAGGCGATCGAGCAGGAGCTGCTGACGGCCCATGCGGCGGTCCGCGGCCGCCTCGCACGGCTCGCCGAAGGTTACGCCATCGCTGCGGGACCGGAGCACGGCCAGTACCTGCGCCTGGCGCGGGCGCTCGCTGCCGAGAGCGACGTGCGGATCGTGCCGCTCGTTACCCGCGGCGGCGAAGAGAACCTGCGCCTGCTGCGCGAGGGCAAGGTGACGTTGGCGCTGGCCCAGGGCGATGCCGCGCTCAACGCGCTGGAGGGTACCGGCAATTTCTCCGCCGACGGGCCGTACGCGACGCTCAGCGCCATCGGAGGCCTTTACCCGGAGCCGGTCCACGTGCTGGTGCGCGCCGACAGCGCGTTCCGTGCCATTGAAGATCTGAAAGGCAGGCGCGTGGTGGTCGGCGTCGAAGGCTCCGCGTCGCGCGCGACGGCACTGCGCGTGCTGGCGGCGCATGCGCTCGAGCCGCCCGACATCGTGCTCCTGGACATGGCGCTCGGCGAAGGACTGGTCGCGGTGCGCGACGGCCGGGCCGACGCCGTCATTCAGATCATCGGCGTGCCGGCCGACAGCGTGCGCGACGCGCTCGCCGAGGTGCCGCTGCGGTTGCTGCCGCTCGCGAAACCCGCGGTCGAGACGCTGGTGGGAGCGAAGGCCGGCTACTTTGCCTACACCATTCCGCGCGGGACGTACGCCACACAGGCCGAAGACGTCCCGACGATCGCGACAGCGGCATTGCTCCTCGCCGGTGCCGGGTTGTCGGAGGCCGAGGTCGGGCGCATCGCGCGCCTGGTCTTCCGGCAAGGTCGTGACCTCGCGGCGCGCGGCAGCGCGCAGGGGACGCAAGTCGCCGCGGCGAACGCGCGCCAAGGGCTCTCCATTCCGCTGCACCATGCGGCGGCGAGCGCGATCGAAACCATGGCCGAGAGGTAGCTCTCGCAGCCTCCGGCGGCAAGGATCAGCGCTTGCGACGGGTCCGGAACGTAATGGAATAGCGGAGCGTCTTCGTCGGGGGGATGCTGTGCTGCCAGCCCCAGCGGGCCGGTCCGCGCATGACATAGGCGGAGCGCGGCTCGAGCGCGAGCGCGAACGTTTCCTCGCGCTTGTTGCGCCGAGGCGGGTAGGGGCGAAAGCGCATGCGGCAGGGGCCGAGGAGTGAAATGCCGACGATGACGGCGAACTCCGGGGCATCGCGGTGCCAGCCGAGCTGCGTGCCCGGCCGGTACTCGGTGACGAGGCCATGGGCGAAGCTCTGGGCCGGAAGATCGACCCACTGCGCGACCTTCTCGCGCAGCGTCATCAGGAGTGAGGGCAGCGGCGGGGCGGGGAGCAGTGCATTCGCGCGGAAGTCGTAGGCGAGGCCGAAGCTCTGAATGCGCCGCTTGGCGGTGAACGACTTGTACTGCGCTTCGCGCAGCGGGAGCCGTTCGATCTCCGCGAGCAGCTCGGCCTCCTCGGCGGCGGTAATGAAGTCCGGCCGATAGGTTAGCCCCTCGGGCAGCGGCGGCGTCGCATCGAAGAAGTCGCGCTGCTCGGGCTCGCTTCCCGCCGCGCGCGGCGGCACGCCGTTCACTGTCTTGCGATCCGACTTCATGGACCCGGACGCATTCCTTGCGGCGTGCGTCTCGTCAGTACGCTGCGAACGCGTCGTCGGGGTAGCAGTAGAGCCAGCGTTCCCCCGGCTGTGCCGACGCGATGACCGGGTGCGCGCTCGCGCGCGCATGGCGGCTTGCGTGCCGGTTGGGCGAGCTGTCGCAGCATAACGTCACGCCGCACTCCTGGCAGGTGCGCAGGTGTACCCACGGGTCGCCCGTCTTGACGCATTCCTCGCATTCTAACCGCTTCGGTCCTTTGATCGTGCCGATTCGATCGAGGTGCGCGCATCCCTTCGCCATCGAGCCTTCCCTCAGTTGCGCAACGCCTGGTGGACGAACGCTATGGCGATAGAGCCCTCGCCGACGGCGGAGGCGACGCGCTTCACGTTTCCCGCGCGGACGTCGCCGACCGCGAAGACCGAGGGTCGGCTGGTCTCGAGGAGCATCGGCGGGCGCAGCAGCGGCCACGCGGCGGCGGCGAGGTCTTCCGGGGTGAGTGCGGGGCCGGTCTTGATGAAGCCCTTGGCATCGAGCGCAACGCAGTCCTCGAGCCAGCCGGTGGCGGGCGTGGCGCCGGTCATGATGAACACATGCCGGATGTCGTGCCGCTCGCGTGCGCCGGTCCCGCGATGACGCCAGCCTACCTGCTCGAGGTGGTCGTCGCCGTCGAGCGTTTCGATCTCCGTTTCCAGATGGAGCGTGATCGCCGGACTGTCCGCGATCCGGCGCACCAGGTAGCGGGACATGCTGTCCGCGAGACTCGTCGAGCGACACAGCAGGTGCACGCGGTGCGAGTGCTGCGCGAGATAGACCGCGGCCTGCCCGGCCGAATTGCCGCCGCCGACGACGGCGACATCCTGGTTCTTGCAGAGCTGCGCCTCCGTGTACGTGGCGCCGTAGTAGACGCCGGCGCCTTCGAAGCGCGACAAGTGCCCGATCGCGGGTCTCCGGTACTCGGCGCCGGTCGCGATGATGACCGCGTGCGCCCGGATGGACACGCCGTCGTCGGTCTCGATGACGTACGGTTTGCGCTGGCAGTGAAGGCGTTTCGCGCTCTTCGCGATGACCACTTGCGCGCCGAACTTTTCCGCCTGTGCCTGCGCGCGCGCCGCGAGCTCCTGTCCCGTGATGCCGCTCGGAAACCCGAGGTAGTTCTCGATGCGCGAGCTTGCACCCGCCTGCCCGCCGGGCGAGTTGCTCTCGAGCACGAGCGTGTCGAGTCCTTCGGAGGCCGCGTACACCGCAGCGGCGAGACCCGACGGGCCCGCGCCGATGATGACGACATCGCGCACCTGCTCCGGATCGATCGCATTGTTGAAACCGAGGCATTCGGCGATTCGGCGATTGCCGGGGCGGCGCAAGACGAGGTCGCCGCGGCAGATCAGTACCGGCACGTCCGTGTCGGTCACGCGAAAGCGGTCGAGCAGCTCCTGGACCTCCGGGTCGCGGTCGAGGTCGATGTAATGGTAGGGATGGCCGTTGCGCGACAGGAACTCCTTGACCCGGAGGGTGTCGGCGCAGTGATCGGAGCCGATGAGCACTTCGCCCTTGCCGCGCGCGAAGAGCTCCGCCCGGCGGTGGATCAGGGCGCGCATGATGATTTCGCTCAGCTCGGCGTCCGTTTGCACCAGCTCCAGGAGCTGCTCGCGGCCGAGCTCGATGACCTCGCCGGCTGTGGCCGCTTGCACCCGGGTGAGCGAACGGCGTCCGGAGAGCGTGTTGATCTCGCCGCTGAAGTGCCCGGGTCCGTGTACGGCCACTCGTTCCTCGCCGGCCACCGATCGCTTCGTAATCTCGATTTCGCCGCGCGTCACGACGAAAAACGGCGCCGCCGGCGCACCCGCTTCGGCCAGCACCTCGCCCGGTCGCATCGCGCGCTGCCGGCCCCGCTGCGCGATACGGGCGATCTGTGCCGCGCTGAGGGTCGGAAACATCGCGTCGCGGCGCGCGATCGGGGGCGGTGAAGCTTGTGTAATCGTCTCGGTCATGCGGCTGCCGGGCGCTGAGGAGCTTCAGCTTACCGGAGCAGGCGAAGCATCGATCACATCCAGTCGTGGTCCCAGGGCGATCCCCGACCGCGGCCGCGCCGCGTTAGGTGGTTTTCCTGACTGCGGAGGCGCGCGGTGCGGGTGCCAAAAAGTGGCTCCCCGAGCCATGTATTCCTTTTGGAATCACCCGCAGTAGCGCTTCACGCACTCGAGCAGCTCGTCAAGATCAATGGGCTTCTCGATGCGACCGACGGTTGCCAGATTTCGCGTCGCGCTGTCCTTGGCGGCGCTCAATACCACCACCGGGATGGCGGCGAGATCCTTCGGCTCCTGCTCGAGCCGCTCGAGGAACGTGCTGCCGCCCATCATGGGCATCATGAGATCTAGGAGGATGAGGGCCGGACGCTCCGGGCTCGTCCGCAAGCATTCGAGCGCTTCGCGCCCGTTGGCTGCCGTGAGGACGGGGTAGCCGGCGTCGGCGAGCAGGTCACGCAGACTCTCGCGGATGTCCGGCTCGTCCTCGACCAGCAGCAGCGGTTTACGGCCGGGGGGTGGCACGAGGCAGCTCCACGATGAACAGCGAACCCTCGCCGAGCACGCTCTCGACGCGGATCGAGCCTTCGTGCAGTTCGAGGATCTGGCGCACGATGAAAAGACCGAGCCCGAGCCCGCCAGGCGTCGCTTCCGACGCCACGCGCTCGAAGCGCTGAAAGATCCGCTCCTGGTCCTCGAATGCGATGCCGCGCCCGTGGTCGCGGACCGTCAACCGGGCCTGGGTGGCGGTCGCGCGCACCGCCACTTCGATCGGTTTGCCTTCGCCGTAGCGGGCGGCGTTGGTGAGCAGGTTGACCAGCACCTGGTCGATGCGGAAGCGGTCCCAATGACCGATCACGGGCTCCGCGGCGTCGAGCGACAGCGTCGATCCGATCGACGTGATCTCGGGCGCCATGCGCTCGACTATCTCCCGCGCCAGTTCCGCGAGGTCGAACGTTTCCAAATGAAGAGCCAGTTTGCCGAGGGCGAGGCGCGAGATATCGAGCATGTCGTCGACCAGACGCGCAAGCCGACGCACCTGCCGGTCCATCTGATCGACGAGCGTCGGCACGCGCTCGATCGCGTTCGGCGGCGCGTTCGGCTGTGTCGCGCGGCGGATGATCTGCGCCTGCAGCGAGATCGCCGTGAGCGGTGTCTTCAGCTCGTGCGAGGCGATCGAGAGGAACTCGTCGCGTGCGCGCACCGCCTCGCGCAGCTCGCTCTCGATCGCTTTCGTTTCGGTGGCATCGCGAACCGTGCCGATGATTTTCACCGGACGCCCTTCGGCGTCGCACTCGGTCCGTCCGGCCGAGGCGAGCCAGTGCAGACTCCCGTCGGGCCACACCACGCGAAACTCGTGCGCGTAGGAGCCGCGTTCGCGAATGGCGCGGTCCTGGTTCCCGCGCACCCGCTTCCGATCATCCGGGTGCACGTGCGCGAGCAGCGTTTCGCGCGTCCACTCGGGCAGCGGCACCTCGTGGCCGAAGAGGCGGTCGTGCTGTTCGTCGCGCCAGATGGTCCAATCGGGGAGATCGATCTCCCAGACGCCGACGCGGGCGGCCTGCGTGGCGCGTTGCAGCCGCTCCTGGCCGCGGCGGAACCGCTCTTCGCGTTCGCGCAGCGTGCGTTCGGCTTGCTTTTGCGCCGACTGATCCTGCATTGCGCCGAGCACCCGAACCGCCTTGCCGGCGGAATCGCGCAGGACATAGCCGCGGTCGACCACTTCCGCATACGAGCCGTCGGCCCGCCGGAAGCGGTACGTGATCTCCCGGCGCGATTCGGGTCCGCGGAGCAGCTGGTCCAACGCGGCGGACACGCGCGCGCGGTCTTCAGGATGGGTGTGCGCGTACCAGAAATCGAAGGCGCTCTCGAGAATCTCTTCCGGATAGCCGTACTCGTCGCAGATCGCGTGGTTCCATTCGACGGTGTTCCTGAGCAGGTCCCAATCGTAGAGCAGGTCGCGGGTCGCGGCGCCGATCATCCGGTACCGCAGTTCGCTCTGGCGCAGTGCCGCTTCGAGCCGGTGACGTTCCGCGCGCTCCAGGACGAGCGCCCGCTGCCGGCGCTCGTGCTCGATCAGCCACTGGAGCTTGCCGCGCACGCGCTCCGGCTCGAGCGGCTGTCGAATCAGCTCGACGGGTGCATTCTCTTGCCCCGCGAACCGCACCGGGCGCTCGTCGCCCTGCGGAAGCAGTATGCCGAGCGGCAGGTTCCTGCCGTGCTCGCAGTTTCGAATCAGGGCCGCGAGCCCCAGGTTGGCCATTGCCGGCAGCCGTGCGTCGAGGGCGGCGGCGGCGTAGTCTTCGCCGCCCGCGAGCATCTTGATCGCCTGATAACCGGTTGTGACAACGGTCGCATCGACGCCCGTTTCCCGGTGCAGCCGCGCCAGCTCTTCGACGTCGGCACAATCGCTCACGATCAGCACCTTCAACGGCTCCAAGTCCGCCGGCCTGTCGTCCAGCGCAGCCGGCCGCGCCAATCCTGCCATCCGCGGGCCCAAGCGCATGTGCAGACGCGAAAGCCGCTTCATGATGTCGCCTCCGGATCCCGTCAGCTCGGCACCCGTGCCCGACGGCCGCCCCAGATGGCAAACCGGGCGTGCCTGGCAGAGGGGAGCGACATGCGTTTCACCTCGGCTCCCGCGCCGTACCGTCGGCGCGCGCCGCGGCCGCGAGCACGTCGACGGCGCCGATGGCATCGGCGGCGTGGGCGTCGCCGCCGAGACGGCGCCAAAGCTCCGGCGCGCGGTTGAGCACGCCGCCGCCCAGCAGCACCAGGACGCGGCGTCCGCGGCGCGCTCGCAGCTCGGCGATGAGCGATGCGGCTTGGCCGAGGTGCATCGTGCCCGACACCGACAAGCAGAGCACGTGCGCGTCCGCGCGTTCCACGATCTCTATCACGGCGTCTGCGGGCACGTTGGCACCGAGGTGTATCGTCTCCCAGCCGGCGGCTTGGAGCAGGTGAGCGACCATGCGTGCGCCGCACTCGTGCACCTCGCCCGGCGCGCAAGCGACGACCGCACGCCCCTCGGTTGCGGCGGGGTGGGGCAGGCGTTCCTGCAGCTGATCGATGAGCATTTGTGCGACCGCGCTACCGTAGTGCTCGAACGCCACCGAGATCCGGTTCGTCTGCCACAGCAGGCCGATCTCGTACAGCGCCGGCTGCAGCACGTGGACGTAGAGATCGGGAACGGAGACGCCGGCATCGGCCGCCTGGTGTATCAGTGCGGCGGCTTCATTGCGGCGCAGCGCAAGGAGCGCCTCGACGACGCGCCGCGCGAGGGCGCCGAGAGGATGCGTGTCATCGATGTAGCCGACGTTGGGCCGGGAGTCGCGGCTGCAATAGAGCGGATCGACATGCGCGGTGTCCGGATCCTCGTACGCGCGCAACGCCTCTTCGATGATCGCGGCGCCTGCGTGCGCCTCGGCCGCCGGAACGAAGTCGGGGAGCACGCTCGCGAGCGCCTCGAGGTTGGCCGTGAGATGCGCTTCGGGGATTCCGGCACTCGACCACACCGCACGCGCCCAACATGCATACTCGACGAACAGCCGCGGGACATCGAACGCGATCGCCTGCGACAGATGCGCAGCATGGAACAGGGTCTCGTCCATGTAGCGCTGTAGGCCGTTGCCTTCGGTGTGCGCGGCGAGATGGGGATAGAGATCGAGCAGTCGCGCGACTGTTGCGGCGGCAATATCGTGACGCCGCTCGTTGAGTCGATGGCTCGCGAGCGGCTGCATGGCGGTCACAGCTCGATGCTCACGGAGGCGCACTCGATGCCCGCCCGCCGTCGGTGAGTCTGCTTGCAGGGAACGGCGTTCATCATTGAACTGATCCTCCGTTCCGCGATGCGCTTTGGTGCCGGTGCGCGCGTCCGGCACCCGCCAGTAGTCGTACGCACGGCGCGCGGCCATCGACCTGTGCGCCCGTGCGAGCCCCGAGGCGATCTTAATCTAATCCTGGAAGCGAAACCCGGCCATAGGGTCGAGCCGGCAGGAACGGCGTCTTGTGCGACCGCGGCGGTAACGTTTCCGAAGAGCGGTACCACGGCCCGATTTCAACGACCGCGGCGCACGGCCGCCGACAACTTAGAACGAGTTCAAGTGCCGCCTGGTCCATAAGGTCTTAGCTATCGATGGCCCGACGGGGCGGAAACAGCGGCCGCGCTTCCCGAGCGCGGCGTTAATGAGAAACATTCGTGACAAGACCGGCCTCGATAAGCGACGACCGTGCCCCAAGCTGGGCGCACCCGAATGCGGGCAGCCTTATCCTTTTTGCTTATTGTTGCGGGAGGAACGCGAAGCGGCGCGCGGCGTTGCACAACAGCTACAGGTCCACAATGTCGCCGGCATCCTTCGACGCGCTCGCAACGTGGCGATGCAGGAGTGAGACAGTCGGGCGGCGCGCTGCGGCAGCCCAATGAGCCGTTGTGCTGACGGCTCACGACGCCGGCACGATCGGCGTTTCCGGAATCTTTACGACCGGAAGCGTCAGCACTTCCGCAGCGAAGCCGTCCTCTTTCCGCGTTACCGAAAGCACCTGTGTGTCGTTCAGACGCCGGCTCAAGCCGTGCAGTACGCCGTCCTGGTGCACGATGGTGATCTTATCGCCGGGCCGAAGCAGCTCGAACGTCCGACGCACGCCCGGAACATTGAGCACCGCCTTCAGGTCGTTGGTGCTCAGCTTCAGCTCCCGGAAGATCCGCTCGAGCGTGTCGTTCGGCTGGATGACGACTTCGACGCGGCCCGTCGGCGGGAGCTCGATTTCTTCCGGCGCCGCTTCGGCGGCCGATTCCTGGGCGAGGTCCTGCGGCGTGTCGGCGGCGGTTGCGGACGCAGCAGGCGGTGTCGCGGGCCGCGACAGCGAGTGCGCGAGCGTGCCGCCGATGAGCGGGGATAGCAGGACGAGCAGTACCCACCAGCCGTAGCGCTTGTTGCGGGGGTTGCTGAAGGTAAGCTCGTGATTGAAGGTAAGGGGGGTCTTTTGCCTCACCGTGTCGTACCTCCCGGATGAGGCGATCGATCATAAGTGATGGAGCGGCGACTGCAACGAAGGGTCACTGCAGGTCTTCGGCCCGCAGCTACACGCCGTCGGAACGTAGAGGCGGGAGCCGCAGACGCGCCAAGCGTGTCGGCGAACGCGATTGTCGCCCCCTCCCCGCGGCCGGTCGACGCGCGCCGCCGAGAATCAGAAAACGTTTGGACGCCGCTGTAGTGGCCGCCGGGGCCCAAGGCGTAGACTGAGGGCGGCTTAGGCGAAGGAAAAGCGCTGGTGGCGTCTCTGCCCACACCCGCTGTTTTCGTCGGTCACGGCACACCGATGAATGCGCTCGACCGCAATCGGTATACGGAGGCGTGGCGCGCATTCGGTGCTTCGATTCCCAAACCGCGGGCGATACTCGCGGTTTCCGCGCACTGGTACATCAACGCGACGGCGGTGACGACGATGGCGAAGCCGCCGACGATCCACGATTTCTACGGTTTTCCGCAGGCGCTGTTCGATCTCCAGTATCCGGCCCCGGGCGCACCGGAGCTGGCCGAGGAGGTGGCGGATACGATGAAGCCCGAATTCCTCGGGCGCGACAGCGACAGCTGGGGCATCGATCACGGCGCCTGGTCGGTGCTGGTGCACATGTTTCCGAACGCGGACGTGCCCGTCGTGCAGCTCTCGATCAACGCGGCGAAGCCGTTCGACTACCACCTGGAGCTCGGCGCGAAGCTCGCTCCGCTGCGCGAACGCGGCATCCTGATTCTTTGCAGCGGCAACGTCGTGCACAACCTGCGCCGCATCCAATGGCAGCGCGCGGATGCAGCCTTCGACTGGAACCGGCGTTTCGACGAAGCGGCGAGAGCAATCGTCACCCAGTCACCGGCCGACGTGCCGAAGCTGCGCGAGCACCCGGACTTCGCGCTCGCTGCGCCGACACCCGACCACTTCATTCCGCTGCTCTATCTGGCGGGGCTCGCGGCGGCCGCCGGCAAGCCTGCCGGGGTTCTGGTCCAAGGCTACGCCATGGGTTCGATCTCGATGACCGCGTATACGCTCGGGGCGGACGGTGTACCGGCATCCGGCGACGGGCGCGGTGCGCCGCCGATCGAAGGCGTGCCCGGCGACCAGACCAATTTATAGCGGGTGCCGACGGATAGAGCCGAGAACGGTTCTGCCGTCGCTTCCAGCATAGTGTTCCGCGCGCAGCGCGGCCGCGGACGGCTATTGCCTGCGGAAGTACGCCGTCAAGTCGTGGGTTTTCAGCCCCGAAACCTCCTTGGGGATCTCCTCGACGACCATCCGCGCCACGTCCTTGTCGAGCTGCTTGCGCAGCGCTCCGAGAAACTTCGGCGGCGCGACCAGGACCAGCTTGTCGTAGCGGCGATCGATGCGTGCCTTGGCGAGATAGCGCGCAACGTCGCGCGCGAACACCGTGACGCTGTGGTCGATCGCCCCCTGGGTTTCGCGGTCGCTCGCCGTGCCGCCGGTCGGCGCCATACCCGGCTTGCCGACGCCGCCGTGTCCGTCGAAACGCGGTTCGCTGTCCGATCGCAGGTCCCGCTCGTGCTGCCGCGCCGTGGGATTCACCATATTGTCGATCTCGATCAGCTTCTCGTTCGGTCGGCCGACCTGCAGCACCCGCGCGCGGCTCTCGTCGGCGGCAATGATCCATGTGGTCGCCATGGGAGAATCAGCCAGGTGGAGTCCCGAGGTTAGACAGCGACCGGACCCGATGTTCGGGCAGATGTATTCAGGGAGCGAGAACTGCGTTCCTGCACCTGTTTCGACCGAAGGCATTCTCGAAGGGGTCACGGCGCGCGGAACCGAGGCGATTCGGCGATTCTTGGAGAGCTACCGCGCCGGGCTGCGCGAGACCCATTCGGACTTCGAGGAGATCATCGCGAGCGACCGCCGCGGCGCAATCGATGATCGGCGTGCGATTGTGCGAGCCGACGCAATCGTCGTTTTCGAATGTATCGGGGCGCTCGCGTGCGGCTCGCACGAGAGCCCCGCACTCCTCAGAGCATGTGCGGGCGGCGGCGGAGCAGCGGCGCCGCCCGCCGCTCCACGATTGTCGTGACCATTAACGCCCGATCGGCCGACGGCGCGCTCCTTCTTCAGCGCTCATTCCGGCAGGCTGACTCCCGAGCCGCCCATGTCGGCCGGAAGGTCCTTCATCTTCGGGAGCCCGTCATGGATATGCAGCATCGTGTTCTCGTAGTTCACGTGCACGGCCGGACGATACGGCAGGTCGGGTACAACGGGGGCGTAAACGTCCGTGAGCCCCCAGGCCGGGTGCTCGGTGAACACGTGACCACCGCACACCTTGCACCACTTGCGGTAACTGTTCATGGTCTTGTTGTAGGTGCCGATGTTGTCCGCGCCGCGGGTTATTCGCACCGCTTTCGGGTCCCAGAGCGAGAATGCATTGACCGGGCCGGCGGACCAGCGCCGGCACGACTCGCAGTGACAGTACCCCATCGCCGCCGGCTCGCCGCTCACCTCGAATTCCACCGCGCCGCAGAAACAACTGCCTCTGTAAATCTTCTCGGTTTCCATCCTTGACGGCCTCCTGTCTCTGGTGTGCCGACTATACGGCGACGCTACTAGCGGGCACAGGGGCGCGTGGTATGGGCCGCGTTGCGTTCGCTCCGAACAACGTCACATAAGGGGAGCTCGGCATCACGCGAAGTGCAGGGTTCTTCTCCGGCGACGGCGGGTGGGTGCTGAGGGTCGCGGTCGCGCCGAAAGCGCAGGGATCCGCGTTTGCGCAGGTTCGCCCCTTCCCGCGGCACTACAGAAGCGCGCAAGTTCCTTCCAAGCGCCGCGTAGCGGGAAAGCGGCGCGCTTACTCTTTGGGTTCGCCGGTCATGGGCACGAAGCGCACGGGAAGCTCATGCAGCGTCTCGGTTCCCGTTGCCGTACGTCGCAGCACGCGCAACTGCTGAATGCCGCTTCCCACCGGGATCGCCATCAGACCCCCGATCCGCAGTTGCCCGAGCAGGGCAGGAGGGACTTTCTGGGGCGCGGCGGTTACGACGATGCGGTCGTATGGGGCTTGCTCGGGCCAGCCGAGGTAGCCGTTGCCGACGCGCACATGCACGTTGCGGTAGCCGAGCGCCGAGAGTGTTCGGCGGGCGCGGTTTGCGAGCTCAGGGACGATCTCGATCGTATATACCTCCCGCGCGAGCTCGGCGAGTATCGCCGCTTGGTACCCGGACCCGGTTCCCACCTCGAGCACGCGATGATGCGGCGCGATCTCGAGCGCTTCCGTCATGAATGCGACGACGTACGGTTGGGATATCGTCTGCCCGCGGCCGATGGGCACCGGCCGATCGTCGTACGCCCAGGCGCGGTGCGGTTCCGGGATGAACAGGTGGCGCGGCACCCGGCGCATGGCGTCGAGCACGCGTGCATCCCGGATGCCGCGCGCGCGAAGCTGGTCGTCGACCATCCGGTTGCGCGCCGCTTCCCAGTCGATCGCTTCCGCAGCCGCAGTCACCGCGGTGGCCCAGAGCGCGGCGGCGATGGTCAGAGGCAGTACCAGTGCAAGCCGCAAGTACCGAACCATATTTGCTTCAACGATGTCCCCGCTCTCCGGCAGGCGCGCGCGATCCCGAGTCGACGCGGCGCCAGCCACGGAGCCACTTTGTCATTGTGAGCGAAGCGAGGCAATTCATCCCCGTGTCGGGGTAGGCGGCCCGCTCATAGTCGGTCCGCGCTCTCACCGTCAGCGGGCCGATCCTTTCGTGGGGCGCCTATCCATGGGCCGCGCACAGCGGTTCAAGCACCGAACCGGACCCGGCCGCGAAGCGCGGCTCCCCCGCCGGCCGCTCATCGCATCGTTTGGCTCGAAAGTCGCCTGAGTACCGCGCTGGTGCAGTCATTGCACACGTTCGTCCTTATGCTTTGCGCGCCTACAGTCCCACCCCCGTGTAACTGCACTTCAGAGGACTCAAATGAAGAGGCTCGTTGTTGTGGCAGCTGCGCTGTCTTCACTGGTGTTGTTCGCCGAAGCACACGCCGATGACGGCGGCGTTCGCCGCTGCCTGGCCGCTACCGGAAAGTTCGCGTCCGACACCATCGATCTCATCACCGCCGGACGCGATCCCGAGGAACTGGCGAATCACATTCGCTTCGCCCGCGAGAACCGTCATCTGACCCGCGAGCTGCGCGAGGCGCAGGTCGCCTATATCTACGCCGTCGCGTCCCAGGCCAAGGGTGCCAGGGATGCACGCGCCGTGGCGGATGCGCTTGCGGCCGGCGACGAGGAGCGCTTCCCGCTGCTCGACCGCATCATCAACGAGTGCGTCCGCATGCAATTGCAGAAAAAGCGTGTCTGAGTGCGGAAGGCGGGAGAACCGCCGTATCCGGGTGCACCCCCGGGGACGGGCGCTTTTCCCGCTACTGGGTCCGGTGCCGCTGCCGTTGAGCTTGTTGCGCATTTTTCACGGACTGCGGCGGTTCGTGTGACGAATCGATAACGCCGCGCGCGGATACTGCGGCGGCCTGCAACGGTTGCAGGCATCGTCAGCCAAGGAGGCCATCATGATTCGCACAGGCAAAGCCGGAAGACCGATCCGCACCGAGCGGCGGACCCGACGCGATTTTCGCGAACGCATGCTCGCCAGCTTCCGTGCCCTCGGGCACGGCGTGGATGCGCGCGCCGCTCGCGCCCAGGTGCATGCGTTCTATCTCTCCGGCGGCGCGGCGTGGACGCGCTGCCTCGACTAGACCCGGGGCGGTGGACTAGCCGCGCAGTTCGGCGAGGAGCGTTCCTGCCGCCCGCATCACGGGTGTGTGGCGGCCCTCGGTAATCGCGTCGTATGCCGGCTGCAGCACCGCCCGCGCCCTGGCCGCGCCCCCGCGGCTTCGGGCGAGCAGGTTTGCCAGGCTCGTTGCGGCTGTCAGCTTCGGCAGCCGCGCGTCCTGCGCTTCCGCGACGGCGATCGCCTCGCGGTAGCAGGCTTCGGCGTCGGCCCGGTGCGACCTTGCGATCATCGCGAGCAGGTCACCCTTCGCGCGCAGCATCTCGGGCACCTGGAACAGCGCGTCGCGCGTGCGGGCGGTCGCCAGCGCACGCTCGACCTCCGCGAGGCCGGCGTCCGGCTGCCCCGCCTTGCCAAGCGCCTCGCCGAGCAGCGCCCGAAAGTAGAGCACGTCCATCTGCCCGCCGGTCGCGGCGATCTGCGCGATGCCTTCGCGCATGCGTTCGAGACCTTCGCGCACCTGGCCGAGCACGGCCAGCGACCACCCCGAGTGCAGCAGTCCCTGTGCGCGCGTCACCGGGAGCAGGTACTCGTCGCTCACGGCGAGCACGCGCTGCGCCCACTCCGCCGTCCGTTCCGGCTCGCCGCGCATTATGTGCACGAGACCGCAGGCCCAGTAGGCGATTGCCGCGGTGAGCGGGTGATCGAGCGCACGCCCGAGGGCTACAGCCTCGCGGCCGAGCTCGAGCGCGCGGTCGAGGCCGCCGCTGAGACAGCAGCTCAGCGCGGCGAAGCAGCGGCAGCAAACGCCGGGGTCGTGGCCCGAATAGATGTAAGTGAGCGGGTGGTCGCGCTCGCGGCGGTACAGCGCCATGCCGCGCGCGGCGTGCTCGGCCGCTTCGGCGTACCGGCCCATGAAAAAGCTGTTCGTCCAGAAGACGTGGTGCGATTCGATGTGGACACCGACGTCCTTGGAGCGGCGCGCGAGCGCGAGACAGCGCTGCCCGAGGCGGCGCGCGATCTCCGGCTCGCCGCCGATCATCCGGTACTGACCTTCGCCGCGCAGGGCGATGAAGAGCTCGCGCTCGTCTCGCAGCTCTTCGCACAAGATCTGGGCGCGGGTGTAGGCGTCGAGGACCTCCTGCGCCGCCCAACCCTTGGCTGCCATCATCGCGACGCCGATCGCCTTCTGGTACTCGAGCTCCTGCGTCAGGCGTTCGCGTCCGTCGGGCAGCGCGCCGATCAGCTCGAGCCCTTGCCGCAGGTAGTGGATTGCCTGCGCGTGGGCCGAACGTTGAATTGCCCTGATCGCGGAGCGATAGAGATACCGGATGGCCCTGACGCGATCTTCGGCGGCGAGCGCATGGTGCGCGAGTCGCTCGACGTGCTCGTCGAGCCGGTTCGCGTAGCGCGTCTCGATGATGTCGAGGAGCTGAACGTGCACCGCCCGCCGCCGCTCGCGCAGCAGGCTCTCGTACGCAACGCGGTGCGTGAGCGCGTGTTTGAACGCGTATTGCGGCGCGGGGAGCAGGCGGCTCTGAAAGAGGAACTCGGCGGCCTGCAGCTCTTCGAGCTGTGCCTGCAGCATGTCCGGGTCGAGATTAGTGATCGGCTGCAGCAGTTCGAGCGAAACATCCTGGCCGATGACGGCGGCCGTCTGCAGCACGCTCTTTTGCGCGGGCGGCAGGCGATCGATGCGCGCGGCGAGCACGGCGTGCACGGTCGAGGGAATCTCCATCGTCCCGATCGGCCGGGCGGCGCGATAGGCGCCGGGACTCCCCACCAACGCGCCCGAATCGACCAGGGCGCGCACCGACTCCTCGAGAAACAGCGGCGTGCCGCCGGTGCGCTCGATCAGCTGCCGGCGGAGGTCGCCGAGGGCGGGATCGTCGCCAAGGAGCGCGCGCAGCAGCCGGTCGGCGTGTTCCGAGCCGAGCGGTGTTAGGCGCAGCTGCGTGAAATAGCTCTTCGCGAACCAGGAATGTCGGTACTCCGGCCGGTGGGTCAGGAGCAGCAGCGCCCGGCAGGCGGCGAGGCTGTCGACCAGGTGATCGAGTACGGCCTGCGTGCCGGGATCGGACCAGTGCAGGTCCTCGACGACGAGAATCAGCGGCGCCGTCTGACACTGGCGCATGACCAGCGCTTTCACTGCATCGAGCGTGCGCTGACGCTTCTGCAGCGGAGCGAGCGTCGGCCAGCGCGCATCTGCGACGGGCAGGTCGAGCAGGGCAGCCAACGGCGTTGCGATCGAAGCGAGCGCGGGATCGAGCGCCTCGACGCCGGCGCGCAGCTTCTCGAGGGCCCGGGCCTGGGTGTCGCGCTCCTCGATAGCAAAGCGCGCGCGCAGCAGGTGTGCGATAGCGAGATACGTGGCGCTTGTTTCATGCGAGGTCGTGCCGGTCTCGAGCACCATGCAACCTCGCGCGAGCGGCCCATGGACGAACTCGTGCACGAGACGCGACTTGCCCACCCCGGGCTCGCCGGCAATCGTGATTACCTGTCCCGCGCCGCCCAGAGCGCGACGCAGGAGCTCGTGCAGGCGCGTCAACTCGGCGTCGCGCCCGACGAAGCGTGCGAGCTCGCGCGCCGAGCGCGCCTCCCAGGTCCGCCGAAGCGGTACGCGCGCCGCGAGTGTATAGAACGTGACCGGCGCCGCGGTCCCCGGAAGGGTTCGTCGGAGCGGGCCGCGAAGCTCGACGAAGCCTTCCGTGCGCCGCGCCGTTTCCTCGCTGATGCCGATTTCGCCGGCTGCGAGCACGGTGTCGATGTCCGCCGCGAGCCGCGCCACGGGCCCGATGGCGTCGTAGTGGCGTGTGTGCGCATCGCCGATCGTGCGCACGACCGCGAGGCCCGAATGGACGCCGATGCGCAGGTCGAGCGGCGCACCCGGCAGGGCCGCGACTGCATCGCGCATTGCGAGCGCCGCATAGCAGCCGCGCTGCGCGTGGTCTTCCTGCGCGATCGGCGCACCGAATAAGGCGGTCACACTGTCGCTGCGAACGTGGCTCACCGTGCCGCCGAACCGCTGCGCTGCCGCCACCATGGCGCGCAGGACCGGGTCGATCTGCTCGAGCACGGTCTCGGGGTCGGCGTCGTCGACGGCGCCGCGAATGCGGGCGCAGAGTACGGTAAGTTGCTTGCGCTCGGTCGGCAGCACCGGCGGCGCCGCGGCGCGCCGCTCCGTGACGGAGGTCGCTTCCGCAGGGTGCGTAATTGCGCCTGGAGCGATCCCGCCATCGGGCGCGAAGGTTGAGGCGTCGGAGCGTGCAACGCGCGTGCGCCCGATCTCCGCCGCGAGCGCCTGTGTTTCCTCGGCGGGTGCGATGCCGAGCTCCTGCTTCAGGAGGCGCACGCACTCCTGGTACTGGCGCAGCGCTGCTTCGCGCCGTCCGGCGCTGAGATACAGACGGATCAGGGCGCAATGGGCCCACTCGAGGAGCGGATCGAGCGCGAGCAGCCTCTCCGCCGCGGCGATGCCGCGGTTGTGCCGTCCGTCTCGCGTGTAGCGGCTGACGAGCTCCGAGAAGGCGCGCACGGCGCGCTCGTGCAGGCGGCGCCGTTCCGCCACCATCCATTGCTCGAAGCGCTCCTCGCGCAGACTGAAGCCGCTAAGGAACTCGCCGCGGTAGAGCGCAATTGCGCTCTCGAGCGACTGGATCGACCCGTCGTTCGTGAGGCGCTCGAATTGCAGCGCGTCGAGGTCCACGGCCGCCGCATCGAGCCATACGGAATCCGCGTCCGTGCAAATCATCGTGCTCCCGCGCGCGAGTGCCCGGCGCACGCACGAAAGGGTCTGACGCAGGCTGCCGCGCGCCTGCTCCTCGGCGCTGCGGTCCCAGAGCACGGCGGCGAGATGCTCGCGCGAGCGCATCATGCCCGGGGAGAGTGCGAGGTAGGCGAGGAACGCGCGGCTCTTGCGGGTGGCAAGATCGAGCGCCGTGCGGTCGCCGGCGAACCGGATATCGAGGCCGCCGAGCACTCGGATCGCGATCTGATTCATGCGAACGGACCCCGCCGCGCCGATCTCGTCCTTACCTTACGCCGACCGGAGGCATGCATAAAGAGTGTGATCGACGCTCGATTCCGGCTTGTCCCGCTCATGTTTGACGGTTTTTTCACGCCGAACAGGGCGCGCTTTCACGACCAGGTGATGGAGTTCCCGGACACTGCGCTCCGTCGTTACCGATGTCTTCAACCAGGAGCAACAGTCCATGTATGGAATTGGAAGCATCATCGAGACGGACGCGGCGCACGGGATGCGCCTTCGGATCGCCCGCGGCGGGGTCGCGCGCGTCCGGAACGCCCGCGGCGCGCTGCTCAGCGTCGAACAAGGGAGCGTCTGGATCACGCAAAGCGGCAGTTTCGCCGACATCTGCCTCGAATCCGGGGAGTCGTTCCGCATCGAGCGCAACGGCATGACGCTCGTGACGGCGCTGGGTGGCGCCAGCGACGGAGTCGTTTGCGTCGCCCGGTCGCGGCGCGGAGCACGGGCGTTCGTGCGCCGGTTGGCGGCGAGCGTGCGGCGCCTGCGATTCCCGCGCAACGTCGGTGCCGTCTAGGGGCGCGGCCGCGCGATCGTTTGCCGCTGCGAGAAGGCAGCGCAAAGGTGAGTGCAATCGCAAGTGCGTCTTGCTTCTTGTCGGCACCCCCTGTCGGAGTAAGAATGGTTTCCCGCTCTTTCGGGCAAACCGGTTCCCGCGGAGAGCAAGCCCGATCGCCGCCTCCCGGGAGCATGGAGCGCTTCTTGGCTCAAGGAGGAATTGCCATGCCCGCGATCATGCGTCCCGATCCAACCTTCTATCCTTCGCCTCGCCTCGCGATGGAAGCGCCGGACGAGCAGCACGCCTTCGTCGCGTTGCTGCGGCCCGACGGAAAAAAGCCCGATGCGCTCGCCGTGGTCGACACCCGGCCTGGTTCTGCGACCTACGGTCGGGTGGTGCACAAGGTCGAGCTCACGCACACGGGCGATGAGCTGCACCACTTCGGCTGGAACGCGTGCAGCTCGATGCTCTGTCCCATGACCGGACATCCCTTCACCGAGCGTCGCTACCTGATCGTGCCGGGGATGCGCTCGTCGCGTCTCTACATCATCGACACGAAGCCCGATCCGCGGCAGGCGCAGATCGTGAAATCGATCGAGCCGGAGGAAGTGATCGCCCGCACCGGCTACTCGCGCCCGCACACCGTGCACTGCGGGCCGGAAGGCATTTACATCAGCACGCTCGGCGGGAAGGGCGCCGACGGCACCGACGGCGTACCCGGTATCTTCCTGCTCGACTGCGAGAGCTTCGAGGTGCTCGGGCGCTGGGAGATGGAGCGCGGCGATCAGCGCATGAGCTACGACTTCTGGTGGAACATTCCGCACGACTACATGGTGTCGAGCGAGTGGGCGCTGCCGCCGCAGTTCGAGAACGGCCTCGTGCCCGAGGATCTGCTCGGCAACCGCTACGGCCACCGGCTGCACTTCTGGGATCTGCGCCGGCGCCGGCACATGCAGACGATCGATCTCGGTGAGAATCATCAAATGGTGCTCGAGATCCGCCCGGCGCACGATCCGACGAAGGACTACGGCTTCGTCGGTGTCGTCGTCGACACCACCAATCTCGAAGCCTCGATCTGGACCTGGTGGCGGGAGAACGGCGAGTTCCGGGCCGCGAAGACCGCGACCGTGCCGCCCGAGCCCGCCGCGGCGGATGAGCTTCCCGACATGCTCAAACCTTTCAACGCGGTGCCGCCGCTGGTGAGCGACATCGATCTCTCGCTCGACGACAAGTACCTCTATGTCTCGTGCTGGGGGACGGGGGAGATGCGGCAGTACGACGTGTCCGATCCCATGGCGCCGAAGCTCACGGGCTCCGTGAGGCTCGGCGGGATCGTCAACCACACGCCGCATCCGAGCGGCCGGGCGTTCGGCGGCGGGCCGCAGATGGTCGAGATCAGCCGCGACGGCGATCGCGTTTACTTCACCAACTCGCTCTACAGCACCTGGGACCAGCAGTTTTACCCGGACGGCATTCCGGGGGCGATGGTGATGGTGCGCGCGCAGCCGGGCGGCGGCATCGAGCTCGATCGCGAGTTCTGCGTCGGGTTCGAGGACGATTACCGCGCGCACCAGGTGCGGCTCGAAGGCGGCGACTGCTCGACCGATTCGTTCTGCTTCCCGTCGGCGTGAGGCGGCGCCGTGCGCGCGCTGGTTGAAGGCGTCGGAGCGCAGTGGTGGACCTGGGCGGCGGTCGTCGCGCTTGGCGCTTATCACGGTGTGAACCCGGCGATGGGGTGGCTGCTCGCCGTCTCGAACGGCATGCAGGCGCGGCGCGCAAGCGCGGTGTTTCGCGCGCTGCCGCCGATCGCCGCGGGCCACGTGCTCGCGATGGTCGCGTCGCTGCTGCCGTTCGCGCTGCTCGGAGCGTACATGGAGCGCCTCGATGCGCTCCGCTTGGTTGCGGCGGCGCTCCTTATCGGCTTCGGTCTCTATAAGTTGCGCGTGCCGCGCCATCCCAGGCTGCTCGTGCGCGTCGGGCCGTCGCAGCTCACCTTGTGGTCGTTTCTGATGGCGACCGCGCACGGGGCCGGATTGATGCTCGTGCCGGTGGTGCTCGGGCTGCAGGCGGACGGCGACGCCGCGCACGCGGCGCACATGGGGCACCACGCGCCGGCCGGTTTCGCGAGCGCCAACCTCGGTCTGGCGCTCACGGCGGCGCTGGTACATACCGCGGCGATGATCGTGGCCGGCGGCGCGATCGCCTGGGCCGTGTATCGTTACGTCGGCCTGAGCCTGCTGCGCCGCGCCTGGTTCAACCTCGAGTTGCTGTGGGCCGTGGTGCTCGTGGCGGTCGGCGGCATCGCGCTCGTGGCGGTCCTGCGCTGAGATTCGGGGCCGCCGCGGAACGGGGCGCGTAACGAAGGGCGCGGCCGCAATGCGCCGCGCAGGAGCGGGTCTATCGCGCGGGCGAGGCGGAAACGATCTCGATGCCCGCGTCTCGAATCGCGCGCAGTAATCGGCCGACGTGCTCTTCGTCGGCGGTCTCTACGACACAGGTGGCGCGCACGCGGCTCACGTCGGGCCCGGAAAAGATGCGGTCATGAGTGATGTCCTTGACGCTCGCGCCCGTACCGGCGATGAGCGCGGCGAGTCTCGCGAGCGCCCCGGGGCGATCGCTGATGACGGCGGTGAAGCGGCAGAGCCGGCCGTCGGCGACGAGCCCGACCTCGATCACCCGGTCGAGGATGTTGAGATCGATGTTGCCGCCGCTCAGAATCAATACCACCCGTTTGCCGGCGAGCGGTGGAAAGCGGCCGCGCAGCAGTGCGGCGAGGGACGCGGCCGCTGCGCCTTCAACGACGCACTTTTCGAGCTCGAGCAGCCGGAAGATGGCGAGCGCGAGCGCCTCTTCATCGACGGTCGTCATGCCGTCGATGCGCGGGGCGGCGAGCGCGAAGGCAAGGTCGCCGACGCGGCTGACGGCGAGGCCGTCGGCTAGGGTGGGTCGCGTGTCGACCACTGTCGGGGCACCGGCCGCGAGCGCGGCGCTGAAGCTCGCTGCCTGCTCGGGCTCGACGCCGAGGACTCGTACTTCGGGCCGCAGCGCTTTCACGGCTGCCGCTACACCGGCGAGCAGGCCGCCGCCTCCGACCGGCACCACAATCGCTTCCACGTCGGGCACCTCCTCGAGGACTTCGAGCCCGACAGTGCCTTGGCCCGCGATCACTTCGGCCGAGTCGAAGCCGTGTATGTAGGTCAGCGCCTCGGTGCGCGCAAGCGCGTCGGCGTGCGCCCGTGCATCGGCGAAGGACTCGCCATGGAGCAAGACGCGCGCGCCGAGGCGCTTGCAAGTCGACGCCTTGATCAGCGGCGCGTTGACCGGCATGACGACGGTTACTGGGATGCCGAGGAGGCCGCCGTGGTAGGCGAGGCCGAGCGCGTGATTGCCGGCCGAGGCGGCGATCACGCCGCGCCGGCGCTGCTCGGCAGAAAGCAGCATCAGGGCATTGCGCGCGCCGCGCTCCTTGAAGCTGCCGGTGCGCTGCAGGTGCTCGTCCTTGGTATAAACGCGGCAGCCCGTGAGCTCGGAGAGCGGCACGGAGACGCTGCAAGGCGTCGGCGCGATGCCGTCACGAATGCGGGCGCGGGCTGCCTGAATGTCGCCGAGTGAGAGCATCGCGCTAACGGCGGGGCGGCCGCGGCGCCCGCGGGTCGCACGCGGGATCGCGGCGAGCGCGGTCGACGAGGAGCCGCAGCGCCAGCGAGGCTTCGAATGGGGATCCCATGTCCGCGGAGCGTAGGGCCGTCGCCGGCGCATGACAACGCGGGAAGTACCTAACGCCGCGAGGCGTGTTACCGAGCGCTGACCTTCTCCTTGTCGATTACGTACGCAGCCTCCTGCAAACCGCATGGCAAGGACGGCGTTCGTGCTCGTTCGATGTGTGCGGCAATGAGCTCCGAAGTAATACGTTAGAATTGCGCGTGCGGCGGGCATCGTGCACGCCGCACGACATCCCGATCCACCAGCGAGTGCCTTATGCGCGATCCGACGCCGAAGACCATTTACCTCAAGGATTACGCCCCGCCCGCGTTCCTGATCGATACCGTCGATCTCGACGTGGCGATCTTCGACGAGGACACCCGTGTCGCGTCGCGACTCGCGATACGCCGCAATCCGGCCGCGGCGGGCGCCCGCGCGCCGCTGGTGCTCGACG
>Ga0207873_1001212_pt1 | contig 25681 bp, 25 predicted proteins | sample BGWIniCompost_FD_187373 | JGI IMG/M metagenome (GOLD analysis project Ga0207873, IMG submission 187373) | Cellulose adapted compost microbial communities from Newby Island Compost Facility, Milpitas, CA, USA - BGW Initial Compost (SPAdes)... ...
CGGCCAGGCCCTTGTTCTCCTGGTCCTCGGGGTGGTAGTACTCGTGGCGGTAGATGAACATCACCACGTCGGCGTCCTGTTCGAGGCTGCCGCTCTCCCTCAAGTCCGAGAGACGGGGCCGCTTGTCCTCTCGTGCCTCGAGGGATCGGTTGAGCTGGGAGAGGCCGATCACCGGCACGTCCAACTCGCGGGCGAGGTTCTTCAGGTTGCGGCTGATCTCGGCGATCTCCTGCTGGCGGTTCTCCCGCACCGTCCCCTGCATCAGCTGCAGGTAGTCCACGATCACCAGCGCCAGGCCCTTCTTCCGCTTCAACCGGCGGCACTTGGCCCGAATGTCGGTGACGGTGACGATCGGCGAGTCGTCGATGTAGATCGGCGCCTGGTACATCCGCGAGGCGGCATCGACGACCCTCTGCCACAGCGGCCCGAGCTGGCCGGAGCGCAGCTTCATCGAGTCGACGCGTCCGACCGAAGAGAGGATCCGCTGGACGATCTCCTCCTTCGACATCTCGAGGCTGAACAGCGCCACCGGCTTCTGCTGCAGGGCGACGTTGGTGGCGATGTTCATCGTCAGGGCGCTCTTTCCCATCGCCGGGCGGGCGGCGATGATCACGAGGTTGGCGGGCTGGAGGCCGGCCAGCTTCTTGTCGAGGTCACGGAAGCCGGTGGCCAGACCGGTGACCTCGCTCCCCTGCTGCTCCAACTGCTCGATCTTCTCGAGGACGTCGGCGAACAAGGGGCCGACCTCGATCATGTTCTGGGAGGCACGGCGCTCGGCAACACTCAGGACCGACTGCTCGGCCCGGTCCATCACCGCATGGATCTCTTCGTCGAGATCGAAAGCGACGTTGGTGATCGTGGCCCCCGCCCGGATCAGCTCCCGGCGGCGGGCGTTCTCCTCGACGATGGTGGCGTAGTGCTCGACGTTGGATGTGACCGGGACGACGTCGACGAGGCGGGTGAGGTAGGGCACGCCGCCCACCTTCTCCAGTTCACCGATGCGCCTCAGTTCCTCGGCGAGGGTGACGGCGTCGATCGCCTGATTGGCGTCGTAGAGGCGGCGCATCGCCTCGTAGATGGATTGGTGGGCAGGGACGTAGAAGTCCTCCGGATGGATCCTGTCCATGACGTCGTTGGCCGCGTCCGGGGACAACAGGACCGCTCCGAGGAGTGACTCTTCGGCCTCCCGCGAGTGCGGGGGCACACGCTGAGCAGAACGAGATACTTCGCCGTTCACGTCTCTTCCGTCCGTTGTGGAGAGTTCTTACACGTCAGGACCGACAAGTCTGTGACGTGAGGGGAAGTGGCCCGAACCTACCCCACCGAGTGGGGGTCGGGAAAACCATCTTGGGGTTCATCTTCTGACGGGACAGTCGTTCTACTGTGTCTGACGCGGAACAGGACTCCCCGACCACGGAACTCGATGACGACGAACCCGCCTACAAACGATTTCGAATTTCGTGGACAGGCCGTTCACCGCCGCGAAGACGCCCGTCATGTGGTCGGTCGCGGACGATTCATCGGCGACATGGAGCCGGAGGGCCTCCTCCATGCCCGCTTCGTCCGCTCCGACGCCGCCCACGGCCTCCTTCGCGGCCTCGACCTGGAGGACGCCCGATCTGCTCCCGGGGTGGTCGCCGTCTTCGGAGGCGACGACCTCGACGTGAACAGCCTCCCGGTGGAAGCCCCTTCGCTGCCGCAGATGATCCGGCCGCTCTTGGCGACCGAACGGATCCGGTTCGTCGGCGAGGCCCTGGCGGTGGTCATCGCCGAGACCGAGCGGCAGGCCTTCGACGCCGCCGACTTGGTCTGGCCCGACATCGAGGAGCTCGATGCGGTGACAACGCCGGAGGAGGCCCTGTCCGATCGGGTCGTCCTCCATCCCGAAGTCGGCACCAATCTCGTCCAGAGGACCCCGGGCGGGGATCCCGACGACGACCCGTGGGACTACGAAGTAGACGTCACGGTTCGCGTCCACAACCAGCGCCTGGCGCCCTCTCCGATCGAGCCGCTCACCGCCCTCGCCGAGCCGAAGGACGGAGGCGTGAGGCTGTGGGTCGGCCACCAAGCCCCCCACCAGCTCAAGGGACAGCTCGAGCGGCTGCTCGGGTTCGAGGTGGATGTGATCGTCCCCGATGTCGGAGGCGGCTTCGGTCAGAAAGGCCGGTTCTTCCCCGAGTACGCCGTCGTGGCCCAGGCGGCATCTCGTCTGGGCCGGCCGGTGCGATGGCTGCAGACCCGCCGGGAATCGCTGGCGGCAGCCACCCACGGACGGGACATGACCTCAACGATTCGGCTGGCGGGCGACAACGACGGCCGCATCCGCCGGGGATCCATCGAGATCGTGGCCGCGGTGGGGGCCTATCCGCACACAGGCGCCCAGGTCCCTCTCTTCACACGGCTCGTTTCCCAGGACATGTACGACCTGGAACAACTGCACGTCGAAGTCGTGTCGGTCGTGACCAACGCCGCCCCCACGGCCCCGTATCGAGGAGCGGGACGCCCGGAGGCGGCTTATGCGATGGAGAGGGCGGTGGATGCGTTCGCTCGCGCCGTCGGGATGGATCCGGTCGACGTGCGGCGGAAGAACCTCCTGGCCGGCCCCTTCCCGATCCGATCGCGCACCGGCGCCATCTACGACAGTGGCGACTATCGGGCCGCACTCGACCTGGCTGTGGAACTGATCGACCTCCCTCGCTGGCGGAAGGAGCAGCAGCGGAGGCTGGCGGAAGGAGAGGACCCGATCGGTGTGGGAATCGGCGCCTACGTGGAGAGGGCCGGGGGCCCACCCGACTCGGGTGAATACGCCCGTGTGGAGTTGGACGAGGACGGCAAGGTGGTGGTGCGCACCGGCTCCACGTCCAATGGACAGGGTCACGACACCGTGTGGTCCCAGGTCGCCTCCCAGATCTTCGACGTGCCGATCGAGGATGTGACCGTCATCGCCGGCGACACCAGCCGAGTGGCGCGAGGGTGGGGGTCGATGGCGAGCCGGTCGGCGCAGATCGGTGCGTCCGGAGTGTGGCTGACGGGTCGCCGCCTGCGCGATCGTGCCCGTCGCCTCGCCGCCGACATGCTGGAGGCTGCCGAGGACGACCTGGTGTTGGAAAAGGGTGCATTCAAGGTACGGGGAGTCCCGGACGAGGGCGTGAGCCTGGCGGCGATCGTCGCCGAGGCCACCCGCCGGGGCGAACAGATGGCCGAGGAGGAGTTCTACTCGCCGGGAGCACAGACCTTCCCGTATGGCGTGCACGCCGCCGTCGTCAGCGTCTCCCTCGAAACGGGTGAAGTCGAGTTGCTCGACATCGTTGCGGTCGACGACTGCGGCAACGTCCTCAACCCGATGATCGTGGAAGGCCAGACTCACGGTTCGCTGGCACAGGGCATCGGGCAGGCCTTGCTGGAAGAAGTCCGCTACGACGAGAACGGGCAGCTGCAGACCGCCACTTTCGTCGACTACCTCCTGCCCCACGCCACCGACCTTCCGCTGTTCCGGACCGGAAGGGTGGTCAGCCCGGCGCCTTCCAACCCCTTGGGCGCCAAAGGCGCCGGCGAGTCGGGCTGCATCGGCGGCCCCCCGGCGGTGGTCAATGCGGTGCTGGACGCCCTCCACCCCTTCGGGGTCACCCACCTGGACATGCCTCTACGCCCCGCCAAAGTGTGGGAGGCCCTGCAGGGACGCGGATGAGAGGCCGTTCGGGGGGTCGGGTGCCCCCCGAACGGCGAGGACGCCTGTCAGGCGGGGATGACGTCCAGGGTGATCGGGAACTGCACGTCTGGGTGCAGCACGACCTGGATGTCGTGGAGGCCGATCTCGCGGATCGGCTGCTCGAGGTGGATCGTCTTCCGGTCGAGCTCGACACCCGTGAACTTCTTGATGCCCTCCACGATGTCGGCGACGCCGACCGAGCCGTACAGCTTGCCTTCGTCGCCGGCCTGGGCGGCGATGACGACACGGGTGCCGACCAGCTGGGTGGCGATCCGCTCGGCTTCGTCCTTGGCCTGACGCTCGGCTTCTTCACGGGCGCGGCGCAGGGCCTCGGCCGTGCGGACGGCTCCCTCGGTGGCCTTCACGGCCTTCTTCTTCGGGAGCAGGAAGTTGCGGGCGTAGCCGTCGGCCACGTCGACGACATCACCCTTCTTTCCGAGCGGCGGCACATCAGAAGTGAGTATCAGCTTCATTTCGTCGCTACGTAGGGGAGCAGGGCCATCTCCCGGGCGTTCTTGATCGCCCGGGCGATCTGACGCTGGTGCAAGGGGCAGTTGCCGGTCACGCGACGGGAGCGGATCTTCGCCCGATCAGACATGAACTTGCGCAACAAGGCCACGTCCTTCCAGTCGATGACCGAGTTCGGGTCCTTGCAGAACTGGCACACCTTCTTCTTGGTGCGCCGCATCTCGGCGGCACTGCCCCGCCGACGGCGTCTTTCCTTGGCTTTCTTCGCCATATTCGTTCAGTTCTCCTGTGGTCGTCAGAAAGGTGCTTCGTCGGGCCCGTAGTCGTCACGGGCGACCGGGCCAGGGGGAGGAGCGCTGCGGGGGCTGTTGTCATCCCAGTCGCCACCCGAGCGAGCGGTCTTGGTGACGGACGCAGTGGCCCAGCGCAGGCTGGGACCGATCTCGTCGATCTGGATCTCGACGACCGAACGGCGGTCGCCCTGTTCGGTCTCCCAGGACCGTTGCTCCAGGCGACCGGTGATGATCACCCGCGTCCCCTTCTGGAGGGATTCGGCGACTGCCTCCGCCTGCTCACGCCAGCAGGTGGCGGTGAAGAAGCTCGTGTCCTCCTGCCAGTCGCCGGTCTGGCGGTCACGCCAGCGGCGGTTCACGGCGATGCGGAGCTTGGCCATCGCCACGCCGGAGGGGGTGAAGCGGAGTTCGGGGTCGTCGACCAGGTTGCCGACGAGCGTCACGTTGTTGGACATCTAGGGGTCTCCTTCCCAGGCTCCTCTGCCACTGCGACTATGCCGCAGCGCAGGGACTTCGTCCATAGGAGCGTCAATCCGCCCGCACGATCTTGTGGCGGACGACGTCGTCGGAGAGCGACAACACCCGGTCGAGATCGTCGACCGCTTCAGTGCCGGCCGCGAACTTCACCACCGAGTAGAAGCCTTCGTTGAGGTGGTTGATCTCGTAGGCGAAGCGACGCTTGCCCCACAGATCAGTGCCTTGGATCTCGGCGCCCCGGCTGGTGAGGAACGTCTCTACTTCCTTCACCTTCGCCTGGACGTCGCTCTCGGCCAACTCCGGCCGATGGATGGTCATGACTTCATAAACGCGCAATGTGTCACCTCCTGTGGACATCCGTTCTGGAAGGCCCCACCCGTCCCGCAGGTGGAGCAGGGGTACAGCGACGCCGGCTGCGCGATACGCCGACGCCGGAGCCCGGCAATTGTAACGGCTCCGCTCTGCGACGCCGAAAGGGGTCAGGGCAACTCGAGGGTCGGGCGATCCCCCAGGTCGACGGAGCCGGCGGGGACCTCCAATGCATAGCGGGCGGGGGCATCGATCGAGTACGTCGGGCAGGGCTCCGCCTCACACGGGAGCATCTCCAGGCGGCCGACACCCTGGCCGCTCTCATCGAAGAAGTAGATCGTGAGCGGGATCAGCGTGTTGCGCATCGTGAACGCCACCGGCCGCTCCGACCCGAGGTCGAACAGCATGCCGTCGAGATCGCCCAGGTCGTCGACCTCCATCAGACCCCGCGAGCGCGTTCGAGGCGTGTCGGCCAGCGCCACGAGGAGGCCTCGGCCGTCGACCGTCACCGACATCACCTCGGGATCGACCAGATCGCCCGTGTCGATCTCTCCCTCGGCCGGCGGCGGGGAGACGACGGCGCTCGGCGGGGTCGTCGAGGGGGCCGTTACGGGTTCAACGATCACCGTCGCCGGTGGCCGGGGACCATCGGACGCGGTGACACACGCTGCCACCGCCGCCACCAAGACGAGACTCAGTCGTCGGAAGGCCGCCCCTCCAGTTCGGCCGCGACGTCCTCGGGCAGGTGATAGCTCTCCGCCTCGCCCGGAAACGCACCGGAGCGGACGTCTTCGACGTAGGAAGCGATGGCCGCCACACCGCGCTCGGCGAAGTCCGAGTACTTGCGCACGAACTTCGGGTAGCGCCCGAAGCCCAAGCCGAGCAGGTCGGTGTAGACCAGCACCTGGCCGTCACAGTACGGGCCGGCCCCGATTCCGATGGTCGGCACCGACACTTGTTCGGTGACCATGCGGGCGACGATGTCGGGCACTCCTTCGAGGACGATGGCGAACACACCCGCCGCCTCGAGTTCCTTGGCCTCTTGGATCAGCGCCCGGGCGGCTTCGATCTCCCGCCCTTGCACCCGGTAGCCGCCCATGGCGTGGACCGACTGGGGTGTCAGCCCGAGGTGGCCCATGACGGGGATCTCGGCGCCGACGAGGGCGTCGATCATCGGAACCCGGCGATGCCCGCCTTCCAGCTTCACCGCCTCCGCCCCGCCTTCACGGACCAGTCGGCCGGCGTTGCGCAGTGTGTCCTCTTTGGAGATGTGGAAGGTCAGCCACGGCATGTCGACGACCACCAGCGGCTTGGGCTCCGCCCGCCGTACCGCGCGGGCGTGGAGGACCATGATGTCGATGTCCACTCCCAGCGTGTCGTCCATGCCGTGGACCACGTTGGCGACCGAGTCGCCGACGAGGATCATGTCGACGCCGGCTTCGGATGCCATGCGGGCCGAGGGATAGTCGTATGCGGTGACCATGGTGAGCTTCGGCCCACCCTTGCGTGCCCGCACGTCGGGGACGGTGATCTTGTCACCCATGAGGACTCCTCTCTCCCCACCGCGATGGGTTGGGGGATGTCGTCGTCGGTTGTGTCCGACCGTCGCCTGAGAGGACCTCGGCCGCCCCAGGGGTCGCCCGTGTCCGTGCCGACGGAACGCATTCAGTCTATCGGCCGCGAATCCGATCGCTCATTCGAACCACAGGGCACCGGTGGCATCCCAGGAAAGGTGCCGGGGTTGGCGGGCGATATCAGCGCGACGCGACAGCGACGCTGCGTGCCCAGGCTATGTCAGCGGCTTGATCCGCCACCCCGCCCGGTGTCTCCACGATGATCGGGCAGTCGACGGCGGCAACCACCTGGGCCAGGAGTTCGTCGGGGATCTCGCCTCGTCCCAAGTTGGCGTGGCGGTCGCGTCGTGACCCGAATGGGTCGCGGGAGTCGTTGAGATGGAGCAAGTCGATGCGACCGGTGATGTTTCGCACCTCGTCGACCAGGTCCTCGAGCGGTTCGCCCCCAGCCCAGGCATGGCAGGTGTCGAGCACGAACCCGACTCGATCCCCGATCGCCTCCCACAGCCCGCGCAGCTGGTCGAGTCGCCGGGCCACGGCTTTGTCGCCACCAGCAGTGTTTTCGATCAGGATCGGCACCTCGGTTTCGACTTGGTCGAGCGCCTTGCGCCACCGGTCGTAACCTTCGGAGACGTCGCCGTCGCCGGTCACATGACCTCCGTGGACCACAACACCGGCCGCCCGGATCTCCGTGGCCGCATCGCAGGTCTCCTGCAGGATCCGTCGGCTGGGGATGCGCACCCGATTGTTGTCGGCGCAGACGTTGATCAGGTACGGAGCGTGCACGTAGATTGGAATCGGGGCCGCAGCGAGTGTGGCGGCGTCGGAACGCGGCGCCGGCTTCTTCCACGATTGTGGGTTCGAGAGGAAGATCTGGACGACATCCGCTTGACGCGCCTCGGCCTCCGCCAGCGGGTTGGCCGTCGGGACGTGGGCTCCTACACGCATCACTCTCGTGGTGGGCGGTGACGAGCGACCGCGATCGCATGGTCGGCGATGGCCAGCGCCACCTCGTCTGCGCGTCGGTCCCAGTCCGTCGCGAACAACGCCACGGTGCGGTCGTCGAATCGCCGACCAGACCAGGGGTTGTCGGGTAACAAGTCGGGCTCTTTGACTTCGATGATCAGGACGTCGACGTCCTCCTCGTCGTCCTCCAACGTGCCGGCGTCGATGTCGTAGAGGGAGAACCAGGGCAGGACCGTCATCGGCCTGAACGGGCCCCGCATCCTCACGTGGACCCCGTCTTCTGCGGTGAGAAGGACAGGAGCGGGGAAGAACAACTCCTTCAAGCCCCACACGAGGACGATGCCACCCACGAGCACCAGGGCCCACGCCCAGATGGTGTCCCGCGTCTCGAGGGTCTGGGGATCGGACTCGAATACGAAGTCGCTCACCCACCCGATGATCCGCTGCCGCCAGAGGACATCCACACCGACGACCACTGCCGGGATGGCGGCGAGGGAGGCGAGCCACGTCTTCAGCGTCGAGTGGTGCACCACGAGTGGCTCGAACAGCGGCTCGGCCGGTGCCGGCCGGGGAGGCGCCATGGGCTCGCTGCTCACAGGTCGACTCCGAGGTCGGCGGGCAGGACCAACGCCACGTATGGGAGTGATCGAGAAGCCATCAACGATCCAACGGTACCCCCGGATCGATCGAAGAGAGAGATGGCCTGGACCACCACGAGGCCGGAGGATTCGGCGACGTCGACGGCTTCGAGGAAGGCTCCTCCGGTCGTGGTGGTGTCTTCCAGGATGGCAACCCGCTGACCGGAGGTTACGGGGCCCACGAGGCGTCCCCCGGTCCCGTGGTCCTTGTCCGCCTTGCGGATCGAAAAGGCGTTGAGGCGGCCGCCGGAGTGCGTGGCGGTGGCCACGGCGATCGGGTCGGCGCCCATCGTCATCCCCCCGACGGCCTCGACCCCGGGATCGAGAACCTCGAGCACGGCTTCGGCCACGAGCACGGAGCCGCTACCCGAAAAGGTGGTCTGGCGGGCGTCCATGTACCAGTCGGCAACGGCCCCCGACGCCAGGCGGAAAGGCCCGTCGGTGCGGAGGGAGTGGGTGCGGAGATGGTCGATCAACGCCTGACGAGGGGGCATGGCCCACGAATGGTAGAAGCCGGACAGGAACCCATAGGAGGGCGCTCTATCGTCGTGGCGATGGACGTCGTCCGCATCGCCAACTGCTCGGGCTTCTTCGGCGACCGCCTCGCAGCCGCCAAGGAGATGGTCGACGGCGGTCCGATCGATTTCCTCACGGGCGACTACCTGGCGGAGTTGACGATGGCTCTCCTGTGGAGGGCCCGACGCCGGGACTCCACTCGTGGATATGCCCACACGTTCCTGCGCCAGATGGAAGACGTCATGGGCGTCTGCGTGGAACGAGGCATTCGCGTGGTGTCGAACGCCGGCGGATTGGCGCCCACGCGATTGGCCGACGAGTTGAACGAACTGGCCTATCGGCTGGGACTGTCCGTGACCGTGGCCACGGTCACGGGCGACGACCTCACCGACCGGCTCGGCGAGGTGGAGATCCGGTCTTTCCCGAACGGCGGCCGGGTGGAGACCGACCTCATCCTCACGGCCAACGCCTACCTGGGTTGCGCCGGGATCGCCGCCGCCCTCGATGCCGGGGCCGACATCGTCGTGTGCGGCCGCGTGACCGACGCCGCCCTCGTGATGGGCCCTGCGGTCCACGCCTTCGGCTGGCCCCCGGACGACTGGGACCGTCTCGCCTCCGCTCTCGTGGCCGGGCACATCCTCGAATGCGGCGCCCAGGCCACCGGTGGCAACTTCTCCTTTTTCCGCGAGGTGCCAGGTCTCGAGCACGTCGGCTTCCCCTTGGTGGAGATGAGAAGCGACGGCAGCTTCGTCGTCACCAAGCACCCCGGAACCGGGGGCATGGTCACCACCGAGACCGTCACCGCCCAGCTGCTCTATGAGATCGGCGGCCATCGGTACGCCAACCCGGACGTGACCGCACGCTTCGACACGATCCGCCTGCGCGAGGCGGGTCCTGACCGGGTGGAGGTGAGCGGCGTGCTCGGTGAACCGCCACCTCCGGACCTGAAGGTGGCTGTGACACGGCTCGGCGGCTACCGCAACCAGGTCACTTTCGTGCTGACCGGCCTCGATATCCCCGAGAAGGCCGAGGCGGTAGAGCACACCTTGTGGCAGGCCGTGGGCGGCCCCGATCGGTTCGCCGACCACGACGTGAAGCTGATCCGCAGCGACCACCCCGATCCGGCCTCCAACGAGGAGGCGATGGCATACCTGCGGTTCACCGTCTACGACCCCGACCGCGACGAGGTGGGACGAGCATTCTCGAATGCCGCCGTCGAGATGGCGCTCGCCCACTACCCGGGGATGTTCCTCACTTCGCCACCGGGCGACGCCACGCCGTTCACGATCTTCGAACCGGGCCTCGTTGCTCGTGGTGCCGTCCCGATGACCGTGACGATTCGAGGGGAGTCGTTCACGGTCTCGAGCGATGGTCCGGCAGTCCAGGACGTGCGCGGCGACGAGCCGGCACCGACTCCCGAGCCGCCCTCCGACGATGCGACAGTGACCGCCCCACTGGGAGAAGTCGTCGGAGCGCGTTCCGGCGACAAGGGCAGCGACGCCAACGTCGGAGTGTGGGTGCGCGATCCCGCGGCATTTCCGTGGCTGGTCGCGACCCTCACCGTGGACCTTTTCCGTCGTTTGGTGCCCGATGCCGCCGACCTCGAAGTCGAGCGCCATGTGTTCCCGAATCTCTACGCGCTGAACTTCGAGATCCGGGGTCTCCTGGGCGGCGGCGCAGCCGCCAACCCCCGGGTCGATCCTCAGGCGAAATCGCTGGGTGAGTACCTGCGGGCCCGCCTGGTGGAGATACCGGCGGCGCTCATCCCTCGATGAGGTCCTGCGGCGAGACTGGAAGCTTCACCGGCTCTCCGCGACGGGCGGAGAGATCCATGGCCATGGTCAAGAGGAGGTTGCGGTGCCCGTCGGCGGCGGAGGCGTGGGGGGTGGGGACGCCGTTGATGAGGCGGTTGAACCAGGTGGCGGTCTCTTCCCGCATCGGCCCCCAGAGCAAGCCGCCGGAGACATCTCCGGGCGGGTAGGAGCCGATGAAGTCCACATGCCGGGGAGCGTCGGCATCGAACCCTTTTGTCTTGTAACCCGCCCCCTGGGGGATCTCCGACGCCAAGATCACATCCCGGTGGGTGTCCTCGATGTCGATCACGCCCTTGGTGCCCACGATCCCGACCTCGATTCCGTACACCGCCCCCGGCCACACCGTCGGCAAAGCCCACGAGATGTTCATGGACCACAACGTCCCGTCGTCCATGGTGAACAGACCGAAGGTGGCATCTTTGGTGCCCAACTCCCCCAGCACGGCGTCGACCGACCGGGCATAGACCTCCACCGGGGACCGCGGCTCCATCAACCACATGCACAGATCCAACGAATGCGTGCCGGACACCACCATCGGCGTCAAAACGGTGCGCTGATCGGTCTTGGCCAATGTGGCGATCGGCACCATCCGATTCATGAACGCCCGGGTCACGACCGAAGTCACGTCCCCGATCTGACCGTCCCGTAGCCGCTGCTTCACCGTCAGGAACCGCCGGCGGAACCGTTGCGTGTAGCCCATGACCGCATCGATCCCCGCATCCTCGATCGCCGTCAACACCCGCTCCGAGTCCACCGGGTCCGTCGCCAGCGGCTTCTCGATGAACAACGGCACCTCCCGCTCCACGGCCGCCAGGATCGGCTCCACGTGCTCGTTCTCGGCCGTGGCGACGATCACCGCCGACACCTCCGGACGCGCCAGGAGCTCGCGCATGTCCGTCGTGACCAAGTCGGCATTCGTGTCCCGACCCAGAGCCTCAGCCGCCTCGGCGTCGACGTCACACAGGCCCAACCACCTCACGCCCGCATACTCACGCGCCAACCGCGCCCGGACCCGCCCGATCGTCCCGCATCCGATCACGGCCAGACCGATCCCATCCCGCTGGGGCGAGGTCGTCATCTCTTCTCTCCTCTCGTAGGTCGATCGATGTCGATTCCGAACAGATTCCGGGCGTTGCCGCCGGTCACCAGAGCCAACTGCTCTGGTGACAAGGACGTCTGAGCTAGGAAGCCGAGGGGGTCGCCCTGCCCCATGTCGAAGGGGTAGTCGGTGCCCATCAACACGTGGTCGACGCCGTAGCGAGCGACCAGGTCGTCGACGATGCTGGGATCGAACACACAGGTCTCGAAGTAGAGCTGCTCGGCGAAAGTCGAAGGGGGGCGGTCGATGTGATGGCGCAGCTCGGGTCGATGGGCGAAGGCGTGGTCGGCGCGGGCGAGGGCCAGCGACAGGTACCCACCGCCGTGCATCACCAGCATCCGCAGGCCGGGGTGCCGCGCAAAGACGCCTCCCAGGATCATGCGGACCACGGCGAGGGTCGACGACACGGGTATGCCGATGACGTTGACCAGGTAGTAATCGGTGAGCCGTCGGGCCTCGGTGAACCCGTGAGGATGCATGATCACCACCATCTGCCGGGCGGCCAGCGCCTCCCACACGGGGTCGAAGCGGGGGTGGTCGAGGTCCTGGCCGGCGACGTCGGCTCCGATCTCTACGACGCCGACTCCTGCCCGGTGGATTCGGTCGACTTCCTCGACAGCCAACTCCGGATGGTTCATCGGGAGGGTGCCTACGGCCACGAACCTGTCGGGGTAGCTGTTGGCGACTGCGATCAGGCGATCGTTCTGCACGCGGGCCACCTCGCCGGCCACCTCGGCGGGGAGCGGGTAGAAGTACTGGGGCGGGGCGATGGCCACCATCTGCACGTCGATGCCCATCCCGTCCATATCGGCGATCCGCACGGCGGGATCCGTGAACCTGCCCTCGCTTTCGGCGTGGAAGACCGCATTGAGGGACTTCGACTCCTCGGAGGAGTAGATGACACGGGGGTCGTCCTCGTCCCGAAGGTGAGGCTTGGCCAGCGCCACCGCCTCGGCGACCTTCATGTGGGAATGGCAGTCGACCGTGACATGGTCAGGAGGTGTCACTCGGGTGACACCCCATCGGTCCCCCCAGTGCCGCGGGTCGAGATTCACCCGACCACCTCGGTCTGGTCGCTTTCCTCGGCGCTCGAGTCGGCCACCACCATCGGGAGGGCGACGTGCTCGACGATGATGTCCTTGGCCGTGTCCACGTCGCCGTCGACGACCGCCTGGAACAGCCTGGCGTGCTGCTCGTTGGCCCGCTCCCGGAAGGTGGCGTCGCCGGTCACGGCCCTGCTCACGTACATGACGATCGGCGAGCGCAGGCTGCGCAAGATCTCCAACAGGCGTTGGGATCTCACACCCCGGTAGAGGATCTCGTGGAATTCCTTGTTGGCCTCCACCCACTCCTCGGAGTCGGGTTGATCGAGCATGGTCTGGAGGACCCTTGTGGCATCGGCGACCGTGTCCGGTGTCATCAGCCGAACCGCTTCTTCCATCGCCAATGGCTCCAGCGCCTGGCGGAGTCGGATCACCTCCTCGGCTTCCTCCCGGGACGGGGAGTGCACGATCGCCCCTCGGTAGGGGTCGAGTTCGACGAATCCCTCGCTGGCGAGGATGAGGAGGGCCTCGCGGACGGGCGTCGTGGACACGTTGAATGCCTCGGCCAGGTCGACCAACCCGAGGTGGGTCCCACCCGGGAGTCGCCCGCTGAGGATCGCCCGCTTGAGCGTCTCCTTGACCTTGACGCTCATCGTCGCCCGCACGAACCCGCCGCCGGTGGACTCGGCTAGGCCTATCAGCGACTTGCGGTCGAGTGCCATCAGGAGGCGATCAGATTGAGGTCCTCGAACCGCTTGAGGACTCGGGCCTTGGCCAGTGCCACCGCTTCGTCGGCGGAATCCCGCGGGAACGGCAGGTCGATCTCGATGTCGTCGGCCAGGATCCCTCCCTTGGCGAAGACCAGGATGCGGTTCGACAGCTCCACCGCCTCCCCGACGTCGTGGGTCACGAAGATGACCGTCTTCTTCGTCTCCTTCCACAACTCGTGCAATTCACGGCGAAGCGTACGCGCTGTGATTGCATCGAGATGGCTGAAAGGCTCGTCCATGAACAACACGTCGGGCTCGATCGAGAACGCCCGGGCGATACCGACCCTCTGCTGCATGCCTCCCGACAGCTCACCCGGGTAGTTGTCGGCCCGGTCGCCGAGATGCACCATTTCGAGGAACCTCATGCACCTCTTCCGCGCCTCTTCGTCTCGGGTCTGCTGGACGAAGAGGAGGTTGTCCATCACCGTGCGCCAAGGAAGCAGCCGGGCCGACTGGAACACGTAGCCGAGTCGAGCGGGAGAGCCTCCTTCGGTGATGGTGACCGATCCAGAGGTCGGGGTCTCGATCCCGGTCATGATGTTGAGGAGCGTGGACTTCCCGCATCCGGAAGGGCCGACGATCGAAACGAAAGTGTGACCGCTCGCCTCGAAGCTCACGTCCTGGAGCGCACGGACCGCGGTGGGTCCGCTCCCGAAGATCTTGCGCAGATTCTCGACCTTGACGTCGGCCACCCTCACTCCTCCTCGTCGGTGTCGGTGGCCGCCTCCCGGAACTGGTCGGCGGCCATCTCGGAGATCGTCGTCTCCGCCCCGATCTCCGGTCGCCACCGGAAGACCCTCCTGGCGAAGCGCTGGAACACCAGTCGCTCGAGGATCAGGGCGAAGATCACGAAGAACAAGGCGTACCCGAACACACCTTGGGCCCGGTGGGCGTCCCGCCAGTACTGGATGGTCCACCCGGCTCCCTCGGTCGCCGCGAAGACCTCGGCCAGGACCAGGCCCTTCCAGCCGTTGGCCAGGCCGTAGCGGAGGGACGCGAAGAAGAAGGGCATCAAAGACGCCAGGATCACGTGCCGCATGGTGCGTGTCCGGCTCACTTGGAAAGCGCGGGCCATGTCGGTCAGGTCCTTGGGGACGTCCCGCACGCCCTCGAAGGTGTTGATGATCACGAAGGGGACCGCCGCCAGGAACACCGTGACGATCGGGGCGCCGTCGCCCATCCCGAACCAGACGCCCGTGAGCAGCGCCCACACCAGGGAGGGCATCGCCAGGCCCACGACGACGAAGTCCTGGAAGAAGTTCTCGATGGCGCGGGAGACGCCCATGATCAGCCCGATCGGCACGCCGACGGCGAAGGCGAGGAGGAAACCCAACGACAGCCGCCGGAGGCTGATCCCGAACGCCTCCCACACCGTGGCCCGGGCGAGCGTGATGCCTCGCACTTCGTCCCACATGAATTGCAGGACCCGGGCGGGCGACGGGATCAGATCGGTCGGGAAGAACGGGACGACGAACTGCCAGAAGGCGAGGAACGCCAAGAGCGACGCCCACCGAGCGAACCGAGGCGAGGCCACCACGCGGCGCGTCCTGGAGGCCAAACTGCTCGGGGGAGGGGAAGAAGCCACCGCGGTCATGTCGCCACCGTTTGACGCCACCGGAAGAAACGGTCGATGCCCCGCTGCAGGACGACCTTCTCGAGCAGGAGGGCGAAAGCAAAGAAGAAGAAGATCCAGGCGAGCAGCCCGGTGATGTTGAACAGCTGGTACTCGCGTCTCATCATGAATCCGATTCCCCTGGAGCTACCGAACAACTCGGTGAGCGTGGCGATCTTCCAGGCGATCGAGAACCCGTAGCGCATCGCGGCGAAGATGTACGGGGCGAGGAACGGGATCACGACGTGACGCATCCGTCTTCCCGCCGGCACCCCGAATGCCCGTGACATGTCGAAGAGGTCTTTGGGCATTGCCTTGACGCCCTCGGCGATGTTCACGGTGAAGAAGGGGAAGGTCGTGACCACGATCGCCACGATCGGGCCGATCGGGCTGAACCCGAAGACCATCGCCGCCAGGAGGGCGAAGACGAGGCCGGGAGTCGTCATCGTCGTCACCACCCAGTCTCGGAAGAAGCCATCCCACCATCGGTGGCGCATCGCGATGCCGATCGCGCCACCCAACAAGAAGGCGATGCCCCACCCGATCCCGATCCGCTGCAGCGTCGATCCGAAGTGGGTCCACAACTCACCGGAGCGGGCGATCTCTCCCATCTCGGAGAGGATCGCCGCCGGAGTCGGGAGCAACGACGCGCTCACGAGGGTGCCCGACGCCCACGTCCAGAAGACGTAGAAGGCGACGTAGCCGGCGATCCGCGGCAGCCAGAGGGTGAGCAGTTGCTTGCGCAGCCTGCTCTCGGCCGCCACCCCGGCTGCGACTGTCGATATCGAGCTGTCGGTCGTCACACTTTCCTCTCGAAGGTGAGGGTGGGCGGCGCCGTGCCGCCCACCCTCGACCACGTGATCAGCTAGGCGGCTGGATCGCCTCGAAGCGAGGGATCTTCGTTCCCGGCTCCAGCCAGCCACCCTCTTCCATGTACTGGTAGAACTTGGTCTCCTCTTCGATCCAGTCCTCGTCGAGGTAGACGGTATCCACGAACCAGTCGTTGGTCCCGGACATGTACTCGATGAGGAACTCGATGTCAGCCTCGTCCTCCACGGAGAAGTGCTGCGGGTAGAGGCCGATGATCTCGGCTTTGTTCTCCTCCCACAGGCGCACGCCTTCCTCCCACAAGGCCAGGAAGGCCTCCGCCTCCTCCCGGTTCTCGTCGAACCAGTCGGCGCGGGCCACCATCAGGTTGGAGAGGATGCCGTCGTGATCGCACTGACAGATCTCGTCCCGATAGATCTGCCACGGCTGGGCGCCGCCGTACATCTGGACGATCTCGCCGGTCCGCAAGAGCGGGATGGCGGCCTCGGGGATGAACGCCGCCACCTCGCACTCGCCCCTGACGAGCAGCTCGGGCATGACGAAGTGGTCCTGGACCACGAGGTTGAAGTCGCCCGCACCGACTCGGTAGTCGAGCCCGTGGAGTTGGTCGGCGATCACTGACCAGACGATCGTGTTCGACACGGAGCTCGACACGCAGATCGTCGAGCCCTTGGGCACGTCCGCCAGAGTCTCGTAGCTGTCCTCCGCCCGCCGGAAGAGCGGGACGCGCTGGTGGTTGTAGCCGCCGAAGGCCACCACCTCGATTTCGGTCTCCTGTTCGAGCACCGGCAGTTCGTGGGTGCCCATGGAGACGATGTCGCCGTGGCCGCCGGCGAAGTACGTGAACTCGTCCCAGGAGGCACTGGTGTGGATCCGGAGGTTGTTGTCCTCCTCCCACTGCGCCAGGGTGCCGGTGTCGGTCAGGTAGTCCCAGACCGGGTCAGGGGCGAATGCGAACCGAATGATCTCCCGGCCACCGCCTCCGCCTTCTTCGCCGCCTGCCGTGTCGTCGGTTTGGGCGCCCCCACCCCCACACGCCGCCACCAGTACGACAAGAGTCAAAAGGAGCGTCAGCAGACGCTGACTCGTCCTCCGCACTTCGTTCCTCCTCTATTGCCTAGATGGGGTTCTGCTCCCATCGGGCCGTGGATCATACATCGTGCATTTGATTTTGGACATCAAATGTGGGGAATTTTGTGCGCGTCGAAATGAGGCGCGAGGGCAACTCAGGAAATCAGATGACCGGGTTGCGAAGAGTGCCGATCTGCTCGACTTCTATCTCGACGACGTCCCCCGGCTGCAGGTAGATCGGCGGGTCGAAACCGATGCCGACACCCGGAGGTGTGCCGGTCGCGATGACGTCGCCCGGCTCGAGGGTCATCACCGACGAGAGCACGGCGATGAGTGTGGAGATGTCGAATATCAGGTCGGCGACGGGCGCCTCCTGACGGAGCTCGCCGTTGACCCGGGTCCGCAGCCACAGCGACCCCACGTCTTCGATCTCGTCGGCGGTGACGATGCAGGGGCCCATCGGGCAGTACGTGTCGGGTCCCTTCCCGATCTCCCACTGGACGTGGCGCTTCTGGAGCTCCCGGGCGGTGACGTCGTTGCAGATCGTGTAGCCGAAGACGTGATCCATCGCCTCCTCCTTCGGGATCCGGATCCCCGCTCGCCCGATGACCACCGCCAACTCCCCTTCGTAGTCAGTGGTCCCGGTCGGGTCGTTGGACGTGTCGATGGCCTCGTCCGGACCGATCACCGAAGTCGGAGGCTTGGTGAAGAAGATGGGGTCATCAGGCAGCTGCTGCCGCTCGGAGGCGTCGAAACCCGAGTCTGAGAACTCCTTGGCATGCTCCACATAGTTCCGCCCGACGGCGAACACGTTCTTCCTCGGGCGCGGGATAGGAGCGAGAAGGCGCACGGAGTCTCTCATCAGTCGAGGAGCGGTCCGCGAGAGGTCTGCGATCGCGTCCCGGCCCCAGGAGATCAGCTCGACCATGTCGGCCGGTCCGCCGTCTGTGGCACTCAGGTTCGCCACTTCCTCACCTTCGAGCACGCCCACGCCCACGCTTCCTGCGGATTCGAAGGTGACGAGCTTCATTCGACTCTCCTATCTGCCGATCTAGGAGTCGGCACGCTAGAACAATGAGCCGCCCGACAGGTGTGTAGCACCGGCAAACCGAACCACGACCGTTAGCATTTCCTTTTGGTGAAACGTCCCTCCGAGCTCCTCTACAAGCTCTACGAAGACCGCCTCGTCCGCTCGCTGGATCCGGCGCGCCTCCCCCGGCACCTCGGTATCGTGCTCGACGGTCACCGTCGCTATGCCCGGCAAGAGGGCCTTCCGAGCTACACGGATTCGTATCGGGCCGGAATGCGTCGGTTCGAGGAGTTCCTCGGATGGGCCGAGGAGCTCCACATCCCGGCGGTGACCGCCTGGGTGCTGTCCCGGGAGAATCTGGCCCGGCCGAGTGAGGAGCTCGACCCCTACTTCGACGTGTTGATCGAGCTGTTCGAGCGCCTCCCCGCGCGCTGCGAGCGGTACCACATGTCGATCCGGTTCATCGGATCTCTGGATCTCCTCCCAGACGACGTCGTGATGGCGGCGAAGGCCGCCGAGGCGGCCCGGCCCGAGGGCGAGCGCCACCTCAACATCGCTATGGGATACGGCGGGCGCCAAGAGATCGTGGACGCCGCCCGGGATCTGGTCGCCGAGCTCGTCGCCAAGGGCGTCCCGCCGGAGGAGATGCCCAACCGTATCGACGCCGATTCACTCGCCCGGCACATGTACTCGGCCGACCTGCCCGACCCCGACCTCCTCATCCGCACGTCGGGCGAGTCGAGGCTGTCGGGGTTCCTCCTGTGGCAGTCGGCCTACGCCGAGTTCGTCTTCGTCGACGTGTACTGGCCGGCGTTCCGTCGGGTCGACTTCCTGCGAGCGATCCGCGACTTCAGCCGCCGCGAGCGGCGCTTCGGCCGCTGACGCTCCCCTCTGTGAAGATCTTCCGCGGGATCCGCCGCGAAAATCTTCACAGACTCAGAGGTGGGGGGCCACCTCTTCGGCTAGCTGCTGCATCAGCTCGAGCTGGGCGTCGTACTCCAGAGTCGAGAAGAAGCTGCGGGTGACGAACTCGACGTCGACCCCGGCGCGCTCGCGCACTTCGAGGAGCTTTTCCACGATCTCCGGGGCCGGACCGGCGAGCACCTCCCTGGAAGCGACCTTGGCCATCTGTTCCTCGGTGGGAGGTGGGGCGACAGGAGGCGGGCCCGAGCGACGGGCCGAGGCCGCCATGTCGGAGTACTTCCACCGCATGTGCCAGACGTGGTCGCCGTAGAGCTCCCAGGCCTCATCGGTCGACGACGCCGGCAGCATCACCGAGTAGTGGACGATGCGCAGCTCGGATGGATCGCGGCCGATCTTCTCGCACTCGTCGCGCAGCCAGTCGAGTTGCTCCAGGAACTTGTGGAGCGGGGCGTTGGAGTAGATGCCGTCGGCGAGACGGGCGGCTCTGCGGATGGCGGGCTCCGCTCCCCCGCCGATGAGTATCGGTATGGGAGCGGATGGCTTGGGCCGCACCGCCAGTTCGGGCAAGGAATAGACCCTGCCCTCGTAGCGGAACGGCTCACCGGACCACGCCTGGGGCAGGATCTCCAGGATCTCCTCCATCGCCCGTCCCCGACGGGAGATGTCGGCTCCGAACGCCTCGAACTCGATGTCCAACCACCCCAATCCGAGGCCGAGGGTGAACCGGCCGTGGCTGAGGAGGCTGACGGTGGCGGCGTCCTCGGCCAGTCGCAGCGGGTGATGGAGTGGGGCGAGGATCACCCCGGTCCCGATCTCGATCGTCGAGGTCGCCTGGGCGAGGGCGGCGCTGACGACGGCCAGAGAGGGCATGTACCCGTCGTCGATGAAATGATGCTCGGTGGTCCACACCGACGAGAACCCGAGTCTCTCGGCTTCCTGGGCGATGGCCACGGTCTCGTCGTAGGCCCGCTGCCAGTCGGTCTCTCCCGGTCGGATCTGAGCGCTGAGAAGCGCGAAACCCAAGCTCATGATGACCTCTCCATTCGTCGATCGAGTCTGCGAACGGTAGGCGGCGGCCTCGTATTCCGGCGAGCGCTCCTAGGATCCCCGTAGTGGAGCGCGTGACCTGGGGCAAGATGCAGAACCCGATTCGGGGAGTGCTCCACGGCTCGGCCGCCTTGGTGGCGGCTGTCGGCCTCGCCGTCCTCGTGATCCGCGCCGCCGACGACCGCGTCCTGCTCCCCGGCGTCGCTCTCTTCGGCCTGGCGCTCGTGGCGATGTTCTCCATCTCGGCGCTCTACCACTCGGTGCCGTGGACCGAGACGTGGAAGCGGCGCATGCAGCGTCTCGACCACTCGGCGATCTTCGTCGTCGTGGCGGCCACGTTCACTCCCCTCGCCTTCGCCGCCCTCGAAGGATTGGCGCTCGTCGCCGGCCTGACGCTGGTGTGGGGCATCGCCGTCGTCGGGATCGTCCTCAAGTTCGCCCTACCTCACCCGCGCACCGCGGTGTCGGTGGTCCTGCAGTTGACGATGGGTTGGAGCGCATTGATTTGGATGCCCTGGTTCACCGAACGGCTGGGATGGGGAGTCGTGGCACTGATCCTCGCCGGCGGGTTGTGTTACACGGTGGGGACCATCGTCTACGCCCTCCACCGCCCCCGACTCTTCCCGCGGACCTTCGGCTATCACGAACTGTTCCACGTGCTGGTGATCGGCGGGGCGGGCCTCCACTACTGGGCGATCGCTGCGGTGGTGGCCTGACGGCAACACCTTCCGGTCGCCCTACCCTGAGGCGATGCCTCGGCTGAACTCGGCGCTCCAAGCTCTCTACGGCCGGGTTCTCCGCCGCAACCCGGGGGAGGCGGAGTTCCACCAGGCCGTCCATGAGGTCCTCGAGTCGCTCGACCTGGTCACGATGCGGCACCCGGAGTACCTCGAGAACGGGATCATCGAGCGCATCTGCGAGCCCGAGCGGCAGATCATCTTTCGGATCCCCTGGGTCGACGATTCCGGCCAGGTGAGGATCAACCGGGGCTTTCGGGTCGAGTTCAATTCGGCGCTCGGCCCGTACAAGGGCGGGATGCGGTTCCACCCGTCCGTCTACCTGGGGGTGATCAAGTTCCTCGCCTTCGAGCAGACGTTCAAGAACGCCCTGACCGGCATGCCGATCGGGGGCGCCAAGGGCGGCTCCGATTTCGACCCGAAGGGCAAGAGCGAAGGCGAGATCATGCGTTTCTGCCAGTCGCTCATGACGGAGCTCTATCGCTACCTCGGCGAGCACACCGACGTGCCTGCCGGCGACATCGGGGTCGGGGAACGTGAGATCGGCTACATGTTCGGCCAGTACAAGCGGATCACCAATCGCTACGAGTCCGGGGTCCTGACCGGCAAAGGGTTGTCTTTCGGCGGTTCCCGCGTTCGCAAGGAAGCGACGGGCTACGGGGTGGTGATGTTCACCGAGCACATGCTCGCCGCCCAGAACGAGAGGCTGGACGGGCGTCGAGTCGTGGTGTCCGGATCGGGGAACGTCGCCCTCTACGCCATGCGCAAGGCGACGCAGATGGGAGCGACCGTGGTCGCCTGCTCCGACTCGACCGGCTACGTGCACGAGCCGGGCGGTCTCGACCTCGACCTCCTGTTCGAAGTGAAGGAACAGGAGCGTCAGCGACTGTCCGAGTACGCCCGTCGTCGCGGGCAAGGCGTCGAGTACGTGGAGGGAGGCCGGGTGTGGGCGGTGCCCGCCGAGGTCGCCCTCCCATGTGCCACCGAGAACGAGCTCGACGTGGACGATGCAAAGCAGCTGATCGAGAACGGAATCATCGCTGTCGCCGAGGGGGCGAACATGCCTACCACGCCAGGTGCCATCGACTTGTTCCAGGAGGCAGGCGTCCTGTTCGGCCCGGGAAAGGCTGCCAACGCCGGCGGGGTGGCGACCAGCGCCCTGGAGATGCAGCAGAACGCGTCCCGCGACTCGTGGACCTTCGAGTACACGGAGGAGCGCCTGGCCGAGATCATGAAGGGCGTCCACGAGCGATGCGCCACCGCGGCCGAGCGATACGGGAGACCCGGCGACTACGTCCTGGGGGCCAACATCGCAGGTTTCATGCAGGTGGCCGACGCCATGCTCGCCCAGGGAGTGATCTGAGCCCGTAACGTGAGGCGCCATGGAACGGCGAGCCCTTCTCTGGTTGCTGGGCGCCGCCGTCCTGTGGGGCACGACCGGGACCGCCCAGGCTCTCGGTGGCGCTGAGGGCTCGCCACTCTCGGTCGGAGCGGTGCGTCTGACCATCGGGGCCGTCGGCCTGCTCGCCCTCGGCTGGCGAGACCTCCGCCACACGCCCCGACGGTGGCTCCTCGTCGGCGCCGTGGCCATGGCCGGCTACCAGGTGGCCTTCTTCGCCGGCGTCGCCCGAGCCGGGGTGGCATTGGGCACGGTGGTCGCCATCGGCAGCGCTCCCATCGTCGCCGGGATCGCCGATTGGGCCTCGAGGGCAGAGCCGCCGGCCACCCGCTGGTGGATCGCCACGGCCCTCGCCGTGACCGGCGTGGCCCTCATCGCCGGCCAGCCGCAAGAGGTCGACGTGGGCGGCGTAGGTCTCGCCGTGCTGGCGGGCGTGGCCTACGCCCTCGCCACGCTCGCCTCGAAGTATCTCGTGGAGGCGGTGCCGCCGACCACAGCCATGGCGGGGATGTTCGGCGTCGCCGCCATACTCCTGTCGCCTCTCATCCCGACAGCCGACCTCGGGTGGCTGTCGGAGCCCTCCGGTGTGGCGGCGGCGATCTGGTTGGGTCTCGGCGCCACCACCATCGCCTACGTGGCCTTCGCCCGCGGGCTGCGGTTCGCCACGGTGGGCCAAGCGGCGACGGTGGGGTTGGCGGAGCCCGCGACCGCAACCCTCCTCGGAGTGCTGGTCCTGTCCGAACGGCCGCCGGCTGTGGCCTGGCTGGGAGTGGCGTCAGTCGTGGCCGCCCTGGCGATCCTGGCGGCGGCGCCGGTCAGCGCCGAAGGAGCCAGGACTCCTCGCGGCAGAGCTCCTGTACTTCGTCGGGATCGACCGGGACGTGGGACGTGAGATTCTCGTAACCGCCCTCGACCACGAGGATGTCGTCCTCGATCCGGATTCCGAGCCCGACGAACTCCTCCGGCACCTCGAATTCGACTTGCTCGGCTTCCTCCAGGGCTTTCTCCTGGCGTTTGCGAGCGGCGGTTCCCTCGAGGATGCGTTCCTCGGTCCAACTGTCCAGGTCGTACTCGAGCAGGGCGAAGGACCGCTTCGGCTTTGTGACGTCGAAGTAGAGCCCCGGTTCCACCGTGAAGACCATCCCCGGCTCCAGCGGACGGCTCTCGCCGTCGACCCGATAGATGCCGCGATCGTGGACGTCGAGCCCTAGCCAATGGCCCGTCCCGTGGAAGTAGTACTGGCGGTAGTGATGCATCCGAAGCGACTCGTCGACACCGAGCGGCAGGAGGCCCAGGTCGACGAGGCCTTCGGTTAGGACCCTCACCGCGGTGTCGTGCATGTCGTGCCATCTGGTTCCCGGCCGAACCTGCTCGATGGCGGCGCGCTGGGCAGCGAGGACGACGTCGTACAGAGCGCGCTGCGGAGCGGTGAAGGTCCCGTTGATCGGGAAGGTCCGGGTGATGTCCGCCGAGTAGAAGTCGACCTCGGCGGCGGCGTCGATGAGGAGAAGGTCGCCGTCTTCCATCTCCCGGTCGTTTTCGACGTAGTGGAGGATGCAGGCGTTGGGCCCTGAGGCGACGATCGACGGGTAGCCGTTGCGCGGTGACCCCGCCTCTCTCCACACGTACTCCATCGCCGCCTGCACCTGGTACTCGTACAACTCCGGCCGGGCAAAGCGCATCGCCTCTCGGTGGCCTTCCGCCGACAGGAGGCAGGCGGCGCGCATGGACTCGAGTTCCTCTTCGGACTTCGTGACTCGCTGGGAAGCGAGTGGCACGGATATGTCCCGGACCGCCTCGGGGACGGGCCGCCCGTACCGCTCCCAGTAGGAACGGGCCTTCTGCAGCAAGCCGACGATCCGGCCGTCGTGGTTGGGGTCGCCCATCCGGTACCACAGGACCGATCGGCCGAGCATGAGTCGGGGAAGGACTTCGTCGAGTTTGTCTATCTCGTAGGCGGCGTCGGCGCCGTAGCGCTCCTTGGCCCCGTCGACGCCCACCCGGTACCCGGTCCACGCCTCCATCTCGGGATCGCGGGGTCGCACGAAGAGAACGAACTCCCCGTCCGGATGCCCGGGCGCGAGGACACAGACTGCGTCGGGCTCTTCGAATCCGGTCAGGTAGACGAAGTTGGAGTCCTGGCGGAACGGATGGTGGACGTCGTCGTTGCGAATCACTTCGACGGCTGCCGGGACGACGGCGATGCCATCGGTGCCGATGGTCTCGGCGAGCCTTCGACGGTGATCGGCGAATCGGTCAGGCATCGTTAATACGCTAACCCGCCTCCGCCAGGTCTACGACGAGCGGGAAGTGGTCCGAGCCGAGCGACGGGCCCAGCCGGCGGTCTACGACCACCAAGTCGGGTGTGTGGACGAGGTGGTCGATGGGAATGCGAAGCAGGAAGTTCCCACTGGCCGGGAACGTCGCCGAGACCCCGAAGCCCTTCTGGGAGTTGACCAGATCCGTCCTGGCGAGGAGTCGCCGGAACGGATACGACCAAGGCGTGGCATTGAAGTCTCCTGTCACCACGTGCGGCCCGCTCTGTTCCCGGGACCATTCCTCCGCGAACTGGATCTGGGCGTTGCGCAATGCCGACCTCTCCGCCGTCGTGGGCGCCAGCGGGTGGATGCCGAGAACCGCGACCCCGTCGTGTATCACCTCCACGGCTCGGGCGCCGCCGGTCGTGAACCCGTAGCTCGTGACCGGATCACCGGGACGTGACAGCACGAGGGTTCCGAAGATCAACTCTTGCGAGCGGGATTTCGTCACCTCGTAGTCGAGGTCGGCACCTTCGATTGCCATCTCCCATGGCCGGGAGGCCTCGTGGAGGAAGGCGATGTCGGGGTTCTCCCGGCGGATGTAGTTGATGACCTCGCCGAAGTTCTCGTTCCTGGCCCGGAGATTGAACGACAGGATCCGAAGCGATGCCTCCGTTGGCGCGTCCGCGGGTGGTCCGCCGAAATAGAGCGGCGCGACGACGGCGGCGTTGATCAACGCTCCGACGAGGACGATCGAGCCCGTCTTCCACCATCGGGCAAGGAGGAGGAACACCGCCGTCAACGCCAGGATGGCCGTGTATTGGACACGGAAGTTGGCGGCGACATCGAGGAGCCACGACCAGCGCCCGAAGAAGGCGGCAACCGTCACCAGGGTCAGCGCCACCGCGGGTATCGCCAGGAGGATCATCGGCGCACAGGGTAGGTATCGACTACCGAGGCGCAGTCGGTGTCCTCACCGTCTGATGTAGTGCCAGATCACACCGATGGCGATCAAGCCCGCCGCCCACAGCCACATCACCGGCTCGAGGAACACGGCCAGCGCCAGGCAACCGATGAGACCCACCGCTTGCACGGCGAG
>Ga0207873_1001214_pt1 | contig 25673 bp, 23 predicted proteins | sample BGWIniCompost_FD_187373 | JGI IMG/M metagenome (GOLD analysis project Ga0207873, IMG submission 187373) | Cellulose adapted compost microbial communities from Newby Island Compost Facility, Milpitas, CA, USA - BGW Initial Compost (SPAdes)... ...
GGAGGATCTGGAGAAGGGCACGGTGGACTTCGTGCCCAACTTCGATGATCGGCTCCAGGAGCCGACGGTGCTGCCGGCCAAGCTGCCCAACCTGCTGGTGAACGGCTCGAGCGGCATTGCCGTCGGCATGGCCACCAACATCCCGCCCCACAACCTGCGCGAGGTCGTCGACGCCTGCATCTATCTCGTGGACAACCCCGACGCCGACGTCCTCGAGCTGACCCGCTTCATCAAGGGCCCGGACTTCCCCACCGGCGCCATCATCCACGGCCTCGAGGGCATCCGTGAGGCGTACACGACCGGCCGTGGCCGGATCGTCATGCGCGCGCGCGCGTTGGTCGAGGAGAAGGAGGGCGGCCGGCAGCAGATCGTCGTCACCGAAGTCCCGTTCATGGTCAACAAGGCCCGGATGATCGAGCAGATCGCCGAGCTGGTCCGCGAGAAGAAGATCACGGACATCACGGCCATCCGGGACGAGTCGGACCGGGAAGGCATCCGCGTGGTGATCGAGCTGAAGCGGGACGCGATCCCGCAGATCGTGCTGAACCAGCTCTTCAAGCACACGCAGATGCAGTCCACCTTCGGGGTCATCCTGCTGGCGCTGGTCAAGGGCGTCCCGCAGATCCTGAACCTGAAGCAGCTCATCCAGCACTTCCTCGACCACCGGCACGAGGTCGTGGTCCGGCGGACGGAGCACGACCTGAAGGAGGCCGAGGAACGCGAGCACATCCTCGAAGGCCTGAAGATCGCGGTGGACGCGATCGACGAGGTCGTCGAGCTGATCAAGTCCTCGCCGGACACGGACACCGCGAGCACGCGGCTCCAGGAACGGTTCGGGCTGTCCGAGCGGCAGGCGAAGGCGATCCTGGATATGCGGCTCGCGCGCCTGACCGGCCTCGAGATCGAGAAGCTGGAGCAGGAGCTGGCCGAGGTCCGCAAGTTGATCGCCGACCTGCGCGAGATCCTGGCCAGCCGCGAGCGGCGGCTCAGCATCATCAAGGACGAGCTGCGCGAGCTGGCGCGCAAGTACGGCGACGAGCGCCGCACCGAGATCGTGGGCACGGCGGGCGACCTCTCGCTCGAGGACCTGATCGCCGACGAGGACATGGTGATCACGGTCTCGCACCACGGCTACATCAAGCGGCTGCCGGTCAGCACGTACCGCCGCCAGCGGCGGGGCAGCCGCGGACTCCAGGGCATGGAGACGCGCGAGGAAGACTGGGTCGAGCACCTCTTCCTGGCGCAGACGCACGACTACGTGATGTTCTTCACGCGCCAGGGCCACTGCTACTGGCTCAAGGTGCACGAGATCCCGCAGGCGGGCCGGGCCGCGCGCGGTAAGCCGATCGTGAACCTGCTGGCGCTGCGACCGGACGAGCAGATCGCTGCGCTGGTGCCCGTCCGCGAGTTCCGCGAGGACCGCTATCTGATCTTCGCCACGCGGCAGGGCACGGTGAAGAAGACGGCGCTCAGCGCCTACCGCAACGTGCGCGCGACCGGGATCAACGCCATCAACATCGCCGAGGGTGATGAGCTGATCGACGTCCAGATCACCAACGGCGATGACGAGGTGATCCTCGCCACGCGCGAGGGCATGGCGATCCGGTTCCACGAGGCGGACGTGCGCGAGATGGGCCGCGTCGCCACCGGCGTGCGTGGCATCACGCTCGATGAGGGAGACCGTGTCATCGGCATGGTCGTCGTGAGGAGGGACGCTGCGCCGGAGACCACGCTCCTCGTGGTCACCGAGTACGGCCGCGGCAAGCGCACGCCCGTGGACGAGTACCGGCTCCAGCACCGCGGCGGCAAGGGCGTGATCAACTTCAAGACCAACGGCAAGTCCGGGAAGGTCGTGGCCATCAAGGAGGTCCAGAAGGGCGACGAGCTGATGCTGATCACGCGCAACGGCGTCGTGAACCGCGTCCGCTGCGATGAGATTCGCGTCATCGGCCGCGCCACGCAGGGCGTCCGCATCATGGCACTGGACGAGGGCGATGTGCTCGTCGACGTTGCGCGCCTCGTGTCCGAGGACGAGGACAACGGCGGCGCGAGCGCTGCGGAGCCGGTCCCCCCGGACACCCTGGAGTCCGACGAGCTGGCGCCCGCCGGCGGTGCGCCTTCGCTCGAGGACGAGATCGGCGAGTGAGCATGCTGGTCGCGCCGGAAGCGATCCTCGACGCCGCGGACCGGCTCCGCGGCGTCGCCATCCGTACGCCTCTCCTCCCGGCTGACTGGCTGACCGATGAGATCGGCGTCGAGGTCCGCCTCAAGTGCGAGAACCTCCAGCGCGTCGGCGCGTTCAAGCTGCGGGGCGCCTTCACCATGGTCTCCCGGCTGCCCGACGAGCGACGCAGGGCCGGCGTCATCACCTTCTCCTCCGGCAACCACGGGCAGGCGGTCGCGTTCGCCGCCCGCCACTTCGGCATCCCCGCCGTCGTCGTGATGCCGGTGACCGCCCCGGAGGTGAAGGTCGAGGGCGCCCGCCGCCTGGGCGCCGAGGTCGTGCTCGAAGGGACGACCTCGGCCGAGCGAAAGGCGCGCGCCGAGGCCATCGCCGCCGAGCGCGGCCTCACCATGGTCCCGCCGTTCGACCACCCGGACATCATCGCGGGCCAGGGCACCGTCGGGCTCGAGATCCTGGAGGACTGGCCCGATGTCCGCGCCATCCTCGTCCCCGTCGGCGGCGGCGGGCTGCTCGCCGGCATCGCCGCGTGGGTCCGCGCCCGCCGGCCCGACTGTGCCATCATCGGCGTCGAGCCCGAGAACGCCTGCGCCATGCGCCGCTCTCTCGACGCGGGGCAGCCTGTCACCATCGAGCCGAAGCCCACCATCGCGGACGGCCTCGCCCCGATCCGGCCAGGCGACGCCACCTTCGCCCACGCCCGCGAGCTCGTCGACGACGTCGTCACCGTGGATGACGCCGCGATCGCCGACGCCGCCGACGCGCTCCTCGCCCGCAGCAAGCTGCTCGTCGAGTACTCGGGCGCGGCCGCCATCGCCGCCCTCCGCGCGGGCCGCTACCGGCCGGCGGGCCGGCCCACCGCGGTCGTGCTCTCCGGGGGCAACCGGCGTCTATCCTGAAGCTGGCCCGTGCGGCGCGCCGGTCCCGCCCGTCTGGGACAGAGATTCCTCGTCTCGGCTGGCATGACGCAGATCGATGTACTCCGCCAGCTTTCTAGCCGCGCCTCGGCTGGTCCCGCACTTGCAGTAAGGTCGAGGCCATGGCTGAGCACCCGGTAAAGATCTTCATTGCGGATGACGATCCGCTTCTGCTCGATGGACTGAGCCGCGCGCTGACCGGCCGCGGTTACACGGTCCGGACCGCGCCCGATGGGCCGAGGCTGCTCTCCCTGATGGAGCGGGAGCGCCCGGACCTGGTCGTCCTGGACATCATGATGCCCGGGATGAGCGGGCTGGACGTGCTGCGGCGCGTGCGCGACGACGGCCGATGGCCCGGCGTGCCGGTGATGATGGTGACGGCGCTGACGGACGCAGAGGTGACGGAGTCGGCGCGGGACCATGGGGCGTCGGACGTGATGCACAAGCCCTTCCGGCTGCGGGACCTGGTGTCGCGGATCGAGCTGTGGCTCCGGGCGGCGGGGCGGCGGGAAGTGATGAGCGACCCGGGCCGGGGCGAGGGGTAGCGGGCAGGGATCTGGCCCGGGGAGAGAGACGGCCGTTCCGGCGCTTGCCGGGGCGGCCGTTCGGCGTTTAGGTTCGGGCCTCCCCTCTCAGGAGATCGATCCGGCGCGTGCATTCGCGGAGGACCGGGCTGCGGCGGCGGTGCGTGTTTTCGTAGCGCCGGATGGTCTGGAGGGTCTCGAGGTCGGGATCGGCTTCGCGGATCCAGGCGAGGACGGCGTCGACATCGAGGCTGTCGAAGCCAAGGAACGGCTCTGGATCGAGCGCGGTGTGCTCCTCGTGCCGGATCCGCCCTGCCGGTCGGCCGGCACGGCGCCGCGAGGCGGCCGGTTCGCCGCCGGTCTCGACCCCGCCGCCGGCGGGGGAGGGCGGCAGGTCGGGCGGGGCGGCATCGTAGGGGGCGGCCCCGGGGTCGAGGTCCTCGGGGAGGCGCGTGGTGCGTTGGATCGGCTCGCGGTGCGGCATCGGCTCGGTCTCCGTGCTGTGCCCGCCGTGGCTCGGGTGCAAGACGCGAGCCGGGGGGCGGGCTGGCCGGGGCATTGCAATGCGGCGGGAGCGGGTGTTGGACGAAGTGGAGCCGAGCCGGGCGCGGCGCGTGGGACTCCTGCGCGTCGCGGCCAGGGTGGACTGGGTCATCATGGTCCCGCTCACCGCGATCACGGCGACGATCGTCCCCGAGGCAGGAGTGTACCGCCGGCCGGAGATCGCGCTGTACGCGGTCTACCTCTCCGTGCTGGAGCGGCAGCGGCTGGCGGCGGTGATGCTGACGCCCGCGCACTCGCGGCGGTCGTGCCAGGAGCTGCTGCGGCACTGTCACGGGCTGGTGCTCTCCGGCGGCGAGGACCTGGACCCGGCGCGCTACGGCGAGCGGGCGCTGCCGCAGCTCGGCACGGTGAACCCGGCGCGTGACGAGATGGAATTCGGTGCGCTGGAGATCGCGCTCGAGCGGCGAATCCCGGTGCTCGGGATCTGCCGGGGGCTCCAGTTGCTGAACGTCTACTTCGGGGGCACGCTGTACCAGGACGTGGGGACGCAGTTCCCCGGCGCTTTGCGGCACGTCCAGAAGGAGGCCTGGGGGCTGCATTCGCACGAGGCGCACATCGTCGAGTCGTCGAGACTGGCTGAGATCGTGGGCGGCACGCGGATCCGGATCAACTCGTTCCACCATCAGGCGATCAAGGATCTGGCGCCCGGGCTCGTCGAGGTTGCGCGGGCGGAGGACGGCCTGATCGAGGCGGTCGAGGCACGGGACCACCCGTGGGTGCTGGGCGTGCAGTGGCACCCGGAGCGGCACGAGGCGAAGGCGCCGGAGGCGGACCCGGACCGCCGGCTGCTGGCAGCGTTCGCGGACGCCGTACGGGCGCGGGCAGCGGAGGAGTGATGCCGGCCATCACCGCGGTCCCGGGCATCCGGGTGGGGCACGCGACGGACACCGAGGCGCGGACAGGTTGCACCGTGCTGCTCGGGCCGTTCCGCGCCGCGTGCGACGTGCGTGGGCTGGCGACGGGGACGCGCGAGATCGAGGCCCTCTCGCCGCTCCACCTGGTGCCGCGCGCGGACGCGATCCTGCTGACCGGCGGCTCGGCCTACGGGCTGGCCGCAGCGGACGGCGTGATGTCGTGGCTCGAGGAGCGGGGCCAGGGATACGAGACCGGGGCGGCCCGCGTGCCCATCGTTCCGGCGGCCGTGATCTACGATCTGGCTGTTGGGCGCGCGGACCGGCGGCCGGATGCGGCGATGGGGCGTGCGGCGTGCGACGCGGCCGATTCCGGCCCGGTGGCGGAGGGGCAGGTCGGCGCCGGCACCGGCGCGACGGTCGGGAAGCTGCGGGGGAGCGAGCACGCCATGCCGGGAGGCGTGGGGACGTGGGCCCTGACGGGCGCAGGCTACACCGTCGGCGCGCTCGCGGTGGTCAACGCCGTGGGGGACATCGTCGACGACGCGGGCCGCATCATCGCCGGCGCACGCGCCGACGACGGCGGCTTCTATGACGCCGCGCGCGCTCTGGCCCAGGGGCAACTGGAGCCGGCCACGATCCAGCTCCTCGGGGCGAACGGGCCCGGGACCAACACCACGCTGGCCGTGGTCGCGACGGACGCGCCGCTCACGCGGACCGCCCTGGAGAGCCTGGCCCGCGCCGCGGCCAACGGCATGGCCCGCCGCATCGTTCCCGTCAACACACCCTTCGACGGCGACGTCACGTTCGCGGTCTCGACGGCGCCCGAAGCGGTGGAGCTCCCGTCTGCCGTGCTGCTCCTCCTCGGGATCCTGGGCGCCGAGGCACTGGCTCGCGCGATCGAGCGCGCGGTCACTGTCGGGCGATGAGGCTGTCCGGCAACTGGGGCGCGATGGGCGGCGGCGCCGCCTTGCGCTCGGACGGGTTCAGCCGCTCGAGAATGAGCTGTTGGCGCCAACGCATTCGGCCGGGGCGGTGCTTCGGGTTGGACGTGAGTGGGTGAGGAAGCGTGGCCGCGAGCGCGGCAGCCTGCTCGAGCGTGAGGTTCGCTGCGGAGCGGCCAAAGTAGTGCCGCGCCGCCGCCTCCGCGCCGAAGATCCCGGGGCCCCACTCGGCGATGTTGAGGTAGAGCTCGAGGATGCGGTCCTTGCTGAGGAAGCGCTCGAGGCGGCGCACGACGATGAGCTCCTCGACCTTGCGCAGCAGCGAGCGCTCGGGCGTGAAGTACAGGTTCTTCGCGAGCTGCTGCGTGATCGTGCTGCGGCCGCGGACCTCGTCGCGATGCTCGCGGTAGTAGCGGATCGCGCCGAACAGCGCGCGCAGATCGTTCGGGTCGGTCCACGAGAAATCCGCATCGCCGGCGTACTTCAGCTCCTCGCGGAGCGCGGCCCAATCGATGCCGCGGTGCTGGTAGAACCGCCCATCCTCTGCGGCGATCACGGCGCGCCGCAGGTTGCGCGAGATGCGGTCGAGCGGGACCCATTCGTGCCGGATCGCGAGCGTGTCGCCGCGTGCGGCGGCCTGGCGCACGCGGTACTCCATGAGCGCGGTGCGCTGCGGGTCGTATGCGCGGAGGCGCACCGGCCACGGCAAGGCGAGGAACTCAAACCACAGGGCGCCGACGCAGGCGAGGGGCAGGGCGAGGACGAAGCGCTTCATCATGATCGGCCGATCATGTTGAGGCGACGCGGCCCCGTCCGGCTCCGGGAAGCGGGGACCGCGCAGCCGCCGCACCGCCTGCCGGCGCGGAGGCGTTCATGCTGATCCTCTTCGACATCGACGGCACGTTGCTCTCGAGCAATGGCGCGGCGCGTCGGGCGTTCCATCGCGCGTTGCTCGAAGTCTACGGCACGGCGGGCCCGATCGCCACGCACGCGTTCGACGGCAAGACCGACCCGCAGATCGCCCGCGAGCTGCTGCGTGCGGCCGGCCTTGCCGATGCGGCGATCGAGCGCGGGTTCCCGGCGCTGTGGCAGACGTACCTGCGCGAGCTGGCGGACGAGCTGTCGCTGCCAGGCCATCGCACCACGGTGCATCCGGGCGTGGAGCCGCTGCTGGATGCGCTGGACGAGCTGGGCGACCGCGTCATCGTCGGCCTCCTGACCGGCAACATTGAGCCGGGCGCCGAGCTGAAGCTGTCCTCGGCCGGGCTGGCCGGCCGGTTCCGGCTGGGTGCGTACGGCTCGGACCACGAGGAGCGCAGCGCGCTGCCTCCGATCGCCGTGGCACGCGCCCGTGAGTTGACCGGTCGCGACATCGTGGGCCGGGAGATCGTCATCATCGGAGACACGCCTCACGACGTCACGTGCGGCCGCTCGCTCGGCGTGCGCGCGCTCGGCGTCGCGACGGGGCGTTTCGACACGGAAGCTCTCGCAGCCGCAGGCGCGGACGCCGTGTTCCCCGACCTCTCCGATACCGCCGCGGCCCTCGCCTGGATCCTGGACCCGGACGCAGGCCGTTGAGCCACGCGCAGGAATCGGACGCGATCTCGCGGCTGCTGGCAGCGCCGCGCTGGTCGGCCGCCGCACGGGCTGCGCTGGCGGCGGCCGGCGTCACACAGGCCTGGGCGGACGACCATCTGCGTGCGCTGGCCCTCGTGTTCGCGGAGCCCGTGCTCGAGCGACGGCGCCGTGCCGCGTCGGTCGAGTGGCCTGCCGTGCGCGATCTCTACCGGGTGCGCCCCGTGGCGGATGCCGCGGCGGCCGCGGCGGACCGTGTGTGGGCGCAGACGTTCGCCGCGTTCCAGGAGCTCGCGGCCGCGCAGATCCGCGCCCGCCGACTCGGCCTGCGCGGCGCGCGGCGCGTGCGGCTTGCGCCGCGCGAGCTGGAGGGGCTGCGCCGCCGCATCGTGCGGGTTGCGGAGCCGCTGGCCCACGCGGCCGAGCGCTGCGCGCGTGCGGCGGACCAGACGCAATGGCTCGAGGAGCGGGCGCGCCTCGAGGCGCAGTGGTCCGATGCATGGCAGGCCGTTGCGGCGGCGATCAGCGAAGTGTGGGCGGAGGCGTTCGCCCCGCGCCTCACAAAGCTGCGCGCGATGCGCCCTGGTCCGGCACGCTGGGCTCTTGCCCTCCTGCTCGCGGCAGGGGTGATCCTCGCCCTGCTGGTATTCTTCCCCCGTTGATGCCCGAACGCGCGGGGTCAGTTCGCGAGGACTGCGACGCCGCGCTCCAGTGGCAGGATGCGGACGTCGCGCACCACGACGGCGCTCGCGGGCACGGCGAGCGCCGTCGTGTCGATGCGCGGCGCATCCCTCGGCGCGACGAGCCCGACGACGCCCAGCACGCTCACCGCGGCGCCCGGCACGAGCTCCGCCCCGCCGCGGCGCTTCCGGGATGGTGACGGCAGCGCGACGTACACGACGTTGTCCCGGAGGTCGCGTACCCAGAAGCCGTCGCTCGCCACGGCGGCAACGGTGCCATCCACCCGGACCAGCGTGCCCAGGTCATCGGTCGCGTCCGGGAGAAGCCGGTGCAGCTCGATCGCGTCCAACGGCGAGGGAGGCGCCTGCTCGGCCGTCGCGGAGGCGACCACCCCGCGCGCTGCCTCCTCGCGCAGCGCGTCCAGGAAGTCCAGCACGGCCCACACCGAGAGCAGAAGGGCGACAGCGCCGATCCCCCACGCCCAACCCGCGCCGAGGCTCGCCCTTCTCACGCTCCCTCCCGGCCTTTCTGGCTGCTACGTTGCGCCTGATATGGCGGGGCGCGGACAGCCAGTCCCGCGCCCCGCGCAGATTCGTGGATCCGGACTCACCGGTTCCGCTCGCCACCGCCTCCACGGCGGCGGCGCTGCTCCTCCTCCCGCTGTTCCTCCACCCCCTGCTCACGCTCACGGCCGCGCATCTCCCTCACGCGGCCGTGCGTCTCGATGTCGATCTCCTCGCGCCGGAGGTCGGCCTCGATCTGTTCGGTCTCCTCGACCGGCCGCTTGCGGACGACCAGCTCTTCCTTCACCCGCGGGCGCTTCTCGACGACCAGCTCCTCCTCGGAGACCGGAATGTGGACCTCCTCCTCGCCGATCTCGCCGTGGCCGTCCCGCACGGTCCGCCGCTCGACTTCCACCTCCTCGACCCGCCGCGTCACCGGACGCCGCACGTGTTCCGTCCGCACGTGCTTCGTGACGTCCACCTCGCCCGCCTCCACGTCGCGCCGGCCGACCGCCAGCTCCTCCTCGGACCGGGTCATGTGCGCCTCGCCCCGCTCCATCCGCTCACGGCGTGGACCGAAGAAGCTCTCCGGGCTGTAGCGCGGATGCCGGAACCGCTCCTCACCCGCCATTCGACCCGTGAAGACCCCGTGGATCCGGTCCTCCGTGTCGCGCCGCAGAGGCAGGCCCTCGAACGCGGGCAGCCGTGTCACGTCCGAAGACGAGATCGCGTCCACCACCACCCGGTCCTCGTCGTCGTTCAGCTGCGCATAGCCGATCGGGATCAGGACGTGACGATCCCGCAGCTCGGTCTCACCCAGCGCTTCCTCGTCGACGTCCACATCCAGGTACCGCACCTTCATCGCGGACGTGTCCACGACCAGGTCACTGACCTGCCCGATGGTCCGGCCGTCGGCTGCGGTCACCTCCCAGTCCCGCGGGTCCGGATCCCCTTCCGCGACCGTGAAGTCGTCCAGGTCCGACATCAACGCGAGCCGGCCGCCCTCCCCGCTGGGCCGTCCCGTCATCCGCGGCCGATCGGCGGCGTACTCGGGCCGCGAATAGTAGTGCTCGCCCGTGTACGCGCCGGTGTACACCGTCGTCAGCTGTTCTTCGTACTCGCCCGTGATCCGATCCGGGTCATGGTCGTATGCCGGCACGTCCTTGAACTGGTCCTTCGTCATGCCGGGGACCAGGACCAGGTCCTCGGTCTCGTCCACCCGCGCCTGGCCGATCGGCAGGAGCACGTGCTTCTGGAAGAGGCCGAGATCCACGTCCAGGTACCGCGGGTTGCCGCTGTCGTCGAGGATGATGTCGTCGACCTTCCCGACCTTTTCGTCGTCCGCCATGGTCCGCACGTCCCAGCCGCGGACGTCGAAGGTGCCAGGTGGGAAGGTGTAGTCCGGCTTGTCGGAGAGAGAGATGAACGCCATGGTCTGCCTCCGCTCTGGTGTCGCCCGACCGACTGAAGCGTGGTGACGGCCCGCGCCTGCCGGTCCGGACGCCGAAGGGCGCCGTGAAAGGGAGGCGGTGCGCGGGTGCAAACATTTGACGCAATCCCCATTCCAGCCGGGCCTTGCCTCGCCCCCCGCCCTCAGCCATCTTTGATGGCACAAACCACACGGTTGCGAGAGCCGTAAATAACTACGAAGCAAGGAGTTGCACTGTGGGGCGCCGGAACAGGTCCGGGGCATCCAAAGGGGGCGGCCTGCGGCCGTTCTACCTCGTCCTCGCGCTGGTCGCCGTGGTGGGAATCGCGGCGCTCGGCTACGCTGTAGTGGGGGGCGGGCGCGGCGCGGTCCTGGAGCCGATCGAGGTCGAGGGGCTGGACGACCCGCGCACGCTGGTGGCCAAGGCGGAAGGCGTCGCCGTGGGTGACCCGTCGGCGCCGGCGAAGCTGCTGATCTTCAACGATTTCCAGTGCCCCGCGTGCGGGAACTTCGCGGCTCAGGTCACGCCGTTCCTGAAGGCAGAGCTTGTGGACGCGGGGAAGCTGTACCTCGTGTACCACGATTTCCCTCTGGTGCAAATCCATCGGCACGCGTTCATCGCGGCGCGGGCGGCGCGGTGCGCGGGGGAGCAGGGCAAGTACTGGGAGTTCTACAGCGCTCTGTTCGGGCAGCAGGATCGGTGGTCGTCGCGGCCCCGCGCGCCGCTGGATGACTTCGAGGATTACGCCGCGGCGGCGGGCCTGGACCGCGAGGCGTTCGGCGCGTGTCTGCGGAGCGACCGGTACGCGGACGTGGTCACGGCGAACATGCAGTTGGGTCGGCAGCTCGGGGTGGACGGCACGCCGACGCTGATCCTGAACGGCCGGCGAGTCAGGAACTGGCAGGGCTACGCCGACCTGAAGCGGCTGATCGAGGGGGAGGCAGGGGGTTGAGCTCCGCTGTGATGGACGCAGGGCCGGTCGAGACCGGGGGCGTGGCCGCGCCCCTGACGCGGATGGGCATCGCGGTGCTCTCGCTGGCCGGCCTGTTCATCGCGGCGTACCTCCTGCTGCACCGGCTGGGCGTCGTGGGGACGCTCGAGTGCGGCGCGGACGGCGGCTGTTCCGTGGTTCAGAGTTCGCGCTGGGCGGTGTTCCTCGGCATTCCGGTGCCGGCGTGGGGCGTGGGCGGTTACGGGCTGCTGTTCGGGACGGCGCTGGCCGCGGTGCAGCCGCGGCTGGTGGGTGATCGACGGGTCGCTGCGGCGCTGTTCGGGCTGAGCGCGTTCGCGTTTGCCTTCTCGCTGTACCTCACGGCCCTGGAGGCGTTCGTCATCCACGCGTGGTGCCGCTGGTGCCTGGCCTCCGCGGGCATTGCGACGGCGATCTTCCTGCTATCCCTTCCAGAGATCCGCCGGCTGCGGCGCGGCTGAGCGGTTATCATCGAGATGAGCGACGAACGGATACCGGTGCGCCTCGTCTTCGCCGACCGCGGCTCGTTCCACGAGCTGGTGGTCCGGCTTCCTGCCGAGGTGCTGAGCCAGTACGAGCGCATCATTGACGCGATCCGGGAGGACCCGGCGATCACCGCGGAGATGTTCGTGGACCGCCGGCGGCTGGTCGCGGCCTTCGTGGATGTGGAAGCTGGCGGAGGCTGATTCCGGCAGTCGATCGTCTGCGTTCGCCGCGGCTCTCCGTGTCACGCGGAGGCGCACTCGAGGCTCACACAGAGACGCGGAGAGCGCAGAGTTTGAACTGGGCGGGGCTGCGCTCGTCGTGGACCCGAGCGTTCCTCGCCCGGATCAGCATCGCGAAGTCTCCGCAGCGCCAGAGAACCCTCTGCGTCCTCCCAACCTCCGCGTTCTCCGCGTCTCTGTGTGAGCTGATGCTCCGCGTCTCCGCGTGACATTGGAGCCGCGGAGGCCGCGGAGAGCGCGGGGAGATCAATCGTGCCCGGCAGCCGCCCTCCGAAGCGCCTCCTCCAGCACCTGCTCCCACTCCTCGAAGCTCTTGAGCCCGACCACGGCCTGGTCCTGGTTGGTGATGAAGGCGGGTGTGCCGCGGACGCCGGCGCGCGCGGCGAAGATGACGTCCTCGATGATGAGGGAGGCGACCTGGTCGCCGTCGATGCAGGCGCGGAACTCCGCCTCGGGCACGCCGCCTTCGCGCGCGTACCCGACGAACGCGGGCACCGGGTCCGGCAGCGCGGACCACTCTCGCTGATTCGCGAACAGGCGGTCGTGCACGCTCCAGAAGTCGCCGGCGAGCGCGCCGGCGCAGAGCGCGGCTTCGGCGGCGGCCCAGGCGTGCCGGTGTGAGGGCAGTGGCAGGTTGACGAAGACCCACCTGACCTTGCCGGTGCGAATGTACGCGCTGTCCAGGCGCGGGAACGTCTCCTTCCAGAACCGCGCGCAATACGGGCACTGGAAGTCGGCCACCTCGAAGACGAGCACGGGCGCTGACTCGGCGCCCTTCGCGCGGCTGGCGGCCGCGCGCTTCTGGAGCGACGGCTCCGCGGCTTGCGCGGCGAGTACTGCCGTCACGCCGGGCATCGCGGGCAGCACAGGCAATGCGAGCGTGGCGAGCAGCGCAACGGCCAGGACGACGGCGATGCGGCGCGCGCTGCGCAGCGGGGCCGTTCCGCCCGCCACGGTGGGCATCGTGAGCGGCAACGCAGGCCTGGGCATTCTGGTCCGGGGTCTCGCCATCCCTTGCTGCCTCGGTCCGGGTCAGCGCTTCCTACAGCCCTTGCCGCCGGGATGTTTCCCGGGCGTCGCGTCGTGGCGTCAGGCGCACGATGGAGCCGGAGCGCTCAGACGTCGGGTCCGGCGCCGAGCACGCTGCGGCAGCGCTCGAGCGTCCATGTGAGCACCGGGGGCGGCGGCCACGTCGGGCTTGCGGCTACTTCGAGCAACCGCGCCGCCTCGGCGCGCGCCGTTGCCGCCAACCCGCTGTCGATCCAGCCGTTGCGGACCGCCTCGTTCAGCTCGTCTTCATCCAGCAGTCGGGGCGCGCCGCTCCGGCTCTTCCACACGTCGAGGAAGAGGTCCGTGGTCCGCCACGAATCGTCGGCAGTGAACTCGACGGGCGTGATGACATTGGCGTAGAAGCCGGTGAACGTGCCGTCCAGCCGGTGGAAGCGGCCGATGTCGTACCATTCGCCGGGGAACGTGAACCACACCGCCGGCGCGCCCGGCTCGAGCGCGACCTCGCCATCCACGAGCATCGTACGCGCGAGCGGCGTGTGCTCGACGTACGTCACCAGCACGTCCGGCGCGCGGTGGACGAGCCGTTGAACGTAGACCGTCTCCCGATGCGGCGGGCGCAGGTAGTGGATGCGGACGGAGGCCACGGCGCCGAGCGCGTCACGAGCCCGTCGGACTCAGTCGTAGAACCCGGCGCCGGCTGCCGCGCGCTCGCGCAGCAACGGCGCGGGGTGGAAGCGCGGGCCGAGCTCGCGTTCGTGGAACTCGAGCCGCTCGAGGATCCTCGCAGCGCCGAGCGTGTCCGCGTAACGCAGCAGCCCGCCGCGGAACGGCGGGAATCCGATTCCCATGATGAGTCCCAGGTCCACCTCGCCCGCGTTCTGCACGATGCCGTCCTCCAGCACGCGGGCGGCCTCGTTGATCATGACGAGGATGGCGCGTTCCTGGATCACGGCGGCGGGGATGTCGCGCCGCTGCGCGGCGACGGCGCTGCCCAGGAGCGCGTAGACGCCGGGGTCCGGCCCTTTCTCGCGGTCCTTTTCGTAGCGGTAGTAGCCGAGCCCGCCCTTGCGCCCCAGCCGGTCGGTCTGCGCCATCGCGGCAAGCGGCGGCGCGGGACGCATCCGGTCGCCGAAGGCCTCGTACATCACGGCAGCCGCGTGCCGCGCGACGTCCAGGCCGACTTCGTCGAGCAGGCGGAGCGGCCCCATGGGCATGCCGAAGTCGACCAGCGCGCGGTCGATGTCCTCGATGCGTGCGCCATCGGCCAGCAGCCAGCCGGCCTCGTTGAGGTACGGCGCGAGGATGCGGTTGACGAGGAAGCCCGGGCCGTCGTTCACGACGAGCGGTGTCTTGCCCAGCCGTCGTGCGAGCGCGACGATCGTGGCGATCGCCTCGTCGGATGACGCAGCCCCGCGCACGACCTCGACGAGCGGCATGCGGTGCACCGGATTGAAGAAGTGCATGCCGCAGAAATTCTCCGGCCGCGCGAGCGCGTGTTGCATCTCGGTGATCGAGAGCGACGACGTGTTGGAGGCGAGCACCGCGTGCTCCGGCACGCGCTCTTCGGCCTCGCGCAGCACCTGCTTCTTCACGTCCATGCGCTCGACCACCGCCTCGATCACCACGTCCGCCGTGCCGAAGCCGGAGTAGTCGAGCGTGGGCGAGATGCGGCCCATCGCCTGTTCCGCCTCCCGCCGCTCCTTGCGCCCGCGGCGCACCGCCTTGTCGAACAGCTCGCGCGCGTGGCGCAGGCCGAGAGAGATCGCGTCCGCACGGATGTCCTTGAGCCGGACGGCAATGCCACGGTCCGCGAGGAGCTGCGCGATGCCGCCGCCCATGGTCCCTGCGCCGAGCACCGCGGCGCGATCCACGGGCCGCGGGTCCACGCGCGGGCCCGCCTTCTTCGCGGCCTCCGTGAGCCGGAACACATGGACGAGGTTCTTGCTGACCGGGCCGACGAGGAGGGCGCCGAGCGCGCGGGCTTCACGGGCGAGCGCATCGTCGAGCGGCACGGTGGGCGGCGCGTCCGCCAGCACGTCCAGCGCCGCGAGTGGGGCGGGGTAGTGCCCGCGCGTCTCGCGCAGGACCCGTTTGCGCGCCTGCGAGAGCACGAGCCGCCGGCCGGGCGGCGTCCAGTCGAGGAGCCAACCCGCAACGCCGCCGCGCCGGCGGCGCTTTTTCTGCCCGCGTTTCCGGCCCGCGAGCTCGAGGGCGAGGCGGCGCGCCCGGTCGTACAGCACGGGCTGCGGGACGCACTCGTCGATGAGCCCGATGCGCGCGGCGCGCTTCGCGTCCAGCGTGCGCCCGGTCAGGATCAGGTCGAGCGCGGCGCGCAGGCCGATGAGTCTGGGGAGGCGGACCGTCCCGCCGAAGCCGGGGATGATGCCGAGCCGTACCTCGGGGAGGCCGATGCGCGTCTCGGGCGAATCGCTGGCCAGTCGCGCGTCGCACGCGAGCGCGAGCTCGGTCGCGCCGCCGAGGCAGACGCCATCGATCGCGGCGATGCTCGGCACCGGGAGTTGCTCGAGCCGCCGGAAGATGCGTTGCCCTTCCCGCGCCTTCGCCTCGGCTTCCCGGGCATCCGTGATCTCAGCGATCTCGTCGATGTTCGCGCCGGCGATGAACGTGCCGGGCTTGCCGCTCCGCACGACGACGGCGCGGACGCGGCCGGCGCGCGCGGCCTCCTCGATGTCCGCCAACAACAGGTCGAGCCGGGCCATCACCCCGGAGGTCAGGATGTTGACCCGGCTCTCAGGCCGATCGAAGACGAGCCAGGCGACGCCGTCGCCGTCGACCTCCAGCGTCAGCGCCGCCTGCTCAACGGGAACCGTTCGCGTGATCGTCATGCGTTCCGGCCACGCACGCCGCGTACCGGGCGGCGCGTCAGATCCTGGGCCGGACTTCTGCGTTCTGGCGGGTCAACTGCACAACGAGCGGGTCGCCTCCCGCCACCTCGACGGGCACGTTCCAGTACAGCTCCTCGTTGGGCAGCGTGTAGCGTGCGTGGACCCACCACCGGCCCTTCGGCACCTTGACCCGGATGGCGCCGGTCGCGTCCGTCGTGTCCCACACCTCCTCGCGGCCCAGGGACTTGAGCAGCGCGGGGATGATCGAGTCGAGCGGCGCGAACGCTTCGTCCTCCCAGGCCTGCTTCTTCAGCCGGAACTCCTCGAGCTGTGCGGCCAGCCGGCTCTGGAGGGAGGACATGCGGGCGAACGCAGCCTCACGGGCGCGGTTGGTCGCTCGCTCCTCGGCTTCCAGCCGGTCGAAGTCCCGGTAGAGCAGGCGGTACTCAGCGGACGCGCGGCTGAGCCGGTCCATCTGGTCGCGGATCAGGCGCATGCTGTCCCGCACCTCGTTCCAACGCGCCTCGTTCTGCTGCCACTCCGCCTGCGCGGCCAGCATTTGCTCGCGCAACTGGAGCACCGAGTCGGGGACCGTGGGCTCCGGCACGGGATACGCGGCTACGAGCGAGTCGAAAAGCACATCCCGGTCGTACGGCAGCAGGCGCACGGGCAGGTTCGCGAGGAGCGTCGGCTCTGCGCCGTTTTCGCCCTCGAGCTGCGCCTGCACCACGACGTCGCCCCCGCATCCTGCGGACACAGCGAACCCGGCGGCCAGCAGCAACACCAGTCGTCTCATTGGAAACATCTCCGAGGTGGGTTTTGGAATGGGGGAAAAGTACGGCGTTAGGGCCCGAGGATCAAGCGGGGCCGATACTTCGCCACGGTCCGCGCGGCCGGCCAGGGCGCGGGCCGTAGAGTTTTTCTCAGTCCGGGGCGAGGGTGGCGCGGGCGGGGCGGCCCAGTGACGCGGCTGCCCGGCGCAGCCGCTCGGGCGTGAGGTCGCGGACGGCGTCATCCGGCGGCAGGTGGCCGTGGTCGAAGAAGAGCTGACGGGCGGCATCCAGCGCGCGGGCCTCGGGCGTGGCGAGGTCGAGGAGCCGGCGGCCGAGGTAGCGGCGGGTGGCCTCCTGGAGCTGGGCTTCCGGCATGCGGTCGGAGGCCGTCCGGCGGATCAGGTCCTCGACCCGTTCCGCCCACACCCCCGCGCGGTCGGGCGCGGTCACGAGCGAGATCAGCAGGGCGCCGCCGGCGCCGTGGCGCTCGATCTCGATGCCGAGGTCGTAGATCTCCGGGCGTGCTGGCGCCGGGCCGACCGCCTGCTCGATGCGGAAGGCGAGCAGCTCGAGCGCGCGCGCGTCCGGGTCGGCGGGGAGGGGGAACGCCCAGCCGATCCATGTGGTCACGGTCGGCTGGACGAGCGCCCTCCGCCCGGCGCCCGGTGCGGGGTGAGGGCGGGGGAGGAGCACGGGGAGCGAGACGTCCCCGAACACATCGCCGAGCAGGTCGAGCCCCTCCTTGGCCGTGACCGGGCCGGCCAGGGCCGCCGCGGCGCGGGCCGGGACGAACCGTGTCCGGAGCATGCGGCGGACATCGGCCGCATCCAGCGCGGCCACCTCCGCGGCGCGGCCGCAGGGCGGGCGCGCCCACCGGCTGTAGCGCCCGTAGTGCGCCTCGCGGAGCGCGAGTCGCGCGTCGGCGGCCGGGCTGCCCTCCTCACGCGCGAGCGCCTGGACCAGCGCGGCCCGGGCCCGTGCGATCGCGTCGTCCGTGGGGGAGGTGCGGAACAGGGCATCCAGGAAGAGGTTGGCCGCGGCGCGCCACGTGGCGGGCGGCGCCAGGAGGGTGAAGCCCATGGCCGCGGCGTCGCAATGCGCGGCGGCGACGGCGCCGAGGGCATCGAGGCGTGCCGCGACCTCCTCCACGACGGCGCGCGCGGCCAGGTGGCTGAGCCCGGCCTCGCGGTCCGTCTCCCACGCGGTGCCGGCGTTCACCAGTACGGCCAGCGCCACGGCGGTCCCCGTGGGCTCCGGCAGGACGGCCACGCGCCTGTCCACGACCTGGCCGGCCGGCCGGGCGGGCCAGAACGCCATCGCCAGCGCCGCGGCCGCGGCCGGCAGCACGGCGTGGACGGCCAGATGCCGCCTCATGGCGCCACCTCGACGACCTCCGGCCGGGCCCCGCGCAGCGCCCGCAGCACGCTGGCGACATCGTGCGCGTCCACCCGCTCGAGCGCCGCCACGAACTGGAGCGCCGCCTCCGGCTCACCGGTACGGTCCAGCATCGTCCCGAGCACCTCGGCGAGCCCTTCGGCCGACCGCGCGGCGAACAGGACATCGCGGACGGCGCGGCGGCGCGCTCGCGCGACCGCCGCGCCGTCCGCCCGCCCTGCCGCGGCCGCCAGGGCGCGCTCCAGGCGGTCACGTACGGATCCCGCCCCGGCGCCGCCGTTCCGGGTCGGCAACTCCGAGGCGATCAGCACCAGCGCGCGCCGCCGCTCGCTCCACCAGACCTCGGCGGAGGCGCCGGCCAGCCCGGCGCGGCCGAACTCCTCGTTCAGCAGCGCCGCTGCCACCGCGAGCGCGGCGGGATCGAGCCGTGAGGCGGGGTAGCCCAGCCCGAGCCACGGCGTGACCACCTGCGGCGCCGGCGGCCGGGGAGCGGCCGCTTGCTCGCCCCCGCGGCGGGCCACCGTACTCACCCGCCCGCCCCGGCTGGCACGGACCGGCCAGTCCTCGAACGCCGCCGCCACCCGCGCCGCCTCCACCCCGCCCGCCACGACGACGGCGGCGCGGCTCGCCGTCGCGGTCGCGCCCCACCAGCGCGCCAGGCGGTCCGCCGTCAGCCCCGCCAGATCCACTCCCCGCCCGGATGCCACGCCCAGCTCCGGGAACAGCGCCTCCCTCAGTTTCGTGCGCAGCAGCGGCTCCGGGGTGTCGAGCTCCGCCGCGGCCTGCGCCTGGGCGACGACGCGGGCCGCCGCCAGCGCTCCGGACCCTGCTTCCGCGTCCGTCGGCCCCGCGGCCGCCCGACGGATCGCCGCCGCCAGCCGCTCGAACTCGTCGGCCGGCCCCACCAGCCGGAAGACCGCGTGGGTCGCCGTCCGGTCCACCGACGCCCGGCCCCCCAGCGCGGCGGCCGCCGCTTCGAGCTGCGGCCGCGCCAGCTCCACGACCACCCGCGCCGCCCCCTCCATGCCCCGCGGCTCGTCCACCCGCACGGCCAGCCGCAGCGCCACCAGCCGCGACTCCGGCTGCTCGCGGACCACCACGAGCGGCCCGCCCGCCGGCCGCGCGATGTGCACCGGCCCCAGCACGGCGTCGGACCCGGCCGCCGCCCGGGGCTGCACGGCGGCCGCCGGGCCCGGCGCCGCCCACAACGCCGCCCACGACGCCGCCACCGGCATCCACCACAGGCCGTTCCCTCTCCACCACATGGCAACAAAAAAGCGCCTTTTCCAGGCGCTTCCTCGCCGGCATGGCTCGCCGGGGTTATGGTTGCGTTTCCGGCCAGGCTGGCCCGGCCGCCGGGGCGACCCGCCCCCTCAGTCCGGGATGGCCTCCCCGTTCAGGATGTAGTCCCGCGGATTCACCGGCCGCCCGTTCACCAGCACCTCGTAGTGCACGTGCGGCGCGACCGCCAGCCCCGTGTCCCCCACCTCCGCGATCTTCTCACCCCGCTCCACCATCTGGCCCCGCTTCACCAGCGTCCGCGACGCGTGCGCGTACCGCGTCACATAGCCGCGGCCATGGTCCAGCTCCACCATCAACCCGTAGTCGCCGTTCCGCCCCACGAAGGTGACGCGGCCCCGGGCCGTCGCGTAGATCGGCGCGCCCTTCGGCGCCACGATGTCGATCCCCTCGTGTGGCCGCGGACGGTCCAGGATCGGGTGCCAGCGCCGTCGGGAGAACGCGCTCGACACGTAGCCGACGGCGGGCGCGATCGACGGCGTCGCGATCAGCGCCTCCTGCCGCTCCTCGAGCGTGTCCAGCGCCGCGTCCCAGCTCGTGGCCAGCACCTGCGCGCGGCGCAGCATCGCGTTCAAATCGTATGCCGTCGCGAACGCCCGTTCGCCCTGCCGCGCGTCGAGCTTCCACAGCTCGCTGCTCTGGAGCGTCTCCGTGCCCGGACCGCCGATCCCGGCCTGGAGCACCTCCTCGTCCAGCGGCTCCAGCCCCGCGACCAGCCGGAAATGCGCGTCCTTCTTCGACAGCTTCTCGAGCGCGCTCCGCAGCTCGGCCATGCTCGCCTGGATCCGGTCCAGCTCGGCCTCCAGCAGCGCGTTCTTGCGCGCCAGCCGCTTCGCGGTCACCCGGTCGCTCTCCTTGACGAAGAAGCCGACCGCGAGCGATCCCAGCGCCGCGAACACCAGGAGCGCCGCCGCCACCGCGAGGCGCACGACATCCCGGGACAGCCGGACCTGACGTACCCGTGTCGGGTCGTCGGACACGATCACCAGCGTCCAGCGCCCTCGAGCCATCGTCGCCCTTCCGGTGGTTGGAAACGCACTCGTCACGCCGCGTCGTAGGGCCGGCAGCGGCACCCACTCCGGGCCAACCTCGGACTGCCGATTCTCCGGGGAACAACGGAACGGGATTTCAGCATATCGCGAAGACCGCCTCACTGTCAACCCCGGAGCGGCAAGGGGCGTCGGAAATTCCCCCGTACTCCGGGCGCGAAACAAGACGAGGGCGCCGACTTCCCGTCGGTCGCCCTCATCGCGGGGCCTCCACTGAGATCCGTTCATCCGCTCATCGCTCCTCTTTCGGGAAGAGCACCTCGCCGCGGGTGACGGACCTTCCGGCGAGGTCGAGACCGGGCAATTCGTCGAGCAACGGCACGCGCTCGAGCCCGAGCCGGCCCGCGAGGGAGGCCATGGCGGCGGGCAGGAATGGCTCGAGCAACGTCGAGAGCACGGCCAGCACCCGGCTGAGCGAGCCGAGCGTGGCGTCCAGCTCGGCGTCGCGGCCTTCTCGGGCCTGCTGCCAGGGAGCGCGCTCGACGACGAAGGCGTTGGCGCGGGCGGCCAGCTCCATGGCGGCCGCGGCGCCGACGTGGAGCAGGTTGGCGTCCATGGCCTCGCGGTAGCGCGCGACGATCGCAGCCGCCTGGTCGTCCAGCGAGGTGCGCGCGCCGCGCGGCACCGTGCCGCCGCGGTAGCGCTCGATCATGGACAGCGTCCGGTTGACCAGGTTGCCCAGGTCGTTGGCCAGGTCGGCGGTGTAGCGCTCGTCGAAGCGGGCCAGCGAGAAGTCGCCGTCGCCGTTCCACGGCACCTCGCGGAGCAGGTAGTAGCGCAGCGCGTCGGGGCCGTGGCGCTCGATCGCGTCCGGCAGGTCGATCCACACGCCTGCAGACTTGGAGAACCGGCGGCCCTCGAACGTGAGAAAGCCGTGCGCCCACACGCGCCGCGGCAGCTCGAGGCCCGCGCTCATGAGCATCGCCGGCCAGTAGATGCAGTGGAAACGCGTGATGTCCTTGCCGATCACGTGGACATCGGCCGGCCAGTAGCGCTCGTAGCCCGGGTCGGGGAAGCCGGCGGCGGTCAGGTAGTTCGTCAGCGCGTCGATCCACACGTAGACGGTGTGGTCCGGGTCGCCGGGCCAGCGGATCCCCCAGGGTAGCCTCGCACGGGAGACGGACAGGTCCTCGAGCCCGCCCTCGATCACGCGCAGCACCTCGTTGCGGCGCGACTCCGGCTGCACGAAGTCCGTCTCCGCGATCAGCTTCCGCAGCGGCTCCTGGAACCGCGAGAGCCGGAAGAACCAGTTCTCCTCTTCGACCCAGAGCAGCGTCCGCGTGGGGTGCAGCGGGCAGATCAGGTGCTCGACGGCGCGCCCGCCGCCCGCTGCGGCGCCCCCGCCCGCCGTGGCCGCTCCGCCCGGCGCGCCCCCGCCCGCCGTTTCCCCCGCAGTTCCCCCGCCCCCGCCCGGGTGGGAGGGCGGGGCGGAGGGGCCGCCCTCGCCCCCGCCCGCAGCCCCGGAGGCGCGGTCAGGGGCGGAGACCAGCTCGTCTTCGCCCTTGTACGACTCGCACCCGACGCAGTAGTAGCCCGCGTACACCCCGCGGTAGAGGTCGCCGGCTTCGTTCATGCGCGCGATGATCGCCTCGACCGCGCGCGCGTGGCGCGGCTGCGTGGTGCGGATGAAGTCGTCGTTGCTCAGCCCCAGCCGTTGCCATGCGGCCGTGAACTGCGCGGCGATCGAGTCCACCCACTCCTGCGGCTCCACGCCGTGGGTCCGCGCGTACTGGAGCACGTTGAGCCCGTGCTCGTCCATGCCGATGACGAAGTGCACCTGCCGGCCCGCCAGCCGGTGGTAGCGCGCCATGGCGTCCGCGCCCAGCTTCTCGAGCGCGTGACCCAGGTGTGGCGGGCCGTTGGCGTAGTCGATGGCAGTCGTGATGTAGAACGTGCTCCCCCCGTTCACGTCCGCCGTCCCTTCCCGTTAGCCCCGTTTCTGTCTTGCTCGCGCGAGCGGTCGGCGCGCCGCTCCACCGCCGTCTCGCCCTCCGCCGCCCGCGCGACTTCGGCCTTCAGGTCCGCGAGCGCCACGGTGCGCCGGGCGCCGTCCTCGTCCTTGAGGACGACCAGCTCGCGCCAGATGTCCACGCTGATGACCTTCTCCTTGCCACGCAGCGTGTTGATGGACTTGCCCTCACGCGGAAACTTCTTGCGCGCCTCGACGTACGCGTCGTGCTCGTAGATCAGGCACGACATCAGCCGGCCGCACACCCCCGAGATCTGCGACGGGTTGAGCGACAGCCGCTGATCCTTCGCGAGCTGGAGACTGACCGGCTTCATCTCGCGCAGCCACGTCGAGCAGCACAGCTCGCGGCCGCAGCGGCCGATCCCGCCGAGCAGCGCCGCCTCGTCCCGCACACCGATCTGCTTCAGCTCGATGCGCGTCCGGAACGTGCGCGCCAGGTCCCGGACCAGCTCGCGGAAGTCCACGCGCCGCTCCGCCGTGAAGTAGATGAGCAGCTTGTTGCGGTCGAACTGCCACTCCGCGTCGCTGACCTTCATCTTCAGGCCGTGCTGCTCCACCTTCTCGCGCGTGATGCGCCGCACGCGCGCCTCGTCGGCACGCAGCGCGTGAGCACGTTCGATGTCCTCCGGCGTTGCGCGCCTCAGCACGCGGCGCTCAGGCGGCGGCGGCGCGCAGCTCGACACGCAGCCCGTGCACTTGCGCTCGGCGATCGCGCCCGTCGCCGTGACCCGGCCCAGGTCCTCGCCGCGGTCCGCCTCCACGATCACGTACCAGTCCGGCCGGACCTCGAAGTCCGCGAGGTAGTATCCCTTGCGGCGGCCCTTGAAGCTGATTTCGACGATCTGGCCCATGACGGGCTCCTCGTTCCTGCATTGAGACCGGAGCGACGGCGCCGCGCACGCGGGGACTCAACCCGCGCTCCGTTCCTCCTCGCGCCACTGCCCCATGGCCTCGAACTTCGACCAGCGCCGCCTGCGCAGCTCGTCCACCGGGAGGGTGCGGAGCTCGTCGAGATGCCGCAAGACCGCGTCGCGGAGCCGGCGCGCAGCCTCATCCCAGTCCGTGTGCGCGCCGCCCAGCGGCTCCGGGATCACCTCGTCGATGACGCCGAGCGAGGCGAGGTCGGCGGCAGTCAGCTTGAGCGCTTCGGCCGCCTTGTCGCGCGCCTCGGCGGTCTTCCACAGGATCGCCGCGCAACCCTCCGGCGAGATCACGCTGTAGACCGAGTTCTCGAACATCAACACGCGGTCGGCCACGCCCAGCGCCAGCGCGCCGCCGCTCCCGCCCTCGCCGATGACCACGCTGACCACCGGGACGGAAAGCCGCGCCATCTCCCTCAGGTTGCGCGCGATCGCCTCCGCCTGGCCACGCTCCTCCGCGCCGATGCCCGGGTACGCACCCGGCGTGTCGATCAGCGTGACGATCGGCCGGCGGAACTTGTCCGCCTGCTGCATCAGCCGCAGCGCCTTGCGGTAGCCCTCCGGGTGCGGCATGCCGAAGTTGCGGCGAAGGTTCTCCTTCATGTCCCGCCCCTTCTGCTGCCCGATCACCATGACGGACTCTCCGTCCAGCCGCGCCCAGCCGCCCACGATCGCCTGGTCGTCCCGGAAGCCGCGGTCCCCGTGCAGCTCGATGAAGTCCGTGAACGCGCGCTCGATGTAGTCCAGAGTGTAGGGGCGCTGCGGGTGGCGCGCGAGCTGCACGCGCTCGATCGCGCTCAGCGTGCGCATGCGCCGCGTCTTGAGCCGCTCGAGCTTGCGCTCCAGCACGCCGATTTCCTCTGCGACGTCGAGTCCCCGGGCCTGCGCCATTTCCTGGAGCCGGCCGATCTGCTGCTCCAGCTCCGCGATGTCCCTCTCGAATTCCAGCGGAGAGGCAGTGCTCATGCGTGCCTCACGATCTCACCAGTCGTACGCGCTCCTCGCCGAACAGCGCGCGCAATTCGGACAGCAGCGCCGGCGTGGGCGCGACGGCCAGCGTGCGGGAACGGAGGACGATCTCCTCGTTGTCCCCGTTGCGCTCCGCCGTCTTCGCCCGTCGCCAGCGGACCAGCAGGGGTGCGGCGCCACGGTTCGCGCGCAGCAGCCCGGCCGCGGCGGTGATCGCTTCCTCCGCCTTCGGCTCGGGCGACAGCGAGACTTCGACCGCGAGCATCCCGCCCGCACCCAGCTCGGACAGCGGCACCGCGTCGTCGAGGAAGATCGGCGGCGAATCCTCGTCGCGCTCCGAGACCGTGCCCCGGATCAGCACCGCTGCATCCGGGACCAGCACGGCCGAGGCGCTCTCCCATGCCTTCGCCGACGCGATGACGGTCGCCGTGCCGGCCAGGTCCTCGACGGTGATGCGCCAGAACTCGCTGCCGCGTCGCGACACCTGCCGGCTGACCGCGGTGACCACGCAGGCCAGCTCGATGCGCCGATCGCGGTGGGCCCGCAGCGTCGACGTGTTCACCGCCTCGAACACGCGGATCACGTCCCGGTACTTGTCCAGCGGATGGCCGCTGATGAAGAAGCCGAGCACCTCCTTCTCGCGCGCCAGCCGCTCGGCTTCCGGCCACGGAGCCGTATCGGGCAGCGGCGGCACCGGCCGCGGCGCCGCCTCGCTCGCCGCCGGCGCATCGAACAGCGAGACCTGTCCCGCCTCCTTCTCCGCCTGCCGGAGCTGCGCCTCACGCAGCAGGAGGTCGAGCGCCGCCATGAGCTGCGCGCGATGCGCCACGCCCGAGGGCAGCCGCGTGGCCAGCGAGTCGCACGCGCCCGCCTGGATCAGCGCCTCGAGCGCGCGCTTGCCCACCACCCGCGGGTCGGTGCGCTCGATCAGGTCGAACAGCGAGCGGAACGGGCCGCCCGCCCGACGCGCCTCCAGGATCGCCCGCACCGCCGCCTCCCCCAGCCCGCGCACCGCGCCGAGGCCGAAGCGGATCTCGCGCTCGGAGACCGGCGTGAACTTCCACTCGGACTCGTTGACGTCGGGCGCGAGGACCTCGATGCCTTGCGCGTGCTCCGGGGCGTACCGGCCCAGCTCGCGGCATTCCCCGATATACTTCACCACCTCCTCGGTTTTGTCCACCACCGAGGAGAGCATCGCCGCCATGAACTCCGCCGGGTAGTGGCGCTTGAGCCACGCGGTCTGGTAGCTCAGCAGCGCGTACGCGACGCTGTGCGACCGGTTGAACCCGTAGCGGCCGAACGTGATCACCTGCTCGGCGATCTGCCGCGCCGTGTTCTCTTCGACGCCGTTCTCGATCGCCCGCCTGGTGAAGTTCTCCACCTCCCGCTGGATCAGCTCCTGATCCTTCTTGCCGACCGCCTTGCGCAGCACGTCGGCTTCCGCGAGCGAGTAGCCCGCGAGCACCTGCGCAATGCGCATCACCTGCTCCTGGTACGTGATCACGCCGTAGGTCGGCTCGAGCACGTCCTTCAGCAGGGGATGCGGGTACCGCACGGGCTCCTGGCCGAGCTTGCG
>Ga0207873_1001215_pt1 | contig 25652 bp, 20 predicted proteins | sample BGWIniCompost_FD_187373 | JGI IMG/M metagenome (GOLD analysis project Ga0207873, IMG submission 187373) | Cellulose adapted compost microbial communities from Newby Island Compost Facility, Milpitas, CA, USA - BGW Initial Compost (SPAdes)... ...
TTTATTCAAAGCAATGAACAAAGAAGTTAATATTGAATATATTGATATGCCGGAGCACCTTGTTGAAAAATACCAGTACTTTACCGAAGCAAAAATGGATAAAATAAAAAAAGCCGGTTACTCAAAGCCTCTGTTTTCTTTAGAAGATGGAATAACCGACTATGTTAAAAACTATTTACTGAAGAATAAATTTCTCGGCTGGTAAGAATTAGTTATAGGGAATATCTTCATCATCATCCAGAAGATCATCATCTTCATCGAAATCAAAATCTTCATCATATAATTCATCTTCATCTGCCGGCTCATCCTCAAAGTCATCATCATCAAAATCATCCTCCTCTTCATCATCAAAATCATCAAAGTCTTCATCGTCATCATAATCTTCGTCATCATCGTAATCATCTTCATCTTTTTTCTTTTTCCTGGCCATATTAATTTCAAAATATTTCTCATCTTCCTGATGAATAAACTGAAGATCATCGTCCGGGTGAAGTAATTCTTCTTCGGTAGTTGTAATTATATTTTCCGTTTCTTTATTAATGTTACCCATTATAAAATTAATCCTTATAATTTTTTTTGAATCTGGCTAAATATTTCTAAAATAAATTAAAGAGACAAATAAAATTTTATCTTTATATTTGAAAAAAGTATAAAATAAATTTGTACAGGAAAACATAATCCCGCACAACAAAAGTGTCAATACTATTTTTAAAGAAAAAATAATCTACAGCAACTATGAAATTAGCTACTCTTTGTTATGTAATTGATATGAAAAACAACAAAACATTAATGATTCACCGGGTAAAAAAGAAAGACGACTATCACGAAGGTAAATGGAATGGTCTTGGCGGCAAATTTAATAAAGGTGAATCACCTGAAGAATGTGCAATAAGAGAAGTTTATGAAGAATCAGGTTTGAAAATTAAAAATCCTAAACTGCATGGTTTTATTACATTCCCTGAATTTGACGGAAAGTATGATTGGTATGTGTTCCTCTTCTCAGCTTCGGAGTTTGAAGGAGAACTTATTGATTCACCTGAAGGAAATCTTGAATGGATACCAAATGATAAACTTGATTCGCTTAACCTGTGGGATGGTGATAAAATTTTTATGAAATGGCTTAATGATGATAAATTCTTCAGTGCAAAGTTTAATTATAAAGACGGGAAATTTATTAATTATGAAGTTATATTCTATTAAAAGTATAAGCTTATAACCTTATACTTCTTAATTATAAGGCTATAACCTTATAAATTGTTTTTATAAGGTTTATACCTTATATTGGGTTTCAACTATGAATAATAAATCTTTTGCCGTATTAACAGGCGATTTAATCGGTTATTCTTTAACCAAAGGGGTGAAACGTGAAAAGCTTCAGAATACATTAAAAGATATATTAAATGAAATTGAGAAGAGTTTCAGAAAACAAAAAATAAAAAGTAAATTCGGAATTTACAGGGGGGACAGTTTTCAGGGACTTATTCCCGATCCGTCTGCTTCGCTCGAATGTGCAATAAAAATAAAAAGCTACCTGAGATCATCCCCCATTAAAGGAATCAATACAATTTTTGATGCACGTATTGCAATAGGAATAGGGAAAATTGATAATATTAAAAGAAATATTTCCGAATCTGATGGTGAAGCATTCAGATTATCGGGACCTGCATTAGATGAGTTAACAGGACAACACAGGATAAAAATCAAAACCCCATACCAAGACCTGAATGATGAATTTAATCTCACCTGCCACTTTCTTGATGTTATAATTAATAGATGGACTCCGGCACAGGCTGAAGTTATTTATTATCTGCTAAACGGATTAAACCAGATTTCTATTGCTGAAGCTTTGAATGTAAGCCAGGCAGCGATTAACCAAAGAATAGCCTCTGCTAACTGGCATACCATCAGCATTGCTTTAAAGCGTTTTAAAAAATTAATTTCTCAGAAATTTAAATAATGGAAACTATCCTTATAAGAATATTAATTGCTCACTCTGTTACTGACTTTATACTTCAGCCTAAAAAATGGGTATTAGACAAAAGAGAAAAAAAAGCTAAATCATTCTTTCTTTACCTGCATGCTTTTATAACAGGAATTGCTGCATACATTTTTATCGGCAACTTGAATAATTTTGTTCTCCCATTATATATAACAATTACACATTTGTTCATCGACCTCTGGAAATCGTACCAGAAAGATAATCTTACTTTTTTTATTTCAGATCAATTACTTCACCTTATAGTTCTAGTTTCAGGATGGTTATTCTTTATTAAGAAAGATTTTTTGATTACTGGTTATTTAGAAAACATCTTTAACAACTATCCGTTAATGATAATTTTATTAGGATATATAGTTATTATTTTCCCGTTAGATTATGTTATCAAACTTGCTACGGACAACTGGAAATCAGATATTAATTTACAGGAAAATAATGTTGGTTTAAAAGATGCCGGTAAATGGATTGGAAAATTAGAAAGAGTTATGATTTTAACTTTCATTTTAACAGATAATTTAAGTGCAATCGGTTTTTTAATTGCTGCTAAATCCATTTTTCGATTTGCTGAATTAAAGGATAAGCAGGATCGTAAAGTTGCTGAATATATTCTCATCGGAACATTATTGAGCTTTGCTTCTGCTATTATAGTCGGTGTTTTAATATTATATATAATATGACTTTTGCATCCAAAGCAGTTAAGTTTTTTTTAAATCTTAAAGTGCCCAAAAAACTTCCTGAAAATATTAATGTATTAAATCCTTATATAACTCCCGATGTAAAAAGTATTGTTGAAAAATTTTTCTTTAAATTTTATGACGATAACAGGAAGAGAATTTTAATCATTGGTATTAACCCGGGAAGATTCGGCGGCGGCATTACAGGGATTGCATTTACAGATCCCATTGCACTCGAAGAACACTGCGGTATTAAAAATAGCTTTATAAAAAAACCTGAACTTTCAAGCAAATTTGTTTATTCTTTTATTAATGAATATGGTGGTGTTAAAAAATTTTATTCCGATTTTTTTATAAGTGCACTCTTCCCTCTCGCACTTTTAAACAATGGGAAAAATTATAATTATTACGACAGTAAAGAACTTTACACCTTTTTAAAGCCTCAATTAATTTCATCTTTAAAGAAACAATTTGATTTCGGAATACGGAAAGAATCAGTTGTTTGTCTTGGCAAAAAGAATTCTGTTTACTTGAATATTCTTAATGACAAATTAAAACTATTTAAAGAGATTATTGTTCTTGAACACCCCCGCTACATTATGCAGTACAGGTTAAAAGAAAAAAATAAATTTGTAAAAAAGTACCTTAATGTTTTTAATTCTTTATTGAATTAATTTTTCTGCCATTCAAATAAAATTTCCCTTATTAAAAAATATTTTTACTTAAGTTTGATTAAACAATTGCGGATAATTATATGAATGCACTTGAAGTAAAAAACCTCACCAAAAAGTTTGATAATGTTATTGCAGTTAATGATGTATCGCAAGATTAACACTTGTTGAAGTTGCATCCTGGGAAATAATATTATCGTTTATATTAAATGTTACCGTAATGCTTGCTATCTTTCCCTTTGCAGGAAGGATATACAGGGTTGGAATTCTTATTACAGGCAAGAAACCTAAATGGTCAGAAGTAAGAAAATGGATAATGATGAAAGGATAGAAGAATAAATCTTCTTCCAGGATAATTTTTCATAGACATGTAATAATTATGACTTATTCTATTTTGATAAAATTATTTTAATCTTATATTCCTAGCATATTATACTGGTACAGTAGTTGTGTTTTTTATTCTTGTCGTCATTTGTGCTCCCTCATATTTCCGGTTTATAAATATATTTTATAATAATTATAAGGAGTTATGCTATGCGAAGAATTGTACATTATGCAATAGTCGTTGCTGCCATTTTCTCTCTTCAGATTTTCCCGCAAAATAAATATCAAATAGACCCAAGAGGTGAAATACTAGAACTGATTCCTCCGCATGAAAGAGATGAAATCCTGGGTAACATGGAAAACATTGATAATCCAAATGATTATTACAGGTATAAAGAAACTTATTATGATGAGTGGAATGGTGCTCTATGGGCAGATAATGAAAGAACCCTGTATACTTATAATGAAGAAGAAGGAAATGAGCAGCTCACGCAACTCTGGAATGGATCAAGTTGGGTAAATAGTTCAAAATACACTTATGTAAATGATAATAATACCTACTTATATGTTTACCAGTATTGGAATGGAACTGAATGGTTAAATAACTATAGGTATATTTATAATTATGAATCCGGTTATATATCAAATTATATCTACCAGGAGGGTGATAGTCTAACCTGGGTAAATGATTCCAGATACATTTATTATAGAAACAGCCAAACACATTTAGAAGACAGCATATTATACCAGGAATGGAACGGATCTTCGTGGGAAAATTCACAATTGAGTGTTTATAACAAAGCTGCAAATGGAAAAGACTCAATCGTAACATATTGTCAATGGTCATCAGGCTGGAAACAATTTTACCGTTACTTATATACTTATGACGATGATACTCCATCTTATGAATATATAGCTCAAACATGGGATGATGGTACAAACAACTGGGTTAATGTTTCGCGAAGTTCATATAATTATAGCAGCAACTACCAATACCTTGGTTATTTATACCAAACATGGGATGGCTTCATATGGGTAAATAATTCCCGAGTGATATTAACATATGACGGAAATAATAGATTGATAGAACAAAAACAACAGGTTTGGGATGGAACATTATGGGAGAATTATAGAAGAAATACTTATGAATATAACCCAGATGGATACAGATCATTGGAAGTTATTCAGGAGTATGTTATGGGAGATTGGGAGAATAAATATAAAGGGTTATATTCTTATGACGAAAATGGCAACCTGACTGAATTAATAGGACAAAACTGGGATGGAGCAATTTTTGTTAATACCTCACGTAACAGGTATATCTATGAGTTAGTTACAAGTGTAGAGAATGAACAGATTGTAAATTCATTTCAATTATACAACAATTATCCAAACCCCTTTAATCCTTCAACAAAAATTGATTTTAATCTCCCTCAGAAAAGTTATGTCATACTGAAAGTTTATGATATCCTGGGTAACGAAGTAAAGACTTTGATAAATGGTGAACTGGAAAGCGGATTTAAATCTGTTTCATTTAATGCTTCAGGACTGGCAAGCGGTGTTTATCTTTACAAGATAGATGTGAAATCAACTGAAGGTAAACAAATCTTTTCTGAAGCAAGGAAAATGTTATTAATGAAATAACATAAATCACTCCCAAAGGCTGTCTATGAAATGGGCAGCCTTTTTTATTTTACCTTCACAACAACAAATGTCATATCATCCTGTTGTTTATTTCCATCAAGCCAGTGTGTTGCAGTTTCTGTAAAATGATTAATTATTTCATCAGGAGATTTTCTTCCAACTTCCTTAAGAAGCAGAGGTATTTTTTCAAATCCCATCATTTCATCTTTGTTATTAAAGAGTTCGGGAAAACCATCGCTTAACGAAAGAACAACATCGCCGCTGTTTAGTTTAACAGAAACTTTTTCATAATTAAAATCATATTTGCTTCCGAGAGGAAGTCCTTTTAAAGGAACCTCTTCAATCTCTCCTGTTCTGCATCTGTAAATATAAGCCGGAGGAATACCTGCGCCTGCAAGTTCCAGGGTATCATCTTTAAATCTTAAAAGTCCAAGTGCCATAAAGATATTTGGGAAATTCATTTTTCTTATAGATACAGTTGCAAGACTTAATATCTCCGAAATATCTTTTTTAATTGATAAAAGATTGAATAAACTTTTAGCAGCAGTTACCATTAAACCTGCCTGTGCACCATGACCTGTTGCATCTCCTAATGCAATTGTTAGAGTACCTTCTTCATCACAGTGAAAATCATAATAATCACCTCCCACTTCAGTAGCGGTAAGCATTAATGCAGCTATATCATATTTAGGATGTTCAGGAAGTTTTGCGGGAAGCATTGATAGCTGAAGTTCTCTGGCACCTTCAAGTTCTTTTTTCTTTTGTTCATATTCAACCTGGAGAATTGCAGCTTTTGTTTCGGCAGCTTCAGTTCGTAAATCTGCTGCTTTTTGTTTTAACCTGTACCTGTTGTAAAGCAAAATTGAAATGATAAGAATAAGTATAATTCCTGCAATAAGAATTGTTGTATAAAGAACCTGTATCTCACTTTCTTTTTTAAGTAATTCTATCTGCTGTTTCTGCTCTTCCGATTTATACTTTTCCTGCATTTCTGCAAAAGCCTGCCTGCTCTCGGAATTAAAAATTGTATCATTCATCATCTTATAATTTTTATATTCTTCAAGCGCTTCTTTATACATGCCATTTGATTCATAAATAAAAGAAAGAACCGAATAACCTTCTCTCATTGCAGTTATACTGCCAATCTCTTTTGCAATTTCAATTCCTTTTTTAGCATTAATAATTGCAGAATCTTTCATTTTTAAATTATTATAAATATCAGCAAGTACAGCTAATGAACCTGCCATCCCGTTTTTATCACCTAAACTTTGTCTTATATTTATAGCTTCACGGAGATACTCCAATGCTTTTTTATTATTCCCTAGATATTCATAAATAGAGCCTATATTGTTCAAAGCAATCGCTATGGAATATTTTTTTTCCATCTCTTTCCATATTTCAAGAGCCTGCTCATAGTAACCCAATGCTTTCTGATGATTTCCTGTTAATTCATTTACCGCACCAAGACTGTTGAGTGTTGATGCTAGTCCGTTTTTATCACCTGCATCTTCCCAGTAACTAAGTGCATTACCATAGTACTCAAGTGCCTGTTCATATTTTTCAATCTTCTGGTAAAGAATGCCAAGATTATGATTTGAAGCAGCAATTCCTCTAAGGTCATTATCTTTTTTATTCAGTTCAAGAGCTTTATGATGATAATCTAAAGCATCATTATAATTTCCTTTAAGGTCACTCACTATACCCAGCAAAGTATAAGTTGAAGTTAGTTCATCATTATCTTTCAACTCATTCAGGTGATCAAGTGCTTTAAGGTGCATATTAATTGCTTCATCATACCTGCTCAATCTTCTGTAAACCGAACCTTTTTCATTTAATATTTTTACATCAAGTTTAATCTCTCCTGCATTTTCATTTTCCTTTTCAGCTTTTTGTAAAGCTTCAAGAGCTTTTTCAAATAAACCTTCTGTCCTTAATATTCTTGCAGAAAGGAGATAAGATAATACTTTTCCTTTGCCATAATTTGACTGCGAAGATTCCTGTTCTAAAATTCTCAAATAAAATTTTGCAGAATCGATATTGTTTAACTGGTTGTATGTCCACCCTTTATGAAAAAGAACTTCAGCCTCAAGTTCTTTATCCGGATTAATATCGAGCAGCTTTAAAGCTTCATTTGCATAATTTAATGCTTCGGCAGGTCTGCTTATTTCTGTTTTTTCTATCAGCCTGATTAGAGTTTCAATTTTTTTCTTCCCCCTGGAAAGATTAAGTGCTGATTTTAAACTATCAATAACATCAGCAGCGGCATAAGAATGAAGAGTTAACAGTAAACAAACAACCAAACGTATATTTATAATTCTGAACATCCCAAAAAAAAATTAAAATTGATATAAAGAAGTTAAAATTAAACCCATTGCAGTGAATATACAATTAATCACCAGCGCAATATGATATGTGGTTATATATCTTAATGACCGGAATATAATTTCAAATATTAAAAAGAATTTTTGACTACTTAGTAATTTCTTTTATCCAGTCAGTAATTAAATTTAATGCAGAAGGAGCAATTGTCTGTTTTATTTGAGAATATTCATTCGGAGAGCCCGTTTCTGCTTCCTGGAAAAGATGGTTTAAACCCGGAAGTTCAACTATTTTATAATTTTCATTCCCGCCTTCTTTAAATGCTTTTTCAATTAGTGAAAGATTTTCTTTGGGAGGAACCTGTAAATCTTTTTCACCATTTACTGCTAGCACAGGAACGTTAACTTTAGTTAAAGTTTCGTAAGGGTCATATTTGAGGAAAAATTTAAACCAGGGATTTAATAAAATTCTTGTCTGCTGCTGAAAATATGCATCGGGATTTCCAATACGATTTTTCTCTTCTTCACTCATTTCAGAGTATGATTCATCAAAAACTTCTTTTAATTTTTTAACTGCAATTGATGAATCTTCTTCACTTAAAACTATATCGTACAACTTCATATTTATATCAACAGTTTTTTTAATCTCATCTTCATTCATCCCATTAGCTTTAAGAATTAATTCTGTCTGAAGCCTGAGGATTTCTTTACCTGGCATACCGGGAGCTGCCATCAAAACAATAAAATCAATATCATCCGATTCAACAGATACCAGAGGTGCAACCAGGCCGCCTTCGCTGTGTCCGATTAATCCAATCTTTCCAAGACTTATATCTGTTCTTGTTTTTAAATATTCAACTGCAGCTAAAACATCTGTAACAAAATCCATTGTTGTTGCCGAACTAAAATCTCCTGTAGATTTGCCGGTACCCCTGTCATCAAATCTCAATACTGCAATTCCGTTTCTTGTAAGATGATCGGCGAGAACAAAAAACGGTTTATGCCCTAAAAGTTCTTCATTCCTGTCCTGCGGACCTGAACCTGAAATTAATATTACAGCGGGAATGTTATCCTGGTTTTCAGGATAAGTAAAAGTTCCTGCTAATGTTAAGCTTGCATCTTTATTTTCAAATGTTACTTCTTCTTCAAGATACGGGAAAGGAGGTTTGGGATCCTGCGGTCTTTCAGGCGGTAGAATTTCTTCCGAACGGTGAAGCACTAAAGGAAATGATTGACCAGCCTGGTTCCATGTTCCCGCAATACTATCCTGTTCAAATTTCCCTTCATAAAAACCTGCAATAGCAAGAATAACAAATTTTACATCGGGGTAATTGTAAATAACAGAATCAACAAAAATTCCATAAGCTCCCTGGTCGGGACTATCGAGCAGAGCAGAAAGTTCGCCGTTTTCTTCAGTAACTTTAAAAACAACTCTTAGTTCAAATCCACCTAACTTTAAAACTCCAAGCCAGCTGCCTGTTAGGTTTTCTTCCCGGGATAAAATATTCTGAAAAGGAAGAATGGTTAACAGAAGCAGAAACAAAATACTTGTTTTCATATTAATTACCCTTTTTGATAATTCTTAATTTCAGAAATTTATCGGGCAGATCAGACTACAGGAATTTTATTCTTCATCATCCAGCTCTGAGAGAAGATCAAGCACATCGAGATGATTAGTAGTCATCTGCAAATGTCCTTCAGAATCAACCGGCCAATCTTCAAGCTCGCGATCGGCATAAAGCTCTACTCCGTTGCCATCCGGGTCTCTTAAATAAATAGCTTCCGAAACACCATGGTCAGATGCACCTTCAATAGGATAATTCTTTTCATATATTCTTTTAAGGACTCTTGCCAGCTCTTTTCTGCTGGGATAAAGAATTGCAAAATGATATAAACCCGTTGTGCCTTTAGGAGGTGGTGGTGCACCTTTTCCGTTCCATGTATTTAATCCTATATGATGATGATAACCGCCAGCAGAAAGGAAAACAGCAGAGTCGCCATAATATGTTGTAATTTCAAAACCAAGCAGGTCCCTGTAAAAAGATAAAGACCTATGAAGATCAGATACTGTTAAATGAATATGTCCGATTTTTACATCGGGATGAACTTTAAACTCCAATTTTATTCCGATTTTTTTCAGATAAATTAAATGATGAAATAATTATGAAGTAAATATACTATTTGTTTGCTAAAACAGGGAAGAAAATTTTAAATGATGTGCCGGATCCATATTCGCTTTCAACTTCAATTTTACCTGAGTAAGAATCAACTATTCTTTTTACAATTGTAAGTCCCAACCCGGTACCGCTTATATTTTTTGTATATTCATTTTTTACACGGAAGAATTCCTGGAAAATTTTTTCCTGGTCATTTCTTTTTAATCCTATTCCTGTATCCTTTATTTCGATGACAATCTGATTATCACTTGTTGTAAGTGATATATCTATTGAACCATTATCTTTATTGTATTTAACAGCGTTGCCGATAAGATTTGTGAAAACACGATTCATTTCCTCTTCATCGCATTTAAAGAGAGGAAGATTTTCATCGAAGTGAAGATTTACTTGAATATTTTTTCTTTTGATTTCACTCTGGAGAGTATCAAGAACAAAACAAACGGAGTCTTTAAGATTAATATTTTTTAATTCTCTCTGAACATTTTTTATTTCAATTCTTGAAATATCAAGCAGGTCATTTACAAGTTTAAGAAGATTATCAAGCCTTATTTTTGATCTTGATATAAATTCAGCTTTCTGTTCTTCACTAAGATTTACTGATTTATCAGAGAGAAGCTGCAGATAACCATATACTGCGGAGATTGGTGCTTTTAATTCATGAGAAACCATTGAAACAAATTGTGATTTAATCGTTTCTATTTTTTTATGTTCAGTTATATCCTTCATAACAACAACAACCCCGGCAAGCCCGTTGCTATGATTAGGCACAGGAGATGCTGTTGCATCAATAATTAAATTTTTATCAATGGTTATCTCTTTGGAATAAATCTTCTCCCCTTCTGAATTCATTACATTAGTGATTAACTCATTGAGTGGAGAAGGGACAACTTCATCAACCTGCTGTTCAATTTCTATTTTATTTAGTTTAAGAAATTTTAATGTACATGGATTAAATAAAACAACCTGTCTGTTTTTATTTACAACCAGTACACCTTCTGCCATTGAATTGATAATTAAATTAAGGCGGGTTTTCTCAAAAGCAACTTCAAGAAGTTTTTCCTCTCTTTCCTTTCTCCAGTTTTCTGCCTGAATAAGAAGGTCTCTTTTATGTAGACCTTCATATAGAGTCTCAAGCAGTTCGCTGGAGTTAAAAGGTTTGGGAATGTAACTGTAAGCTCCGAACTTTATTGCATCAACTGCATTTTCATAACTTGCATAAGCAGTAGAAATAAGGCAGATAGTATTTGGTCTTGCATTTTTTATTTCTTTAAGAACCTGAAGTCCATCAACATCAGGCATTTTGAGATCTATAATAGCAACACTGTAATCATTTGTCGTACCGAGTTTTATTCCTTCGGTACCATTTTCTGCAGTATCAACAATAAAACCTTCACCTTCAAGAAGTTTTTTTATTCCGCTTCTTAAACCTTTCTCATCATCAACAATAAGAATTTTAGCCGGTTCATTCATTTACGTATAGAAGTTTTAAAATAGTTTTCGAGTTTCATTAAAAGGTCATCAATTGCAATCGGCTTATTAATTATTTCATCACATTTAACCCATTCTTTTTCTTCGGATGTATAGGCTCCGAATTTATAACCTGTATAGTAAGTAGCAGATGTTAACAGGAAAACCGGGATATACTTACCGTGAGGATCGCTTTTTATTTTATGGCAAAGAATAAAACCGGAATCATGTTCTTCCATGATAAGATCAACAATTGCCGCATCCGGTTTTACTTTCAGAAATTTCTCCCAGCCGTCTTTAGCCGATTCCGAAGTGTGTACTTCATATCCGTTTGCTTCAAGTAAAATTTTATTTTCCTCAAGAAGATCAGGATCATCATCTATTATTAATATTTTTTTCTTTTCTTTCATATTTATTCCTTAATTCAAAAGAATATTTTCATTCAACACTTTAAGAGGGATTTGTATTGTAAAAGTAGTTCCTTTACCCTCTTCGCTTTGAAAATTAATTGTCCCCCTGTGCATTTTAATAATTCCATAAGTTATAGCCAGACCAAGCCCGGTTCCCTCTCCAAGTTTTTTTGTAGTAAAGAATGGAGTAAAAATTTTTCCATAGTCTTCTTTTTTTATTCCGCAGCCGTTATCGGATATTTTCACGTTAAGTTTTGAACCACAAAGCTGAAGAGATATATTAACTTTTTTATCATCTTTCCCTTCAACTGCTTCACAGGCATTTGAAATGATATTTAAGAGAACCTGTTTAATCTGGTCCCTGTCTCCTTCAATTATAACAGGTTCCGGGTAAGTTTCAGTTTCAAATTTTACTCCTGAGTAATTAGGTTTAATTGAAACAGATTTTATCACTTCATCAAGAACCTGATTAATATCGAAAGAACTTATAGTAAGCTTACCCTGTCTTGCAAAGTTTAAAAGATTGGCAACAATATTTTTACATCTTTTAGCTTCATCTTCAATTAATTGTAAATCTTCTGCGAGGCCATTATTGTTTGCTTTATTCTTAAGCATAGATGAATAAAGCATAATTGTTCCCAAAGGATTATTAATTTCGTGTGCAATACCGGCTGCAAGCTGCCCTATTGATGCAAGTTTTTCTGCTGTTTTCAACTGTTCCTGTGTATCTTTCAAATCTTCATAAGCATTTCTAAGCTCATCAATTACAAAAGGAAGACACATCTCTTTTTCAGCAAGATCTTTTGCTATTGCAATTGCAAATTCTCTGCAGGTATGATACCCGCAGGATCCGCAGTTAAGCTCATCTTCTTTAGTATAAATATTTATTTCAGAAAGAATCTCTTTAATTCTTTCTTCTGAAGGAACAGGTCTTCTCTGATTTTTTGCTTTGAATTCTCTTCTGAAATTAAGATGCCTGTTGTTGTATATTGTACTTTTCCAGATTTTCTTATCAATAGAATTAATACTTTCATTTATATAATTAATAACTTTTTCTCTCCTGGAATAGTAATTTAAATTTGAACTTACAGCAGGTCCGCTTATACAGCCTTCGCAAAAAAGTATATCGACAAATTTCGCAGTTATTTTCCCCTGCGATATTTCTTCAACAATCTCCAGTACATTTTTTTTACCTTCGGCAACAATTATATCTTTTTCAAGAATATCATCAGTAACATTAACTAATTTTAAGATTCCTCCCGGCAGAGGATAAGCTTTACCTTTATAAGCAGCCGGAGGATCAAAATTATTTTCCTGCAAAGAAGATATGTCAACTGATTTATTTTTAAATATTTTTTTTATTTCCGAAAAAGTTAAAACAGCATCAATAAGACCTTTAACCTCTTCCCGCCTGATTTCATTTTTTCTTGAGATGCATGGACCTATAAAAACAATCTTTATATCTTCTCCCAGGTTAGCCCTTAAAAATTTCGCCAATGCAATCATAGGTGAATCAACACGTGCAAGGTTTTCTACAAGTTCCGGATAATATTTTTCAATATAACTTACCACTGCGGGGCATACCGAACTTATAATATTTCTTCTTGTATCCGACTGAATTTCTTCAAGATATTTACCGGCAATGAGATCCGCACCAAATGCATTTTCAACAACCTGGTTAAAACCTATTTTTCTCAAAGCGTCGGGAAGTTTTTTATAATCATCAGGGAAAGAAGCAGGAAAGGATGATGCAACAATTGCAACAGCTTTACCCGAAGGAATTATTTCATTCACAACCAGTTCAACATCAGAAAGAATTTTTTTTGCCCTTCGTGAACATACTTTTGTACAATGACCACATACTATACACCTTTCATAAATTACCTGAGCCTGACCATTTACAACTTTAATAGCTTTCGCTGGACATTCCCTGATACATGAATAACAACGTTTGCATCTATCCGGTATAGTACTTACGATTCCTTCAAACATATCTACTCAATCAGCTCTAATGTTTTTTTCCTGTTGAAATATTTTGTATGCAGAATGTTATGAGCAACATGTGAATTAGGTTCACCAAGAAATTCTTTATAAAGTATTTTTACAGATTCATTTTCAAATGAATTCCTGTTTTTCATACCCGCATCAATCTCATAAAGAGCTTTCATTCTTTTTATAATTTTTTCAGGCTTCTGATGAATAGGCTGACCACCTCCGTTTATACATCCACCGGGGCAGGTCATTACCTCAATAAAATAATATTTGGAAGTTCCGTTTTTTACTTCTTCGAGAACATTTCCTATATTACCAATACCATTTACTACCGCAACATTTATTTCCCTGCCATCTATATTTATAGATGCTTCTTTTAATCCTTTCATTCCTCTTATATCATTCAGTTCAAGATTTTCAAGTTTTTTCCCTGTAAGGATATAATAAGCTGTTCTCAATGCTGCTTCCATTACACCGCCGCTTGTACCAAATATTGCAGCGGCGCCTGTTGACTCACCCAAAGGATTATCAAATTTATCTTCAGGCAGATCATCGAAATCTATTCCTGCAAGCTTAAATAATCTTACCAGCTCCCTGGTTGTAAGAACAGCATCAACATCCGGATGATTATTTTCCGAAAGCTCCATTCTGTTTGATTCATACTTTTTAACTGTGCATGGCATAATAGATACAACAAAAATATCAGCGGGATCTATTCCCATTTTTTTAGCATAGTAAGTTTTTAAGATAGCTCCTTCCATTTCATGAGGAGATTTGCAGGAAGAGATATGTTTTAAAATTTCGGGATGATTATGTTCAGCATATTTAATCCATCCCGGGCAGCAGCTTGTAAACATCGGCAGGGGTTTATTATTTTTTATACGATTAATAAACTCGTTAGCCTCTTCCATAATGGTAAGGTCGGCTCCGAAGTTTGTATCAAATACTTTTTTGAACCCAAGTCTTTTAAGTGCCGTAACAAGTTTACCTGTTACATCTGTGCCAATAGGAATATTATATTCTTCACCAATGGTAGCACGTACTGCCGGTGCAACCTGAACAATGGTATATTTATTTTTACTGTTAAGTGCATTTGTAACTTCTTTGAGAGAACTTTTTTCCCTTAATGCAGCAGTAGGACAAACAAGTATACACTGTCCGCAAAGAATGCAATCACTTATATTTATTCCTTTATTATAAGGTGTAGTGACTGTACTATAGAATCCTCTTTTAGTAAAATCGATTGCACCGATTTTCTGAATTTCATGGCAAACTCTTACACATCTTCCGCAAAGAATACACTTGGCCGGGTCTCTCTCAATTGATGCGCTTGAAACATCAATTGCATGAGATTTACATTCACCTGCGTACCTGTGTTCTCTTACACCATATTTTTCCGACAGGTTTTGCAGTTCACAGTTTTTATTCCTTACACATATAAGGCAATCCTGCGGATGGTTTTCAATTAATAATTCAACAATAGTTTTTCTTGCTCTTCTTACTCTTGGTGAATTTGTTTCAACCACCATCCCGTCAAAAACAGGGAATGCACAGGAAGGAACAAGATTTCTCATTCCATTTACTTCAACAACACATATTCTGCAGGCACCTGTTGGTGTAAGTTCTTTTAAATGACAAAGAGTAGGTATATCTATTCCGACTGATTTCGCAGCATCAAGGATTGTCATCCCCTCTTCTGCATTTACCTTAATATTATTTATTGAAAGCTGAATCATTAATACTCCACTTTAAAAATAGGTTTATGAAAAACATAAACCGGTTAATATCCTAATTCACATTTACAGCTCCGAATTTGCAGGAATCGAAGCACATACCACACTTGATACATTTTTCTTCGATGATGTAATGGGCATGTCCTTTTTCACCTGCAATTGCTTCGGATGGACATTTACGTGCACAAACCATACAACCCGTGCACAAAGAATTATCTATTGTATAAGTAAGAAGCTCTTTGCATACACCTGACGGGCATTTTCTTTCAAAAAGATGAATTTCATATTCATCTTTGAAATACCTTAATCCTGAAAGAACAGGGTTAGGCGCAGACTGACCAAGCCCGCACAACGAGGTATCTCTTATAACATCTGCAAGTCTTCTTAAATGAATAATACCTTTAAACCTCTGAAGCTGGTCATTTTTATTTTTAGTTCCTTTATAACTAACCGGGACTCTTTCAATTATTTCCAGCATTCGTTTGGTGCCTTCGCGGCAGGGAACACATTTACCGCATGATTCACTCTGAATAAACTGGAGAAAATATTTTGCAACATCTACCATACAGGTATCTTCATCCATAACCACAAATCCACCGGAGCCCATCATTGCGCCAACTTCTTTAAGAGACTCATAATCAACCAAAGTATCAATCACACTTGTTGGTAAACATCCTCCTGAGGGACCACCAATTTGCACAGCTTTAAATTTTTTATCGTTAGGAATTCCACCACCAATATCATACACAACTTCCTTAAGAGTAATACCCATTGGAACTTCTACCAACCCGGTATTATTTATCTTACCGCTTAATGCAAATACTTTTGTACCTTTACTGTTTTGGGTTCCGATTGAAGAAAACCACTCGGCACCTCTTGAAATAATTGAAGCAACATTTGAAAATGTTTCCACATTATTTATTACTGTAGGTTTACCAAATAATCCTGCATCAGCAGGGTAAGGAGGCCTTGGCTTGGGCATTCCTCTTTTACCTTCAATAGATGCAAGGAGTGCAGTTTCTTCACCGCATACAAAAGCGCCGGCACCTTTCTTAATAACAATATCAAAATTAAAATCACTGTTAAGAATATTTTCACCTAACAGGGCATATTCTTTGCATTGAGCAATACAATTTTCCAATCTTTTTATAGCGAGTGGATATTCTGCGCGGCAGTATACATACCCTTTAACTGCACCAATAGCATAAGCTGCTATAAGCATTCCTTCTATAACTCTGAACGGATCACTTTCAAGAACAGACCTATCCATAAATGCACCGGGGTCACCTTCATCAGCATTGCATACAATATATTTTACATCGGATTTCTTTTTGAATGCGAGTTCCCATTTTACACCTGTAGGAAAACCGGCACCGCCTCTTCCTCTAAGTCCGCTATCTTTTATTTCTTTAATAACATCTTCCTGTTTCATCAATCTCAGAACTTTATCAAAAGCTTTAAAACCTCCTCTTGCTATATAGGAATCAATTGAGGCGGGATTAACTATGCCGCAATTTTCCAGAACAACTTTGGTTTGCTTTTTAAAGAATGAATGATCTTTAAGAGCAGGTAACTCTTCGGTACCTTCACCAAATGTCCCAAGGAATTTTTCTTTATAAATTTTTTTCTCAACAAGAGTGGTTTTTAGTAATTCAGGTACAAGTTTAGGAGTAATTTCGCAATAAGAAATTCTGCTTTCACCCGGAAGTTTAATATCAACCAGAACTTCTTTGGCACAATAGCCTATACATCCAGTTGGTTCTATATGAGCTTTTATATTTAAGTTTTTTAATTCTGCTTCAATAGTATCTTTAACTTTCTGTGCACCAGAGGCGAGTCCGCATGTTCCCATACCAATAAAGATAACGGGAACATCATGTTCTTCATACCTTAACTTTTTATTATAAGTTTTTATTTTATTATCACATTCAGCGTTATGATGACATAAAGGACCTTCATTACAGCATTGTATAAAGAGGTCGCATGGTTTGTCTTTACTATGCCAGCATTCATCACAACATTTTTCTATAAAGGATATCATTATTATTTTACCTCCGTCTCGGGAATCTTATCCTCATCTTTTTTTACAGACGTCTTGGCTTTAGGTTTATTATATGCCTTAAGTATTTTAGGAATATCTTTAACCTCAACACGTCCATAATATTCATCATTAATTGTAATAACAGGCGCAATACTGCATGCACCTATACAGTTAACAACTTCAACGGAAAATTTTTTATCGCGGGATGTTTCACCGGCCTTTGTTTTAAGATTTGTTTCGATATTAAAAAGAATATTTGAACTGTTTTTTACATGGCAGGCTGTTCCCCTGCAGACCTTTATAACATTTTCTCCTAGCGGGTTTAATCTAAATTGATTGTAGAAAGTAGCAACACCATAAACTCTGCTCAAAGGCATTTCCAAAAATTCTGCAATCACTTTTAATTCATTTTCGGGAAGGTAATTGTACTTATCCTGTATATCCTGCAGCAGTGCTATCAGGCAGCTTTTATCACCTTTTGTATATTTTTTAAGTATTTCTGTTTGCATTTAAACCTCAACAATAATGCACTACGAGGAATGCATATTAAATGCCACGAACTACAAAAAAATTGTTGAGTTTAAGTGATAAATTGAAAGGGGGTGGGCATAGGAATTTCAAAAAATTCTCTGTTTTGAAAACAGGATTATTACTTGCAATAATGTATAATTGAAGTTTGAATTTTGACAGGCAGCAACTATTTAATTTTTAAACGCTGTAAAAAAGAACCCAGTAATATTTAAGGTTAATAAAATCCGTTACTTTGCCAAAAGGTTTAATTTTATTACGGATAAATTCTTCTTTCGGAAAATTTTTTAGAACAAGATGAGATGTGCCATCACTAAGTTTTCTTGTTTGATATGTGTTGCCAAATTCATCAGTATGGGATATTGGTGTGTTGCTTCCTTCAACATAGTTGTTGTCAGTAAATACAACACTGCCACCTTTCTTAACAAGACTATTAACCTTCGTCAAAAAAATATCAAGCTCCTGATGTTTTATGTGAGACCAGATGAATCCGCCAAACAGATTATCTAATTTTCTTTCCGGATTAAATGAAAACAAATCTTCATTAATAAATCTTACATTATTGTTTGGGTAGCTCTTGCTTTTTGCAACTTCAAGTACAGCTTCATTAATATCAGAAGCAATAATTGATTTTGCAGTTTCGGAAATTCTTTCGGTCCAGTAACCTGTACCGCACGCAATTTCATATAGAGATTTCCCTGCAAAAAAACTCTGAAGTACCTCTGCAATCTGCTGAAGATTCTCTTGCCGCTCCGGTTTATAATAAACCTCCTCATATTCTTTTGCTCTTTCCCTGTAATAAGCAATCATATCACTATTTAATTCCTGAAAAGAATTCATTTTACATATACCGGATTTTTAACATAAAATTCCTCCATTCAACAAAAATAAATTGATGTTTACCTCTAAAATAATTATTTAGCGAGGCACGTTAAAATAAAAGGAGTAAAATTGTGAAAATATTTTTCCGGTTTTTATTAATTATATTTTTAGTCAGCCAGTGGGTAATGCAGTCATCTGCGGGGCAGGAAGATGAAAACATCCTTCCGTATAAAATTCATCAAAAAAAACTTAAGAACGGACTTAATGTTGTTACAGTACCTTTTGATAGTCCCGGTCTAGCTGCTTTTTATATTGTTGTAAGAGTAGGATCAAGAAATGAAGTTGAGGAAGGAGTTACAGGCTTTGCGCATTTCTTTGAACATATGATGTTCAGAGGAACTGACAAATATTCACGGGAAGAATATAACCGCGTACTCAAATCAATTGGTGCCGGTGCCAATGCAAACACTTCTATGGACAGGACTGTTTACCATATGACAGGCAACGCAGAAGAGCTTGAAAAGATGTTTGATCTTGAATCAGACAGGTTTAAGAATCTTAATTATTCAGAACATGATTTTAAAGTTGAAGCAGGTGCAGTTAAAGGGGAGTATACAAAAAATTATGCAAGTCCTTATCAGCAGCTTTATGAAAAACTGCTTAACACCGCATTTGAAAAACATACATATAAACATACAACTATGGGTTTCTTTGATGACATAGTTGATATGCCAAATCAGTTTGAGTATTCACAGGAATTTTTCAACCGTTATTACAGACCTGAGTATTCAACAATTGTCGTTGTTGGAGACGTTACTCCTGAAAAAGTAAATTCACTTGCAGAAAAATATTTTGGTGATTGGGAAAAAGGCAGTTATAAAGTTGATGTCCCTGTAGAACCTGAACAAACTGAAACTAAGTTTGCTCATCTTCAGAATGGAAATATACCGCCATATATTGGTTTGTATTTTAAAGGTCCGGCTTTTAGTGATTCCGAAATTGATATGCCTGCGATTGATGTATTGAACACAATTCTTTTTTCACAAAATTCAGATTTGTATAAAAAGCTTGTGGTAGAGGAACAGAAAGCAAGATTTTTAGGAGGCGGTGCTTTCGATGCACGCGACCCACATCTTATTTCTATTCAGGCATCTCTCTACAGTAAAGATGATATGCAGTATATAAAAGATGAAGTAATGAAAGCAATTAATAACATTAAAGAAAATGGAGTTGACGAAAAACTTCTTTCAGAAACGAAATCAAATCTTAAATACTCTTTTGCAATGAGTATAGATAATCCTTCAACTATTGCAAATACACTGTGCCATTATATTTCTCTTACCGGTGATCCTGAATCAGTTAATAAGTTGTTTAAACTATACGATAAAGTTACTGTTCAGGATTTAAAGGATGTAATCAATAAATATTATTTACCATCCCGTTTAACAATAGCAACAATTTCACCGGATGCAGAAGGAGGAGTAAGATAATGCTGAAATATTTTTCAACCGTATTAATAATTTTAATAAACATGTTCGCAGCTTTTGCCCAGGAAGTTGTTGAATTAAAACTTCCTAACTCCAACAAAGTTGTAATTAAGCTGATGTTTATGAATGGCTCTATATGCGACCCTGAAGGTAAAGAAGGATTAACCTATACAACTGCGACATTAATTACTGAAGGCGGCACAGGAGAATTATCTTTTGCTGATATCCAGGATAAAATTTATCCTATGGCAGCTTCTTATTCTTCACACGTTGATAAAGAAGTTTCCATCTTTACATTCTCTGTACATATTGACTGGCTTGATGAGTTTTATCCTATCTTAAAAGGATTAATTCTTAATCCATCATTTAATGAAGCAGATTTTCAGAGAGTAAAATCCAATCAGCAGAATTTTGTTGACCAGGTAATTAAAGCTTCATCAGATGAAGAGTACAGTAAAATGGCTCTTGAAGATTTACTCTTCAGAGGTACACCATACCAGCATATGGTTGAAGGAAGAAGCAGTTCGGTAAAATCTATTACTCTTGATGATGTTAAAAATCACTACAAAAAATTCTTTACAAAAAATAACCTGATGATTGGCATTGCAGGAAATTACAGTGACAATTTTTTAAATATACTCCTGAATGATTTAAATAACCTGCCCGGCACAAATCCTGAAATACCAGAAATGCCTGAAATAAAAATGCCTGATGGTATTAATGTTGAAATCATTTCAAAGAATGACGCTTTCGGTTCCGCTATATTCACCGGGTTTCCGATTGATATAACAAGAGCAAAAGATGATTTTGCAGCTTTAATGGTTGCTAACTCATATCTCGGCGAACACAGAAAATCTTACGGACAGCTTTATCAAAAGATAAGAGAACAACGTTCAATGAATTATGGTGATTATTCATATATCGAATGGTATGAAAACGGCGGCGGCAATATGCTTCCTCCTCCGGGTGTACCAAGACATTCAAATTATTTTGCATTATGGATAAGACCGGTGCAGATAGCAAAACAATTAAGAATGCAGTATGAAGAATTAAAAGATGTTGAAATTGGTCATGCTCATTTTGCATTAAGAATGGCAATACGCGAAGTTGATAAAATGGTTAATGTAGGTTTATCCCGGGAAGATTTTGAATCAACAAGAGATTTCCTGAAAAGTTATATTAAACTTTATATAAGCACTCCTGCCAATCAGTTAGGTTACCTGATGGATTCAAGATTTTATGGAAGAGAAAATTTCATTAGTGAGATGGATCAGCTTCTTTCTGAAATTACAGTTGATGAGGTGAATAATGCAGTTAAAAAATATCTGCAGGTTGATAATATGTACATTACAATTATAACTGATAAGAGTGAAGCTGAGCCTCTTGCTGAATCAATCCGCAGTAATAAACCTTCACCAATGACTTATTCAAATCTTGTTAAAGAAAATCTTCCCGAAGATATTTTAAAAGAAGATGAAGAGGCAGCAAACTATAAGCTTAATGTTAAATCTGTTAAGATTATAGATTCAGAAGAGATGTTTAAATAATTCTTTCCCATTTTAACAGGAGTTGAGCAGGTATTATTTGTTCAACTCCTGTTCTTTTACAAATTCAAAACCATTCCAGTATCTTATCTGTTCTTTCAGCAGATTATAATATTCATCTGTATTTGTATATGGCCCGTGAAGAATTTTATTTGCTACGAGTGAATCTCTTTTATATTGTGCATCATCACCGCAATCAAGCCTTATAAATTTTAAATCGTTCGAAAATCTGTAATGAACAGTAATAATATTATTGCCGATTCCTTCAACAGTATAAAACTGAAACTCTTTTGATTCTTTATAATAATTAAGGCTTGATAAAACAGGAGAGTTATACCTGAAAAAGAATTTGCCATAATCTGTTATTGGCAAAAGAATATATGCATTGAAATCGGCAACAGGCAAATCTTTAAAAGTATATTTTGGCGGGGCAGGACTTTGGCCATAAATCTTATCAACATCTATTGAAAACAAAACAGCTCTTTCATAACCATTATGTATGGCAATAGCAACCAATTCTTCCGTACCGTTTTCATCAAAATCACCTAGTAAAGCAGCATTTATTCCTCCGGCATGCATTAATACTTTTGTACTGTCAATTCTCTCCCCGGTTTTTAAGTTAAGTTTAAAAATAATATTCGGATATAAGGGAATATTTCTAGCAAGCATCAACAAAGCTTTTTCTGAATTATAGGTAAATGTATCTATAATATTATTCCTGTAAGTAATACTGTGCGGAAAGTCCTGGGTATAAACAGTATCTTTAAACTGGTATTCCCATATTAATTCCTGGTCTTTATTCAAGCATATTGCTCTTCCATATTTTGTTCTTATTGATTTATCAGCAATTCATTGCAGATAATTATTTCATTAATGCCATCATCATTTATATCGACTAACTTTTCTGAGAAAGGAATAATATTTCCATGCTGTGTCTGAAGCTCAAACACCATTTCTTTTGTCCATAGAAGCTTGTTGTTTTTATTTTTTACGTGAAGGATATTTCCTTCATTAACAAGCCTTGCAGGGTTATCATCAAGATCCCATATACCAGACAAAATAATAACAAGCAGCAATACAAAACCAAGCATTAAACTCACAACATTTTCTCTTGCCCTGTTTGAAGCTCTCGTAAAGGTATTCTGCTTTCTTATATCAACAAGATTTCTCCTGTTAAGAAGGTCGGTAAGACTGGATACGCTTATAATTTCAAGATTTCTTCCCGGGAATTCATTTTTTAACTCTTTTAATTTCTTCTGGCTGTATGGTTCATCATTTTTATGAACAACAAAAGTTTCAATTGGTGAAAAGAAAATACATTCTGTTTTTTTCTCAATAATTTCACTTGATACTTCAGTAATATTACCATAGCAGTCCATCCCGCCGGTGAAAGCAATACCTTCTTTAATTTTAACAACAGTTGGTGCATTATATATTTTAAGAAGTTCTTCTATAAATCCTAATGTTAATGCAATACCAAGAGAATTGCCCGAATAAATCCCCTGCATTTTATCGAAGTAAATTAAAACTTTATGTGCAGGAGAAATTTTTTTGATATACTTTCTGCAGAAATCAAGAGCAGCAGTCCATGAGTTTTCTACCTGTCTTTCAATTTTTCCCTCAAGTTCTCTTTCACGGGGAATAATTAGAAAACTATTTTTATTTTTTGTTTTTTCAATTGTGATTGTTAGTGATTCCAGGCTGCTGAAAATTAGTGAATCATTATATCTTTCAGCTTCAAGAACAGGAAAAAAAATTTTTCTCTCATGTGAATACTCATGTCTCTTTCCATTTAAAATATCTTTCAGATTAGTTATCTGTTCTTCTGCGTTTTCTTTTAACTGCTGAATTTGTTGATGATATTCTTTCAGATAAGGTTTACTTTGTAATGAATCGAGTGTGTTCAGAAGAAGTCCCAGCAGTCTTTGGTGAATTGAGAGTGATTTTAAATGGACAAGACAGGCTAAAAATTCATCTATAAATTCAAGTGTATAAACTTCTTTAGCATTTTCATCATTCGTTTTGTTGAGTGTTTCATAGAAATTATATATTAGTAATGCTCTTCGCTTTACCGACCGGCTTAAAGCAAGTTGTTCATTAAGAAAATCTTTTTGTTTCTCTAACTCAATTATATTCAAATTACCCATTATTAAAGAAGGTTTTCTCTGCTGAGAGAGAACCCGGATTTCTGTATCTTAAATTAATCTATCTCAACCTTTACAGGTTTAACATGCCATATTTTTTCGGCATATTCTTTTACTGCCCTGTCGCTTGAAAACTTCCCGATTCTGGCTACATTAAGTACAGATTTCTTAGTCCATTCATCCTGGTTTAAATAAAGAGAACTCACTTTATCCTGCGTGTCAATGTATGATTGATAATCAGCAAAGAGACAATAATAATCTGTACTCATCAGGCCATCAATCATACTGCGGAAAATGCCCGGCTCATTTTTATTAAAATAATCCGAAGCAATCATATCAACAACTCTTTTCAAATTTGGATTGCTATTGTAATAATCCCTTGGATTATATCCTTTAAGTTTCAGCTCTTCAACTTCATGGGCAAGAAGACCGAAGATAAAAATATTTTCATCACCTACTTCTTCACGTATCTCAACATTAGCCCCATCCATAGTGCCTATTGTTAAAGCACCATTAAGTGCAAATTTCATATTGCCTGTTCCCGATGCTTCAAACCCTGCAGTAGAAATTTGTTCGGAAAGGTCAGCAGCAGGAATAATTTTTTCTGCAAGTGTAACAGAATAATTTTTAAGAAAAACTACTTTTAGTTTATCACCAACGTCAGGGTCATTATTAATAACATCGGCAACTGAATTAATAAGCTTTATTACCATCTTAGCCTGGTAATAAGCCGGTGCTGCTTTCCCAGCAAAAATAACTGTACGGGGAACGATATCAATTTCAGGATTATCTTTTATCCTGTTATATAAAGTAATAACATGAAACACATTTAATAATTGTCTTTTATATTCATGAAATCTTTTTACCTGAACATCAAACATAGAATCTGGATTAACTTTTATAGGATGTTCATTTTCTATATAATTAATAAGTAATTTTTTACTGAACCATTTTGCATTCCGCCAGTTCTCAAGAAAGTTTTTATTGTTAATATATTTTTCAAGTTTTTTCAATTCGCTTAAATTAGTAACCCAGCCATCTCCTATTTTATCCGATATTTGTCCTGATAAAAGCGGGTTAGCAGTTTTAAGCCATCTCCTTGGGGTAATTCCGTTGGTTACATTTTTAAATTTCTTCGGAAAGATTTTATGGAAATGATAAAATATTTTTTCCTTTAAAATATTTGTATGAAGCTCTGCAACACCATTTACTGAATGACAGCCAACTATGGCAAGATGCGCCATTCTTACTTTTTTATCTTCACCTTCTCTTATTATTGATAATTCACTTATTACAGAATTATCAGTGGAATATTTAGCTCTAACAAATTCAAGAAACCTTCTGTTGATTTCATAAATTATCTGCAAATGACGGGGAAGAAGTTCTTCTAATATTTTTACCGACCACTCTTCAAGTGCTTCCGGTACTACTGTATGATTTGTGTATGCAAAAGTTTTTTCTGTTATATTCCATGCATCATCCCAGCTAAGGTTATTTTCATCAATTAATATTCTCATTAACTCGGGAATTGCAATTACAGGGTGAGTATCATTTAACTGGATTGCAACTTTATCGGAAAATTTATCAAATGTTTTATGATTGATATGATATTTTCTTATAATATCCTGAAGTGTTGCGGCGACAAAGAAATACTGCTGCTTAAGTCTTAAAAATTTTCCT
>Ga0207873_1001216_pt1 | contig 25648 bp, 23 predicted proteins | sample BGWIniCompost_FD_187373 | JGI IMG/M metagenome (GOLD analysis project Ga0207873, IMG submission 187373) | Cellulose adapted compost microbial communities from Newby Island Compost Facility, Milpitas, CA, USA - BGW Initial Compost (SPAdes)... ...
TCACGCTCATCACGATGCTCTCGACGAGGAACTGCGTGAGCACGTCCCGGCCGCGCGCGCCCAGCGCGAGCCGCAAGCCGATCTCGCGCGTCCGCTCGGTCACCGAGACCAGCATGATGTTCATGATCCCGATCCCGCCGACCACCAGCGAGATGCTCGCGATCGCGGCGAGCAGCATCGTCATCACCTGCGTGGTGCTCTGCGCTGCTTCGGCGATCTCGCTCTGGTTGCGCACGGTGAAGTCATCCGGCTCGTTCGGCGCGAGCCGGTGGGACGCGCGCAGGATCGCGCGGATCTCCTCCTGGGCGGCCGGGATGTCATCCGGCGAGAACGTGCTCGCCAGGATCTGGGGGATGAAGACGCGGCCGGCGAGCCGGGTCTGAACCGTCGTGTACGGCGCCAGGATGACGTCGTCCTGGTCGCCGCCATCGGCCGTCTGGCCCTTGGGCGCGAGCACGCCGATCACCTGGACCGGCACGTCGCGGATGCGGATCTGCTGGCCGACGGCATCGCCGTTGGGGAACAGGTTCTCCGCGACCGTCGCGCCCAGCACCACGACCTTGCGCATGGCGCGCACGTCGCTGTCCTCGAAGAAGACGCCGTCCCGCACCGGCCAGTCGCGGATCCCCTGGTAATCCACGTCCACACCCATGATGTTCGTGCGCCAGTTGCCCGCGCCGCCGATGACCTGCGTGCGCGTCATGACGACCGGCGACACGGCCGAGAGCAGGAAGCTCTGGCTGCGCAGCATCTCGGCGTCCTCGATCGTCAGCCGGTTGAACGTCTGCGCGCCCTGGCTCACGCCGCCCTGCATCGCGGAGCCCGGCGTGATCACCAGCATGTTGGTGCCCAGCCCCTGGATCTGGCGCTCGATCTGCCGCTGCGCGCCGGAGCCGATCGCGACCATCACGTTCACGGCGCCCACGCCGATGATGATGCCGAGCATGGTGAGCAGCGTTCGCATCTTGTTCTTGACGATGCTCTGCCCGGCGACCTTGACAAGAGTCTTGGCCTTCATGCTACACCTGCCGTTTCCGCTTCGACGAACGCGCGCAGGTCCTCCGCGGCGTTGCGCCGGTCGAACACCGGCTCGTCGCGGATGATGCGCCCGTCGCGCAGCTCGATGATGCGCTTTGCGTAGGCCGCGATGTCCGGCTCGTGCGTGACCAGCAGGATCGTCACGCCGTCGTCGTTCAGCTTCTGGAACAGCGCCATGATCTCGACGGACGTGCGCGAGTCCAGGTTGCCGGTCGGCTCGTCGGCGAGCAGGACGGACGGCTCCGTGACGAGCGCGCGCGCGATCGCGACGCGCTGCTGCTGGCCGCCCGAGAGCTCGCTCGGGTCGTGGTCCATGCGCTGGCCGAGCCCCACGCGCTCGAGCGCCGCGGCGGCCAGCGCCCTCGTGTCCAGCTTCCGCCCGCTGCGGTCGTAGAGCAGCGGCAGCTCGACGTTCTCCAGCGCGCTTGTGCGCGGGAGCAGGTTGAAGCCCTGGAACACGAAGCCGAGCTTGCGGTTGCGGATGTCGGCGAGCTCGTCCTTGCTCAGCCCGTCGACGCGCTTGCCGTCCAGCAGGTAAGTGCCGGAGGTCGGCCGGTCCAGGCAGCCGATGATGTTCATCAGCGTGGACTTGCCGGACCCGGACGCGCCCATGATTGCGACCATCTCGCCCGGCTCGACGAGCAGATCCACGCCGCGCAGCGCGTGCACCTCGTTCTTCCCCATGCGGTAGACCTTGGTCAGGCCCCGCGCCTCGATCACGTAGCTCATCGTCGCACCCTCCCCCGCGCTCAGAAGAGCCCCGGCGGGCGAGGCGGGCCGCTCCGCTGCTGCGACTGGAAGGGGTTGGTGGCGGCGGCCGGCGCGCTGCCGGTCGTGACCGCCGCGATCACCTGCATGCCTTCCCGCAGGATGGGCGGGCCCGTGATGGCCGTGCGCTGGCCGTCCGTGATGCCGGTGCGCACGGGCACCGCGTTCACCTTGCCGTCTTCGTCCACGAACCAGAGCAGCGTGGGCGCGGCGCCGCGCGTACCGTTCGCCCGGGCATCGGCCCCCGGAATGCCCGCCTCGGGCCCGGCCGCCCGCCGCGCCGCCACGCCGGCCGCGCCGCGCGCCACGGATGGATCCGCGGCCTGCGCGGGCCGCGCGCTCGCGGCCGCAGTCCCTTCGCGCTGCCGCCGCTCCGCGAGCGCACGCTGCATCTCCTCGGTGGGGCGGAAGCGCAGCGCGCTGTTCGGGACCAGCAGCACATCCTCCGCGCGCTCGACGATGAACTCGACGGTCGCGGTCATGCCCGGCAGCAGCCGGCCGTCCGGGTTGTCCACCGCGATGACGACGGAGTAGCTGACCACGTTTTCCTGCACCGTGGACTGGAGCCGCACCTGGCGGACCGTGCCGCTGAACTCCTGATTCGGGTACGCCTGCACGGTGAAGCGCACCGGCTGGCCCTCGCGGATCAGGCCGATGTCGCTCTCGTCCACCGAGGCGTGGATTTCCATCTCGGAGAAATCCCGCGCGATGAGGAACAGCTTGGGCGCGGACATGCTCGCGGCGACCGTCTGGCCCACCTCCACGCTCCGCTCGACCACGACGCCCGAGATCGGCGCGCGGATCTCCGTGTAGGCCAGGTTCTGCCGCGCGCGCTCCAGGTTGAGCTGCGCGGACGCGTACGCCGCGCGCGCGATGTCGTAGCTGTACAGCGCGGCATCGTGCTCGGCGTCCGTCACGACCTTCTGCTCGTACAGCTTGGCGATTCGCTCGTACTGCCGCTTCGCCTGCTCGAGCTCCGCACGGCTGCGCTCGACGCTCACCTCCGCGGCCTGCACTTCCTGGCGCAGCAGCGTCGGGTCGATCCGCGCGATGAGCTGGCCCTTCTCGACGCGGTCGTTGAAGTCGACGTGGATCTCCGCGATCTGCCCGGAGACCTGCGTCCCCACCTCGACGGTCTCGGTCGCCTGGAGAGTGCCGGTGCTCGAGACCACCGACTCGATGTCGCCGCGCGTGATCTCGACGAACCGGTACCCGGCCGCCGCCTCGCGGCCGGTGCCGAAGACCATGCGCACGAGGAGCAGCACGGCCACGGCGCCGGCGGAGCCCCACAGGATCTTCTTCTTCATCGTCGTTCTCCCGACGCTGGGATTCATTGGTTGCAGACGTCAGCAGCGCCGCACGGCAGTGGCACGAGGCGTACCGGGAAAAAACGGGGAATTCCAAGGATTTCCGCGACGCGGCGCTGCGGGTGCGACTGTGGAAACTGCAGGAGTCTGCGGATTCTGCAGGCGGGTAGCCGGTGGAGTGGGGAAAGAGCGGAGGCCAGGGCAGCGGCCGGCGATCCGCGAACGACGTCAGGGTGAACAGCCAGGCCGGACGCTCACCCGGGCCCGAGATTCAACCTCGACCCTCGCCCATGCCCTTGCCCTCGCCCCGGCCCGGTGGCCGGGGGTCGAGGGCAGGGAAAAGGGCAGGGGCGGGTCAAGGGGTCAGTTCCGCTGCGGCGGGGCGCCGCGATCGCGACCGGGACCCCGCTGGCCGCGAGGCCCGCGCTCGCGCATGCGCTCGGCCTGCTCGGCGCGCAGCTTCTCGAGCTTCTCCTTCTGCTCGGGCGTGAGCAGCGCCATCACCTGCTCGCGGGCCGCGCGCTGGTTCTCGCGCATCTGCTCCAGGAGCGGCTGGACCTTCTCGCGCTGCTCCTGAGTGAGCCGCTGCATCCCGCGGCCGGGCCGCGCGCGCTCACCACGCTCAGCGGGAGCCTCCGGCCCGCCAACGATGGACCGGACCTGCTCCATGAGCGGCCGGTTCTTTTCCGCCAGCTCAGCGCGGATCTTCTCGATCTGCGCCTTCTGCTCCTCCGTGAGCTCGAGCTGCTCGGGGAGGTTCAGCATGTCGGGGCCGAATCGTCCGTCCGGGCGGGCCCGCCGCTCCTGCCCGCTGCGCGGCGTCTGCGCGGCCACCTCGGTCGGCCCGAGGGCGCCCGCCCATTCGCCTCCAACGATCGCGGTGGCGGCCACCAGCATCGTCGCGGCCATGGTCCTGAATCGTGCCATCATTGCCTCCTCATGCTACCGTTCCGGTGTCCGGGGCCGTTCGTCTTCGCTGCGTCCCCGCGACACACCGCTGTTGCGCCACCGGATCGGGGCACACGCCATACCAGCCGGAAAACCGCGGATTCACTACACTTTACGCGATTCGCACGGCGCGGATCCGTGCGAATTCCGCAGAGCGCTCTGCGGATACCGCAGAGGCGAGGCCTTTGCTCCGCCCGTCGGGCCCGATTCGTGCCGGGCGCGTCGCGGCGCGGATTCCCCTCATCGGCGGGCGCGATGAACAGTGCTTTCGTGCTCGCGAGACGAGAGATCGGAGCGGCCATGGATCAGCGTCCCTTCGGTGCGACCGGCCTCACCGTCCCTGCGATCGGCATGGGCACGTGGCAGACGTTCGACGTGCGCGGCGAGCGCGCAGAGCGCGCGCGGCGCGAGGTCGTCGACGCCGCGCTCCGGGCCGGCATGAACCTGTTTGACACGTCCCCCATGTACGGCGAGTCGCCGCGCGTGCTGGCGGCCGCGCTCCATGGGCGACGCGAGCGGGCACTGGTCGCCGATAAGGTCTGGACGGACTCACGGATGGAGGCGAGAGAGCAGGTCCGGCGCTCCCTGGAGTGGTACGGCACCGTCGACATCTACCAGATCCACAACCTCGTTGCGTGGCGGGACCATCTGCCCCTGCTCGAGGACCTGCGCGACCGCGGCCTCGCCCGCGTGATCGGCGCGACGCACTACCGCCACGCCGCCTTCCCGGAGCTGATGGAGGTGATGCGCACGGGGCGGATCCAGATGATCCAGATCCCGTACAACGCGGCGGATCGGGTGGTCGAGCGCGAGGTCCTGCCGCTCGCGCAGGAGCTCGGCATGGGCGTGCTGGTCATGCGGCCGCTGGGCACGGGCGAGCTGGTGCGCGACGCGCCTCCGCCGAGCGCGCTGGAGCCGCTCGAGCGCTACGGCGTCCGCACCTGGGCGCAAGCGCTGCTCAAGTGGGTGGTCAGCGACCGGCGCGTCCACTGCGCGATCCCCGCGACGAGCAACGTGCGACACGCGGAAGAGAACGCCGCCGCGGGCGAGCCGCCGTGGTTCGACGAAGACGTCCGCGCGTACGTGGCCGAGCTGGCCACCGGAACCAGGAGGCGATGATGCGACGACGGCACTCCACGACCGCACTCCTCGTCCTCACTCTCCTCGCCGCGTGCACCGTCGAGTCACACGAGGGCGACGACGCAGGTGCTCCGCCGCGGTCGCGCCCATCCTCCGCGGCACAGCCGGGCGCCGACACCGCGGGCGCGGCCATGGCGGCGCAATCGGGCGCGATCCGCGACACGGCGGGTGCCACCGCCGCGCGCCCGCAGACGCGTGTGGACACCCTCCTGCTCGAAGGAACGGCCGAGCCGGTGGAGCTCACGCTCGTCCGTGCGCCGGACGGCTTTCCGCTGCCGTTCAGCACCTATGCGACCAGTGATTTCATCGTGGAGAGCACCGCGTCGAAAGGAGATGACGACCCGGCGGTCCGCTTCATCGCCGCGTTCGGCGGCGTGCGGAACGACGACGCGTTCCTCGAGGTCGCAGCGTACCCGGCCGGCTTGACGGAGGCGCAGGCCACCGCGCGCGCCGAGCGCGCCGTCGGCGCAGGCGGGAACGTCGTCGCCCCCGAGGAAGGGAGCATGGACTGGGCCGTTCGGCAGTGGCGGCTCTCGACGCGCGATCCGAGCGGCGGCGTGATCCTCGGCTTCGCCGCGCTCGGCCGACACGACGGCCGCTGGTTCCACATCCTTGCCCGCTACCCCGGCGAGTACGCCGACGGCTTCGGCCCGCGTGCGGACCTGATCCTCGAGCACTGGCGCTGGGACGACGGCGCACCGCTGGCGCCACCGACTGCCCCCTGATCCGACGGCGCGCCCTCGCGCTAGCGGCTGCTCACTGAGCCGGCGGCGCCGCCGGCGCCACCTCGCTCGCCGCGAGTCCCGCTGTGCGCCGCCCGCGCGCCGGCCGGCCGCCCCTGAGTGACCGAATCCCCCGTTTGCGCATTACGCCAGATGAGCGCCGCGACGCTGCGCGCGCCCCTGCACAAGAACGCGACGGAGGACGACACGATGCGACCGAGGCTCGCAACGATCCTGCTTGCCCTGGCGCCGATCCTCGCCTGTGATGACCCTGCGAGCACCGAGGGCGAGAACGGCGTCTTCGACTTCCAGTTCACGACCGGCACACACGGCTGGACCACCGGATTCGCGGACTACCCGGCAGGCGAGGAGCAGAGGTACCAGCTCGCCGCCGGACACGAGAAGCTGCCGGCACCGCTGGACCAGAGCCGCCGCGGGATCCTGCTGTCCGGGATGAACCACAGCGATGACCTGTTCATGTTCCTGAAGCGGCAGCTCACCGGCCTCCAGCCCGAGACGGAGTACGACATCGAGATCAGCGTCGAGTTCGCGACCAATGCCGCGCAGGGCTGCGTCGGCGTCGGCGGCTCGGAGGGCGAGTCGGTCGTGATCAAGGCAGGTGCCTCCGCCGCGGAGCCCGACACGGTGGTGGACTCGAACGGCATGGTCCGGCTCAACCTGGACAAGGGCAACCAGCTCGAGCCAGGCACGAACGCGATCGTGCTCGGCAACATCGCCAACTCTAGCGACGATTGCCACAACGCGCCGTACGAGCTGAAGACGCTCGATTCGGGGGACCAGGAGCTGACGGCGACGACGGACAAGGACGGCCGGCTGTGGCTGTTCGTTGGCTCCGAGTCGGGGTTCGAGGCGAAGACGACGCTGTACTATACGAGGATCCGCGCGGAGCTGACCCCGCGCGAATCCGACACCTAACGCGCGCGCAACTGCACCACCAGCGGGCGGTGGTCCGATGCCGTCGTCGCGTGCACGCGCGCGGCATCGCAGCGCAGCCCGCGCAGGAAGATGTAGTCGATGCGGCGGTCGGGCGCGTGCGCGGGGAAGGTGTTGCCCGCGTCCGCGCCCGCGCCGCATGCGGCCCACGCGTCCTCGAGCGCGAGCGTCGTCGCGGCGATCTCATCGGTGGTCGGCCGCGCGTTGAAGTCGCCGCCAACGATCAGCGGCTCGTCTGGCGGGATGAGCCGCCGCGCGTGCGCGAGCAGCCCCACGAGCTGCTGCTTGCGGTTCGTGCCCGGCCCTTCCGCAGTGAGGTGCGTGTTGAGCACGTGCACGCGCCCGGCCGGCGTGGCCACGACGATGTACAGCGCGACCAGGGGATCCTCCGACCCGTTCGAGCGCTTCAGCGGCGGCTCGGTGGGGAGGGGAAGGACGCGCACGGTCTCGATCGGCCAGCGCGAGAGCGCGGCGATCCCGTACTCGCCGCCCTGGTAGTCCAGACTCTTCGCGAACGCGGCGCGCATGCCTGTCAACCGCTCCAGCGTCGCCACCTGGTCCTCGCCGCCCGAGCGCGCCGTACGGCGGTCCACCTCCTGGAGCAGCACGATGTCCGCGCCAAGCGTGTCCAGCACCGCGGCCACGCGCTCCAGGTTCGGCTGCTGCTCCGCGTCCTTGCCCGCGTGGATGTTGTAGCTGATCACCGTGAGTCCGTCGTTGGCCTGGAGCGCGGCGGCAGGCGTCGTGGCGAGCGCCAGCGCGAAGGCGAGCGAGGCGGGAGCGAGGAATGCGCGGCTGCTTCCGATCGAGAGCATCGTTGCCCGGAACTCGTCGTCGAGGGTTCGCGTTGTTCGTGGCGATCAACGTAGCCGATGGCGCGGCGTCGCGCGAGCCTGCGGGCGGCGCCGACCCCGATCGCGACTGGCTTCGCCGCCATCCTGCGCCCAGCCGCCGGCCGCGGAGCCGCTTGCGGCCCGCAGCAACACTCGGTAGCCTCGGCGGCTCGCGTACGCGGGCCGGCGCTTTGCCCCAACGCGGAGAATCACACGCGGCAAGGTGCCCCACGACTCACATTGGGTCCCCGTTCCCGCAAGCAAGTTGCGATCGTGATGAAACCGCAGTGGTCCGCACACGGCGCGTGCACGCGCATCGTCCGCGCCGGGATCGTGTTCGCATGCAGCGCCGCCGTTGGCTGCTCGCCATCGCCGGAAGCCGGCTCGTCACAGGAGCAAGGCCTCGCCGCCGCGCCGGCGACCGCGGAGATCTTCGCGCCCGGGATCATCTCGGATGAGCGCTGGCAGTGGCGCCTCACGTTCACGCCGGATGGCAAGACCGCCTACTACGCCGTCAGCGACGACTTCTTCCCGCTCACGCGGCAAGCCACGATCTTCATCTCGCACCAGACGCGCGACGGGTCCTGGAGCGAACCGCAGGTCGCCCCGTTCTCCGGCACCCACAGCGACATGGACCCGTTCATCACGCCGGACGGCGCACGGCTCTACTTCTCGTCCGACCGGCCGGTCAACGGTGAGCCGAAGGAAGACTTCGACATCTGGTACGTCGAGCGTACGACCACGGGCTGGGGCGAGCCCGTGCACGCGGGCCCGAACGTGAACAGCCCGCTGGACGAGCTCTATCCGTCCGCCACCGCTTCCGGCACGCTCTACTTCGCCAGCGGGCCGTTCGGCCCCACGCCCGACGCGGACTGGGACATCTACCGCGCCGAGCCCGCCGGCCGCGGCTTTGCGCCCCGCGAGCGGCTCGAGGTGATCAACACGCGGTTGCCGTTCGACCCGGCCAACCCGCAGGCCGACTGGGAGTTCAACCCGGAGATCTCAGCAGATGGCCGCGTGCTCGTCTTCACCTCGCTCAGGCCCGGCGGCCACGGCTGGGGCGACCTCTACGTGAGCTTCCTGCACGACGGGCAGTGGAGCGAGCCGCGCAACCTGGGACCGACGGTCAACACGGCGGAAGACGAGTTCCACCCCACGCTCTCCCGCGACGGCCGCACCCTCTACTTCGCGCGCACCATACTCACCACCGGCACGGTGCCCTCAAATTTCTACTGGATCGACACACGCGCGCTGGACCTGCCGCCAACGCCGGCTGAGCGGGACGGTCATGGCGCCCGATAGGGAGGCCGATCGGTGCTCGGGGCCGAGTCGCACTTCTACCTGCCGTATACACGGCACCCGATGCTCCTGGCGACAGGGAGCACGCTGCTCGTGCGTACGGCGGGCGATCCGGCGGCCGTGGTGCCGGCGCTGCGACGGGAGATCCGCGAGATAGATGCCGCGTTGCCGTTGTTCGACGTGCGCACGCTGGCCGAGCTTGTGGACCGCCATCTCGGCACGCAGCGCCGGCTCGCCGCGCTCGTCTCGAGCTTCGGGCTGCTCGCGCTGATGCTCGCGGCGCTGGGGTTGTACGGCGTCGTGGCGTACACCGTGGCGGGGCGGACGCGCGAGATCGGGCTGCGCATCGCGCTGGGCGCGCTGGACCGGAACGTCGTCGGGCTGTTCGTGCGGGACGGCCTCCGTCTCACCGCCATCGGCCTCGCTGCGGGCGCGGTGCTCGCCGCCGCGCTCGCCCGTCTCGTCGCGAGCGTGGTCGAGGGCGTCCACCCGCTGGACCCGGCGGCGGCGCTCGGCGTGCTCGCGACGCTCGCGCTCGCTGCCACGCTCGCGAGCTACCTGCCCGCGCGCCGCGCGGCGCGCGTGGACCCGATGCAAGCGCTGCGCGTGGAGTAGCGCGCGGCGCGGCGTGCCGGCGGGCGCAACGGGATTACGAGAGCAGAGGACGGCGGGGTCTCGACGACTTCTGTCCGCGACCCCGCACGCATTTCAGGGGCTCCCGACCTCCACGCGCACGCGGCCCTGCCGGCAGATCGGGGGGCAGCCCGGCCCGTTGGGCTGCACCCTCTCGTACGTGGGCCGGACGGTGCGCGCCGTGGTCCGCCCGCCCGCGGTCACGCGGATCGTCGCTTCCTCGGGTGTGAAGTCCGCGAAGAACGCGATCTCGCAGCGCTGGCCGGCCGGACACTCGAACACACGCGCAGCACCGCCGCCGGCCGCCTGAACTTCCACGCGAAACGGCCCGGCCGGCGCGCCGCCCAGCTCCACCCGGAGGCCGCTCTCGCAGCCGATCTTCGTGCAGACCTGCGGCGGCTGCGAGGAGCTGTTCGAGCTCGAGCAGGCGGCCGCCAGGGCAAGGATGACCAGCACGATCGCGCGCACGCACCCCTCCTTTGCTTTGCTGCTCCGACCCGATCGGGTGTGCCGCCGAGGTGCACACCGCCGCGCGCCCGCCAGCCCCGTCGCCGCGGCGCCAGCGCCTGCCCGGCGAGGTCGGCGAGGAGGTCCGCGCGCGCGGTAGCGGCTTCCGAGTCGCCCGGCAGCGCCTGCCAGACCCGTGCCGAGCAGGCCCGCGCCTGCCAGCCCCGTGTCGGCCATCCCGCGCGCCGGGTCCTATCAACGATCGTCCGCGCGCGGTGGGCCCGTCCGCACCAGCCGCACCGGCCGGCGGAGGCGCGTCAACCTCTCCCGCGCCGCCCCCTTGCGTTTCGATGGGAGCCGTGCTACACTGCGACCCATCGAAACGCAAGGGGAGCCCATGACGCAGCCCACACAGGACATCCTCCGCGGCACGCTCGACCTGTTGATCCTCCAGGCGCTCAGCCGCGGCGAAATGCACGGCTACGCGGTCGCACGGTGGATCGAAGCGGCGACCGGCGACGCGCTGGCGGTAGGGGAGGGGACCCTGTACCCGGCGCTGCACCGGCTGGAGGAGCGGGGCTGGGTGAAGGCGCGCTGGGGCGCGTCGGAGAACAATCGGCGGGCGAAGTACTACTCGCTGACCCGAAAGGGCCGGGCGCAGCTCCGCGTGGAGGCGGAGAACTGGCGGCGGTACGCGGCGGCCGTGTTCGCGGCGCTGGACGCGCCGGCGGCGAAGTAGCGGGAGGCGGCGATGGCGCGGTGGGAGCGGTTCCGCCGGCTGTTCGGGCCGGACCCGCGTAGCGACGTGGACGAGGAGCTCTCGTTCCACCTGGAGATGCGCATTCGGGAGCTGGTGGAGCGCGGCGAGACGCCGGAGCGTGCGCGCGAGCTGGCGCTGCGGCGTTTCGGTGACTTCGAGGGATCGCGCGCGGAGTGCGTGGCGATCGACGAACGGAGGCGGCGAAGGATGTTGAGGGCTGAGCACGTTGCGGAGCTGCGCCAGGACATCCGCTACGCGCTGCGCATGCTGCGACGCGCCCCCGGCTTCGCGACGGTGGCGGTCGCCACGCTGGCGCTCGGCATCGGCGCGAACAGCGCGATCTTCAGCGTGGTGAACGGCGTGCTGGTGAAGTCGCTGCCGTTCCGCGACGCCGAGCGGCTGTACGAGGTTCGGATGCTCTACCCGGACGGAACGGAGTACTCGGGGCTGTCCGCGCCGGACTTCATGAGCGTGCGGGAGGAGAGCCGGACGTTCGAGCAGGTCGAGGCGTACACCGGCGGCGTGGTCACGCTGCTCGGCGTGGGCGAGCCCAAGCAGGTGCTGGGCATCCGCGTGAGCGACGGCTTCTTCGACCTGCTCGGGCTGCGGACGGCGCTTGGCCGCGGCTTCCTGCCGGAGGAGAACGAGCCGGGCCGGAACAGGGTCGTGGTGCTGGACTACGGGTTCTGGCAGCGCGAGTTCGGTGGAGATGCCGGCGTGATCGGGCGTACGCTGTCGCTCGGTGGGGAGCCGTACACGGTGGTGGGCGTCCTGGAGCGGGGCGCGCGGCCACCGGAGCAGGGGGATGTGTACGCGCCGCTCGAGTACGACGAGACCTTCAGCGCGGCGACGGCGCAGGGGCGGCGCAGCGAGTACCTCGGCGTGCTCGGGCGCGCCGGGCAGGGCGTGGACGCGGCGCGGGTCCGCGCCGACCTGGAGCGGCTCGGATCGTTGCTCCAGGAGCGGTTTCCGGACACGAACGGCCGGTTGACGTTCACGGCCGCGCCGCTGCGCGACGTGATCGTCGGTGACGTGCGCAAGCCGCTGTTCGTGCTGCTCGGCGCCGTCGGGTTCGTGCTGCTCGTGTCGTGCGCGAACGTGGCGAACCTGCTGCTCGCGCGCGCATCGACGCGGCAGGCGGAGCTGGCGGTGCGGGCCGGGCTGGGCGCCGGCCGCGGCCGGCTCGTGCGGCAGCTCCTCGTCGAATCCGCGATCCTCGGCCTCCTGGGCGGCGCCGTCGGGCTGCTGCTCGCGTACTGGGGCACGCGCGCGCTGGTTGCGGCGCAGCCCGCGGACATCCCGCGCCTCAACGAGGTGGGCATCGATGGCACGGTCGTGCTGTTCACGGCCGGCATCGCTCTGCTCACCGGGCTCGCGTTCGGCGTGGTGCCGGCGCTCCAGGCGACGGGGACGCGGCTGATGAGCGCGCTGCGCAGAGGCGGGCCGGGCGCCGGCGATGGCGGCGGGCAGCGCATGCGCTCCGGCCTGGTCGTGGCGGAGATGGCGCTCGCCGTGGTGCTGCTGACGGGCGCGGGGCTGTTGATTCGCAGCTTCGTCGAGCTGACGCGCGTGGACACGGGCTTCCAGCCGGAGCGGGCGGCGGCGTTCCGCGTGACGTTCCAGGGTGCGGCGTACGAGAGCGGCGACCTGGTGCGGAACCGCGTCGACGAGCTGCTGGAGCGCATCGGCGCGCTTCCGGGCGTCACCAGCGTCGGTGCCACCACGGCGCTGCCGCTGACGGGCCTCGGCACGATCTGGAACTTCGCCGTGGAGGGCGCGCCGCCGCCTCCCCCGAACGTCAACGCGGAGATCGCGGTCGCCCGTGTCACGCCGGGCTACTTCCGCACCATCGGCGCGCCGCTCGTGCGCGGGCGCGACTTCACGGCCGCCGACCGCTCCGACGCGGCGCCCGTCGCGCTGATCAACGAAGCCGCTGCGCGGCGCTGGTTCCCGGGTGAGGACCCGATCGGCCGGCGTGTGACGGTGGGCCCGGACGTGCGCGAGATCGTCGGCGTCGTTGGCGACGTCCTCCAGCGCAGTCCCGGCGAGGCCGCGGTGCCGCAGCTCTTCATCCCGTACGCGCAGCGGACGACGTCGTCGGTCCGCATCGTGGTTCGGACGGCCGGCGATCCGCTGGCCCTGGCGCCCGCGATTCGCGCGGAGGTGCGCGCGCTCGACCCGGACGTGCCGGTCACGGACTTCACGCCGCTCGAGCAGCTCGTCTCCGCCTCCCTCGCGCGGCCACGGTTCTACACCGCGCTGCTCTCGCTCTTCGCAGGCGCCGCGCTCGCGCTCGCCGCGACCGGCATCTTCGGCGTGATGAGCTACTCCGTCGCGCAGCGCCGGCGCGAGATCGGCATCCGCATCGCGCTCGGCGCCCGTGCGCCTGACGTGCTGCGCATGGTCGTCGCCCGCGCCATGGCGCTCGCGGCCGTCGGCCTCGCCCTCGGCATCAGCGCGGCCCTGGCGCTCGGGCGTGTGCTGCGCAGTCAGCTCTTCGGCGTCGGCCTGCTCGATCCGTTGACGCTCGGCGCGGTCGTCCTGGTTCTCGGCGCAAGCGCCGCGGCGGCCAGCTACCTGCCCGCCCGGCGCGCCGCAGCGCTCGACCCGGCCCGCACGTTGCGCGAGGGCTGAGGCGGCGGACCGCTTCCGGCCACCACCGCCAGGGCACTCACCACCGGAAACCGGCTCAGGCCACCCTCGCCCTCGCCCCGGCCCGTAATCACCTCACCTCGCCCGGCAGCGACAGGTCGCCGGACGCGACGTCGAACACGTCCGTCACGCACAGCAGCGGGTCGTGCACGCTCGCGTTCACGCGCAGCGCCGCCGTCACGCCGTCGTACTTGAAGGTCTCGGGGAAGCCGACCGAGCGCAGCGGCACCTCCACGCGGATCTCCGAGTCCGTCAACTTCGGTGGGTAGCCCGGGCTGTCGATGAACAGCGGGAGGCCGGGCCACGTGGGCGGAAGACGCGGGTTCGTTCCCTCGGGGATGTCCCGCACCTTGAGACTCCCGGGGCCGCACTCCTCATCCGGCACCAGCACGACCCAGTGGCTGTGCCAGAGCCGGCCATCGTTGCGCGGGTTGCCGTCGCCGTCCTCGTCTTCGCGCGGCGTGTCGTCGAAGTCCGGGTGCGCCGTCGCCGCCAGCGCGAGCGTCCCGGTGCCGCCCTCGAAGCCCACCGCCGAAGGATCCACGCTCACCGGCCACACGTAGCTGAACACCTGGGCGCCCGCCATCTGGCCCACGGGCGTCGGCACCGCCTCGCCTGCGCGGCCCGAGACACGCTCCACGAACACCAGGTTGTCGCCCTCCCGGCGCACTTCCGTCAGCACCAGGTCGAACTCCGGCTGCGCGTTGCCGGGCGCCGACGCGATCCCACCGTTCGCCGTGCGCTCCGCCGCCTCTGGTGCCCCGGTCTCCTGCATCCCCTGCTCGTTCGTCCCCGGCGTGCGCTCGCAGCCCGCCTGTGATGCCGCCACGACGAACGCGGCCGCCGCCGCGTACGCGCGGAACGTCCCGTGTCGCTGTCTGCCCATCGTCGTCTCCCTTCTCGCGTGCGTTCAGCATTGCCGGGAGCCTGGCACCGCGCCGGCCTTGCCCGGCCCGCTCGCAGAAGGTATCGTGCCGCACCGATTCGGTCCAATACTGATTTTCGATTGTTGTGATAAGGTAACCTTATGGACATTCGACAGCTCCGGTACTTCCTGGCGGTGGCCGAGCACAAGCACTTCACGCGGGCGGCGCAGGCGAGCTTCGTGTCGCAGCCGGCGCTGTCGCAGCAGATCCGGGCGCTGGAGCGGGAGCTCGGCGCGCCGCTGTTCGACCGGCTGACCGGCGGCGTCGAGCTGACGACAGCGGGGCAGGTGCTGCGCGGCTATGCCGAGCGGATCCTGCGGGAGCTGGAGAACGCGAAGGCGGCGGTGGAGGAGGTGGCGGGGAAGGTGCGCGGGGAGCTATCGGTCTCGACGGTGCACACGGCGAACCTCGCGGTGGTGGTCGATGTGCTCGCGCGGTTCCGCGAGGCGCATCCGGCGGTGGCGGTGCGGATCCACGAGGAGCCGTCGGCGGAGGTGGTGGAGTCGGTGCTGAGCGGCAAGGTGAATGTAGGGATCACCTACCTGCCGGTAGGGCATGATATGCTGGAGGCGACGCCGCTGTACGAGGAGGAGCTGGTGCTCGTGGTGCCGGAGGGTCACGCGCTGGCGGGGCGTACCGTGAGCCCCGCGGAGCTCGCGGACCTGCCGCTGATCGTGCCGCCGGATGGGTTCTGCCTCCGCACAGGGATTGAGCTTGCGTTGAGTGGGGTGGGCGCGCCGGCGCGGATCGTGGCGGAGATGTCGGCGACGGAGAGCATCTGCGAGGCGGTGCGCGCGGAGCTGGGCGTGACGCTGCTGCCACGCGCGTACGTCGAGCGCCGGGCCGCGGCGCTGGGGTTGGCGATGGCGCGCATCGCGCCGCCCGCGCCGGTGCGCACGGTCGCGGCGATCCGCCGCGCCGACCGCCACCTGTGTCTCGCCACTCGGGCGTTCCTCGCGGCGTTGACGGGGCGGGCGAAGGCGGCGGCGTGAGGGGGAGACGACGTCCTGTTTCCAGGTGACCGGCTGGCTCTCATCCAGCCATGGCATTGCCCGTTCGGGCAGAGAATCCTCGTCGGCGGCAAGCCCGCGAGCGGCTTGCAGAAACCCAACGCTTGGGTTATGGTATGCCGACGGTGCTACGCGAGGCAGGGTTCGTGTTCCGTATGTATCCAGCGGATCACGAGCCGCCGCACGTGCACGTGTTCTATGGTGGCGCAGAGCTGAAGGCGTCGCTGGGCGATGATGCCTCTCCGCCCACACTCCTGATGAATTGGGGCATGAGCCGGGCGCAGGCGAGGCAGGTCCTGAGGATCATCGAGGCCAACCGCGCGTTGCTGCACGCTGCGTGGAAGGAGATCCATGGGGAGAAGTAGAAACGCACGCGCAGGTGCGCCGGAGTTCGAGGTCCAGTACAGGGCGGCGACCGCGCGGGCGAAGCGAGCGGCTGACGCGGAGCCGCGGGCGCAAAGCGCGCGGTACGACGCCGCGAAAGGGCGTATCGAGGTCGAGCTGACCAACGGCTGCCTGTTCGCGTTTCCGCCAGAGCTGGCGCAGGGGCTGCGCGGGGCGAGTGCGGCGCAACTCGCGGAAGTCGAGGTCACGCCGTCCGGCACCGGGCTCCACTGGGGGTCGCTCGACGCGGATCTGCTCGTGTCATCCCTCCTGCGCGGCGTGTTCGGCAGCCGGCGGTGGATGAGCGAGCTGGGCCGGCTCGGCGGTCAGGCTACCTCACCCGCCAAAGCGGCTGCGGCGAGGCGGAACGGCCGGAAGGGGGGGAGGCCGCGGAAGACGGAGTGAGCCTGCGTTCCGCGGCGCCCACCGCGATCGTTCAGCACGTCGGCGCCCCTCCCCTCATCTGTCCAACGGCGAGCCCACCCCCACCCAGCGCGCTCTCTCGTTGAGCTCGAGATGAGCCGGGCGCGGCCGTGCTGGCGCTCTGCCGGACGCCCCGGCGCTCCGCCGGACGCCCGGTTGCCGGTAACTCCGCACTGACCCACACGCGCGGCGCCGGCGGCCACGAGTGCTCGGTTCCCGGCGATCGCGCGGCGCAGCGCTGTTCCAGCTCGCTCATGAGCGCGCTCGCCTCTTCGAGTAGCGCGGTCGCCGCGTCGCCGTTCGGCGCCCCTGGCCCCTTCGCATGGCGACCCCGTTCGTCGATCTCGAGGCGGCGGGGCCCGCGAGTGTGACGTTTGGCGCGGGCTGGCGGCGCTGCCGGCCCGCGCGCCGCCGGGCTGGTGCCGCGGCGCCGGACAGCTCCCACTGCGTGCCCGAGCACGCGGCCCGACCCGCGCCACCGCACCGTCACGGCAAGAAAACCTCGCCGGCAGGGCGCGGCCATGACGCAATGAGCCTACCTTGCCCGAGGAGCCGGCCCTTGACACCCGCCACTCGCCGTGGCAACTCCGCACGGTGGGGCGATCAGCAAGGGCGGTAGGGGACATGACATGGACGCAGAGCACGCGAGTCAGGAGCAATGAGCGATAGAATCGGCGGCAGCGGGATGGACGCGCCGCGGCGCGCGGCGGTCGCTGTGGTCGCGGCGTCGGACCACGGCCGTCGTTCTCGGTTTGGGCCGGACGCGCCGCGGCGCCCGGCGGTCGCCATCGCCGCCGCACTGGCCACCCTGGCCCTGCTGGCCGCGCCAATGGCGCCCGCGCATGCCCAACCCCTCCCGAAACTGGACGACGTGATCCAGCACCTCGATGACCTGTACCGCGCGAACTCGTCGCACGCGATCATGACGATGACGGTCGTGCGCGCGCGCGGCACGCGCGAGCTGACGCTGGAGAGCTGGACGAAGGGGAAGGACCTGGCGCTGGTGGTGATCCGCGCGCCGGCGCGCGAGGCGGGGACGGCGACGCTGCGCACGGAGGAGGGGCTGTGGAGCTACGGCGCGCGCGCCGACCGGCTGATCCGCATCCCGACCGGCCTGCTGTCCGAGAGCTGGATGGGCAGCCACCTCACCAACGACGACCTGATGCGCGAGACGAGCTACGAGGAGGACTACGAGAGCTCGCTCTCGTGGGCCGAGCGGGACGGCAGGCGTTACCTCGAGGTCACGATGACGCCGAAACCGGATGCGCCCGTGGTGTACACACGGGTGGCATGCCTGCTCACGCCGGACGACTGGACGCCTGTGCGGTACGAGTTCTACGACGGCGACCGGCTGGTGCGCACGATGTCCTTCGAGGACGTGCGGCGCGTTGCCGGCCGGCCGCTGCCGATGCGGATGGTGGTCCAGCCGGCGGATGCGCCGGCGGAGCGGACCGTGATCGAGTACCGCGAGCTGGAGCTGGATGTGCCCGTCGACGACGACCTCTTCAGCCGCCGCGGGCTGCGCCGCGTGGCCGGCGGCTGAGCGCGCGCGGCGATGCTGATCGAGCTGAAGCTCGGCCTGCGCAACCTGCGCCGGAACCGGTGGCGCAGCGGTCTGACGCTGGCGGCGGTCGCCGTGGCGGTGGCGCTTCTGATCTGGATGCTCGCGATGCTCGAGGGCTGGATCGAGGAGACGGTGCGCGGCTCCACGGCATTCGAGACGGGCCAGGTGCAGGTCCACACGGCCGCGTACGTCGAGAGCCCGCGCGTCTACGAGAGTTTCCCGCTGGATGCCGACCTGCTCGCCCGCGTCCGCGCCGTCCCCGGGATAGACGCCGTCTCGGCGCGCGTGCGTGCGTACGGCCTCGTCGGCAACGAGCAGCGCTCGCAGGTCGCGCGCATCGTCGGCGTGGATCCGGAAGCGGAGGCGGCGGCGACGCCGATCCTGCGCGCCATCGTCGCGGGCCGCTGGCTCTCGGCCGAGCCGGCGCCGGAGGGCGCGCCGCGCGAGGTGGTGCTTGGCGAGGGGGTGGCGCAGCAGCTCCGCGTCGCGGTGGGCGACGAGCTGGTCGTGTTCCTCGAAGCAGCGGACGGTTCTCTGGGCAACGAGCTGCTCGAGGTCGTCGGCATCGTGCGCACGGCGAACACCCAGGTCGACCGCCTCACTGCCTACCTGCACATCCAGGACGCGCAGTTCGTCGCCGCGCTGGAGAGCCAGGCGCACGAGCTGATGCTGCGGGCGGAGGAGATGCACGCCGCGCGTGAGCTCGCGGCAGCCGTCGCCGAGGCGATCGGCGCCTTCGCGGGCGACCCGGAGGGCGCGGGCCTCGATCCGGCCACCCTCGTCGTGCGCTCGTGGCAGGAGGTCACGCCCGCGTTGAACCAGATGATCCTGTTGTTCCGGAACTCGTACGCGCTCGTCTACCTGCTCATCTACCTGGTCGCCGCCATTGGCATCGTGAACACGGCGAGGATGAGCGCGCTGGAGCGGCGCCGCGAGTTCGGCGTGATGCTCGCCATCGGCATGCGCCCGCGGCGGATGCTCCGCACCATCCTCGTCGAAACCGCCGTGCTCGGCCTCATCGGCGCGCTCATCGGCGTGGCGATCGGCCTCCCGCTGAGCTGGTACCACGCCAAAGTGGGCTTCGACATGGGCATGTTCACGGACGCGGGCACGTTCTCGTTCATGGGCGTCGCGTTCTCGGAGCGGATGCACTTCGTCATCACCGCGGGCAACGTGATCCAGCCCGTTGTCGTCATGCTGGTGGTCTCGCTGCTCAGCGGGCTGTGGCCGGCGATCCGCGCGGCGAGGATCGACCCGGCGCCGACGATCGCGGGGAGGGCCTGATGCTCTGGCGCATGGCGTGGCGCAACCTGTGGCGGAACCGCGCGCGGACCCTGACCATGCTGTCCGCCGTCGCGCTCAGCTACGCGCTGATGCTGATCGCGTTCGGCATCAACGACGACGGCCACGGCCGCATGCTGCGCGAGGCCGCGATCGCCGCCGGCGGCGACGTCCTGGTCCACGGCAAGGACTACTGGGCCACGCGCGCGAGCGACATCGTGGTGCGCGATGCGGAGGCCGTCGCGGCCACGGTCGCCCGGGTCGAGGGCGTGCGTGCCGCGGCGCCGCGCGTGATCGTGAACGGGCTGGCGAGTACCGCGGCGGACAACCGGCCGGTGCTCCTCCAGGGCGTGCGGCCCGAGCTGGAGGCCGAGCTGCGCGACGTCGCGGAAGATCTGAGGGCGGGCACGTTTCTGACCGGGGGCGAGCGGTCGCCGCTCGTGCTGGGCTCGCGGCTGGCCGCCCGGCTCGAGGCGGAGCTGGGCGACCGCATCGTGCTCACGGGCACGACGCCGGACGGCGAGGTGACGCGCGCGCTGTTCCACCTGACGGGGATCCTGGAGACCGGCATGCGCGAGGTCGACGAGGTGGTCGCGTACACGACGCTCGAGGCCGCGCAGCGCGCGTTCGGCATGGCCGGCGCGGTGACGCAGATCGGCGTCGTCGCGGAGCCGGGCGTCGAAGCGGAAGAAGTCGCCAGCCGCGTACGCGCCGCGCTGGCCGCCGCGGGCACAGGCGGGGAGCTGGAGGTCCTGAGCTGGCGCCAGGCGGTGCCGGAGATGGTCGCGCTGATCGAGATCGACGACGCGCTCGGCTACATCTTCCTCGCCGTGATCTACGCGATCGTGCTGTTCTCGATCACGAACACGTTCCTCATGGCCGTGAAGGAGCGGGTGCGTGAACTGGGCCTGCTGGGCGCGCTCGGCATGCCGGGCCGGCGGATCGGCCGGCTGCTGCTCCGCGAGACGGTGCTGTTGACCGCGCTCGCGATGGTCGTGGGCCTCGCCATCGGCTACAGCGTCCACCGCATCATCGCGAGCGTCGGCATCGACATCTCCTCGATGGGCATCGAGGAGATGGAGATGTCGGGCGTCGACTTCGGCAAGATGGTGATGTACAGCACGATCGTGCCGGCGCGGTGGATCATCGGCTCGATCGTCATCGCGGTGGCGACGGTGGCGAGCGCGGTGTACCCTGCGTTGCGCGCCGCGCGGCTGGAGCCGGCCGAGGCGATGCGCTTCTACGAGTAGGACGAAGGCGAATGAGCGAGACGAGGGCGGGCCCGGCGTTCGAGGGCGCGGCGACGACCACCGCGGCGCGGCCGCTGATCCGCGTGCGCGGCGTGACGCGGGTCTACGACCAGGAGGGTGTGCCCGTGCACGCGCTGCGCGGCGTGGACCTGGATGTCGAGGAAGGGGAGTTCACGTCGCTGGCCGGGCCGTCCGGCTGCGGCAAGACGACGCTGCTCAACATCATCGGCGCGCTGGACCGGCCCACGGCCGGCACCGTCGAGGTGGCCGGGCAGGACCTCTCGCGGCTGAGCAAGGGCGAGGCGGCGGCGTTCCGGCTGGACAACGTGGGCTTCATTTTCCAGGCCTACAACCTGGTACCCGTGCTGACGGCGTACGAGAACGCGGAGTTCACGCTGCTGCTGCGCGGCGTGCCGGCGGCGGAGCGGCGGCGCATCGTGGTCCCGCTGCTCGAGCGGCTCGGGCTCGCCGACATGATGGACCGCCGGCCGCACCAGTTGAGCGGCGGCCAGCAGCAGCGCGTGGCGATCGCGCGCGCCCTCGCCACCGGGCCCCGCATCATCCTCGCCGACGAGCCGACGGCGAACCTGGACAGCGCGTCCTCCGAAGCGCTGCTCGACCACATGCTCGAGCTGAACCGGGACCTCGGCACCACGTTCCTGTTCTCGAGCCACGACGAGGACGTGCTCAGCCGCGTGCGGCGGATCGTGTACATGCGCGACGGCCGCGTGGACCACGAGGTGCACGCGGCCGCGGTGACGTGATGGCACCCGTCACCGGGGTAGGGAAGCGCCAGGAAGGTGGGCGCGCGCGTGTGTGCGCGTGCGCCGTCGTCGCCATGCTCCTGATGTGGCCGGCGGAGGCCCGGCCGCAGGCGGAGCGCGCGCCGGGTGCGGTGTCCGGAGATGGTGCGACGACGTCGTCGCAGCGCGCGTCGCCGTCGCTCGACATCTCCGGCTACGTCCGCTCGCTCACCGGCATCCATGACGCCGGCTTCGACGCGCCGGGCGTGGACCGCCGCACCGGCTTCCACGGCCAGGTGGCGCGGCTGAGATGGCGCATCGGCTTCGGCGATGCCGTCACGCTCGATGTACACAACCGGCTCCAGGCGCGGCTGTCCTCCACGGCAGGAGGGTTCGGCGAAGTGGCCGGCATCGGCGTGAGCGTGGTGCCGGGCCGCCCCGTCGACCTGTCCACGCACCTGCTCGACGAGGAACGCATCGAGCTGTGGCACGACATCGACCGGCTGGCGCTGACGGTCCGTGCAGGCAAGGCCGACATCACGGCCGGCCGGCAGGCCATCACCTGGGGGCTGGCCTACCTGTTCCCCGTGGCGGACCTGTGGGCGCAGTTCAGCCCGTTCGAGCTGGACACGGAGGAGAAGCCGGGGGTGGACGCGGTGCGCGTGCTCGCGTATCCCGCCACGGGCCTGGAGCTGGATGGCGTCGTCGCCGCGCGCGCCCGCACGGAGGACTGGTCCGCCGGCCTGCGCGCCACGCTCGAGCTGCCCAGCGCGGACGTGTACGCCGCGGCCGGCAAGTTCTGGAACCAGCTCATGGTTCTCGGCGGCATCGCGTACGTGCTGGACGTCTCGACGCTGCGCGCCGAGGCCGTGCTGCCCTGGGATCTGGACGACGGCGAGCTCGACCGCCCGCGCGTGACGGTCGGCGTCGACCGGCTCTCGCAGCGGCTGCGGCTCACGGCCGAGTACCACCACAACGGCACCGGCGTGACGGAGCCGGCCGCGTACCTCGCGCAGCTCGGCAGCCCGCACATCGCCCGCGGCGAGACCTACCTGCTCGCGCGGCACTACCTCGGCGGCGCCGCCTCGTGGATCGTCGACCAGGACGAACGGCTCTCGCTCTCGCTCAGCGCGCTTCTGAACCTGCACGACGGCAGCGCAGCGTTGACGCCGATCGCGTCCTGGAACTTCGGGCAGAACGCGAGCGTCTCGGCCGGTGCAGTGCAGTCGGTTGGCGCGCGGCCGACGCTCGTGCCGCCGGCGCTCGAGTCCGAGTTCGGGACGTACGGGACGCTGTGGTTCGCGCGGGTGTCGGTGTACTTCTGAGATCGACGGTGTGGCTATGCTCTTCTCCGAACGGCAGCGCTTCACGCAGTGGTGGATGTGGGCGCTCCTGCTCGTGGCGGTGGCGCCGTTGTGGTACGGCGTCTATCAGCAGGTGGTCCAGGGGAGGCCGTGGGGGACGAACCCCGCGAGCGACGGGATGCTGGTCGGCACCTGGCTGATCGCGGGCGTCGGCCTGCCGATCTTCTTCGCCGCCATGCACCTGCGGACGGAGGTGCACACGGATCGGATCTGCATTCGCTTCTTCCCGATCCACCGACGCTACCGGTGCTGGAGCTACGAGGAGATCGAGTCCGTCGACGTGCGCGAGTACTCGCCGCTGCGGGAGTACGGCGGCTGGGGCATCCGCCGCGGCGTAGGGGGCTGGGCGTACAACGTGAGGGGGCGGATCGGCGTGCAGCTCGTGCTGAAGTCGGGCAAGCGGATCCTGATCGGCACACAGGAGCCGGACGCATTCCTGGCCGCGGTGCAGGCGGCGGTGTCTCCGAGGGGCAGGGGACGCTGATCCGCCGACGGGGCTGAGGCGGCGCGTCGATCCGGGCACTGCCGGCGTCGCGGTCGGCCCCGGTGACGCCGAGCGCCTGCGGTCCTCGAAACAACCCGCGGCCTTCGAACGTTGTTACAGCAGTCGCATTGTCACGATCGCGGAACCTCACTCTTGCAAGGAACCGCCGATGAACGTCTTGCATCTGCCATCGCGCTCTGGCGTCGGGCCGGTCGCGCCTCGCCTCCTCCCGCTCGCGTGCGCCGCGCTGGTCGGCGCCGCCGCGTGCGCGTCGTCGTCGCCGCCGCCGCCGGCCCCACAGCCCGCGACGCTGGTCCGCGAGGCCGGCCCGCCGGACCCCGACCCGCGCGTCGGGCTCAAGGGCGGGCTGCTGGATGCGGGAGAGGCCGCCTGGAACATGCGCCTGGTCTCGAGCACGCCGCCGCCGCGCGACTTCGTCGGCCAGTGGAACTCGGACCTGGCGTTCAAGGACAACTACGTCATCCAGGGCAACTTCCACGGCATCCTGATCTGGGACATCTCGGAGCCGAGCCGGCCGCAGCTCGTGACGGGCCACATCTGCCCCGGCAACCAGAACGACGTGTCCGTCTACGGCAACCTGCTCTTCGTCTCGGTCGAGAGTCCCGGCACCGGGCGGCTCGACTGCGGCACGGCGCCGATCATGGAGGCCGTCAGTCCGGACCGGGTGCGCGGGGTCCGCATCTTCGACATCAGCGACATCCGCAACCCGAAGCTGGTCGCCAACGTGCAGACCTGCCGCGGCTCGCACACGCACACGGTGGTGGAGCACCCGGGTGACACGGAGAACGTCTACATCTACGTCTCCGGCACCGCTCCTTCGCGCCCGGCCGCCGAGCTCGCGGGCTGCTCGAGCGCCAGGCCGGAGGAGGACAGCGCCTCCGTCATGTCCCGGATCGATGTCATCCGGGTCCCGCTCGCGAACCCGGAGCAGGCCGCGGTCGTGAGCACGCCGCGCATCCTCGCGGGTCTGGTCTCGCCGCCGCGGCGCACGTCCATGGCGCCGGCGGACGCGGCGGAGGTCGCGGAAGCGAAGGCGCGCGGCATGTTCGTCGTCGAGGTTCCGCTCCTCGGCGAGGAGATGATCCTGCCGAGTGAGGCGACGGACCAACTGCTCGCGCAGATCGTGGCCCGGCGCGGTGGCTCCGGCGCGCCGACCGCCGCCGACAGCGCCGCGCTGCGCGAGATGTTGCCCGCGCTGATCAGCAGCATGATCGGCGACGACAACATCCTCACTTCGATCTGCCACGACATCACGGTTTATCCGGCAATCCGGCGGGCGGGCGGCGCGTGCCTCGGGTACGGCCTGCTCCTGGACATCAGCGATCCGGTCCATCCCGTTCGGATCGACGCGGTCGCCGACTCGAACTTCGTCGCCTGGCACTCCGCGACGTTCAGCAACGACGGCACGAAGATCGTGTTCACGGACGAGTGGGGTGGCGGCACCGCGCCCAAGTGCCGGGCGACCGACCCGAAGGAGTGGGGCGCCAACGCTATCTTCACCATCGAGAACGACCGCCTGCACTTCCAGAGCTACTTCAAGGTGCCCGCTGCGCAGAGCTCGCAGGAGAACTGCGTCGCGCACAACGGCTCGCTGATCCCCATCCCCGGGCGCGACGTCATGGTGCAGGGCTGGTACCAGGGCGGCGTTTCGGTGTTCGACTTCACGGACCCGAAGAACCCCATCGAGATCGCGTTCTTCGACCGCGGGCCCGTCGACTCCACAGCCGCGGCCACGGCGGGGAGCTGGTCGGCGTACTGGCACAATGGGCTGATCATCAGCTCGGAGATCGCGCGGGGGCTGGACATCCTCGAACTCCTGCCGAGCGCCTACCTCTCGGCGAACGAGATCGAGGCCGCGAAGACGGTCCGGTTCGCGGACTTCAACCCGCAGGGGCAGCCGCGCTTCGAGTGGCCGGCCAGCTTCGTGCTGGCGCGGGCGTACCTTGACCAGCTCGAGCGGTCGAACGGGCTGGCCGCTGACCGCATCCGGGCCGCGCGCGTCGCGCTCGACAGGGCCGAACGCGCGAGCGGCAGCGCGCGCCGCAGCACGCTCGAGCGGCTCGCCTCCGAGCTGGACGCGGCCGCGGCCGAGGCCGCCGACCGGCGGAAGACGGAGCTGGTGGCGGAGGTCGTGCGGGAGCTGGCAGCGGCGACCCGCTGAGCGACACTGGCGCGGCGGCGCCGTCCGGCTGCCGCGTCAGTGCCGCACGTCCACCACCAGCCGCGGGGGCGCGGCCAGCTCCAGCACGCGGTACGGGTTGGGGCTGGCCACGCCCAGCACCCAGGTCACCTGCCCCTCGAAGTCGCAGGTCAGCTTCGCCTCCCAGATGATGGGAAGGCCGGGCGCGAGCGCTCGCTCCGTGATGGTGGCGTTGCCCTGCTCGTCGTGGGCCTGCGCCGGCTCCATGCGGATCTCCAGCCACCCATCGCCCGCCAGCTCCACCACCTCGCCCGACCCGCACTGCCGTACCGGCCGGTCGATGTACTCGATGTGGTAGCCCGGCAGGCCGTTCCCGGGGAACTCGAAGACGACGCGGTCGTGGCCGTCGTGCCTCGCGAGCCGCACCGCCGTGAGCGTCGTCATCCCGCCTGCCGTTGCCGGGCGGTCGGTGTCGCCGGCGGTCCAGTCCACGACCGGCGCGGCCGGCTGTTCCATGGTGGCGGACACGGATGGCGGGGGCACGGCCGTGGCCTCCG
>Ga0207873_1001218_pt1 | contig 25613 bp, 20 predicted proteins | sample BGWIniCompost_FD_187373 | JGI IMG/M metagenome (GOLD analysis project Ga0207873, IMG submission 187373) | Cellulose adapted compost microbial communities from Newby Island Compost Facility, Milpitas, CA, USA - BGW Initial Compost (SPAdes)... ...
GGGAGCGTTCAAGGAAGCCCACGGAGGCGAGCTCAAGGATCTGTACCTGCCGGCCGCGCAGCGCGACGAGGAGAAGCGCAAAGCGCGCGACATGCGTTCCTGGGATATGACCATGCGCCAGCTCTGCGACGTCGAGCTGCTGCTGAACGGCGCGTTCTCCCCGCTCGAGGGCTTCATGGTCGAGGAAGACTACGACCGCGTCGTCGACGAGATGCGCTTGGCGAGCGGCGTCCTGTGGCCGATGCCGATCACCCTCGACGTGACCGAGGAGTTCGCGTCGTCGGTGAAGGAAGGCGAGACGATCGCGCTCCGTGACCAGGAAGGCGTGCTCATCGCGACGCTCGAGATCGCGAGCATCTGGCGGCCGGACAAGACGCGCGAGGCGAAGGAAGTTTTCAAGACCGTCGATCTCGCGCATCCGGGCGTGCGCTATCTGATGAACGAAGCGCATCCGGTCTATATCGGCGGACGGCTGCGCGGCGTCGAAGCGCCGACTCATTACGACTTCAAGCATCTCCGCGATACGCCGCGAGAGGTCCGGAACCGTTTCCAGAAGCTCGGCTGGCGCAAGGTCGTCGCGTTCCAGACGCGCAATCCGATGCACCGCGCGCATTTCGAGCTCACGTTCCGCGCGGCGAAGGACGTCGAAGCGAATCTGTTGCTGCATCCCGTCGTCGGCATGACGAAGCCGGGCGACGTCGATCATTTCACGCGCGTCAGGTGCTACGAGCACGTGCTGGCTCATTATCCGGAGCAGACGACGATGCTGAGCCTGCTGCCGCTCGCGATGCGCATGGGCGGGCCGCGCGAGGCGCTGTGGCACGCGATCATCCGCAAGAATTACGGGTGCACGCATTTCATCGTCGGCCGCGACCACGCCGGGCCGGGCGTCGACAGCCAAGGCAAGCCGTTCTACGGGCCTTACGACGCGCAGCGCCTGATGAAGGAGCACGAGGAAGAGCTCGACATCACGATGGTGCCCTTCAAGAACATGGTCTACGTCGAGGACCGGGCGCAGTACATGCCGGAGGACGAGGTCGACGAGAGCATGCGCACGCTGAGTCTCTCCGGCACGGAGCTCAGGCGGCGGCTTCAGGAAGGCGTCGACATTCCCGAGTGGTTCTCGTTCCCGGAGGTCGTCGAGGAGCTGCGCAGGACGCATCCGCCGCGGCACATGCAGGGCTTCACGGTGTTCTTCACCGGCCTTTCGGGCTCCGGCAAGTCGACGATCGCGAACGCGCTGATGGTCAAGCTCATGGAGATGGGCGGCCGGCCGGTCACGCTGCTCGACGGCGATATCGTGCGGAAGCACTTGTCGAGCGAGCTCGGCTTCTCGAAGGAGCATCGCGATCTCAACATTCTGCGCATCGGCTTCGTCGCCAGCGAGATCACGAAGAACGGCGGCGTCGCGATCTGCGCGCCGATCGCGCCGTATGCGGAGACGCGCAGGAAGGTGCGCGAGATGATCCAGAAGCACGGCGGCTTCATCGAGGTTCACGTGGCGACGCCGCTCGAGGTGTGCGAGGAGCGCGACCGGAAGGGGCTCTACGCGAAGGCGCGCGCGGGCATCATCAAGGGGTTCACGGGCATCGACGATCCGTACGAGGTGCCGGAGAATCCGGAGATGCGCATCGATACGACGCAGCTCACGCCGGATCTCGCGGCGCATCGGATCATCGTGAAGCTCGAGAGTCTCGGGTATATCCGTTAGCGCTTCGATCGGTTTTCGGCGCCGGAGGCTTTGCGTTCGGCGCCGCATTCGCGTTTCGCGGTTTCGTATCTCGGTCCCTTCGATTGGCGGCAGCGCGGTCCCGCGATCACGTGCCTATCGTGCTTTCCAGGACCGCCGCGAGTACGCCCCTGTAGGCTCGCGCGCGCGCATCCCTGCGCGCGAGCGTCCCGGAAAGCACGATAGGCCCATGACCGCGGGACGTTCGACGCTGTGGTCGTCTCTCGACCGCATGCCCACGACACCACGGAAGGCGTCGCTGATGCGCGAGGCGCATCAGCGAAGCATCGCCTTCCCGCCCGCTCGCGCGGCAGCTTGTGGCGAGGCTGCCGCGCTTCGTCAGCTCATGTACGCGGCGAAATACTGATTCAGCATGCGGTCGTGCGGGTCGAGCTCGCGACGGACGCGGGAGAAGAACGCGAGGCGGCGGTCGAAGCGGCTCGAGACGTACTCGGACGTCACGTTCCGCGTCTGGTTGAAGAGCGGGACGCCGCGATGCTTGGCCGCGAAATCGGCGAAGTCGAGCACGAAGTCGTCCCAGCCGTCGATCTGGGTCGACAGCGCGCTCAGCGTGATCATCGGGCCGTCGAACGAAGGGGAGAGCAGCGCCGATCTGTCCTGGTTCAGCCGGAAGGCGATCGTCGGCATGTCGCAGCGGAAGCCGGTGCGAGCGTAGTGCTCCTTGCAGAACAGCTTGTAGGCGAGCGCGACGGCGCCGAACTCCGCCGCCGGGAACGCCCACGTGCAGTACGTGAAGCGGCTCTTTCCGGTGAGCGCACGGAAACGGCCGCTTTGCTCGACCGCGTTGCTGCCGCTGCGCACGAACGGGTTGCCGATCAGCGTCTGCGCGGCTTCGCTCAGGCTATCGATCAGCGGATATCGAAGCTGGCGAATGGGCAGCGCGAACGCGATCGATCGAGCGGCGCCGGGAAGCGCCGAGTACACGGCCCAGTCCTTGAGCCGCCAGGCGAGCTTTTTCCCACCGCCCGAGCTCGTGCCGGGCCGCCGCAGCTCCATGTAGATATGGTCGCGGAACGGCAGCAGGTAGAGCTTGAGTCCCGAGCCCGGCACCGCGAGCCGCGGGCCGAGCTTCGCGAATTCCTTGAAGTCGGTGTGGGCCGTCTGAACGGTGAAGCCTCGCACCGGGCGGATGCGCAGCGTGACCTCGTAGACGACGCCGAGCAGACCGTAGCTCAAGCGCAGCAGCGTGATCAGGCTCTTCGAGCTGTCGCCGACGACGAGCTTGCGCCCGGTCGGGCTCACGACTTTGATTTTCACCGCGTGCGCGGCGAATTGCCCGACGTCGCCGGCGATCGAAGCCTCGAGACCCGCAGCGCAGACCGCGCCGCCGACCGTCCTGTTCGCGAGATCGAATCCGCCGACGAGCTCTTTGCCTTCCTCGGCCAGGATCTCCGCGAGCTCGGCGAGGGAGATGCCGGGCTGCACGGTGACGGTGTCGCGATCGATCCGGAGCACGCGGTTCATCTCGCCGAGATCGATCACTGTGCCGCCGTTCGCCGTGGCACACCGCGTCGTCGAGCTTCCGGAGCCGACCGGACGCACGGGCGACGGGTAACGCCTCGTATCGGTCAGGATCTGCGCGATCTCGGTAGGCGTCGTCGGGCTGACGATGGAGGACGGCCCGAAGGCCGCAAAAGGACTCGATCGCTTGCGTAGCGCTACGGCGCTCATCCCCGCGTGGCCTCCCCCCCGAACGCGAGGCGTGCGGCCGCAGGGCGCGGCGTTCGGTCGAACGCGCACAACGGCGCCCGGTGCGCTGGCCGGCAACCCCGCTGTCATAGGACAGAAATCCCTTAGACCGGAAGCTTTGTGCCCCTGGCTTTCGCCAGGTTTACCTTTTTCGGCAGTGCCGACTATCGCTCGAAAGCGGCGAAACCGCAAGCGAACGGCGCGCAGTTCGCGCGTCCGGCGGAGATTTCAGAGGTGCTCGTCCAGAAAGGCGTAGATCTTGCGCCGGACGAAGTTGAGGCCGAGCGGCGTCAGCGAGTAGAAGCCGCTCTTGTGACGGGAGAGCAGCGTCAGCCGTTTCGGTCGACCGGTCGCGTGCCAGAGCGCGTCACGGGCGCTTCGCGGCATGCAGTCGTCGAACGCGGCATCGATCATGAAGATCCTGTCGGGATCGTAACGGCCGGCATAGCCGATCGGATCGGCCGGCGCGAAGAGGCCTTGGAAGAAGTCGTGGTATCTCTCGAGCGACCAGCCGAACTCCGTCAGCACGTGCTCGCGCACCTCGCCGGCCCGCGCGCCGCACACCGTGAAGATCTCGGCGAAGTCGGCGGCCCCCATCATCAGGACCGCGGCCGATACGCGCGGATCGTTACCCATCAGCGTCGCGGTGACGAGCGCGCTCATGCTGAACCCGACCATCGCGATACGCGACGAGTCGATGTTCGGCTGCGTCTCCGCCCAGTCGAGCAGGGACCTCAAATCGACGACCGCGGATCGATAACGATCTGCGCTCGCTTGCGCCATCTCGATGAACTCTTCCTCGGTCGCCGTCGAGCTCAATCCGCTCCATGGAAACAGAGGATACGTGCCGAGCACCCAGATGATGTTCGCATCGCCGCGGGAGCGGCGCGCATAGCCCCGCGAGATGCGACTCGGCGGATAGGTGCTCGTGCCCCAGATCGGCAGGACGATCACGAGCTTCTTCGCTCCCGGCGAGCGGCTCCGGTAGTACACCGCCTCGACGATGCCGTCCGGGCCGCCGTGCGTGCCGTTCGAGCGGAACCTCAGGTTGACGATCTCGTGGAAGCGCGTCCTATCGATCGGCTCGGAAACCTCGATGTCGATCGGGCCGTTCGTTTCGAAGAACGGATGCGCGTCGAGCGGGGGCGTGTAGCGGTAGTCGCCGACCGGCCCGGGGCCGCGTTGCAGGTGCGCGACGCAGCCGCTCGATAGGACGAGCAGCGCGAGCAGAAATAATCGTTGAGCGTATACAAGCAAACCGTTGCACACCGGGCACACGCTCGGCCTCGACGACTTCCCGAACGGCCGTTCGAGCCGAAACGCGCGAGATTCTACCGAGGTCGACCCGAAGGGTGAACCTCGTCGCATCGGCGCGACGACCGCGCAACTACTCGTATCTCAACGCTTCGATCGGGTTCAGCCGTGCCGCGCGGCGCGCAGGCCAGATGCCGAAGAACAGTCCTACGCCGACGCTGAACGCGAACGCGAGGCTCACCGATTCGGGGGAGACGAATACGTCCCAGCCCGCGACGCGAGACATCAGCCTCGCCGCTCCCGCACCGACCGCGATCCCGAGCGCGCCCCCGAGCAGGCACAGCGTGACGGATTCGACGAGGAACTGCAGCAGGATGGTGCCGCGCGTCGCGCCGAGCGCCATGCGAACGCCGATCTCGCGCGTGCGCTCCGTGACGCTGACGAGCATGATGTTCATGATCCCGATCCCGCCGACGACCAGGCTGACGCCGGCGATGCTCGCGAGCAATATCGTGAAGGTCTGCTGCGCTTCCTGCTGAGTCTCGAGAAAGTCTCGCCGGTCGACGATCGCGAAATCGTTCGGATCCCCGGGTCTCAAACGGTGCTCTTTGCGAAGCACGCGCTCGATGTCGACCATCGCCCGCTCGAGCGGGACGCCGTCGATGACGCGCACGCTGATGTTGTCGACCTCCTCTCGACCGAATACGCGGTGCTCCGCCGTCATCAGCGGGATGAACGCGCTCGCGTCCGGGCCTCGATTGCCGAAGCCCGCGGCGCCTTGGCTCTTCAGCACGCCGACGACCTCGAACGGCTGGTTGTTGAGCGAGATCGTGCGGCCGACCAGCGCGGCCGGATCGGTCTCGAGATCGCGAGGGATATCGGCGCCCAGCACGACGACGCGCCGCTTCGCCAGATCCTCCTCGGCGACGAAGAAGCGCCCGGCGGCGAGGTCGTAGTTGAAGACCTCGGCATGCAGGGCCGTCGTGCCGACGACGCGGACGTTGGTGTTGCGGTTGCCGAGCTTGAGCTGCCCGCGGCCCTGGATCTCGGGGACGACCGCGTCGAGGTAGCGAGCGCCTTCCTCGAGCGCGCGCGCGTCGTCGGTGGTCAGCGTCATCTGGTCGCGCGCGACGCCCATCGCGAAGAACCGCGACGCGTTGATCGTGAGAATATTGGCGCCGAGCGACGCGATCTGCTCGTCGATTCGCTTCTGCGCGCCCGCGCCGGCCGCGAGCATCGCGATCACCGCGGCCACGCCGATGATGATGCCGAGCATCGTGAGAATCGCGCGGAAGAAGTTCGCGCGAATCGACTGGAACGCGACGCGTAGGATTTCGACGAAGAGCATGGCCCGCAACCCGGAACGGCGTGGGCAACATAGCAGGTAGGCGAGGGCGGTCAAGGCGGGCGCGCTGAAGTTTTCTCGACTCGGGACCGGGACTTAAGCCCTGCCCCGGAAGATTCGGCGCGGCTCGCGCGGGCGCCGCTCCGCCCGGGCTCGCCTCGGCCGAGGAAACTGCGACGTCCTGCGTTTGCCAAGGCGGACCCCGTCGTATAGGCTCGAAGCTCGATGAAACCGGACTCGGCTAATGACGCTTCGTGAACGGGTCGAGCAGATCTTTCCTGCATGGAATCGTTGGTATCCCAGTCTCTTCGACGCGGCTACCGATCTCGGCCTGATTCGAGCCGAAGTCTGTTCTCCCGATACCTTGCTGCTCTCCCGCCGTCACGCGTCGGTGCAAGGCGCCGCGGAGGACGCGCACCGCGAGCGCTGGGGCGGCGGCCCCCCAGAGGACACTCCCTATCTCGAACACGAAAGGGTTGGGGATGACGAAGCAACAGAGACCGCCGCTGCCGCCGTTCGACCTCGCCGCCGCAAAGGCAAAGGTCAAGGCCGCTGAAGACGCGTGGAATACGCGCGATCCGGAACGGGTCGTGCTCGCGTACAGCGAGGACTCGGTATGGCGAAACCGGGACGAGTTCCTTTACGGCCGCGCCGAGATCAAGGAGTTTCTGCGTCGAAAGTGGGAACGCGAGCTCGATTACCGCTTGCGAAAAAGTCTCTGGACCTTCGACGAGCGGCGGATCGCCGTCAGGTTCCAGTACGAGTGGCACGACGCGAACGGGCAGTGGTACCGGTCGTACGGCAACGAGCTTTGGGAGTTCGACGACGACGGCCTGATGCGCCGCAGGGAAGCGAGCATCAACGACGTGCCGATCGCGGAGTCGGAACGCCGCTTCGTCGGCGACAACTGGCGGGAGGGGGATATTCCGCTGCGCTAGAGAGCCGGCCTCCCTTTGGCTGTTTCTTGATCAACCCGACCGGGCCCTAGGAGACATATCGCCCCCGGCGGCCCTTTCAAACCCTTTTCCACAACGTTATCCACAGTTTCTGTGGATTGCCGGGCCGGGCCGGAGAGTTTCGGAATGCGGGAGGAAGCTCGCCCGGGTACAATGTTGCGTCCAGCGCTCCGGGCGCAGGCGTCTCGAACGGAATCGGCTCATGCAGCAAATGGTTATCGCAAACCGCCTCGCGGACGGCGCGGTCGTATTCCTCGCCGCCGGCGACCGCTGGTGCACGTGGATCGGCGACGGCCGGGTCCTCGACGAGGCGGAGGCCGAGCTTGCCTTGGCGACGGCGCGCCGGCACGAAGCGGAGAACCTCGTCGTCGAGCCGTCGCTGATCGAGGTCACGGTCGGCGACGACGGCGTGCCGAGGCCGGTCGCGATACGCGAGCACATCCGCGCGTTCGGACCGACGGTCGGGGACGGAAGCACGCGCCCGCAGGTGGCCGGCGACAACCGGTAGGAACGATATGTACCGTTACGATGAATTCGATCACCGCCTGGTTGCCGAGCGCATCCGGCAGTTCCGGCGGCAAGTGCAGCGTCGGCTCGCGGGTGAGCTGACCGAGGATCAGTTCAAGCCGCTGCGGCTGAAGAACGGCGTCTACCTTCAGCTGCACGCGTACATGCTGCGCATCAACATCCCTTACGGGACGCTCTCGTCACGGCAGCTGCGCAAGTTCGCCGAGATCGCGCGCAAGTACGACCGCGGCTTCGGTCACTTCACGACGCGGCAGAACCTCCAGTTCCACTGGATCAAGCTCGAGCAGGTTCCCGATATCCTCGAGGAGCTCGCGAGCGTCGAGGTCACGACGATCCAGTCGTCCGGCAACTGCGTCCGCAATATCACGTCCGATCAGTACGCCGGCGTCGCGCGCGACGAGCTCGCGGATCCGCGCGTCTACTGCGAGCTGCTCCGCCAGTACTCCGTGCTGCATCCGGAGTTCTCGTATCTGCCCCGCAAGTTCAAGATCGCCGTCACGGGCTCGCCGATCGATCGTGCCGCCGTCGCGGTTCACGATATCGGGCTGCGCTTGCACAAGAACGCGGCCGGCGAGATCGGCTTCGAGGTGCTCGTCGGCGGCGGGCTCGGGCGCACGCCGCACGTCGCGCACACGATCCGCGATTGGATCGAGCCCGAGAACGTGCTCGCCTACGTCGAGTCGATCCTGCGCGTCTACAACATTCACGGCCGAAGGGACAACATCCACAAGGCGCGCATCAAGATCATCGTCAACCAGATGGGCATCGACCGCTATCGCGAGCTGGTCGAGCAGGACTACGCGGCGGGCGGCGTCAAGCCTCTCCTGCCTACGGACGAGATCGAGCGGATCGCCGCGTATTTCGCGCCGCCGGATTACGAGCGGCTCGAGGATATCGACGACGAGCTCGAGCGGCTCGCGGCCGCGGAGCCGGCCTTCGGGCGCTGGTGGAAGAACAACGTCGCGCCGCACAAGCAGCCCGGCTACGCAATCGTGAACGTCTCGCTGAAGGCGCCGGGGGCCGTGCCGGGCGACATCACCGCGGACGGGATGGATGCGCTCGCCGATCTCGCCGACCGATACAGCTTCGGCGAGCTTCGCGTGAGCCATCGCCAGAATCTCGTGCTGCCGTACGTGCGGCAGCGCGATCTCCATACGCTGTGGCGCGCCCTCGCGGATCTCGGCCTCGCGACGCCGAACGTCGGCTTGATGACCGACGTGATCGCGTGCCCGGGGCTCGACTATTGCTCGCTCGCGAACGCGCGCTCGCTGCCGGTCGCGCGCGATATCGGTATGCGTTTCGTCGATGCCGACGAGCTCGCGGCAATCGGGCCGATGACGATCAACATCTCGGGGTGCATGAACGCCTGCGGTCATCATCACGTGGGCAATATCGGCATTCTCGGCGTCGACAAGCGCGGCAAGGAGTTCTTCCAGCTCACGCTCGGCGGCTCGTCTGACAAGAACGCCTCGCTCGGCGACCGGCTCGGTCCGGGGCTCGCTCAGGAGGACGTGCCGGACGCGATCCGTGCGATCGTCGATACGTATCTCGATCTGCGCGAGGAAGGGGAGCGATTCCTCGATACCTATCGGCGCGTCGGGATCGAGCCGTTCAAGCAGGCGGTCTACGGCAGCGTCGAGGAGGCGGCCGCATGAGCGGGCTGATCAAGAACGGCGAGCTCTTCGACGATCCGTTCACGGACGCGACCGGTTCGCCCGAGATTCCCGACGGGCCGGTGATCGTCTCGCTCGAGCAGTGGAAGGCGCATCGCGACGCGTTGATCGCGCGCGGCAAGCCGCTCGGGATCAAGCTCCGCAGCGATCAATCGCCGGAAGCGATCGCGGATGACCTCGCGCATTTCAACGTCATCGCGCTCGAGTTTCCGAAGTTCCGCGACGGACGCGCCTATTCGTACGCGCGGATCCTGCGCGAGCGGCTCGGGTATGCGAAGGAGCTTCGGGCGGTCGGCGAGGTGCTGCTCGAGCAGCTCCACTTCATGATGCGTTGCGGCTTCGACGCGTTCGTCATCCAGGATCCCGACCCGCTCGGCGCCTATCGAAAAGCGGCGGCGGACTACACGGTATGGTATCAGCCGACCGGCGACGGGCGACCCACGGCGATGGCGCTGCGCAGGCGCAAGACCGGCTAGCCTCTCTCGACGAACGATGCCTCGAGCGCGTTGACGAGCGGCTTCATGTGAAAGCTCTCCTCGGGCACGACGTCGACGCGCACGCCGTGCGAGGCGAGCTCCGCCGCGACGACCGGGCCCACGGCGGCGACGCGCGTCCTCGCGAGCCCCTCCGAAAGCTTCCCATCGAGCCCGCGTGCTGCGGCGAGCGAATACAGCCGTTCGACCTGCGATTTGCTCGTGAATGCGATGGCGTCGATCTCGCCGCGCGCGAGCCTCTCGATCAGCGCCGCGACCGCGTCGTCGTCGGCTCGCGTCGCGTAGCGGTACGGCGAGACGTAGTCGGCGGCGATGCCGCGCCGCGCGAAATGGTCCGCGAGCTCCGGCGGCGGCACCTCGTCGTAGAGCTGGACGGCGAGGCGCTTGCCGTCGAGCGGCAGCGTCTCGAGGACGGCGATCAGCCCCGCCGTCGTCGGTGCCGGGGCCTCGTGCGTCGGCGATAGGCCGAGCGCGCGCAGCGCACGTTTCGGCTTCGGCCCTCGGGTCACGAGCGCCGAACGTCCGAGCACCTCGATGAAACGCGCGTCGAGCCCTGCGCGAGCCGCGAAATCCGCGAGCCGGACCACCCCTTCGCCGGTGTAGAGCACGATCGCGTCCGGCGGCGAAGCGACGATCCGTTCGAGCCACGCGACGACCGCGGCCTCGTCGTCGGTGTCGCGTATCGCGACGAGCGGGCAGCGCACGATCGTTGCGCCGCGCTTCTCGAGCAGCCCGGCGAGCACCTCGAGGTGGCGGCTCTCCGGCACGGCGACGACGCGGCCGCCGAGCGGCGACTTGTCCGTCATGCCGGAAGCGTAGCGCGCGGGCGGGTCAGATCGAAACTTCGTCGTCGGCGATGGGCTTGAGCCGCGGGAATTTCACGACCGTGCCCGGCGAGACGCGATCGAGGTCGAGATCGGGATTGTATTGACGCAGCAGCCAGACCGGCACCTTGTACTTGCGTTGCGCGAGCACCCACAACGACTCGCCGCGGCGGATCACGTGATTCTCGACGTCCTCGATCCGATGGCTCGAGAAGAACGCCTCCTGGAGGCTTTGATGATAGGCGAGGCGGCGGCGCTCGAACTCCTCGACCGAGACTCGCGAGAAGTCGAGCTTCAACGGCTGACCGATCACGACGTTCTGCCCGAAGCGCAGGCCGTTCAGGTCGCGCAGCCGCTGCGTACGGATTTCGAGCCATTCGGCATAGTGACCGAGCGTCTCGAGCGACTGCACGAAAATCGTGTCGCCCGAGACCGAGTAATCGCTCGGGTCGGCGGCGAGATCGGCCTGATGGCTCGCGAGCGCGTTCGAGTCGAGCGACGGCTCCGAGTCGCCGGGGCCTACCGCCTCCGACTCGGCCGCGGCGTCGGCGACGAGCTCCGCATCGACGGCGCTCGCCGGCGCGGCGTGCCGCGTGCCTTCGTCGGCGTCGACGAGCACCGCGCGGCGAATCTCCGCCTCGCTCGGCGCGTTTCCGGCGGCCGCTAGCACGGGCTCGGCTTCGTCGCCCGCGCGCGGCACGCGCAGACGTTGTCCCGCGTAGATCAGGTTGCGGTTACGAATGCCGTTCGCCTCGAGCAGCAGGTCGGCGTCGACGCCGAGCCGACGCGCGATCCGTTCGATGCTGTCGCCGCGGCGCACGACGTATTCGCCGTCGAGCGCCGCGGCGTCGGCGGCGGCGACGCGAGCCTCCGCGGCCGCGGGCTCCTCGGCCGACGCGAGCGTCGCCGAGCCTGCGCGATCGGCCGGCAGCGGCAGTTTCAGCACCTGCCCGGCGCGAATCATGTGGCTGTTGCGAAGGCCGTTGAGCTCGACGAGCGCGGCGAGGCTCACGCGATAGCGCGCGGCGATCTGCGACAGCGTCTCGCCTCGCGCGACGCGATGCTCGACGTCGGGCAGCTGCGCCGCGAAGCGTTCCGACGCGGGGATCGCCGCGAGCAGCGTCTCCGGATTCGACAGCGAGCCGAGGCTGCCCGGGAGCCGCAGGGGAAAGCCGCGCGGCACGAGCTTGTTGCCGCTCCACACCGCGTCGGACAACGCGGGGTTGAGCTCGCGAAGCCGGCCGACCGGCAGATCGAGCGCCCGCGCGAGCGTGCTCGCCGTCATGTAGTCCGGCACGGTGGTCACGATCGTGTCCGAGCGCGGCGCGAGTTGGACCTTGCCGAAGTACTTTTCCGGATTCCGATCGATTTCGAGCGCGGCGAGGAACGCCGGATAGAAGTTCCGCGACGCGAAGCCGAAGGTGCGGCCCTTGTAGCGCTTGATGATCTCGCCGATATCCGTCGTTCCGAGCTGATCGACCGCGCGCCGCATGCCGGCTTGCCCGTGGTTGTACGCGGTGATCGCGAGCGGCCAGTGCCCGAGCACCTCGTAGTTGTCGCGGAGGAGCCGCGCCGCGGCATTCGTCGATAGGAACGGATCACGCCGCTCGTCGACGACATGATCGATCTGCATGTACCTGAGGCCCGTCGAGCGCGTGAACTGCCACATGCCGGCGGCGCCCGCCTTCGAATACGCGGTCGGATCGAACGACGACTCGACGTGCGGCAGCGCGACGAGCTCGCGCGGCACGCCGTGCGCGTCGAGCACCTCGTAGATGTAGTCTCGCCAGATTCCGGAGCGAACGAGCCCGGCCTTGAAACGGTCCGCTTGCCCGAGCTGAAAGCGCAGCCGGCCCGCCGCCGCGCGGAACTCCGCGTTGCTCGTGCCTTCCGGAAACAGCTCGAGCACGCGCTTCTCCTCGGCGGTGAGGTTCTGCCTCGCGCCGTTGCCGAGCTTCGTGAGGATCGCGCGGTAGCGTTGAACGGCGGCCTCGACCTCGCGCCGCCGGGCGGCTTCCGACCGCGTGTTGCGGATCGTCTCGTAGACGATGTCGAGGCGCTCGGAATCGTGAATGAAGCCGCCGCGCGTGTCGACCTCGGTGTAGACGCGGGTCCAGAACCGAACCGCGGGCTCGATGGACTCTGGGCGGGGAAACAGCGTTTCCGCACCGAGAACGAACGGAAGCGTGAGCAACGCGACGAGCAGGCCGGCCCGGCCAAGCGTTTTTCTTCGCACGCGGTGTCCCCCTGGGGCGGCACGACGACTTCGAATCGGCCGGCATTATGTCCGCCGGGCTCGTTGCGATCTCTGATCCAGATCACGTCGGCCGGGTTCGAGCATCATCCGGCGATGATGCGCCGCCCGTTCGAAGCGTCGCTATGCTTATGATTCTGCCCGGTCGAGTATAGCAATTCGCGCTTGCGGCGAAAGCGCTCGTCGCCGGCCTAGCTCCGAGTCAGTGCGCGAATGATCTCCGCGTGCTGCGGGAAGGCCGCGAGCAGGCGATCGGCGGACGGCATCTCGAAATCCGCGTAGTCGAAGCCCGGCGCGACCGTGCAGCCGCCGAACGCCCATTGTGCACCGCGCGCGAGGCGGGCCGCCTGCCAGCAGCCGGCGGGCACGAGCGCGGTCGGCTCGCCGTCGCCGAGCGGCGTCGTGATCATGCGGACCCGATGTCGGCCGTCGGTGTCGATCGTATGGAGCTCGATCGGTCCGCCGGCATACAGGTGCCAGATCTCGTCGCTCCATGTAATACGGTGGAACGCGGAGAACTGCTCGCCGACGAGCATGTAGTAGATCAGCGTGCCGGCCGGGCGATCGGCGGGACGATCCAGCGGGGCGGATGGATGCCCGAGCTGCAGCGTGGATCGGTAGACCTCGCGGAAGAAGCCGCCTTCGGGATGCGGTTGCAAGTCGAAACGTCTGATGATCTCTGCCGCGACCTCGTCCATTCCGGTCACACTCTCGTTCCGAGCACGGAACAAGCATAGCAGGCACCCGAGCGAGTCGTCGGGCCGAAGCGGCGGAGAGTCGAGGTTGGGCTCGTCAGAACTGCTGCGAGATCGCGATCCCGGCCCACGTGAACGGCCGCGCGCCGTTCCCGACGCGCAGCTCCTCGGTCTGGTGCCGCACCGTGTAGCTGATGCTCAGATCGTTGCGCAGCACCGTCGTCAGCCCCAGCCACGCCTCGACGAGCAGGTGATCGAGGTCCGTCGACGAATACGTCACGTCGCTCGAGCGGAACTGACCCTGCAGGAACGCGTTGTACGCGCGCACGCGCAGATTCACGCCCGCGGACAATTGAAACCGCAGGCCGTCGCTCTCCGCCGCGTCGCCGGCCGCGAGCCGGATCGGCGGATGACCCGCATAGTCGGCGACGAGCGGCGTCGAGCTCCACCACGGCGTGTGCAGGTTGCCCCAGCGAAACTCGAGCCCGGCGGACGCTTCGGTCAGATAGCCGATGCTGCCGGACAATCCGAGCCTCGTGTGGTAAGGCCGCCCGTCGAAGACGCCGCTGCCGAGGAGACGATAACGCGTCACTGCGTAGCGCGCGGTCGGCTCGCCGCCCTTCGAGATCTCGTGCGCGTAGCCCATCGGCTCTCGGCTGCCGAACGCGACGTGCATTCGCCGGTGCAGCTCCTCGACGAACGGCAGCCCGAGCACGCCGATCGTCAGCGACGATTGATACGCGACCGGCTCGCCGGGGTGATGCACGAGGCGGGACGTCGAGAAGTAGCCTAGGTTCGCATACGGCCGATCCTCGGTGAGCGGCTCGCGCGCATCGAGATCTTGCGGCGTGAACAGCACGAGGCCGGTCTCGAAAGAGCGAAGCGTCTCATGGCTCGCGGCCGAGTCCGGGCCGAAGCCGACGCGCCGGTCGATCCACTCGAGCGCCCGCGTGAAGACCCGGGGGCCCGCCGAATCGTTGCCGCCGAGCGTCACCGACACACCCGCCGTGTAATCCCGGTCGTCGTCCGTGAACGCGAACAGATCGTTGTCGAGGTGCACGATCCAGCCGCGAGGGCGCATCGAACGGGTATCGCGGAGCTCGGCCTTCAGCGCCTCGGCCGTCCGCACGCGCGAGCTCGGGCCGTCGGCGCTGCCGCCGCGCGTGTCGGCGGCGGCCTTGGTCCACGGAGCGCCGAACGCCGCAACGAGCATGGCCGCGAGCAGAGACGCGGCCCGCCGGTTCAGGCGCGCGCCGACAGCGCTCTCTAGAAAGTTTATAACTTTCAGTCGCGTACGGCGTTTACCTCGAACTGACATGATCATCGCGCAACAGCCTTCCTTGGCGGTATGTGCGACACACGTCCGACGCGCGGACGACGTTTCGCGCCGCTTCGGGCGTCTTGGCCCGTCGACGTTCAGCCCTACGCTGGGCGGCCGCGATCACGGACGGTGCGCCGAAGGCGCGTTGAACGATTTGACCGAACGCGCGGCGCTCGTATCCGTGCAGAAACTCGATCGTGAACTCGCGGCGCGTCGTTCTCCATTCGTGCGAATCGCCATGCACGCGGCGCGGAGTCACGTCGCTCGCGGACGTCACCCGGCCGGTCGATGGCCCGATACGCTATCCTTACGTGCCATGGCGAACACGACCTTGACCGAGCAGGAGCGCGCGCTCATCGAGCACGCGTGCGCGCGCCTGGTTCTGGAATCGATCGCGGCGAACGATCGTCAGGACTACGAAGCGTTCGCCGCGCTGTTCACGAGCGACGGGTTGCTGCATCGGCCGAACGGCGAGCCGCTGTGCGGCCGCGACGAGATCATCGCGTCATACAGGACGCGTCCGCGCAATCGCATCACGCGGCACATCTGCACGAACATTCTGGTGCACGTGGACTCCCCGCAATCGGCGCGCGGAACGACCTACGTCGTGCTTTATGCGGCCGACTCGTTGCAGAGCGTGAAGCACTACGGCGCGAAGTGCGATCCTCGGACCCTGATCGGCGAGCTCGAGGATCAATTCCGGCTGACGATGGACGGTTGGCGAATCGCGGAACGGCGCGCGCGGTTCGTGATGCACACGTGAACCCGTCGTCGCGCACAACGCGGGCGTCGCGTTCGGGTGGCTCGCGGGGGCCGAGAAACCTCGTCTTGCTCGCCTTCATCGCGTGCGCGGCGCTTCCCGCCTGTGATCGCGGCGGCGAGCGGCCGAGCGAGCCGCAGGCGTCGGATCCTCCGGTCGCCGCGGTCGAGTCGCGTGCCGCGCGCATCGCGGCCGAGTCGGCCCGGCTCACCGAGTGGCTGGACGCTCGTTACGAAGAGCAGCTCGACTTCAGCCCGATGGAGAAGACGAGGCTCGGGCGCAAGGACGACTACGACGAGATCGACGACTTCTCCGAAAGCGCCGTCGACGCCGAGCTCGACTGGCTGCGCCGCTCGGTCGACGAGCTTCGTGCTTCGTTCGACTACGCGCTGCTCGATCCGGAGGCGCAGACTTCGTACGACGTCTGGGTCTATCGGTACGAGCAGGCCGAGGCCGCGCGGCCGTTCCTGCGCCGCGAGTACGTGTTCGAGCAGATGGGCGGCGCGCAGGCGTGGTTGCCGCAGTTTCTGATCAACTTCCATGCGGTGGAGACCGAAGCCGACATGGAGGCGTACATCGCGCGGGTCGGCGGCGTCTCGCGCGCGGTGCGACAGCTTCTCGAGCGCGCGCGGCTCGCCGCTGCAGAAGGCGTGCGGCCGCCTCGCTTCGCGTACGAGGGCGCGCTCGAGCAGGCGCGCGCGATCGTCGCCGGCGAGCCGTTCGAAGGCAGCGGCATGTCGCCGCTCTTCGCCGATGCGACGTCGAAGATCGACGGGCTGCTCGAGCGCGGCGTGATCGGCGGCGCTCGCGCCGGCGCGTTTCGCGCGGCCGTTCGGGAAGCGCTGCTCGCTGAGCTCGAGCCCGCGTACGACGCGCTGATTCGCTGGCTCGAGACGGATATGCCGAACGCCGACGAGGTTGCGACCGGAGTTTGGCGGCTTCCCGACGGCGAAGCGTTCTATCGCCAGCGTCTCGAGGAAGCCACGACGACGACGCTTTCGGCCGAAGAGATCCACGAGATCGGGCTTCGCGAGGTCGCGCGCATCCATGCCGAGATGGAGGCCGTGAAGAACGCTCTCGGCTTCGAAGGCACGCTGGAGGAGTTCTTCGCGTTCGTCCGCGAGGACGAGCGGTTCTATTACCCCGATACGGACGAGGGGCGGGAAGCGTATCTCGCCGAGGCGCGCGAGCATCTCGCGCGGATCGAGGCTCGGCTGCCCGAGTTCTTCGGCCTGTTGCCGAAGGCGGGCCTCGTGGTGCGGCGCGTCGAGCCGTTCCGCGAGCAGCCGGGCGGCGCGCAGCATTATTATCCGGGCGCGCCCGACGGTTCTCGGCCGGGCATTTTCTACGTGCACCTCGCGGACATGCGCGCGCTGCCTCGTCCGCAGCTCGAGGTCGTCGCGTATCACGAAGGGCTGCCCGGGCATCACATGCAGATCTCGATCATGCAGGAGCTCTCCGGCCTGCCGCTGTTCCGCACGCAGAGCTTTTTCACCGCCTATACCGAGGGCTGGGCGCTCTACGCCGAGCTCCTCGCGAAAGAGATGGGCGCGTACGAGGACGCTTACGCGGATTTCGGCCGGCTCACGACGGAGCTGTGGCGCGCGATCCGGCTCGTGCTCGATACCGGGCTGCACGCGATGGGGTGGACCGAGGAGCAGGCCGTCGAGTATTTCCGCGCGAACTCGCCGGCGGCGGAGGGCCAGATCCGCTCCGAGGTGCGCCGCTACATCGTGATGCCGGGGCAAGCGACCGCGTACAAGATCGGCATGCTCGAGATTCTTAGGCTGCGGGGGAAGGCCGAGCGCGAGCTCGGCGATCGATTCGATCTCGCCGCGTTCCACGATGCCGTGCTCGGCGGCGGCGCGCTGCCGTTGTCGATCCTCGAGAAGCGCATCGATCGCTGGATCGAGTCGCGCCGCTGATCGCCCGATTCGCCTCGACCGCGCGCGGCTCCGAGGCCGCGCGGCGCTCCCCGTTACAATGGACGCGATGGCACTCGATCGCAGCAACGATGAGCGGTGAAACGCTCCCGCCGTGGCCGCGGCGGCCGGCGCTGTTTCTCGATTTCGACGGCACGCTCGTCGAGATCGTCGAGCATCCGAGCCTCGCGACGGCATCGCCGCGTCTCATGGCGCTCTTGCCGAAGCTGCCCGGCGCGTGCGGCGGCGCGGTCGCCGTGATAACCGGCCGCCGAATCGAGGACGTCGATCGAATCCTCGCGCCGCATTCGTTCTTCGCCGCCGGCGTGCACGGTCTCGAGCGCCGCGGCGTCGGCACGATCACGACATGCGGCGTCGATGCCAAGCTCGACGAGATTCGCCGCCGCGTCGAGCCGTTCGTCGCCGCGCACGAAGGGGTGTGGATCGAGGACAAGCGGCTCGCTTTCGCCGTGCATTATCGGAGCCGGCCGGAGCTCGAGCCCGACGTGCATCGCTTCGTCGCGGAGCTCGAGCGCACGGCGCCTCGCGACGTCGAGATTCTGCTCGGCCACAAGGTCTTCGAGGTCAAGCCTGCGGCGGCGGACAAGGGCCGCGCGATCGCAGCGTTCATGCAAGAGCCGCCGTTCGCCGGGCGCACGCCCGTTTTTGTCGGCGACGACGTGACCGACGAGGCCGGCTTTCGCGTCGTGAACGCGCTCGGCGGCGTGTCGATCAAAGTCGGCGCGGGGCAGACGCTCGCGCGCTGGCGGCTCGCCGATGTTTCCGCCGTGATCGCGTGGCTCTCGGCGTCAGTGAATGCCGCGGGCTAACGCGACTGCGGTCGACCACGAGGGAGGATCTTGCGGCATTGAAGATTGAAGTAAGCTACGTGCTCGAGCCACGTGCACGGCAACAGGGAGTGACTCGATGAGCCGTCTCGTCGCTGTCTCGAACCGAGTCGCGGTGCCGCGGAGCGGCAAGTCCCCGGGCGGCCTTGCGGTCGGGTTGCTCGCCGCGTTCCAGCACCAGGGCGGCCTGTGGTTCGGCTGGAGCGGCAAGACGGTCGACGACACCCCGGGCGTTGCGCGCGTTTCCACCACCGGCAACGTTCGCGTCGCGACGATCGATCTCAACAAGGACGACTTCGCCGGTTACTACGCGGGCTTCAGCAACAACAGCCTATGGCCGCTGTTGCACTTCATGCCCGGCTATTTTTCCTACAGCAGAAGCGATCACGACGCGTACTGGCGCGTCAATCGGCTGTTCGCTGAGCGGCTCGTGCCGTTGCTCGAGGCCGACGACCTCATCTGGGTGCACGACTACCAGCTCTTTCCGTTGGGCCAGGCGCTGCGCGACGTGGGCGTCGATCGGCCGCTGGGTTTCTTCCTGCACGTGCCGTTTCCGGGCTTCAACGTGCTCAAGGTCTTGCCGCGCTACGAGGAGCTGCTTCGAGCGATCTCGGCGTACGACGTCGTGGGCGTGCAAACCGAGCCGGATGCGAAGGCGCTGCGAGAATGCTACGAGCAACCCGAGATCGGCGGCGAGGTCTTCGACGACGGTCGGGTGCGCGCCTTCGGCCGCACGTTTCGCGTCGCGGCGTTCCCGATCGGCATCGACGTCGAGCAGTGCCGAACGCTGAGCGTCGAGAATCTGAACCGTCCGCAGGTGCAGCGCTTCGAGGTCAGCTTGCGGAACCGCAAGCTGATCATCGGCGTCGATCGGCTCGACTACAGCAAGGGGCTCGAGCTTCGTTTCAGGGCGTACGAGTGTCTGCTCGAGAACTACCCGCATCTCAGAGGACACGTCGCGTTCATGCAGATCGCTCCGCCGACGCGCTCCGAGGTCGCTGCTTACATGACGATTCGGAACGAGCTCGAGCAGACCGCGGGCAACATCAACGGCCGATTCGCCGAGGTCGACTGGGTGCCGATCCGCTATTTGAATCGGGCTTACGACCGGAGTCTCCTGATGGCGCTGTTCCGGCTCGCCGGCGTCGGGCTCGTGACGCCGATCCGCGACGGCATGAATCTCGTCGCGAAGGAGTACGTCGCGAGCCAGGATCCGCGCGATCCGGGCGTGCTCGTGCTGTCGAAGCTCGCGGGCGCGGCCATCGAGCTTTCGGTCGGCGCCGTGCTCGTGAACCCGTACGATCGCGAGGGCGTCGCCGAAGGGCTCGAGCGCGCGATCTCGATGCCGCTGGCGGAGCGCCGCGAACGGCATCGAGCGATGATCCAAGTGCTCGAGCGGAACGATATCCACGCGTGGTGCCGGAGGTTCCTCGACGCGCTCGGGCGCGTGAGCGGGGTGGGCGCGAAGCCGTCCGCGATGCATAGCCGCTAGCGCGTCGCCGGCCACGCGAGCGCGCGGGGCGTCGCGACGCTCGGCGCCGTGTCGTGCCCGACCCTGCGCCGCCGGCGTGCGCGCAGCCAGCCGCGCACGCGCCGTTTGCCGAGCACGGCGATCGCCGCCGTCGCGAGCACGATGCGAAGGTCGAGCGCCGCGCAGCGCTCGCGAACATACGTCACGTCGAGAAACCACGACAGCCGTTTGCCGCGTCCCGCGTAGAGCTGCGCGAGACCGATCACGCCGGGACGCACGCTGAAACGCACGTCGTGGCGTCGGTCGTCCCAGCCGAGCCGCTCGACGTCCTCGAATGTCAACGGCCGCGGCCCGATCAGGCTCATGTCGCCGAGCAGCATGTTCACGAGCTGAGGCAGCTCGTCGAGACCGGTCGCGCGGAGCCAGCGACCGACTCGCGTCGTCTCGCCGTCGCGCATCGTCCGGAATTTGTAGATGCGAAACGGTGTGCGGCCCGCGCCGACGCGCGTCTGCGTGAACAGCACGGGGCCGCCGTCGTCGACGACGATCAGCGCCGCGATCACGAGCAGCAGCGGGCTCGCCAGCACGAGGCCCGCGGCCGCGCAAGCGATATCGAAAGCGCGTTGCAGCATTCTGGTCCTCCGTTTGCATCCGAGACCCGCGATCCCGGCTCGGCACCGAGCGCGATGCGAAGCGCCGCCGACGGCGAGGTTTCGGCCGGAGCGGCGAGCGGCGCGTCGACGGATACGAGCGCCGATTCGGCGGCGAGCAGGCCGACGAAAGCGGCCGCCGCCGCCGCGGCGAGCAAGGCGTTTCGATCGACGCTCATGGCAATGTCCTCGGTCTCTCCACGACGCCAAGCATCGCAACGAGAAATGGCGCTCCGGAGGACGAAAAATGTCGAAATATGGCAGCGGGCGAGGGTGTCCGCAGGCGTGGCCGCGGCGCGGGTACAATGAGGGAGATGTTCGGACGATCCCCCGATGCAGGACGCGACGAGCGACGGTAACGCGCGTCGCCTGACGCGCCGCGAAGCGGCATTCGACGTCGTCGCGGTGATCGTGCTCGTGCCGACCGCGGCGATCGGATCGGGCGTCTTGCTCGGCTTTCTCTTCGCGTCGCCGCCGCGGCTCGCCGACGTCGTGCTGGTGCAGGCGCTGCTCGTGCTCGTGGGCGTCTATGCCCTCCTCGAACGGCGCGGCAGTCGCTTCGCCGAGATCGGCCTCGTGTCGCCGCGGGCGAACGATCCCGGTCGAGCGCTATTGGTGCTGCTCGCGGCGTTCGGGGTCAATGCGGCGTTGACGGTCGCGATCTTCGCGTGGTCGCCCGCGACCCTCGAGGAGCACCTGCAAGGCCTCGAGTCGGTCGCGCTCGGGCTCACCGAAGGCGTACCCCTGGCCGCGACGATCGCGTTACTGCTCCTGGTCGGGTTCTACGAGGAGATCCTCGCACGCGGGCTGCTGCTCACGCGTTTGCGGCAGATTCTAGGCGGGTATTGGCCGCCGGCGATCGTCTCGGCGTTGCTGTTCGCGCTCGGCCACTTCTATCAGGGCCTGTACGGCATGGTGCAGACCGCGCTGCTCGGGCTCGTGCTCGCCGCGTTCACGTTGCGCTGGGGCACGCTCTGGCCGGCGATCCTCGCGCACTCCGCGGTCAATATCCTCTCGGTCGTGCAGCTGCGCGAGATCGGGATTCCGGACCTGTGACCTTCATGCTCGAAGGGGCCAGACGAGCGCGATCAGCGGCACGCCGGCCACGACGATCGTGATCGAAAGCGGCAGCCCGAGTCGCCAGTAGTCGGTGAACCGGTATCCTCCCGGACCCAGGACGAGCAGATTCGACTGGTGGCCGATCGGCGTCAGGAAGTCGCATGCGGCGCCGACGGCGACGGCGATCAGGAACGGATCGGCCGAATAGCCGAGCGTCGCGGCGAGGCTTGCGGCGATCGGCGCCATCACGAGCACGGTCGCCGCATTGTTCAAGAACGGCGTCACGAGCATCGCGACGATCATGATCAGCGCGAGCGCCGCGAGCGGCGGCAACGCGCCGGTCACGGCGGAGAGCCATGCGGCGATCAGATCGGTGCCGCCGGTCGTGCGAAGCGCGTCGCTGACGGGTATCAACGCGCCGAGCAGGATCAGAATCGGCCAATCGATGACTTCGTAGGCTTCGCGGAGACTCAACGCGCCGACGAGGAGCAGCACGACGGAAGCGCCGAAGAACGCCACCGCGACCGGCACGGCGCCGACCGCGACCAGCACCATTGCGGCCGCGAGCACGACGATCGGCACCGGGCTTCGCCGCCCGCGGCCGAGACGCAGATCGCGCCCGGCGAGCGGCAAGCATCGCATCTCGCGCAGCGCCTCGGGCAGTTGCTCGAGATCGCCCTGCAGCACGAGGACATCGCCGGGCCGGAGCTTCAGCGAGCGCAAACGGTGCGTGATGCGCTCGCCGCTGCGACTGACGGCGAGCAGCCTCGCCGAGTAGCGCTGCGCGAGCCGGACTTGCGCCGCCGACCGGCCGACGAGCGGCGAGTCCGGGCGCACGACGGCCTCGACGACGGCGATTTCCTCACGCATCCGCGCCTTCGCCGGCGCCTCGTCCTCGTCGGGCGCGAGCTCGAGCCGGGCTTCGGCGACGACTCGCTCCAGCGCGGTCGACTCGCCTTCGAGCAGCAACACGTCGCCGGCGTTCAGGGTCCAGTGGTCGGACGGCGTATAGCGACGAAACCGTTCGCGGATGATCGTGGGAATCTCGACGTCGCCTTCGCCGAGAGCTTCGATCTCGGCGACCGTCTTGCCGACGGCCGGCGAATCGTCGGGCACGGTCGCTTCGGCCGTGTAGCCTTCGTGTTCGAACGCCGCGTCCATCGATGCCGCGCCCTTGCGTCCAGACGGCAGCAGTCGATAAGTGAACGCGAGCAGAACGAGGCCCACCGCGGTGAGGCCGATGCCGACCGGGAAGAAATCGAACATCCGGAACGGCTCTCCGGCGATATCCTCGCGCATCTCCGAGACGATGATGTTCGGCGACGTGCCGATCAGCGTCATCATCCCGCCGAGCAGAGAGCCGAACGCCATGGGCATCAAGAGATAGGCCGGCGGCGTGCCCGTGCGGCGCGCGAGCTGCAGCGCGATCGGGATCAGCATCGCGAGCGCGCCGATGTTCTTCACGAACGCGGATAGGATCGCGACCGTTCCGGCGAGCCCCAGGACTTGCGTCGTCGGCGTCCGAAGATAGGGACCCGCGCGCCTTGCGACGAGATCGACGACGCCGGAGCGCGACACCGCCGCGCTGACGAGCAGGGCGGTCGCGACGATCACGAGAATGTCGTTGCCGAAGCCGGTGAACGCCGCGTCGGAAGGAACGATGCCGACGGCGATCGACACGAGCAGCGCGAGCAGTGCGACGAGATCATAACGGATTCGGCCCCAAACGAAGAGGCCCATCATCCCGATCAGGACCGCGAACGCGAGGGCTTGGTCGAGCGTCACGAACCGTCTTTCGGCGCCCGCTCGCCGTCCGATGCCAGCGCATCGTCGCCGTTGCGTGCAAGCGTCTTGCGCCGATGAGGCTCGGCGAGGTCGCGCAGCGCCTCGTGCGGGAGTCTGTGCTCGAATCCGTGCCGACTGAGGTCGCTCAACGCGACGATGCCTACGAGACGGTCGTCGCGGTCGAGCACCGGAAGTCGTCGTACCTGGCGCTCGCTCATTTGGCGGAAGGCCTGCTCGAGCGTGTCGTCCTCTCTGCAGACGAAGAGCGTGGACGACATCACTTCGCGCGCCTCGACGTCGCGCGGGTCCCGCCCGGCGACGACCGCGCGCAGAAGAATGTCACGATCGGTCAGGATGCCGTCGAGCCGCCCGTGGTCGCCGATCAGCACCGCGCCGACGTCGTATTCCGCCATGATCGTTGCGGCTTCCTGCACCGTCGCGTCCGGCGAGACGAGCTCGATCTCACGGCTCATGACGTCGGCGACTCTCATCGCGGGCCCTCGTGCTCCTCGGCTGGGGCGCCTCCGACGCGCCTCGACGAAGAGCATGCGAACCTCCTCCGGCGCGTGCCGGTTGCGGCAGTAATGCAACGGGCATGCCAGAAGGCACGGGCGGTGCGTGTCAGCGCTCCGGTCCGGTCTCGACGCCGCGCTCGGGACGCGTGATCCATTCGCTCCACGAGCCCGCGTAGAGCCGCGGCTCGTCGAATCCCGCGTGCACGAGCGCGAGCACGTTGTGCGCCGCGGTGATGCCGGAGCCACAATAGCAGACGATCTCCTGGCCTCGGCGCGCGCCGATGATCCGCTCGAACCTTTGCCGCAGCGCTTCCTTCGGCAGGAACCGCCCGTCGGCGCCGAGGTTCTCGCTCGACGGCGCGGAACGGGCTCCCGGAACGTGGCCGGCGACGGGATCGATCGGTTCGATCTCGCCGAGGAATCGCCGTCGGTCGCGCGCGTCGAGCAGGACTTGCGTCGAGCAGTCGATCGCGTCCGCTTCGATGAGCTTCGTCAGCGGCCGGCGATTCGCGTAGTCGTCGGCATCGTCGCGTGCGGCGCGCGGCTCGGGCAGGGCGGTCGTCACCGGATATCCGGCCCCGACCCACGCTTGCCAACCGCCGTCGAGCACGGCGACGCTCTCGTGCCCGATCCAACGCATCATCCACCACATCCGCGCGGCGACCGCGCCTCCCGCGTCGTCGTAGACGACGATATCGTCGCGCGGCGAAAGGCCCCATTCGCGCACCCGTGAAAGCCACGCGTCCCGGCTCGGCAGCGGATGGCGACCGGTGACGCCGGGAATACGCGGACCGCTGAGATCGAGATCGATATCCGCGTGCAGCGCGCCGGGGATATGACCTTCGCGCCAAGCCCTCCGGCCCACGGAAGGATCCGCGAGCGAGAAGCGACAGTCGAAGATTCGCAAACCCGGATCGTCGAGCCTGCGCGCGATCTCGGCCGCGTCGACGAGCGTCCTGAAGCTCATCGTTCGAGCCTACGTGATGGGATCGAGATCGAGGCGCGCGATCCAGCCGGAAGTGCGCTCCGATGCCGCGGGATAGCGCGCGAGCACGAGCGGATCGTGCCCCGGGATCACGTGCGCCTTCGAGCTCGCGAGGCGATAGAGCGTCGCGTATCCCTCGATCAGCTCGGCCAGGTTGTAGAGCACGGGAAACGCGCGTCCGGTCTCCATGTGCGCGTAGAAGTGCGACGCGTCGGACGCGAGCACGACGTAGCCGCGGCGCGTCATCACGCGCACGCACTGCAAGCCCTTCGTGTGTCCGCCGAGACGATGCACCGTGATGCCGGGCGCGAGCTCCTCCGTGCCGTCGTGAAACTGCACCTGGCCGGCGAAGACGCGCTTGACCATACGCGCGACGTCGTCCGCCTCGAACGCGTGATTCAAGTGGTGATGGCACATCGATCGTCCCGTCGCATATTCCATCTCGGCGTCCTGGAGATGGAAGATCGCGTTCGGGAACAGCGCGGCGTTGCCGCAGTGATCGTAATGCATGTGCGTGATGATCACGTCGCGGACGTCGCGGTGGCCGATGCCGATGGCCTCGAGCCCTTCGTCGACCGGATGAACGAGCGTCCGGCCGCGCTTCTTCGCCATCTCGCCGTCGAAGCCGGTATCGACGACGAAGACCCGCTCGTCGCCGACGATCGCCCATACGAAATAATCGAGGGGCATATCGGACGTCTCGTGCACGTCGGAGTCGACGAAATTGCCGAACGCCTTGCGCTGAAGCTCGGCGTACTTGATCGCGTAGATCTCGTAGACCGGGACCGTCATGGCGGCTTCACGCTCCGATTCCGTTGTCCGAGCCGCCATTCTC
>Ga0207873_1001220_pt1 | contig 25578 bp, 28 predicted proteins | sample BGWIniCompost_FD_187373 | JGI IMG/M metagenome (GOLD analysis project Ga0207873, IMG submission 187373) | Cellulose adapted compost microbial communities from Newby Island Compost Facility, Milpitas, CA, USA - BGW Initial Compost (SPAdes)... ...
GTTCCCTCCCGACCCGGGTGACACCCGATCGCTCCGGCCGGCGGCCCGACCGTACACGATTTGACTCGCAACTCCGACGCCTCCATCTTCCCGGCCCATGGAACTACTGCTTGCATGCGCCTGCGACGACGCCTCGGTCCGGCCCGATGGGAAGATCGACATCCGGGGCGTCTTCAACGAACTGTACGCGCCCGGCTTCCCGGCCGTCCAGGACCGGATGACCGTCGTCTTCGTGGTGGAGTGGGGGAGGGGCGAATCCGGTCGGATCCCGCTACGCGCAGACCTCGTGGACGACGCCGGCCGACCCATCCTCACGATCCAGGGTCACACCGAGGTGCCGGTGCGGGGAGAGGACCGCGCCCGCCCCCAGACGCGTCTGATCATGCCGATCCAGGATGTGGTCTTCCCCGCCCCGGGCAGGTACCACTTCGACCTCAAAGCCGGCAACCAGACGCGCCGGGCGTTCTCGCTCTTCGTCGGGAAGCACGAAGAGGCCGGAGCTCCATCCACCTGACGGGCCGCCCCGAGGATCCCGCGCCCGAGGGCCGGGTATCAATGGCCGCTCACCGTTCGGTACACCGAATCGAGGCCGTGGCTGGAGGGGCCCCGTGGAAGAATCCGTACTGGCGCCTCAGTCGCGCGAACTCCTGCGCGTGCTGGCAGCGCTCGCCGACGAGAACCGATTCCGTATCGTAGCGCTTCTCTCGGAACGGGGGTGTCCATTGTCGTCCAGCGACGTGGGCGCCGCCCTCGGCCTCTCCCCCTCCCTCGTCTGCCATCACCTCTCCATCCTGGAAGCCGCCGGGATCGTCGACCGTCGAAAGAACGGACTCTGCACCATGAACGGACTGCGCCGGGACTTCGTGCGACAGCGCTTCGCGATCCTCGAGCAGCTCTTCGGGTGAAGGCAGCCTCGAATTCCGCCTAGAATGGAGTAGCCGCGCGCGGCCCCACCGACCACGCGCGGCCCTCCAGACGGCAGCGGGCTCTCCCCGCGCCGCTCACCCGCCGACAGCGATCCCCCGGATTCCCGGCTCCGTCATCGGACGCGGGTCGAGGAGGCGATCCAGCTCTTCCTCGGGCAGAACGGCCTTTGCACGGGCGACTTCCCGCACCGTGGCGCCGCGGGCGAACGCCTCCTTCGCGATCTCGGCGGCGGCGTCGTAGCCGATCGCGGGCGCGAGCGATGTCGCCAGCATGAGGTTGCCCTCGAGAAGCTCGCGGCACCGGTCCTCGTTGGCCACGATCCCTTCGATGCACTTCGTCGCGAAGACCCGGCACGCGTTCGCCAGGATCTTGATCGACTGGAGCATCGCGTAGGCCATGATCGGCATCATCACGTTCAGTTCGAAGAAGCTGCCCTGCCCGCCGATCGTGATGGTCGTGTGGTTCCCCATCACCTGCGCGGCGACCATGGTCACCGCCTCAGGGATGACCGGGTTCACCTTCCCGGGCATGATGCTCGAGCCGGGCTGGGTGGCCGGGAGCGTGATCTCCGCCAGCCCCGCGCGCGGCCCGCTCGCCAGCCAGCGGATGTCGTTGGCGATCTTCATGAGCGAGACCGCCAGCGTGTTCAGCGCGCCGTGGGCGTAGACGATCGTGTCACGCGTCGCCTGGCGCTCGAAGTGGTTCTCCGCCTCACGGAACTCGACGCCGGCCATGAGCGAGATCCGCTCGATCGCGCGGCGCGCGAACTCCTCGTGCGCGTTGATCCCCGTCCCGACCGCGGTCCCGCCCAGCGGCAGCTCGGCCATGTCGTCGCTCGCTTCCTTCAGGCGACGCATCGCGTACCCGATCTGGGCCGCGTAGCCGCTGAACTCCTGCCCCAGCCGGATCGGCGTCGCGTCCATGAGGTGCGTGCGGCCGGACTTGACGATCCCGTCGAACTCCTCCGCCTTGGCCGCAAGCGCGCTACGCAGCTCGGCGAGCGCCGGGAGGAGGTCGAACTGGATCGCACGCCGCGCCGCGATCTGCATCGCTGTCGGGATCGTGTCGTTCGACGACTGCCCCAGGTTCACGTGGTCGTTCGGGTGCACCCGCTTCGACCCGATCTCCGCACCGAGCAGCTGCGACGCCCGGTTCGCGATCACCTCGTTCGTGTTCATGTTCGTCGAGGTGCCGCTCCCGGTCTGGAAGACGTCAAGGACGAAGTGCCGGTCCAGGTCACCGCGGATCACCTCGTCCGCCGCGGCGACGATCGCACGGCCGATCTCCGGGTCCAGGAGCCCGAGCTCCATGTTCGTCTCGGCCGCCGCCTTCTTGATCATCCCCATCGCCGCGATGAACTCGCGGGGGAAGCGCAGGTCGCTGATCGGGAAGTTCTCGACCGCCCGCTGCGTCTGCGCGCCCCAAAGCGCGTCCGTGGGGACCTTCATCTCACCGAGGGAATCGCGCTCTATGCGATATGACTGGTCCGACATCTCCGTCCTCCGTTGGAACACACGTGATATTCGACTCGCGCCCGGACGCCGTAAGGGGGCCTCGTCGCGCGCCGCGGGGAGCGTCTCCCGCCGTGAGGCGGCCGGCCCGAGGCGTCCCGTGCCGCAAAGCGACCGGCACGAGGCGGCCCTCCGCGGCAAGGCGCCCGGCCCCGGCGGCCCCCGTCGCAAACCGCTCGGCCGCCGGGGCCGAGCGGCCGCCCGCCGCCCCGGAAGTCCCCAATCGCACAACCGTCGCCCCTCTGCGGATCATGGTTCGATTGGTGCACCTAATGATCCCCAATCGCACCATCGTTTCCCGCGCCGGATTTCGTTGTGCGATAAGTGCACTGTATAGTCCCCAACCGCACGAGAAACGTCCATTTGTCGGCGGTTGTGCGGTTGAGGCACAGCGACCGGCGCGGCCAACGGCCGGCGCCCGGCTTGCCGCCGACCGGGGACCGCCGTTCCGTCTGCGATGGGGAGTCAGCACCCCGAGGCGGCCGACTGCCGTGGAAAAGCGGCACCCCCGTGCCGCAGGCGCCACCCGCCGCGTGAGCGGCCGATTCCCGACGGCGACCGAACCAAGCCGGCCGTCCCCCGTCGACGCAGGCCTGCCGACCCCCGCCGACCGAAGGTCGGCCGCTCCCGCGCGCCGCCCGGCGCGCCCCCCTACCTCGGCCTGCTCGGCCGCACCTCCACCCGGCTCGGCAGCGTCCGCTCCGGCGTATCCAGCAGATCGAGAACGATCTGCGCGATGTCCTGCGGCTGCACCTTCCAGTCGTCGCCGGTGCCCGGGGTCGGATGGTTGAACCCCGTGGCGACGCTCCCCGGCATGATCGAGCTCACGCGGATCCCGTCGTGACGCACCTCCTGCATCAGCGCCTCCGTGAACCCGACCAGCCCGAACTTGCTCGCGTTGTACGCGGCGCCGCGGGGGAACGCGTTCTTCCCCGCCAGACTGCCGATGTTGATGATCCAACCGCTGCCCCGCCGCTTGAGGTGCGGGATCGCGTAGTGTGAGCAGTAGAAGACGCCGCTCAGGTTCGTTTCGAGAACCCGCTGCCAGTCCTCGATGGTCATCTCCTCGACGGTGGCGAAGTGACCGACCCCCGCGTTGTTGACCAGGATGTCGATCCCGCCGAACTTGGCGACCGCCTCCTCGATCAGACGCCGGCAGTCCTCCGGATGCCGCACGTCGCAAACGACGCCGTGGGCGCCGCCGCGCTCCGCGCCGGCCGGCCCGTCGTAGTAACGGAAGCGCCCCTCGGCCAGCTCGCGCGCCGCGCGCTCGACATCGGCCGCGGTCCGAGCGGAGACGACGACGTTCGCCCCGCACGCGGCGAGCGCCTCGGCGATCGCCAGGCCGATCCCCTTCGTCGCACCCGTCACGACCGCGGTTCGACCCTTCAGCTCTGGCATGATTCCTCCTTACGCTCCCTGCCCCACGAGCGGCGGTCAGTTTAATTGCTCCGCGCCCCTCTCGCCACTACTGTTGAACGCATGGATCTGAACGGAAAGGTTGCCCTGGTCACCGGCGGCGCCCGCCGCGTCGGCCGCGCACTCTCCCTCGCCCTCGCACGCGCCGGCGCCGACGTCGTGGTGAACTATTTCCAGTCCGCCGAGGCGGCCGAGCAGACCGTCGCCGACATCGTGGCGCTCGGCCGCAGAGCGATCGCGATCCAGGGCGACGTCGCCAGCAAAGAGGTCGCGGACCTGCTCGTCCGCCGGACCGCCGAGACGTTCGGCCGGCTGGACGTGCTGGTGAACAACGCCTCCACGTTCGAAACGGCGCCGCTCCTGGCGATCTCCGAAGACGAATGGGACCGCGTCCTGGCGGTCAACCTGAAGGGCCCGTTCCTCCTCTCCCAGGCGGCGGCGCCGCTCCTTCGCCGGGATGGCGGCGGCGTCATCGTCAACATCGCGGACCTCTCGGCGTTCCAGCCCTGGCCGTCGTACGCCCATCACAGCGTTTCCAAGGCCGGCCTGGTCCACCTGACCCGGATCCTCGCCCTCGCGCTGGCCCCCGACATCCGCGCCAATTGCATCGCCCCCGGAACTGTCCTCCCTCCAGAGGGCTATACGGAGGAGGAGTTGCTGCAGAGCATCGCGCGGACGCCGCTCAAGAAGATCGGCGAGCCCGAGGACGTGGCCCGTGCGCTGCTCTACCTCGTCGAGAGTGACTTCGTGACCGGCGAGGTCGTCGTGGTGGACGGCGGAAGGATGTTGATTTCCGGGGGTATCCATCGGGCATGAAAGAGATCAAGTATCGGTACATCGTCGCAGCCGTGGTCGTCGCGGCGCCGCTCGGCCTCGCGGCGACACTCTTCGGCCCGGTGGGTCCGGATTGTCCCGACGTCGCGGCATTGCGGGATTACAGGCCACCGGAGGCGAGCCGGGTGTTCGCCGTGGATGGCTCGCTGATCGCCGACCTCTCGCCCCAGCGCCGCGTCGTCGTCGATTACGAAGAGATCCCCGCCGTGCTGCGCGATGGCCTCGTCGCCGTCGAGGATCGCCGTTTCTGGGAGCATGGCGGCGTGGACCTGCGCGGCGTCGCGCGTGCGATCTGGCGCAACGTCACGTCCTTGTCCTTCAGGGAAGGGTTCAGCACGATCCCGATGCAGCTCGCTCGGAACGTCTTCCCCGAGCAGCTCCCGCGCGCGAAGAAGCTCTCCCGCAAGATCTGCGAGATCCGTCTCGCTCCGAGGCTCGAGGACGAATTCAGCAAGGAGGACATCCTCGAGCTGTACCTGAACCAGGTCTACCTGGGCTCCGGCCTCTACGGCGTGGAGGCGGCGGCGGAGGGGTACTTCGGCAAGTCGGTCTCCGAGGTGACCACGGCGGAGGCCGCGCTCCTGATCGGGCTGGCCAAGAGCCCCGAGGGGTACAACCCCAGGCGGCACCCGCTCCGGGCCGTCCAGCGGCGCAACGTGGTCCTGAACGTCATGGCGCGTGAGGGCGTGATCACGCCCGAGGAGGCGGAGAAGGCGAAGGGCGAGCCGATCCGCCTGGCCCCGCCCGTCGAGGCCTCGGGCGCGGCGCCGTATGTCGTCGCCTCCGTGCGTCGCGAGCTGCGCGAGCGCTTCGGCCCTGACGCGGATGTCCGGGGGCTGCGCGTCTTCACGGGGATCGACCTGGAGCTCCAGGAAGCGGCCCGCGACGCGCTGCTGCGCCAGATCGAGCGGATCGAGAGCGGCGCGTACGGCACGTGGCGCCACCCGCGCCTCGACGGCAAGGCGGCGCCCGACTCGACCGCCAATTACCTGCAGGGGATGCTCATCGCGCTGGACCCGCGGACGGGCGAGGTCCGCGCGTTGGTGGGCGGACGCGACTTCGCGCTCAGCCAGTTCGACCGTGCGTTCCAGGCGCGCCGCCAGCCGGGGAGCGCCTTCAAGCCCATCGTCTACGCGGCGGCGATCGACGCCGGGCTCGCCGTGACCACGCGGATCGATGTGTCGCCGATCGTGGTCGACGACGCCCGCGGCGTCTCGTGGAGCCCGGGCGACCACCTCCCCGACACCGTCGAAACGTTGTCCGTCCGCGGGGCGCTCGCCCGCTCGTCGAACAACGCCGCGGTCAGGATCGGCCGCTGGGTCGGTGAAACGGAGGTGGGGCGCTTCGCCGGCCGGCTCGGTATCACGACGCCGATCCCGCCGTATCCGTCCATCTTCCTCGGCTCGGCCGAGGTGGTGCCGGCCGAGCTCGTGGCCGCGTATGCGACGTTCGGCAACGGCGGCTACAAGGTCCGGCCCACGCTCATCACGCGCGTCGAGGACGCGGACGGGAACGTGCTCTGGGAGCGCGACGAGAATCGCGAGCGCGTGCTCGACGAGGGCGTCGCCTACCTGACGCTGAGCCTGCTCCAGGACGTGGTCGACCGTGGAACCGGCGCGACGGTGCGTTCGGCGGGGTTCTATCTCCCCGCCGCCGGGAAGACGGGGACGACGAACGACGGGAAGGACGCCTGGTTCATCGGGATGACGCCGGACCTCGTGGCGGGCGTCTGGATCGGGTTCGACCAACCGGTGCCGATCCTGCCGGGTGCGAGCGGCGGCTCGCTCGCGGCGCCGGCGTGGGCGGACTTCATGATCCGCGCCTACGAATCGCGACCCGCGCCTGGCGGGTGGACGCCGCCCGCCACGCTGGTCCGCGTGCACGTCGACACCGTGACCGGGCACATCGCCACTGGCCGCTGTCCGGCGGAGGACGTCCGTCTCGAGTACTTCCTGCCGGGCACGGAGCCGCTCGACTATTGCCAGCTCCATCCGGAGTCGGGCGTCGAACGGCTCCTCGACCGGCTCTGGCGCGGCTTCAAGAGCATCTTCTGAGCGGGCCTCAGTCGGCCTGCGACGTGGCGGCCGGGGCGTCGGCCGTCTCGAGCACGGGCACCTCGCCGATCCCCCGATGGGCGAGCCACCGCTCGGCCTCGAGCGCGGCCATGCACCCGGTCGCCGCGGCCGTGATCGCCTGACGGTAGTAGTCGTCCATCACGTCGCCGGCCGCGAAGACGCCCTCGACGCTCGTCGCCGTCCGCCACGGCTGCGTCTTGATGTACCCGTTCGGCGTCAGCTCGAGCTGACCCTTCAGGAATTCCGTGTTCGGCGAGTGGCCGATCGCGACGAAGAGCCCGCCCACCTCGATCTCCGACACCTCGCCCGTGACCGTGTCCTGCAGCCGCAATCCGGCGATCTCGTCGTAACCGAGGACGTCGACGACGACCTTGTTCCAGAGGACCTCGATCTTCGGGTGCGCCAGGACCCGATCCGCCATGATCTTCGACGCGCGGAACGTGTCCCGCCTGTGGATGACCAGGACCTTCGAGGCGAACTTCGTCAGGTAGAGCGCCTCCTCCATCGCGCTGTCCCCGCCGCCGACTACGGCGAGGACCTTGTTGCGGAAGAAGGGGAGCGCACCGTCGCACACGGCGCAGGCGGACACGCCGCCGCCGCTCTGCGCCAGGCGCTGCTCGTTCGGCAGCCCGAGCCACTTCGCGTTGGCGCCCGTCGCCACGATCACCGCCCGCGCCAGGACTTCCTCGCCGTAGCTGGGCCGGATCACGAAGGGCCGGCGTGAGAAATCCACCGAGACAACCATCTCCGAGACGACGCGGGTACCGAACCGGAGCGCCTGCGCCTTCATTCTATCCATCAACTCCGGCCCCGTGATGCCCTCCGGGAATCCGGGGAAGTTCTCGACCTCAGTCGTGGTCATGAGCTGGCCGCCGGGGAGCATCGTCTGGATGGGCTCGCCCTCGAAAACGACGGGCGCGAGGTTCGCCCGGGCGGCATAGATGGCGGCGGTCCAGGCCGCGGGGCCGGATCCGATGATCACCAGGTTTTCGGGGGTGCGTGACGTCATCGCGAAACCTCTTTCTTCGAGCGCATCAGGGTTCGCGGGGGCTCGGCAGGCGCATCATCCGGCCGGATCGATCCCCACCGTGACGCGCCGCGCCCATCCCCCTCTCCGGTAGGGTGGCGACCCCGCCCCGGGACCGCAAGGGCGGGTCGGTCTGCACTCGCGCCGCCGGCTCACCTCGCGGCTCCAGCGCGCGGCGGATCTCCCGGTCCGGCCCGCCCTCGCGCGGCCCGTTCCGCCGTCTACGACCGATCGGCGGCCACCACAACGTGCAACTGGCGCCACCCACCGCGAAGCACTAACTTCGGTATGATACACCTGGCCGCCGACTATGAACAACTCACGTGAAACGACATCCGTGATTGCCGACGCGGAAAGGTTGTTGGCGTCCCTGACCGGCGTGGTTTCCGCCCACGTCGTGGCCGGGCCGGAGGGGACGCTGCGGGAGATCCACGTCCTCGCCACACCCGATCTGCATCCCAAGCAAGTCGTCCGCAACGTCGAATCCGCGCTCAGCGCAGGGCTCGGCATCCACATCGACCGCCGGATCGTCAGCGTCGCGCAGGTACGCCCCGACGCTCTCGCCTCTGCGGCGGACCTGTTCGCGGACGGCGGAGCCGAGCCGGCGCGCGCGCCTGACGCGGCGGACCCGGCGCGTACAGCCGACGCGACATGGGGGGAAGGGCCGAGGGCCGGACAACGGTCGGCCCCGGTGGCCAGTGGGCCCATCGAGCCCCCGCGCGTGGTTTATCTGGGATACGACGCTTACATCGACGCCGCGCGCCGGGCGACCTGCTCGGTCACGCTGCGTGCCGGGCCGGACGAGTTCACCGGGCAGGGGCGGGGCAACGACACGCCTCGAGGCCGTGCGCAGGCCGCCGCGCAGGCGACGTTCGCGGCTCTCGCCGCGTGCCGCGGCGAGGATCGACTCGGTCTCGAGGGCGTCGACATCGTCACGGCGCACGATAGGGAATTCGTCCTCGTCGCAGCGCGCGCGATCGATGGGCGCCGCCCGGTTCCTCTGACCGGCGCCGCCCATCTGCACACCACGCCCGAGGAAGCGGCGATCTTCGCGTCGCTTCAAGCTACGAACCGCTGGCGCGTGTCCGTGTAGCGTGAGCGATCCCACGCCCGTCGGCCTCGAGGCCACGCGCGCCGTCGAACGCGAGATCGTCGCCGAGGTCGAACAGATCCCCGGCGTCCTCGCCGCCGCGATCTGGCTGCGCGACGCCCAGCACCTCCGTGAGGGATTCGTCACGGGTGCTCCCGGCTCGTCCATCGCCGTGCTCCGCGCCGCCGTCTCGGATCTCCTCACGCGCCGGGGCCTCGTTTTCCGCGCGGAAGATCTCCACGTCGCCCTCGTCGACGAGGATGCGATACCGCTCCCGCTCTGGCGCGGCCGCGGCCTCGTCTTCGACCGCCTCGAGTCTCACCGCGCGGACAACTGGGTGACCTGTCGAGTGTACGTGACGCGGCGCGGGACCCCGGCCGTCGGCGAGGCGCGCGAGATCGACACGGAGCTGGGGCGCGCCCGCGCCGCCGCCCGGGCCGTTCTCGATGCGGCCAGCAAGACGACCCGCGGAATCACGTTCGGCCTGGAGGGTGTGCACTTCCTGGAGGTCGTCTCCCGCCGCTATGTCCTCGTCTCCGTCGAGGCGGCGTTCGGACGGCGCCACTCCCACCTCCCGGGCGTCGGCACCATCGAGCGCTCGATCGAGGATGCAGCCTGCCTCGCCACGCTCAGTGCGTTGGAGCGCTGGCTCGGTTGGTGAGCCGCATCCTTGCCGCCACGCCTGTCGTCACTCGCCCTCTTCTGCCGGCCCCACGTAGCGTTTGACCTCCTCGACGACCCGGCGTGGCTCGACCGGCTTGGCCAGGTACCCGTCGCAGCCGACCCGGAGCGCCTTCTCACGATCTTCCTCGAGCGCGTGCGCCGTCAGCGCGATGATCGGGATATCGCGCGTCTCTTCATTCTCCTTGAGGCGCCGCGTGGCCTCCCACCCATCGATCCTGGGGATCGAGATGTCCATCAGGATGAGGTCCGGGTGCTTCTCCCGCGCTCGGGCGATCCCTTCTTCTCCGTCGCGGGCTTCGATCACGTCGTAGCCCACGTGCTCGAGGATCGTCCGATACACCATGAGGTTATCCTCATTGTCCTCGACGATCAGGATCGTCTTGGTCTTCTCCATCATCGATTCGGGTGAGGGGTGATTTCGGCCGGGGGCAATGGCGAAGCGGGCGTTACAGGAATCGTGCCAGGCCGGCTCTCCAGGAGGTGCAGGGCGCCGTGGCAATGGGAGATCGTTCCCACGAGGAAGCGGGCGACCCGCTCGCGGCCCGGCCCCTCGACACAGGAAGCGATCTGCTCGTACGCATGCCGCACAGCGGCGGCCCGGTACGCACCGACGCCGTAGGTCACGTGGTGGCAGTGGAAGAGGTGGAGCTGGTCGACGGGCTGGCCGGCCTTCTCGAGCGTCGTCGCGAAGTCGCGCACGGTCCGATCCAGATCCCAGTATCGCGGCCCCCGCGTGACCGGGCAGGTGGCCGGCTCGATGCAGTGGACCGGACACTCCCAGTCGGCGTGGGACACGACGAGCGGCCCGCCCGGCGCCTGGCGCTCGAACGGTGTTCCGGGAAAGCGACCGAACGGCGCGAGGCTCCACTCCCTCTCGGGCCGTTCATTCCGCAGACGGTCGAGGAGCCAGGCGAGGGCGAGGTGGGGGGTGAAGGGTGGCGGGACGATTCGATCCTCGGCCTCTGCATCCAATGAGGCCAGGTACTGCCAGAGAAACGTTTCCCAGTCGGCGACGACGAAGCGGAGCACCGGGGACGGCCCGACCTCTCGCCGGGCCCGGGGCCACTCCTCGCGGTCGACGACGATGACTTCGTCGACGTCGAACGCGCCGGCATCCCGGGCGCGCAGGAGCTGCCTCGCATAGAAGCTTCCGTAGCAGCCGCCGCCCAGGATGACGAACTTCATGCCCTCTGCGTGCCCTCCGACCTCTACGTCCCGGACAGCTCGACCATCGCCGGCTCTCGGTCCTTGAAGATCTTGAGGTTTGTCGAATGACCGGGGTTGACCCGCGCCTTGGGATCGATGTAATGGACCGCGTAGTTGACGGCGATGGCCGCCTCGGCGAAGCCGGTCGCGATCAGCTCGAGCTTCCCCTCGTAGGTCACGATGTCGCCGGCTGCGAAGACGCCGGGGATGTTGGTCTCCATCGTGGGGCCGACCTTGATCGAGTTGCGCTCGAGCTCCAGACCCCAGTTCGCGATGGGGCCGAGGTCCGGCTTGAAGCCGATCAGTGCGAGCACGGCGTCGACCTCGAACGTTTGCTCCTCGCCGGTCCGGTTGTCGAAGACCGTCGCTGCGCACACGCCCTCGTCGCCGTGGATCTCCCGCATCTCACGGTGCGTGTAGAGCTCGACCTTCCCCTGCTCCACCGCTTCCCGGAGCAACGCCATGGAGTGCGCGTGCGCGCGGAAGCCCTCGCGCCGGTGGATCAGGATGAGGCGCTTCACACGATCCTTGAGGTTGAGCGCCCAGTCCACCGCCGAGTCGCCGCCGCCGACGATGAGGACGCGTTTCCCGTCGTACTCCGACGGGTCCTTGACGTGATAACTCACCCCACGCCCGAGGAGCCGGTCGTAGCCCGGGCACTCGAGCGTCCGAGGCGTGAACGCACCCTTCCCGGCGGCGATCACGACTGCCTTGGTCGGGTAGCGCGCCTTGTTCGTCGTGAGGATGAAGCCGTCGTCCTGGCGGTGGAGCTCCTGGACCTGCTCCTCGAGCCGCACGTCGGCGCCGAACTGCGTGCCCTGCTCGATCATGTTGGCCACCAGGTCGCGCGCCAGGATCTGCGGGAAGCCACCCACGTCGTAGATGTACTTCTCCGGATAGAGCGCAGCGAGCTGGCCTCCCAACTCGGGGAGCGAATCGATGATCCGCGCGCTCACGCCGCGCAGCCCGGCGTAGAAAGCGGCGAAGAGTCCCGTGGGACCGCCGCCGATGATCGTGATGTCCCTCGGCTCGGCGTAATTCACTTCGTCTTGCCCGTTGATGCTTGGTGCCACGAAGGCCGTGTCACAGACCGGTATACCCGGCGCGCCAACCTACGTTGCCGGTTCGCCGCCCCGCAAGTTTCGGATCCCGGCGCGGGTGTAGTCGACGATCGCCACGACGGCAGTGGCGCCGACCACGCCGACCAGCACCGGCGCCCAGCGCGGCACCAGGAGCAGGACGAGGATCGCCACGATCTGGAAGGTCGTCACGATCTTCCCGCTCCGGCGCGCCTGGAACCGCAGCGAGAGGCCGAGGGTGAGCGCGGTGACGAACGCGACGGAGACGTAGATGTCGCGGGCCAGGAGCACGAGCAGCTCCCAGAGTTGGAGCTCGCCCGTGCGGACGAAGCCGACGAGGGCCGCGAAGACGAACGTCTTGTCCGCGATGGGGTCCAGCAGCTCGCCCAGCCGGGTCCGCGCGCCGGTGCGGCGTGCGAGCCATCCATCGATGCCATCGCTTATCCCGGCGACGAGCGCGATCCCGCTCCTCACGGTGACGGAATCGGACAGGACGAACAGCGCTGCCAGCGGGAACCTGAGCAACGAGATGGCGTTCGGCCAGGAAAACAGGCGCGGAGTGCGCTCGGCGTTCGTCCGTTCCACACCCTCACACCGGTTGCACTTCCGTGGCCTCAGACGCCTTTGCCTCGGCGCTCGCGAACTCGCCCCCCGCCCGCGGCTCGCCCAGGTACGCCGCCGACGTACGATAGCGCTCGAACGCCCGCTGCCCCAGCAGCTTCACCAGGACCGCCGCCGGCACCGCGAGGAGCATCCCGACGAAGCCGAGGAAGAAACCGCCGACGGCCAAAGCGAGCATCACCCACACGGGGTGGAGCCCGACCGATCCGCCGACGATGCGCGGACCGAGCACCATGGAGTCGATGATCTGCACGGCCGTGAACACGATGGCTACCTTGAGCAGCGAAGCCAGGATGCTCCCGCTCAGGAGCGCGATCAGGATGGCCGGGACCAGGCTGACCACGAGGCCGAGGTACGGCACCAGATTGAACACGCCGGCCACCGCGCCGACCAGCCCGCCGTACGGCAGCCCCACGATCCAGAACCCGAACCCGGTCAGGGTTCCGACCACGGCGGCGGCCGTGAGTTGTCCGCGCAGGTATCGTGCGAGCAGCCCGTCGTACTCCCTCAGGAAGCCGAGCCACTCTTCCCGCTTCGGATGGGGGATCAGATCGGCGACCCAGCGGGTGATCCGGTCGTAATCGCGCAGCAGGTAGAAGGTCAGGATCGGCGTCAGCACCACGTAGCCGAAGATCGCGAACAGAGTGCCGATCCCGCGGCCGAGGCCGAGGACGGCCGCCCAGCCCTGTCGCGCGATCGCCTCCTGCCTCTCCTGCAGGAACTCGATCACGTCGTCCGCTCGCAGGTTCCGCAGCGGCGCGAGCAATTCCTCTTCGCGAATGAACGGCAGGTCGATGCCGAGGATCCAGCCCCGGGCGTTGCGTGCCCACGTCTCGAACCGCCGCAACGCGTCCGGCGCCCTGGAGATCAGGTTCTCGACCTGGTCGGCCAGGGCGGGCACGCCGAAGACGGCGCCCAGGGCGATGAGCCCGAACACCGGTAGACCGAGGAGCATGACCGCGAGTCCGCGCGGCACCCGGAGCCGCTCGATCGCGTCGACCAGCGGGTCGAGGATGTACGCGAGGGCGAGAGCGAGGACGAACGGAGCGATGAGCGACCCCACCGTCTCCAGCAGCCACAGCAGGGCCAGCGCGGAGACGCCCGCGACGATCCGCGTGTAGCGCCGGTCGCCGGCGAACGGCGAGAGGAGGAGCAACAGGAGCAAGAACAGCGTGATGGGCGTCAGTATGGCCCGCACGCTGAACAGAAACGCGCCCAGCACCCCCAACACCGCGACGGCGTACATCCACCGCCAATCGACCCCGCGTTCCGATCGCATCATCGCTCTCCTCCGATCGCCGCACCCGACAGCGGATGCGCGCCCGCGCCCCAGGTCACCCGGCGGCTTCCGATGTGACGACCGGGACCGCGCGGGCCGCCGCACGCAAGACCTCGCGCGCGTTCTCGTATGTGATCATGCGGATCGCATCTTCCGGCGGCAGCCAGATGCACTCGGTGATCCCCTCCTCGAGCTGCGGACGCGGCTCGCCGGCTACGGATTCGACGAGGTAGAAGTGGCAGAACTTGTGGATCAGCCGGCCGCCGTTCCGGAAGTACCAATCGATGGTCGGCAGCTCGCACTCGGCGCGGAGCTCATCCAGCCCGGTCTCCTCCGCGATCTCGCGCAGCGCCGCCTCCTCGGGCGTCTCCTCGCCCTCCACGTGACCCTTAGGGAGCCCCCAGTTCTCGTACGGGTCGCGGATCAGCAGGAACAGCACTCCGTCCCCGTGGCGACGGAACACGACCCCGCCCGCGCTCGTTTCGATGCGCGCACGCTGCCGCGCGCCGCCCCGGCGCTTCCCTTTGTTGCGTTTCCTGCTTCGTCCCCGTTTAGCCACGGATCAGGTGCTCGGCGATCTGAACGGCATTCGTCGCGGCGCCCTTGCGCAGGTTGTCCGCCACGATCCACAGATGTACCACGTTCGGCAGGTCCCGGTCGAGACGGATCCGGCCGACGTACACGGAGTCGGTGCCCGCAGCGTCGCACGGCTGGGGATCGCGCCCCCCGTTGGCGAGCTCGATCCCCGGCATTTCCGCGAGGGCCCGCTCGACCTCGTCCCTCCGGACGGGCTGGTGGGTTTCCACCGTGGCCGCGACGGCGTGTCCCACCGGGACCGGAACCCGCACGCACGTCGCCGCGACCGGCAACTCCGGCTCCTCGAGGATCTTACGGCTCTCCTGCCGAATCTTCTCCTCCTCCTCATTCCACCCCTCCCCGTCGCGCGGGCCGATGGAAGGGATCACATTCCCGGCGATCTTCGAGTCGAACGGCGACACATCCGAGGCGCCGCCCGAGAGCTCCGCCTCGAGCGCCGCGATCCCCTTCTGCCCCGCGCCCGACACCGATTGGTAGGTGCTCACCACCACGCGCGCCAGCCCCGCTTTGCGTCGGATGGCCTCGAGGGCGAGGACGAGCTGGATCGTCACGCAGTTCGGGTTCGCGATGATCCCGAGCGGCCGCTCCGCGATCCGCCGGGCATTGATCTCGGGCACCACCAGCGGCACCTCGGGGTGCATCCGCCACGCCGACGAGTTGTCGACCACGACGGCGCCCTCGTCCGCGGCGCGCGGCGCCCACTCTCGACTCCGCGCGGCACCGGCCGAGAAGAGGGCGACCTCGCACCCCCGGAAAACGCCCGGTTCCGGCGCGCGCACCGGCCATTCGCGCCCTCGCCACGACACCGTCTTCCCGACCGAACGCTCGGAGGCGAGCGGCACGATCTCGTCGACCGGCAGCGCCCGCTCCTCCAGCACCCGGAGCATCGTCTGGCCGACGGCACCCGTGGCGCCAAGGATCGCGACCCTCATGACCTCGCCTCCCCGAGGCCGAACGCGTCGTGCAGCGCCCGTACCGCGCGCTCCTCGTGCTCGGCGTCGATCAGCAGCGCGATCGAGATCGCCGACGTCGAAAGCCCATGCACCTCGATCCCCTCGTCCAGCAGCACCTGGAACGCCCGCGCGTACACGCCGGGCCGGCCGTGCATCCCGGTCCCGACCAGCGCCACGCGGGCGAGCCGGTCCTGGACATCGAGCCCTTCGCCCCCGAGCTCCGCCACAATGGCGTTACACAGCTCGCGCGCCTCGGGAAGCACGTCCTCCTTCACCGAGAGCTGGAGCTGCCGCCGGCCGTCCGGACGATCCGAGTGCGCGACCATGTCCACGCTCACCCCCGCGTCGGCCAGGCGGCTGAGCACCGCCGACGTCGAGCGCATCCCATCGGGCAGCCCGCGGAGGACCAGCCGGGCAAAGCCCTTCTGCGAAGCCAGTCCCGTCAGAACAAGCTCTTCCAATCCCCGCTCCTTCCGCGTGACGAACGTGCCCCAGTCACCGTCGTCCCGAAAACTCGACAGAATGCGGATCGGAACCCCGTACCGCGCCCCGATCTCCACCGCGCGCGGGTGCATCACCTGCGCGCCCGAGCACGCCAGTTCCAGGAGCTCCTCGTAGTCCACCTCGGCGAGGCGACGCGCCGTCGGCACGCGACGCGGGTCGGCCGTGTACACCCCGTCCACATCCGTGTAGATGTCGCAACGATCCGCACCCAGCGCCGCCGCCAGCGCCACGGCTGTCGTATCCGACCCCCCGCGCCCCAGCGTCGTCACCTCCCGCGCAGGGCTGACCCCCTGGAACCCGGCGACGATCACGATCTTCCCCGCCTCCAGCGCTTCACGCACCCGCGTCGCGCGCACCTCCAGGATCCGCGCACCCGTGTGCGTCGCATCCGTCAGGATCGCCGCCTGCGACCCCGTGAAGCTGATCGCCTCCGCGCCCGCCTCTCGGATCGCCATCGCCAGGAGCGCCATGGCGATCCGCTCACCCGCCGTGAGCAGCATGTCCAGCTCCCGGGGATGCCTGCGCCGCGGGTCCGGCGACACCTGCTTCGCCAGCGCCAGCAGATCGTCCGTCGTATCCCCCATCGCCGAGACCACGACCACGATGTCGTGCCCCGCCCGGCGCTCCCGCACCACCCGCCTCGCGACGGCCTCGATTCGTTCCGGCGTCCCAACCGACGTGCCGCCGAACTTCAGTACCAGCTTCGACACACGCGCGATCCCTGCAAGTTTCCAGCCTCTCCTCGCCCCGCGGCCGGAACGCGCGCTTCGACGACGCCGGCGCGCGCGCCTCGACCACGTGGAGGCACCTGCTCAGAAGAGCTCCAACCTGATGTACTTCCGCGGATTCTCCTGGATGTCCTTGAGGAGCGCCTGCAGGATCGCGTTCGTGCGAATCAGGTCCACGTACAGCGTCGAATCCTGCAGGAGCAGACCCAGGCTCCCCTCACCGCTCTCCAACCGACCCGCGACCGCGCCCACCGCCCGCATCGCGCTGTCGGCCCGGAACGCGATCGCCCGGAACTCCGCGCTCGTGCGCAACAACTCCACCGTCAGCGAGTCGAACCTCGCGCTCGCGCTCGCCACGTTCCCGATGATCTCCGCGAGCTCGCCCTGGGCGACAGCGGAGTCGACTTGCGCCATCGTGCGCCGCACGGCGGCCGCCGCATCGCCCAACGTCTCCGTGGTCTCGGTCAGCTTGCGGGCGACCTCCTCGACCGCCTCCTGCTGCGTGGAGACCAGACCCGTCAGCCGCTCGCTCACCTCCTGGATGTTCTCGATCGCCTGACGGATCCTGACCGCCGTCTCTTCCGTGAACGCCGTCTCCACCCTGTCGGTCAGCACCGCGAGGTTCCCCGCGATCTCGTCGGCGACCGCGGTCAGGCGCGAGATGTCCGGGAGCGAGTACCCGGGAAGGACCGCCGGATCGGTCGACTCCGCATACGCGTACCGCGGGAACTGCGCCCGCGGGAAGATCTCCGCCTGCCAGTCCCCGAAGAGGGACTCGGGCGAGAGGATCACGACCGGATCGTCCGGCAGCGGAGCGTCGCCGTCGATCCGCATCGCGACGATCACGCCATCGCCGCCCTGCTCGAGCGAGATCTTCTCGACCCGGCCGATCGGCACGCCCCGCAGCTTGACCGCGGCGCCGACCTGCAGGTGCCCGACCTCCCGGAACCGCGCCGCCAGCTCGATCTCCTCCCTGCCGAACGCCGAGCCCTTGAGCCAGAGCGTGCCAACGACGATCACGGCGATCCCGGCCAGGATCGTCGCGCCGACGATCACGTCCGTTCGTTTCCTCACACGACCTCCTGGGCGAGCTCCGGACGCCCTTCGATGAACGCCCGGACGATCGGGTCACCCGAGCCCCGGACCTCCTCGGGCGTTCCCGTGAACCGGATTCGACCCTCGTGCAGGAACGCGATCCGGTCCGCGATCCGGAACGCGCTCTCCATGTTGTGCGTGACCACGAGGCTGGTGACCCCGAGCTCCCGGGCCATCTTGAGGATCAGCCGATCGATCACCGCCGTGGTCACGGGGTCGAGGCCCGTCGTCGGCTCGTCGTACAGGACGTAACGTGGTCGCGTCGCGATCGCACGCGCCAGCCCCACCCGCTTGCGCTGCCCGCCCGAGAGCTGGCCCGGGTACCTCGGGCCGTACCCCTCGAGCTCGACCAGACGCAGCGATTCCTCGGTTCGCTCGTGGATCTGCTCCTCCGTGATCCCCGGCACACGACGGAGCCCCATCGCCACGTTCTCCGCGACCGTCATCGAGTCGAAGAGCGCGGCGAACTGGAACACGTAGCCGACCTGTCGGCGAAGGGCGTACAGCTCCTCCCGCCGAAGCGCGCCGACGTCCTTCCCGTCGACGAACACGGCGCCGGAGTCCGGCTTCAGCAGCCCTACGATCGTCTTGAGGAGGACCGACTTTCCCGACCCGGAGAACCCGACGAGAGCGACGGTCTCACCGTCGCCGACTTCCAGCGAGACCCCGTCCAGGACGGCGCGCGAACCGAACGACTTCCTTACCTCCCAGAGCCGGATGCTCACAACAGCACCGCCGCCCAGAAGGCGTCGAGCACCAGGATCAGCATGCTGCTCACGACCACCGCCTGCGTGGTCGCGCGGCCGACCGCCGCCGCGCCGCTCGTCGCCCCGAAGCCGGAGAAGCACCCCACGAAGGTGACGACCAACCCGAACGACGTGGCCTTGATCAGCGAGTACCTCACGTCGAACGTGTCGAAGAACGCCCGCACGCCCCGCACGAACTCCGGCGTCGAGAGATCGAGCAAGTTGATCGAGGTGATCCAGCCGGCCGCGATCCCGACGGCGATGGCGAACGCGGTCACGATCGGGAACATGACCACGCCCGCGAACACCCGCGGCACGACCAGGTAGGCGACCGGGTCGTACGCCAGCGTCTCGAGGGCGTCGATCTGCTCCGTCACGCGCATCGTCCCGATCTCGGAGGCGATGTTCGCGCCCACTCGTCCGGCCAGCGCCAGCCCGGTCAGCACCGGACCCAGCTCGAGGATCATGGTCTTGGCCACAAGCGCGCCGACGAAGTAGAGCGGCACCGCGCCCGTGATCGTGTACGACGCCTGTAGGGCCAGGACGATTCCGGTGAAGGCCGCGATGAAGATCGCGATCGGGATGGACTCGACCCCGAGACGCGCCATCTGATCGACCAGCAGTCGACCCCAGGTCCCGGTGTCGGAGAGGGCACGGACCGCGCTCGCCGCGAATCGGCCGAACCGCCCGAACCCCGCCGACAGCTCGAGCGCGGAACGACCGACCCAGGCGAGAGGAGCGCTCCAAACCCCGTTCATGGATTTAACATAGCGCGGGTGCGGGAGGGGTGTCTAGGTGGGGAAGGTAGGGGTTAGGGCGTAGGGATTAGGGCGTGGGGCCTAGGGATTAGGGCTCAGGGGCTGGGGGGGGCGTACCTGAGCCCTAATCCCTGAGCCCTAAGCCCCGGGGGGGTCAGGGGGCGGAGACTACCTGATACCTACGCCCTAAGCCCTAAGCCCTGGGGCGGGGCGGTCGGGCGGGGCTCCGGCGCGCCCCTTGCAGCCCTCATCAGCGGATCCGTGTGATCCACAGAGCCACGCCACGGCTTCACCACGGCCTGCAGGAGGAACCCGCGATGCCGGGCGACGACACGAGCCAGGGGCGCGAACGCCGGCTCCGCTACCAGGAGATCGAAGATCCCCGCTTCCAACAGAAATGGCTGGAGGCGCGCAAGCTCGACGGCGACCAGGTCGAGGCGGCGTTCCGCCACGGCTTCGACTCCCGCGGCCGGTTCGGCGACCGGCCGTTCCACGAGGTCGAACACTACCTCCGCGAGAGCTGGGAGGGGATGGGGCCGCCCGCGCCCTGGGACGAAGTGGTGGGGATCGTCGAGTCGGGGTACGAGCACTACAAGGGCGCCGGCTTCGGCCGCATCGTCGAGCAGGTCGATGAGGCTCTCACCCACTTTCCCGACGTGGAGACCGTCGCCGGTTCGAGGATCGGCGGCACCATGGGCGACCGACCCCTCCTCGGCGCGGCCGAGCCGGTGCCGGACTTCGAGGACGAGGGCGGCCCCCCGGTCGGCGGCCACGAGCTCGACGACCGATCCGACGAGGAGGCCGGCGAGGTCAGCGGGTGACCCAGCGAAGGGGCGGCACGCCAGGCACCTCTCCCAGGGCCGTGGCCAGTTCGTAGAAATGGAGCAGACCGCGCTGCATCTCCTCGTCCAGCCCGTACTCCAGGGATCGCCAGTAGCGCACCAGCCTGGCCGGATCGAGCCCCACCTCGGGGGCGTAACGCTCGGCCAGCGCCTCCGCGTTCGCCTCGTAGTAGCGCCTCGATGCCTCCAGAGTCTCCGCCAGCGCGAGCAGCTCGTCGTCAAGCTCCGGACCGGCCGACGTCTGCCACAGCGCGAAGACGAAGGGCAGCCCCGTCCACTCGGTGAACAGCCCCCCCATGTCGAGAAGCGGGTGCCTCGTGCGGCGGATGCGACGCAGCGCGATGTCCCCGATCCACAAGGCCGCGGCCGCACCGTCGCCGATCGGGTCGGCGTCGTCCGTCTGCACGAACTCGCGGTACCGCGGGCGCACCCCGTGCCGGATCTCGCAGAGCGCGCGGAGCAGCACTACCGAGGTGGCGGAGGCGGTCGGGACCGCCACTTCCGCTCCGTCCAGCTCCTCCATCGGCCGGGTCGTCTCGAGGAGCACGCTCTGCACGTCGCCGCGCGCGCCGATCGCGAAGCCCAGCAGCCGATAACGGTCCGCATTCCGGGCGTATTCGATGCTCGACGAGGGCGCGACGTGGATCCTACCCGCACGAAGCTCCGCGTTCAGCGCCGTGGGCACGCCCGACCGCAACTCGATCCCCGGCGGCGCGTCGCCCTCCAGCAACAGCGCGTGAACCGGAATGCAGTTGCTGTATTCTATATGTCCTACCGTCAGCATTCTCGTTTCCATCCGCCAGCGTCGACGGGCGCGGTAAATTAGCATGGTGACCGGACGACGCCAGGGTCGCCGGGGCGTCACCGGCGTGCTGCTGATCCTCGGTCTCGCCGCGGTCGCGGCCTTCATCGTCCTCCTCGACGACATCCGCGACATGTTCGCCGAGAGCTTCACCATCGTGGGAGTCTTCTCCGATGTGAACGGGCTCGGGGCGGGCTCTCCGGTCTGGATCGCCGGGCGTCCGGCGGGGGTCGTGACGCGGATCGAAATGCTCCCGTCGGACCGCGCCGGTCACGGCCGGTTCGCGGCCACGATGCGCATCGCCGCCTCGCACGCGAAGCTCCTCCGGCGCGACAGCGAGCTCACCCTCGCAACCCGTGGCCTCCTGAGCAAACCTGCCCTGAACCTGATGCCCGGCTCCGCCGACTCCCCGCCGCTCGCCCCGGGCGACACGCTGATCGCCAGCCGCCCGTTAGAGCTTCGTCAGTTCTTCGCCCGGTTCGACTCCGTGCGGGGGGCGATCGACTCCATCGACCAGGATCGGCGACGCATCGCTTCCCTTGCACGGGCCAGACAACCGGCCATGCAGGCGGCCGCAGAAGCCCTCGGCGACGCGAGCGCGGAGCTCCGCACCCTCGCCGTCTCGCTCGACGATGGCTCGCTCGGGCGACTCGCCGGAGACACCGCCCTGCTCGCGGCGCTCAGTCGGATCCGCGACTCCGCCGGCGAGATCGCGGCCCGCGTCGAGGCCCGGATGGCACGCGTGCGCGACCCGGCACTCGCAGCCGCGCTCGACCGCCTCTCCGCCCGGGCCGACACGCTCCGCGGCCACGCGGACGCCCTTCGAGCAATGCTCGACGCCGATCCGCGGGGATTCCTCGCGCGTTGGCGGTCCGACCCCGCCCTGCGTGACGCATTCGCCGAGGTGTTCGCCCGGGTCGATTCTCTCGTGGCCGAGGTCGGGAGAGCACCGTGGAGGTGGGTGTTCTGAAGAAAAGCGTGTCGCGAATTGCTATTGCGCGAAGACCTTCGCGATGTCCCAGATCGCGGGGTCCAGGCGCTTGAGGGTGCGCACGGCCGCCGACAGAGGCACATCCCCGATCTCGGTGCCGCGCAAGGAAACCATCCGGCCCCAACCGCCCGCGATCGCCAGGTCCGCGGCGTGGACACCGAAACGCGTGGCCAGCACGCGATCGTGTGCCGTCGGGGAACCGCCCCGCTGGATGTGACCGAGCACGACCGTGCGGGTCTCCGTGTCGATGCAGCGCTCCATCTCCCGCGCCAGCCACGCGCTGATCTCGCCCGCGCGCACCCGGGAACGCCGTTCGACGGGTTCCGCCGCGCCGGCCGGTCGCGCGCCCTCCGCGATCACCACGATCGAGAAGGTGCGACCCCGTCGCTGACGCTCCCGCACGCGGTTGCAGACCGAGTCCACGTCGAACGGGTACTCCGGGACCAGGATCACGTCCGCGCCGCCGGCGATCCCCGCGTACGCGGCGATCCAACCCGTGTGGCGGCCCATGACTTCCACCACGATGACCCGGTTGTGCGCCTCCGCCGTGGTGTGCAGCCGGTCGATCGCCTCCGTCGCGATCGCGACCGCCGTGTCGAAGCCGAAGGTGAAGTCCGTGCCGCCCAGGTCGTTGTCGATCGTCTTCGGCACGCCCACCACGCGGATCCCCTGCTCGGCCAGCTCCAGCGCGGCCGACAGCGTGCCGTCGCCTCCGACCACGATCAGCCCCTCGACGGCATCCGCTTCCAGAGTGCGCCGGATCCGCGCCACGCCCTCGGGAACCAGCAACGGATCGGTCCGCGACGTGCCCAGGATCGTGCCACCGAGCGGCAGGATCCCCTTGACCGCCGAGCGGTCCAGTACGACGGACGAGCCTTCGATCACCCCCTCCCAGCCGTTCCGGTACCCGATCAGCTCGACGCCCAGCCGTGCGCACCGGTGCGAGGCCGCGCGGATCACCGCGTTCAAGCCCGGGCAGTCGCCTCCGCCGGTCAGGAGTCCCAGCCTTCGCGGTGCACTCGCCATTGCGGACCGGATCGGGTGATGTGATGCGACGCGATCGACTCTCCAACCGCGACCCGGTCTCGCAGACTCTATGCCGGTTGATACAGGGCGAGACTCGTCGCCAGTGGCAGGATGATCTGGACCGTGGTGCCCACCCCCCGCTTCGAGCGCAGCTCGACCCGGCCGCCGTGCCCCTCCACGATCTCCCGGCAGATCGGGAGCCCCAACCCCATCCCCTTCGGCTTGGTCGTCGTGAACGGCTCGAAGACCTGCGCCGCCCGCTCGGGATCGATCCCCGGACCGTTGTCGCTCACCTCGATCACGACCTCGCCGCCGCGCCGGCGCAGCGAGATCTCCAGCACCGCCTCGCCGTCCGCCTCCCGTTCCCTGAGCGCCTCACGGGCGTTGCGGATCACGTTGCCGATCGCCTCCCTCAGGAACGACTCATCGCCTTCGACGACCGCAGGCTCGATCGGGCCGATCCGTACCTCGACCGCCTCGCGCGCACCCTCCCGACCGACCGTCTCCGCGATCTCCCGCACCAGGCCGTCCAGCGACATCCGCTCCCGCTTGAGGCGCCGCGCCATCCCCGCCGCGTACGCCGACAGCCCCGCGAGGAGATCCGTCATCCGCATCGCTTCGCCGATGATCGCATCGCAGATCTCCCGGCGCAGCGCCTCGTCCGAAACCAGGCGCTGGTCCTGAAGCATCTCGGCGTGGAGAAGGATCGTCTGCAGCGGATTCTTCACCTGATGGAGGATCCGCGCCGTCGCCGTCCCCATCGCCGCGAGCCGCTCCGCCTTGACCCGCTCCCTCATGCTCCGCCGCACGAGCGCCAGTGCGATCCCGCCGGAAAAGCCGACGATGAGCAGCACCAGCAGTACGTTGATCAGCATGAGGTGCTGCACGTCGTCGAGCGGGATCCCCTGCGCCATGACGACAGGTACGGGATTGACGAAGACGGCAGCTGCCATGCGGCCTCGCCTCGAGATCGGCCCCGATCGGACTACGCTTCCGGGACGGGCGGAGGGGCACACCGCCTTGCGGCGAGCCCCACCGGGAAAGACATTTCGACCGGCACGCCCGCGGCGGCGCTTCGCCGCCCGCCGGGAGACTCGCCGTTCCGTATCCGTGGAGGGTAGAGCAGCACCTTTCCGATCACCCTAATTGAGAGAGGCTGCTATGCGACGACTCGCCATGCTGGGTACCGCTGCCCTCCTCTTCGCGGCAGCCGCTCTCTGGTCGGGATGCGACGAGGGCACCGCTCCGACCGCCGCGGCGGCCGACGCCGAAGCACACCTCGAGACGCTCCGTGTACCGGCCCCCGACGCAGGCGCCCGGCCCAACCTGACCGTGCGTGCCACAAGCCCGGCCGGGCACATATTCCGCCTGGAGTACCAGCCCGACTGGGTCAGCCAGATCACCATGACCCGGCCTGCTTCGGCCGACCTGGCCTCGACGGCCGTGCTCTTCCGCAACGAGGGTTACAGGCTGCGCGACCCGGGGCCGGTCGTGCGCACCCGTATCGCCTCCCCGGACCACGGGCTCGACTTCGAAGTCATCCTCAACGACCCGGGCCGCGTGGTGAAGCGCATCACCGTCGAGACGGTGGCCGCGGACGGGGAATCTGAAGGGGAGCCGGTCGTGTTCACGATCGAGGACAAGCTTCCCCCGCCACCGCCGGATGACTCTACGATCGTCGGCAACTGAGGCCTAGCAGGATCGCTGACGCACCCTGAACCCTCCACGGGTACGGCTCGGCATTGCCGGGTACGGGATAGCCGGGATAGCAGACCGACGCTCCCGCACCGTGCCGCGGCGATCGAATGCGCACCGCGGGGTCGAGCAAGGCGCCGGGGGAAGAGCAGGCGTCAGTGCCCGAGACCTAACTCCTGTGCCACGGGCGACCTGCTCTTCTTGGGAGCCGTGCTGTTAATGTAGGCCAGTACGATCAATAGCTCGACGGCCACCTCCATGAGCTGAAGAGCCTGATTGATGTGCCAGATCCGGCGTACGTTGCTTCGACCGACCAGCTCGAAGAACTCTGCCTGGATCGGGATCAGCACCGCAAACACGCCGGCGGTCGCCAATAAACCCATGATGTATGGGTTGAGCCGTCTGACATGACCGAGAAAGACCAGCCCCCCCAGGATCAAGTACCCCCCAATGTCGATGAAAGCGAGCAACTGCGTCCATGACATCAGGGCAGTCCAATCCTGAGCGGCACCCGTGACGAGGGCCACTAGCGCTACAACGACGACCCCGCTGATGCCGACATTTGCGAGGCGGCGACCAAGCGCGACAGGAATCAACCACGCGGTCAACAGGAACGGAACGAGGGCGCTGATCGTCGCATTGAACAGATAAATCGGGCTGTAGACCGCCTGCCCGATGGGAACGAGGGGCGATGCCGGCTTTATTGATTTCACCAGCCAGAACGCTTCGACCACCAGCGTCGTGAAGGCGAGCAGCGTGTATTGCCCGGCGAGCGTGACCCACACCAGACGCTCCGGCGCCGCGCCCCCCTCGCTCCGTCGGGGTATGGCTCGAGATACGGCCGCGACAAGGAGTAACCGCGCGACCAGCGTCAACATGCGAAGGGTAACGAGGAGTTCCATCGGACTCCCGGTCGCGTATCAACCGCCCCCATCGTCACCCCCATCGTCCCCACCATCGTCGTCCGGAGGCGGCGGCAGTCGGTCTTCGAGCGCGAAGAGAATCGTCTCCTCCTTCCTCGCGTCTTTCACCGTGGTCTCCACGATCACTCGCTTGACCACGCCGTCCGGGTCGTTCACTACGATCTCG
>Ga0207873_1001221_pt1 | contig 25564 bp, 19 predicted proteins | sample BGWIniCompost_FD_187373 | JGI IMG/M metagenome (GOLD analysis project Ga0207873, IMG submission 187373) | Cellulose adapted compost microbial communities from Newby Island Compost Facility, Milpitas, CA, USA - BGW Initial Compost (SPAdes)... ...
TCCGGTGGCCGCTACGACAACCTGGCCAGCCACTACAGCAAGTCGAAGCTGCCGGGCGTGGGCATTTCCATCGGTGCCACCCGGCTGTTCTGGCAGTTGCGCGAGGCCGGCCTGATCGGCAATGCCGAGAGCACCGTGCAGGTGCTGGTCGGCCTGATGGACGAGTCGCGCCTGGCCGAGTCCCTGGCCATCGCCACCGAGCTGCGCGCCGCCGGCATCAACACCGAGGTGCAGATGGAGGCGAAAAGGCTGGGCAAGCAGTTCCAGTACGCCGACAAGGCCGGCATCCGCTTCATGGTGCTCAGCGGCGAGGACGAGGCCGCGCGCGGCGTGGTCGCGGTCAAGGACCTGCGCCGGCAGGAGCAGACCGAAGTCGCGCGCGCGGGCCTGGCCACGCATCTGCGCGCGCAGCTGGCCGGGGAGGGCTGAGCATGCGTCCGATCCTGCTCAATGGCCGCAGCCTGACCCGCGCCCAGGTGGTGGAGATCGCCCACGGCGCGCCGGTGACCCTGGACCCGGACCAGCTGCCGGCAGTACGCAAGGCGGCCGATTTCCTCGCCGGACAGGTCAAGCGCCAGGAACCGATCTACGGCGTTTCCACCGGCTTCGGCAGCAATGCCGACAAGCTGCTGGGCGCGCGCCGCGCCCGCGAGGGCATGCCCGGCGGCCGCGACACCGACGAGGGCCTGCTGGAAGAGCTGCAGCACAACCTGATCGTCACCCATGCCGTCTGCGTCGGCGAGCCGTTCCCGGCGACGGTGGTGCGGGCCATGCTTGGCATCCGCATCAACACCCTGATGAAGGGTCACTCGGGCATCCGCGTCGAGGTGCTGGAAGCGCTGGTGGCCATGCTCAATGCCGGCGTGGTGCCGGTGGTGCCGCGCAAGGGTTCGGTCGGCGCCAGCGGTGATCTTGCGCCCTTGTCGCACCTGGCCATCGTCCTGCTGGGCGGCGGCGAGGCCTTCTACCAGGGCGAACGCCTGCCCGGCGCCGAGGCGCTGGCGCGGGCCGGCCTGAAGCCGGTGCGGCTGTCGCACAAGGAAGGCCTGGCCCTGAACAACGGCACGGCGCAGATGCTGGCCACCGCAGTGCTGGCCATCGAGGCCCTGGACGAACTGCTGGATACCGCCGACCTGGCCCTGGCCATGAGCCTGGATGCCTTCGCCGGCCGCCTCGGCGCTTTCCAGCCGCAGGTGCATGCGCTTCGCCCGCACCCGGGTCAGGTGAAGTCGGCGGCGCGCGTGCTGGAGCTGCTGCAGGGTTCAGACCTGGCGGGCATCGCCTATCACCTGGTGCCGAAGTTCCGGCCCTGGCAGCCGGGCAGCTGGCAGGACCCGGAGCAGCAGGCCCTGGGCTTCGACATCGGCTGGGACTGGGTGCCGCTGGACCAGCGCCACGGCCGCGAGCGCTTCTACCAGCGTTTCCGCCCCTTCCGCGGCGGCAAGAAGCACCAGCCGCAGGACAGCTATTCGCTGCGCTGCGCGCCGCAGGTGCACGGCGCCGTGCGCGACGCGGTCGAACAGGCCAAGCGGGTGGTGGACATCGAGCTCAACGCCGTCACCGACAACCCGCTGCTGTTCCCGGACATGGAAGGCGCCCGCGAGGTCGAGGAGCAGGTGGTCTCGGCCGGCCATTTCCACGGCATGCCGCTGGCACTGGCGCTGAGCTACCTGAAGGCCGCCATCCCGGTGCTGGCCTCGATCTCCGAGCGCCGCCTCAACAAGCTGGTCGACCCGGCCACCAATGACGGCCTGCCACCCTTCCTGATCGGCAACGAGGACGGCACCGAAAGCGGATTCATGATCGTCCAGTACACCGCCGCCGCGCTGGTGAACGACCTGGCCAGTCGCGCCCACCCGGCCAGCGTGTACTCGATCCCGACCAGCGCCAATGCCGAGGACCACGTGTCCATGGGCGCCAACGAGGGTCGGCACGTGCTGGAGATGGTCGAGGACCTCGGCCATGTGCTGGCGCTGGAGCTCTACACCGCCGCCCAGGCCCTGGACTACCGCTGCGACATGATCAACGCCGCCCGCCGGCTGGCCCGCGCCGGCGACGCCGAAGCGCTGGCGGCCAAGGTGCAGGGAGCTCCGCCGGCCGGATCGCCGGAGCGCGAGGTGTTCCTGGCCGAGGTGGAAGCCCTGCGCAAGGAACTGGCCGAAGCGCCGGAGTTCCAGCCGGGCCAGGCCGTGCGCGCCGCCTGGAAGGCGATCCGCGAGGCCATTCCCTTCATGTCGCGCGACCGCGCCATGGATGGCGACGTCGCCACCGCGGTGCGGCTGCTGCGCGAAGGCAAGGTGCTGCAGGCGGCGCGCGCCGCCCTGGGCTGAGTCTCGCCCGGCGGGGCTTGCAGGGTTGCGCCCTCAGGGCGAGGGCTGGTGCACGTTGTCCGCCGCGTGCACCCGGTTGCGGCCGCGGTCCTTGGCCGCGTACAGGGCATCGTCGGCGCGCTGCAGGGCGCCGTCGATGCCGATGCCGTCGCCCGGGCGCAGGACGAAGGCGCCGATGCTGGCGGTCAGGTGGATTTCGCTGCCGGCATGCCGCACCGGTTCGGCGGCGATGCGTGCGCGCAACTGCTCGGCGACCTGCAGCAGGCGATCGCCTTCCATGTCCGGCAGCACCACCACGAATTCCTCGCCGCCGAAGCGGGCCATCAGGGCACCGTAGCCGGACAGGCTTTCCTGCAGGCAGCGGCCCATCCAGCGCAGGCACTCGTCGCCGGCCAGGTGACCGTGGGTGTCGTTGATGGCCTTGAAGTAGTCCATGTCCAGCAGCAGCACGCCCAGCGGCTGGCGGACCTCGTTGGCGTGCTGCAGCTGGTGCTCGAACACCTCGCGGAAATGCCGGCGGTTGAACAGGCCGGTCAGGGCATCGCGGCGGTTGGATTCGCGCAGGCGCTGATTGGCCTCGGCCAACTGCTCCAGGGCCGTGCTCAGCTCGGAGGTGCGGCGGGCGACGTGCCGTTCCAGTTGCTCGTTGTGCTCGCGCACCAGCTTCTCGTTCTCACCGCGCAGGCGGGCGTAGCGGTAGGCCAGGGCGAAGGACAGCAGGATCATCTCCATGGCCGAGCCCAGCTGGATGGCGTACTCGGTCAGGAAGTTCTTGGGCAGCAGGCCGAAGGACACGCTGGCGTAGAGGGCGATGCCCATCAGCAGGAAGCCCCAGGCCAGCAGGAAGATCTTCGCCGGCGCGTAGCCGCGGCGGATGGCATTGATGGCCAGCAGCACGATCAGCGCCGAGCCCGGGAAGACCGCCAGGGTCAGCGGCCGCACCACGTCGCGGTAGGGCAGGAAGAAGGAAGCGATGCCGGCCAGCACGAAGAAGCCGATGAAGGCCAGCGACAGCCGGTCGCCCAGCGGCTGCCGCTCGCGCAGCTCGAGGAACTCGCGGCAGAACTGGTGCATGGTGACCTGGCCGATCGCCATGGACAGCGGGATGGCCTGGTTGGCCAGCCAGGGCGAGTTCGGCCACAGGTATTCGAAGGCCAGGCCGTTGAGGCAGAACACCACCAGGCCGAAGCCGGCCACGTGCAGCGTGTACCAGAGGTGGGTGCGGTCGTGCAGCGACAGCCACAGCACCAGGTTGTAGCAGAACAGCGCCAGCAGGATGCCGTAGAACAGGCCGATGCCCAGCTGCGAATCGCGCTCCAGCTCGGCGAAGGCGGTCGGCGTGTACAGCACCATCGGCACCTGCATCGAACTGCGGCTGGAGGCGCGCACCAGCAGTTCGACCTTGCTGCGCTGGGGCAGGTCCACCCAGAAGTTCGGATGCCGGTAACTGATCGCCCGCGCCGAGAAGGGCAGGGCATCGCCCGAGGACATGTGTTCGACGTGCCCGTCCGGGTAACGCAGGTAGAAATCGACGTTGTCCAGCAGCGGGTAGTGCAGCACCAGCAGCCAGCGCTGCTCGCGGGCGTTCTGGTTGAACAGCTCGGCGTGGAACCAGTAGGCGCCCTCGGTGAAGCCGAAGGTCGGGTCGCCGTTCGGCAACGGCTGGAAGCCGCCGGCGCGGGCCTGCTCGAACATGGTGCTGGCGTCGGCGCGGTTGTCCGGGTCGACGCGATAGGTCAGCAGCGGCGCCAGCGGCACCATCTGTCGGCTGCCGTCCAGGACCAGCGTGTCCTGGGCCCCGGCCGGTACGGCCAGGGTCACCAGAAGCAGCAGCACGATCCGGATCCAGCCCTTGCAGGACACCTGTGGTCACCCCCTTTGCCGGCACTCTAGACGGCTTCCGGGGCCGGGAAAAGCGGCGGCTCCCCGGCCGCGCATGCCTTAGACTCGCCCCCTTCCGGTTCCCGAGGATGCCTCCCGGTCATGAAGCGAGCCCTGTTCCCCGGCCTCCTGCTCCTGCTGCTGACGGCGCCGGCCGCGGCCCTGCCGCCGCCCTGCAATGCCGGCTACGTCTACGAGGACGTGGACGGCGATGGCCGCTACGGCGAGGGGGACAGGCCGCTGGAAGGGGTGGCGGTGTCCGATGGCCTGCGCATCGTCCGGACCGACGCCCGCGGCGCCTACCTGCTGCCGATGGAGGACGGGCGGACGGTGTTCGTGATCAAGCCGGCCGGCTACCGCTTCCCGACCGGCCCGGACGGCCTGCCGGTGTTCTGGCGGCACCTGCAGTACCAGCCCGGGCCCGAGCTGAAGTACGGCGGCATTCCCCCGGAATTCCCCCTGTGCCGCAACTTCGCCCTGCTGCCGGATCCGCGCCCGGCCGGCGAGCTGCGCGGCATCGTCATGGGCGATCCGCAGCCTTCGGACGCGCGCGAGGCCGGCTACTTCAACGACGGCATCATCAGCCCGATCCTCGAGGCCTACGCCGGCAGCCGGCTGGACCTGGGCCTCACCCTGGGGGACCTGGCCAACAACGACCTCTCGCTGTACCCGCGCATCAAGGCGGCGGTCGCCCGGACCGGGCTGCCCTGGCTGCACCTGCCCGGCAACCACGACCTGGACTTCGACGCCGCCGCCGACGAGGACTCGCTGCGCAGCTACCGGGCCGCCTTCGGCCCCGACACCTATGCCTGGGAAGAGCACGAGGCGGTGTTCGTGCTGCTGGACGACGTGATCTACCGGCCCGGCCAGTCGCCGTCCTACATCGGAGGCCTGCGCGAGGAGCAGTTCGCCTTCCTCGAGGCCTACCTGGCGCAGGCGCCGCGCGACCGCCTGCTGGTGATCGCGGCGCACATTCCCTTCTTCGACGAGCCGGACAAGGCCGAGCCGACCTTCCGCACGGCCGACCGCGAGCGCCTGTTCGCCCTGCTCAGTGACTTCCCGCGGGTGCTGCTGCTGACTGCGCACGGGCATGTGCAGCGCCAGCATTTCCACGATGCCGACGACGGCTGGCCGGGCGAGCAGCCGCTGCACGAATTCAACGCCGGCGCCGCCTGCGGCGCCTACTGGAGCGGCATCACCGGCAGCGACGGGATTCCGGTGGCCACCATGGCCGACGGCACGCCGCGCGGCTGGGCGGAACTGCGGGTGGACGGGCAGGGCTACCGCCTGCACTGGCGTCCCGCCGATCCGGCCGAGGCCGGCGGCATCGGTCTGCATGCGCCCAGGCTGCTGCGCCAGGGTGCCTATCCGGCCTTCGGCGTCTTCGCCAACGTCTATAACGGCCATGCCGGCACCCGGGTCGAGTACCGCATCGACGATGGCGAGTGGCGGCCGATGCGCCGGGTCGAGCGCCCCGATCCGCGCCTGCAGCTGGAGAACGCCCTGGACGACCTGGCGGAGAGCCTGCGTGGCTACGACCGCTCACCCGAGGCGGAAGTCTCCACCCACCTCTGGCGCGGCACCCTGCCGACCGACCTGGCCGAGGGCGAGCACCGCATCGAAGTGCGGGCCTTCCTCGACGACGGCCGTGAGCAGCGCGCGCTCAGCGCTTATCGACTGCAGACGGCTTCTTCACCTTGAGCTTCACGGACGGCCCGCCGGACACCTTGCGCGGGCGCTCGGCCGTGCCAGCAACGGCGTCGGCCTCCGGCTCCCGCCAGGCGTAGCGCAGCGGCGGACCGGGGGTGAAGGAGGCACGCCAGGCGGCCAGGCGTTCGCCGATGCGGGCGCCGCGGGCCATCTGCGGCTGCGAGGGCAGCCGGTCCTCGGCGCGCTCGCGGGCGGTGATGCTTTCGCGCGCGGCCAGGAAGGCCTGCTCGAAGTCCACGCTCCGGTTGAGGCCGTCGACCAGCCAGGCGCGGCCGAAATAGGTGGCCACCGAATCATTGCCGCAGCCGAAGGACGGCCGGTCGTGCCGGGCGGCGGTCAGCACCAGGCTGTGCTCGTCGCGCAGGGCGGGGATGAAGCCGCCGGAGAAGCAGGCCGAGATCACCAGCACGCGATGGCGGATGCCGGCCTCGTCCAGGGCCCGGCGCAGGGTCTTCGGATCCAGCAGTTGCTCGCCATGCTCCGGCGAGTGCAGGAACAACTGGTGCTCCTCGGTGCCGTGGCTGCTGATGTAGAGCAGCAGCAGGTCTTCGCCGGCATCCATGCGCGCGCCGATGCCCTTCAGGGCGGCGCGCAGGTTGTCGATGCGGGCCAGCGGCAGCGCCGGCACGCCTGGCTCCGGCGGGTGGTTGGCCAGCACCAGTACGCGGCCCCCGGCATCGAGGCGACGGCCGGCGAGGGCGCGCAGGTGCAGGACCTCGTTGCGGAAGACCTGTTCGCTGCCATCGCCGGCCACCGCCAGCACGTACAGGTCGGGCACGCCCGGGCGCTGCGGCTGCAGGGCTTCGATCGCCTGCCGCAGGCGCGCCTGGTCCTCCGGCAGCGGGCCGAAACCGCAGAGCGCCGCCAGCAGCGGCAGGAGCAGCAGGGCCAGGCGGCGGTGCTCAGGCATGGGCGACCACCACGTCGCGGGCATGGCCGAACCAGTCCACCGGCGGCCGCCACAGCCGTGCCCGGGCGAAACCGGCGGCGAGCAGGCGCTCGACGATGTCGTCGCCGTAGTCGCGGAACACCAGCACCTTGCCGGCGCCGCGCAGGCGGTCGCCATGCCAGGCGGGTTCGAGCAGGTGCTCGATGCCGCCGTCGCGCAGGCGCGCCCGTTCCACCGTGCTGGCGCCACGGATCAGCGGCACCGTGAAGATGGTCAGCCCGCCGGGCTTCAGCGTGCGGCGGATCTCGCGGAAACCGGCGGCATCGTCGGGCACGTGCTCGAACACCTCGGTGGAGGTGAACAGGTCGAAGCTGGCGTCGGCATAGCCCAGGGCCTGCACGTCCTCGCAGCGCACGCCGTCGCGGAGGCCGCCCGGCGGCACGTCGTCGAAATACTCGCTGGTGGCCAGGCTGCCGGCGTGGCGTTGCAGGAAGCGCACCAGCGCCCCGCGCGAGGACAGTTCGCAGGCGGCGCGGCCGGCCAGCGGGAAGGCGAACTCGCGGATGGCGGCGATCACCGACAGGTGGATCGGCGTGCCGCGGCAGCGCAGGCAGCGGACCTGGGTTTCGTCATTGCCCAGGCGGACCAGCAGGGAGGGCCCGCAAGAAGGACAACGGAAACCCCGCAGGCCGGTCATGCCCCTGGCTGGATGTCGGCGAAGCTTTCGACCCGGCGGTGGCCGTGACAGGCCTCGTCCAGGCGCGGCTGCGGATAATCCTGGCGACGGTCCAGCAGCACGGTGTCCAGGCCGGCCTCGCGGGCGGCATCCAGTTCCTCGACCACGTCGGAGAGGAACAGTACCTCGCCGGCGGGAACGCCGAGGGTTTCAACGATGCGGCGGTAGCTGTCGGCCTCGCGCTTGCCGCCGACCTCGGTGTCGAACCAGTGCGAGACCAGGCCGCTCAGGTCGCCGCCCTCGGCATGGCCGAAGAACAGCTTCTGCGCCGGCACCGAGCCGGAGGAATAGACGTTGATCGGATGCCCCTCGGCATGCCAGCGGCGCAGCGCCTCCACCGCGTCGGGATAGAAATGGGCGCGGTAGTCGCCGCGTGCGTAGCCATCCTTCCAGATCATGCCCTGCAGGGCCTTCAGGGCGGTGTGCTTGCGGTCCTGGTCGATCCAGCCCTGCAGGGTCTCGACGATCATCCCGTCCTGGCAGAGGCCACCGTTCTCGGCCGCCACCTGGTCCAGCCAGCGCCGCACCTCCGGCTCCTGCCCGTTTTCGGCCACGAAGTCGGGAAGTGCCTTGCGCGCATACGGAAACAGCACCTCCTTCACAAAGGAAATGCTGCTGGTGGTGCCCTCGATGTCCGTGAGTATGTGTTTCATCATTATTGACGCGAATTTACGCGGATGAACGCGGATAAGGCCAGGAAAAGGATTGGGCCGCCGGTTGCCGGAGGTTCCGGGGAGAGTGGACTGGCCAGCCGTCCCTTCTCCGAACCGCCTTATCCGCGTTCATCCGCGTCAGAAAAACACCCTCAAACCGCCTGCCCCGGCTCATACCGGGGAAAGCGCCGGGCGATGTCGGTGCCGGTGAAGTGGCCGACCCAGCCGTCGGGTTCGGTGAAGAAGCGGATGGCGATGAAGCTCGGTTCCGGGCCCATGTCGAACCAGTGGGTCATGCGGTCGGGCACGCTGACCAGGTCGCCGGCCTCGCACAGCAGCTCGTAGACCTTGCCATCCACGTGCAGCGAGAACAGGCCGGAGCCGGCCACGAAGAATCGCACCTCGTCTTCCTTGTGGTAGTGCTCGTCGAGGAACTTGGCGCGGGCGGCGTCCTTGTTCGGGCTGTCCGGCGAGATCGAGACCACATCCACCGTGTTGAAGCCGTTCTCGGCCACCAGCCGGTCGATGTCGGCGCGGTAGGCCGCCATCACCTGCTCGGGGCTGTCGCCCGGGCGCACCGGGGCGCTGGCCTGCCATTGCTCGAAGCGCACGCCGATGGGCTTGAGCTGCGCGGCGATCTCGGCCAGGTCGCTGCTCACCGACAGCGGCCGGGTCGGGTCGGTGTCGTTGAAGATGCGCAGTCGGCTCATGCGTCCAGTCTCCTCAGGTCGAGTTCGCAGGCCAGCAGGAAGTCGAAGGCCTCGAGGTGGCGGCGGGCTTCGGCCATGTCCTTGCCCCAGGCATAGAGGCCGTGGCCGTCGATCAGGTAGCCCCAGAGCGGACCGGCGTCGAGCAGGCGCTCGACCTGGGCGGCCAGGGCCGGCATGTCCTGGGAATTGGGCAGCACCGGCACCTCGATGGCGGTCTCGTGGGTGTGGTTGCCGGCGAAGGCCTTGAGCAGCTCGTAGCCCTCCAGGCGCACCTGGCCCTGGCGGGCGAACAGGCGCGAGGCCACCGTCTGGGTGCGCGAATGGGTGTGCAGCACGCAGCCCAGGTCGGGGAAGCGGGCATATAGCTGGGTGTGCAGCAGGGTTTCGGCCGAGGGGCGATGGTCGGTGGCCACCGGCTGGCCGGCCAGGTCCACCACCATGATGTCGGCCTCCGTCAGCCGGCCCTTGTCGCGGCCCGAAACGGTGATCGCCGCATGGCGCTCGTCCAGGCGCATGGAGAAGTTGCTGCTGGTGGCCGGCGTCCAGCCGAGCGCCGCCAGCTCGCGGGTGGCGGCGACGATCTCGGCGGCGCGGGCGGCCAGCCGGGCCGGGTCGTAGGGCAGGGTGCTCATGGCGGCGAAGTCTAGCCCATGGGGCCGCGATGGCGGGGCCTTGACCTGCATCAACGCATTGTTCACCCCATCGGCGTAGACTCCGCCGCAGCCAACGGAGAACTCCGCAAGCCAAGGAGCAAGAGATGGACAGCGCCAACGTTTCCCGCCGCGGTTTCCTGGTCAAGGCCGGCCTGCTGGCCGCCGTGCCCTTCCTGGCCCCGGCCATGGTCGGCACCGCCAGGGCGCAGGAGCTGCAGCCGCTGCCGCCGGACAATGCCACCGCCAAGGCCCTGGCCTATACCGAGGATGCCAGCAAGGTCAGCCATCCCTCCTTCAAGCCGGGCAGCAACTGCGGCAACTGCCAGTTCTTCACCGCCGCCACCGGCGCCTGCAGCCTGTTCCCGGGCTTCAAGGTCCCGGCCGCGGCCTGGTGCAGCGCCTGGGCCAAGAAGGCCGCCTGAGCCGGCCCGTCTCGGCGGCTGAGACCGCCAGCGCCTAGAATCTCCGGCATCCGTTGCTGATGCCGGGGTTTCCCGTGTCCTTCGATACCGCTTCCTTCCTGCTTGGCCTGCTGCTGGGCCTGGTTGCCGTCGGCCTGACGGCCGCCGTCCTGGTCCGCGGCCGGCTGAACGAAGCCCGGGAAGCCGGCCGCCGCGACCGCGAGGCCGAGCTGGCGGTGCTGCGTACCCGCCTGGAGGAGCAGGAGCGCGCCGCCCAGCAGCGCTACCGCGACCTGGAGCAGGCCCGCGACCGGCTCAAGGCCGAGTTCCAGCAGCTGGCGCAGGAGATCCTCGAGGACAAGGCCCGCCGCTTCAGCGAGCAGAACGCCAGCCAGCTGGGGCAGTTGCTCAACCCGCTGCGCGAGCAGATCGGCGACTTCCGTCGCCTGGTCAGCGAAACCTACGAGAAGGAAGGCAAGGAGCGGGCCGGCCTGCAGGCGGAGCTGCGGCAGCTGTTCGAGCTCAACCGGCAGCTGGCCGAGGAGGCCGACAGCCTGACCCGCGCCCTGACCGCCGACAACCGCACCCAGGGCTACTGGGGCGAGCTCAAGCTCGAGCGCCTGCTGGAAAGCGCCGGCCTGGAGAAGGGGCAGCAATACCTCACCCAGGAGAGCTTCACCGACGAGCACGGCGATCGCTATCGCCCGGACGCCCTGCTGCTGCTGCCCGAGGACCGGCAGATCGTCATCGACGCCAAGGTGGCGCTGCTGGACTACCAGCGCGCCTGCGGCGACGTTTCCGAGGCCGAGCGCGAGCAGCACCTGGCCCGGCACGCCCAGGCCCTGCGCAACCACGTGCGCCAGCTCGGCGAGAAGGACTACAGCCGCCTGCACGGGCTGAACAGCCCGGACCTGGTGCTGATGTTCGTGCCGGTCGAGGCCGCCTTCCTCGAGGCCCTGCGCCGCGACCCCGACCTCTACGACTACGCCTACGCCCGCAAGATCATCCTGGTCGGCCCCAGCAACCTGCTGGCCTCGCTGCGGCTGGTGGCCCAGGTCTGGCGCACCGAAGCCCAGAACCGCAATGCCCGCGCCATCGCCGAACGCGGTGCCGCCCTGTACGACAAGTTCGTCGGTTTCACCGAGGACCTGGCCCGGGTGGGCGAGGCCCTGGCCCGGGCCCAGCGGGCCCACGACGACGCCCTGGCCAAGCTCAGCCAGGGCCGCGGCAACCTGCTGCGCCAGGTGGAGATGCTGCGCAAGCTGGGCGTGGCGCCTTCCAAGAAGCTGCCGCCGGCCCTGGAGGCCGCCGCCGGGGAGGAGGCGGCGGAAGACGGGGACGAAGGGGAGACGGACACTCCCTGAAGCCGCCCGGGCCACCGGTCCCGTGCGCCCCGGCCCCGGTCCGGGTTAGGCTCACCCCTCGTTTGCCCGAGGGGGACGCAACACGATGAAGTGGAAGACCATCCTGGCCACCGCCCTGCTGTGGCTGTCCGTCGCCGGCCTGGCCCTGGCCCAGGCACCGGAACCGGAAGTCGGCCCGCTGCCCGAGGCGGCGCAGGCCGAGCCCAGCCTGGACCAGCGCATCGAGGCGGTGGTGCGGCCGGTGGCGGATGCCGTGTCCAAGGCCATCTTCTACGAGGTGCGGGTCGGCGGCACCGACGAGGCGCCGGTGATGTTCCCGCTTATCGTCGCCTGGCTGATCCTCGGTGGCGTCGTCACCACCCTCTATTTCCGGTTCATCAACATCACCGGCTTCCGGCATGGCCTGGACCTGATCCGCGGCAAGTACGCCGATCCGTCCTCGGCCGGCGAGGTCAGCCACTTCCAGGCGCTGACCTCGGCGGTGTCCGGCACGGTTGGCCTGGGCAACATCGCCGGCGTGGCGGTGGCCATCACCCTCGGCGGCCCGGGCGCCACCTTCTGGATGATCCTGGCCGGCCTGCTGGGCATGAGCACCAAGTTCGCCGAGTGCGCGCTCGGCGTGGTCTACCGGCTGGAGAAGCCCGACGGCACCGTGTCCGGTGGTCCGATGTACTACCTGCGTCGCGGCATCGCCGAGCACTATCCGAAGCTGGCCTGGCTGGGCATGGTGCTGGCGGTGGTGGTGGCCTTCTGCACCATGGCCGGCGCGATCGGCGCCGGCGCCATGTTCCAGGCCAACCAGGCCTATTCGCAGCTGGCTGCCGTCAGCGGCGGCGCCCTCGACGGCCAGGGCTGGCTGTTCGGCCTGGTCTACGCGGTGCTGGCCGGACTGGTGGTCATCGGCGGCATCACCCGCATCGGCAGCGTCACCGCCCGCCTGGTGCCGGGCATGGCCGGCCTGTACATGCTGGGCGCGCTGGCGGTGATCGTGCTGCACCTGCCGCAGTTGCCGGCGGCCATCATGACCATCATCGAGGGTGCCTTCACCGCCGAGGGCGTGCAGGGTGGCGTCATCGGTGCGCTGATTATCGGTTTCCGCCGTGCCGCCTTCTCCAACGAGGCCGGCCAGGGCTCGGCGCCGATTGCCCATGCCACAGTCAAGACCCGCGAACCGATGACCGAGGGTTTCGTCGCCCTCTGGGAACCCTTCATCGACACCGTGGTGATCTGCACCATGACCGCGCTGGTGATCATCCTCACCAACCAGCACGTGGCCGGTGGCGCCGATGGCGTGGCGCTGACCTCGCAGGCCTTCGCCAGCGTCGCCGGCTGGGCGCCCTACCTGCTGACCTTCGTGGTGCTGCTGTTCGCCTTCTCGACGACGATCACCTGGGGCTACTACGGCGCCAAGGCGGCCAGCTTCCTGGCCAACGAGTCAAAGGTGGTGCTGTACGGCTTCAAGATCTTCTACCTGGTGGCGGTGGTGATCGGATGCACCATGAACCTGGCCAGCATCGTGAACCTCGCCGACGGCCTGATGTTCCTCATGGCCATCCCCAACCTGATTGGCGTCTACCTGCTGCTGCCCGTGCTCAAGCGCAAGCTGGCCGATTACCGCGCCAGGCTGGCGTCCGGGGAGATCCGCCCGACCAGGGCATGAGTCTGCCGGCACGACCGGACCGCCCGCGGGGGCGGTCCGGCGCCACGGCCCTGATCAGGCCGTGCGGTAGTAATCCTTCGGCGGGTAGCGTCGCGCGTAGGCGATGAAGGCGGCCGCCGCCAGGAAGGCGAAGGCGGCGAAGAAGAACATCAGGAAGGCCGGTTCGCTCAGGCCGGTGGACGAGATCCGCTCGATCACCGCCGGATGCCGCACGCCGGCGTTGGTCAGCAGCACCCACAGGCCGCCGAAGGTGCTGGTCAGGTACCAGAAGGCCATGATCACGCCCTTCATCGCGTGCGGCGCCTGGCTGTAGGCGAACTCCAGGGCCGTGGCCGAGACCAGCACCTCGCCGAAGGTCAGCAGCAGGTAGGGCAGGGTCTGCCAGCCGATCGACATTTCGGCGCCGGAATCCAGCCGCAGCTGGATCAGTCCCGCCAGGATCCAGGACAGGCCGGAGAGGGCGATGCCCCAGCCCATGCGCTTGAGCGGCGTCGGGTTCATGCCCCATCGGCGCAGCGCCGGGTACAGCACCAGGTTGTTGAAGGGGATCAGCAGCATCACGAACAGCGGGTTCAGCGCCTGCATCTGCGAGGGCGAGGCGAACCAGCCGCGCAGGGCCGACGCCAGGCCGTCCGGCAGCCAGGCGAAGGTGGGCATGGCCATGGCCTGGCCCTGGATGACCCAGGTCGAAGCCTTCTGGTCGAACAGCGACCAGAACGGCGTCACCAGCGCGAACACGATCAGCACCCGCAGCACCGCCCGCACGCCCTCGATGGCCTCCTCCGGATGCGAGGCGCGGGCACGCTCGATCTGCAGCGAGGTGCCCCAGCCGACGGCACCGATCAGCAGGCCCAGCGACAGGCAGGCGGTGATGACGAAGCCCCAGCTGTCCGGCCAGATCGCCGCGTCCACGGCCCAGAGCAGCAGGAAGGCCACCGCGCCGAGCACGCCGACGCCGGCCACCACCGTGCCCGGGCCGCTGCCGTGCCGGAGCAGGGCGCTGCGCACCACTTGCAGGAAGCCGTTCGGGTCATGCCCGGCCGGCGGCACATGCACGTACTTGCGCCGGCCCAGCCAGAAGATCAGCGTGGCGATGAACATCAGGATGCCGGGGATGCCGAAGGCCCAGGCCGGACCCCAGTTGCGCAGCACCAGCGGCATCAGCAGCGAGGCGAAGAAGCTGCCGAAGTTGATGATCCAGTAGAAGGCGTCGAACACCACCCGGGCCCGGTGCTTGTTGCTCTGGTCGAACTGGTCGCCGACGAAGGACACCACCAGCGGCTTGATGCCGCCCGAGCCCAGGGCGATCAGGAACAGGCCGGTGAAGAAGCCGGTGCGGTTGGACTCGAACAGCGCCAGGCAGGCATGGCCGGCGCAGTACACCAGCGAGAACCACAGCACGGTGTTGTACTTGCCGAAGAAGCGGTCCGACAGCCAGCCGCCCAGCAGCGGGAAGAAGTACACGCCGATGACGAAGCTGTGGAAGACGTCCTTGGCGTAGCCCTCGCGGTCCACCATCGGCAGCGCCGCCAGGATGACGCTGCCGATCAGGAACTCGACCAGGATGTTGCGCATTCCGTAGAAGGAGAAGCGCTCGCAGGCCTCGTTGCCGATGATGTAGGGGATCTGCCGCGGCAGCGGCGCCTTGGGGTCGGGAACCTGGGTGGAAGCGGTGGTTTCCATCGCGGGTCTCGCTGGCGGAGGGAGTCAGGCGCCGGGTTGGCGCCGCGGCACGGGATTCGTGGTCGGCATGATGCCAGCCCCGGAAACGCCAATGGCGACCGCAGGGGTCGCCATTGGCGGGACGAACCGGCGGATCAGCGCTGTGCCGCCTGGCGCAGCTTGCTGTGGCGGTAGCCGTAGCCGAAGTAGATGCAGAAGCCGACGATGGTCCAGGCCGCCAGCAGCGCCCAGTTGTACCAGCCCATGAAGAAGACCAGGGCCAGGCAGGACAGGGCGCCGGCGATGCAGATGAACGGCGCGAACGGCACCCGGAACGGACGCGACAGGTCCGGGCGGGTACGGCGCAGGACCAGCACGCCGATGCAGACGGTGGCGAAGGCCAGCAGGGTGCCCATGCTCACCAGGTCGCCCAGCACGCCCAGCGGGAAGAAGGCGGCCAGGAAGGCGGCCACCAGCGCCACCAGCACGGTGGCCTTGTGCGGGGTGCCGAAGCGCGGGTGCGCCTGGCCCAGCGGCTTGGGCAGCAGGCCGTCGCGGGACATGGCGAAGAAGATGCGCGGCTGGCCCATCATCATCACCAGGATCACCGAGCTCAGGCCGGCCACGGCGCCGATCTCCACCGCCAGCTTCAGCCAGGACAGCGAGGGATAGGGCTCCAGGGCGGTGGCCACCGGCTTGGCGGTACCCAGCTCGGTGTAGGGCATCATGCCGGTCAGCACCGCCGAGACCAGGATGTAGACGATGGTGCAGAAGATCAGCGAGCCGAGGATGCCGATCGGCATGTCGCGCTGCGGGTTCTTCGCCTCCTGGGCCGCGGTCGAGACCGCGTCGAAGCCGATGTAGGCGAAGAACACGATCGAGGCCGCACGGAACACGCCCGGCCAGCCGAAGCGGTCGCCGCCTTCATGCTCGGGCACGAAGGGCACCCAGTTGTCCGGGTCGACGTACTGCGAGCCGAAGCCGATCAGGGCCAGGATCACCACCAGCTTGATCGCCACGATGATGGCATTGGCGGTCGCCGACTGGCGGATGCCGACGTAGCACAGCACGCCCACCGCCGCGACGATCAGCACCGCCGGCAGGTTGAACAGGGAGCCCGTGGCCACCAGCTCGCCGTTGGCGTAGGTGAAGGGCGCGCTGGCCAGCGAGGCCGGGAAGGTCCAGTCGATGCCGGCCATGCCGGCCACGTTCTCCATCAGGCTGATGGTGTAGGCCGACCAGCCCACCGACACGGCCGAGGCCGCGAACAGGTATTCCAGCACCAGGCTCCAGCCCACGAACCAGGCGACGGCCTCGCCGAGGGTGGCGTAGGTGTAGCTGTAGGCACTGCCCGAGACCGGGATCATCGAGGCGAACTCGGCGTAGCACAGGCCGGCGAAGGTGCAGGCCAGGCCGGCCAGCACGAAGCTGAGCATGATCGCCGGGCCGGCATGGTTGGCCGCCGCCTGGCCGGTCATCACGAAGATGCCCGCGCCGATGATGGCGCCAATGCCCAGCAGCACCAGGTGCCTGGCGGTCAGGACGCGCCTGAGGCCGGCTTCGCCCTGCAGGCTGCCTTCCACCGGCTCGCCGGCATCGACGTGCGGCGAGGGTGAGACGGGCTTGGTGATCAACAGGTTCTTGAACATGGGCAGTTCCAGAGGTGCGGGTGGATGGGCTCAGGCTTCGCCGCGCCGGGCCATGGCGCCGGTCGGCTCGATCCTGAGGATCTTGAAGCCCGTGTAGGCCAGGATGCCGGCCAGCACGGGGTTGACGAGGTTGAACAGGGCGTAGGGCAGGTAGTCCAGCGTCGCCACGCCGAGGGTGGCGGCCATGTAGGCGCCGCAGGTGTTCCAGGGCACCAGCGGCGAGGTGATGGTGCCGGCGTCCTCGAGGGCGCGCGAGAGGTTCACCGCCGCCAGTCCGCGCTTCTCGTACTCGGAGCGGTAGATGCGTCCGGGCAGGACGATGGAGAGGTACTGGTCGGCCGCCAGCACATTGGTGCCGAAGGCGGTGACCAGGGTGGCGACGATCAGCGAACCGGTGGAACGCGCCAGCTTCAGCACGCTGCGGATCAGCCGTTCCAGCAGGCCGGTCTTCTCCATCACCGCGCCGAAGGCCATGGCGCAGACGATCAGCCAGACGGTGTTGAGCATGCTGACCATGCCGCCGCGGTTGAGCAGTTCGTCCACCGCCGGATTGCCGCTCTCGCCCCTGTAGCCGTCGAACAGCGCGATCCAGGCGCCGGAGAGCAGGGCCATGGGTCGCGACAGTTCCTCATCGCCGGCCAGGCGCACGACGACATCCGGCTGGAAGATCACCGCAAAAACGGCGCCCAGCAGGGCGCCGATCAGGATGGTCGGATAGGCCGGGAAACGCTTGACCGCCAGCGCGAACACCACCGCCAGCGGGATCAGCAGGTGCGGGCCGAGGTTGAACACCTTGCCCATCTCGGCCGAGAGATCGCCGAAGCCGGCGCGGACGGCGCTGGCCTCGCTGCCGGCGGCCAGCACGGTGAAGCCGATCAGGGCCAGGACGAGCGAAGGCAGCGTGGTCCAGGTCATGTGCCGGACGTGGGCGAACAGCTCGGTACCGGCCGCGGCCGGGGCCAGGTTGGTGGTGTCCGACAGCGGCGACATCTTGTCGCCGAAATAGGCGCCGGAGATGACGGCGCCGGCGGTGATGGCCGGATCCAGGCCCATGCCGTGCGCGACGCCCATCAAGGCCACGCCGAGGGTGCCGGCCACGGTCCAGGAGCTGCCGATGGCCAGGGCGACGATGGCGCAGACCAGGCAGGTGGCCGGATAGAACCAGGACGGATGCATCAGCATCAGTCCGTAGTGGATCAGGGTGGGCACCGCGCCGGAGAGGATCCAGGTGCCGATCAGCGAGCCGACCGCCAGCAGGATCAGGATGGCGCTGGTGGAAATGGCGATGCCGTGGGTGATGGCGTCCTGGATGTCGGGCCAGCGCATGCCGTTGCGCAGGCCGATGATCGCGGCGAGGCCGCCGGCCAGCAGCAGGGCGATCTGGTTGGCGCCATAGGAGGAGTTGTCGGCGTACAGGTAGACCGACAGGCCCAGCAGGATGAACAGGACAAGCAGGGGCAGGAAGGCCTGCCACAGGCTCGGCTCACGGGCCACGCGGGCCGGCGAGGATTCGGACATCTAGTGCGCTCTCCCCCGGAGGTATCGGCCGAGTGTAACCGAGCAGGCCGGCCTGTGCGGGGGGACTGATGGCACGGTCCCCGGGTATTCTCCGGGGTATGGACGGGCCGCGCCCGCCGCGGACGCCGACGCGCCCGCAGGCCCGGAAGGGCCCGCGGGCAGCGGCGTGTCGGGAGAGGTGGACGACGGGACCCGGCGCCGTTGCCGGGCGCCGGGCGGGGTTCAGGCCCGGCCCGCGTACTCGCCGGTCGTGGTGGAGACCAGGATCTTCTCGCCGTTGGCGATGTATTCCGGAACCATGATCTCGATGCCGGTGCTCAGGCGCGCCGGCTTGGGACGCTTGGTGGCGGTGCCGCCCTTCAGTTCCGGCGGGGTGTCGACGACCTCGAGTTCGACGTTGGCGGGCAACTGCACCGCCACCGGCACCTCGTCGATCAGCTGCACGTAGCAGCCGGACAGGCCCTCGGTGATGTAGCCGGCCAGCTCGCCGACCGCGTCGGCGTCCAGCTGGTAGGGCGTGTAGTCCTCGTCGTCCAGGAAGACGAAGGCATCGCCGTCCTTGTAGGAGAAGCTGGCCTGGCGGCGCAGCAGCTCCACTTCCTTCAGGTCGTCGTCGGCGTCGAAGCTGGCGTCCAGCTTGGCGCCGCCGGGCACGCTGTACATGGTGAAGCGGAAGCGGACGTTGCCGCCGCGGCCCTGCGGCGAGCTGCGCTCGATGTCGCGCACCTGGTAGACGCCGCCGTTGTGCTCGACGACGTTGCCCTTCCTGATCTCTGCTGCCTTCATCTTCGTTCTTCCGGGGCTAGGGCCCGCCGCGGCGGGCGGATTGCTTACTTCGGCGCCAGCCGCACCGCGCCGTCCAGGCGGATGGTCTCGCCGTTGAGGTAGCGGTTGGACAGGATGTAGGCGACCAGATCGGCGAACTCCTCCGGACGGCCCAGGCGCGAGGGGTAGGGGATGGAGGCCGACAGCGACTGCTGCACCGCCTCCGGCATGCCGTCCACCATCGGCGTCCAGAAGATGCCCGGGGCGATGGTGTTGACGCGGATGCCGAAGCGGGCCAGCTCGCGGGCCATCGGCAGGGTCATTCCGACCACGCCGCCCTTGGAGGCCGAGTAGGCGGCCTGGCCGATCTGGCCCTCATAGGCGGCCACCGAGGCGGTGTTGACGATCACGCCGCGCTCGCCGTCCTCGCCGGGGGCGTTGTGCTGCATCAGGTCGGCGGCGGCCTTGGCCACGTTGAAGCTGCCGACCAGGTTGACCATCACCGTGGTGGCGAAGGTCTTCAGCGGCATCGGGCCTTCCTTGCCCAGCACGCGGCCGGCGCCGAGGATGCCGGCGCAGTTCACCGCGGCATTGAGGCCGCCCATGAACTCGCTGGCCTCCTTCATGGTGGCGGCGACCTGGGCCTCGTCGGTGACGTCGGTCTTCCAGTAGCGGGCCTTGTCCTGGCCCAGCTCGGCGATGGCGGCGGCGCCCTTCTCGTCGTTCACGTCGAGCAGGGCGACCCTGGCGCCGGCGGCGACCAGGTGCCGGGCCACGGCCAGGCCGAGGCCGGAAACGCCGCCGGTGACCACGGCGCGGGTAGCGGAAATCTGCATGGGAACCCCCGGATGCGGAAAGCCGCGGATTTTACCGGAGGGTGGACCGGGGCCGCGAGCGGCCGGCTAGTCGGCCGGGCCGTGCTGGCGCAGGTGCTCGGTGAATTCGTCCGGGTTCAGCGGCTTGGCGAACAGGAAGCCCTGGCCCTGGCGGATGCCCAGGTCGAGCAGGAAGGCGCGCTGGGCCGGGCTTTCCACCCCCTCGGCCACCACGTCCAGGCCCAGGCTGCGGGCGATGCCGGCCACCGCCTGGCAGATCGCCGCGTCGGAGGGATTGCCGGGCACGCCCTGCAGGAAGGCATGGCTGAGCTTCAGTCCGTGGATGGGCAGGCGGCGCAGGTAGTTCAGGCCGCTGTAGCCCTCGCCGAAATCGTCGATGGTCAGGACCACGCCCAGCTCGCGCAGGGCATGGAAGGTGCGGTGGGTGTCGGGGGCGTCCTCGATCAGCACGCGCTCGGTGAACTCCAGTTCCAGCGCCTCGCCGGGCAGGCCGTGCTCGGCCAGGGCGCGGCCGATGATCTGCGGCAGGTCCTCGGTCAGGAACTGCCGGTAGGACACGTTCACCGCCACCCGTTCCGGCGCCTGGCCCTCGCGGCGCCAGGCGGCCAGCTGCCGGCAGGCGGCCTCGATCACCCAGGCGCCGATGTGGACGATGTCGCCGGTGGTCTCGGCATGGCTGATGAAGCGGTCGGGTGGCATCTCGCCCAGGGCGGGGTTGTACCAGCGGATCAGCGCCTCGGCGCCGAGCACGCGGCCGTCCTCAAGCGACACCACCGGCTGGAAGACCAGACGGAATTCCTCGTTGTCCAGCGCCCGCCGCAGCTGCGCCTCCACCTGCACGCGGTCGTACTGCTGCCGCTCCAGCTCCGGCGTGAACACCTGCCAGGTGTTGCGGCCGCGCCGCTTGGCGTCGTACATGGCGGCGTCGGCGTTGTTGACCAGTTGCTGCACGGTGCGGCCGTGCTCGGGATGGTGGGCCAGGCCGACGCTGGCGGTGATGGCGAACTCCTCGCCGGCGTAGCGGAAGCCCTCGGCGAAGGCGTGGGTGATGCGGCCGGCCATGGCCTCGGCGACCTGCCGGTTGCCGCCGTCCACCACGGCCAGGAACTCGTCGCCGCCGAAACGCGCCAGCAGGCCGCCGTCGCCGATGCAGCGCTCGAGCCGGCGGGCGGCATTGATGAGCAACTGGTCGCCGGCGGCATGGCCGAGCAGGTCATTGACCAGCTTGAAGCGGTCCAGGTCGATGTAGATGACCGTGCAGCAGCCATCGGTGGCGGCGCCGACGCGGCGCTCCAGTTCGTCGAGGATGCCGTCGCGGTTGTACAGCCCGGTCAGCGGATCGGTGCGGGCCTGGCTGCGCAGCGCTTCCTCGATCTGCCGGCGCTGGGTGATGTCCTGCAGGGTGCCGGTGATGCGCGTGGTCATGGGCGCGCGGCCCTCGGCCTGGCCGATCAGCCGCACCCAGCGCAGCTCGCCGTTGGCGCGGCGCACGCGGATCTCCAGGTCCAGGGCGCCGCCGTCGCGCAGCACGCTCTGCAGGGCCTCGTCCACGCGGGCGCGGTCCTCGGCCACCACCTGGGCCAGGGCCGATTCCAGGCTGCGCGGCGGATCGTCGCTGCGGCCGAGGATGCGCAGGGTTTCCTCGGTCAGGTACAGGCGCTGGCGGCCGCCGTCCCATTCCCAGCCGCCGATCCGCGCCAGGGCCTGGGTGCGCAGGAACAGGGCGCTGTCGCGCTTGAGCTCGGTGACATCGGAGAACAGCGAGATCACCTGGTAGGGCTGACTCTCGCCCGGCCGGAACTGCGGCACCGAGGTGGCGCTCACCCAGGTCAGCTGCTTGCGGCCCAGGTGGTAGAGGCCCAGCAGGGTGCTCTCGACCAGGCGGCCGGTGGCCAGGGCGCGCATGGGCGGCATCTCGTGGAAGCCCAGCGGCCAGCCGCGGTGGTCCACCACCAGCCAGTCCTGCCAGCGCAGGGCCTCGGCCAGGCTCTCGCCCTCGGGAATGCCGAGCAGGCGGTGGGCGGCGGCGTTGGCCGAAAGGATGGAACCGTCGGCGCCCTGGAAGAGCACGCCCTTGTCCATGGCCTCCAGCAGGTCGCGGTAGTTCTGCTCGGCCTCGCGGCGCCGGGTGAGGTCGCGGGCGACGGCGATGACATGCATGTTCGGGCCATCCGGGAAGGCCGCCGAATGCACCTCGACCGGGAAGCGGGTGCCGTCGCCGCGCTGGTTGCTGACTTCGACGACGTAGGTCTGGCCGGCATCCAGGGCTTCCAGCACCGGGCCCATGTGGTCCGGCGGCAGGTCCGGATTGAGCACGTGCACCAGCTTGCCGACGATTTCCTCGCGTGGCCGCCGGTAGGCGCGGTTGCCGGCCTCGTTGAGGTCGAGGATTCGGCCCTCGCGGTCGAGGATGCTGATCGGGTCGGGCACGGCGTTGAACAGGTTGCGGTAGCGGCGTCGCTGGCGCTCCGCCTCCTCGCGCAGGCGCTTGAGCTCGGCCAGGACGTCGGACAGCAGCGCGGGATCGCCCCGGTCGCCGGCGGCGACCAGTTGTTCCAGCCTTGCCAGCAGGGCCTCGCTTTCAGTGGAGGTCCGGCCTTCGGCCGGTTCCGGGCTGGTGTCGGGACTGTCCGGGTCCATGCCGCCGTCGGTCTGGGTGTCGCGTCCGGCCGAGCATACACCGGCCACGGGCCGATGCCCGGGGCCGTCAGGTACTGGCCTGGGTGACCTTGCTGCCCGAACTGCGGCCCAGCTTCGCCGCCAGCCAGCGGCCGGTCTCGACCAGACGGCCCAGGTCGACGCCGGTGCGGATGCCCAGCCCGTGCAGCATGTAGACCACGTCCTCGGTGGCGACGTTGCCGCTGGCGCCCGGCGCGTAGGGGCAGCCGCCGGTGCCGGAGACCGCCGCATCGACCACCGCCACCCCTTCCTCCAGGCAGGCCAGGATGTTGGCCAGGGCCTGGCCGCGGGTGTCGTGGAAGTGCACGGCCAGGGCCGACATCGGCACCTCGGCCGCCACTGCCCTGAGCATGGCCCGGGCCGGGCCGGGCGTGCCGATGCCGATGGTGTCGCCCAGCGAGACCTCGTAGCAGCCCAGTTCGTGCAGCCGCTTCGCCACCCGGACGACATCCGCCAGCGGCACCTCGCCCTGGTAGGGGCAGCCCAGCACGGTGGAAACGTAGCCACGCACCCTCACGCCGTCGGCGCGGGCGCGCTCGAGCACCGGCAGGAAGCGCTCGATGCTCTCGTCGATCGAGGCATTGATGTTCTTTCGGTTGAAGGCCTCGGAGGCGGCGGTGAACACCGCCACCTCGCTGGCGCCGACCGCACGCGCCCGTTCGTAGCCCTGCAGGTTGGGCACCAGCACCGGGTAGCTCACGCCCGGCGCCTTGCGGATGCCGGCATAGACCTCGGCGGCATCGGCCAGCTGCGGCACCCACTTCGGGCTGACGAAGCTGGTGGCCTCGATGCTGCGCAGGCCGGTGGCCGAAAGGCGGTCGATCAGTTCGATCTTGTCGGCGGCCGGGATGATGGCCTTCTCGTTCTGCAGGCCGTCACGCGGGCCGACTTCGACGATGCGGACTTCGGCGGGCTGGCTCATGGCTCAGTTCGGCGCGCCCTTGCGGAAGCTGCGCGGCGTGTCCCTGAAGAAGCGCGGGTGCTCCAGGGCCTGGCGGCCGCCGGCGGCATCGATGCGCACGAAGGTGTCCGTCTCGTCCTCGGTCACCTTGCCCCGCAGCTCGCCGCGCTTGACCAGGTCGGCAACCGTGATGTTGGCCGGGCCGAACACCTGCAGGCCGCCGCCCTGCAGCCGGTAATGCACCACGTAGACCTCGTCCGGGCCCACCAACGGCCCACCATCCACGAAGTGCTCGTGCGCCCACCGCGCCGACACCCAGGCGAAGTCGCGGTCGCCCAGGCGGGCGGTGGAGAGGCGGACCGGGTCGGTGCTGTTGCTCTTGCCCTCGTGGATCATGGTGACGACCAGCCGACAGTCGGCGCTGACCTGCAGTCGGGTCACTTCACCCACCGCATCGGGCTCGTCCTGCCAGCTGCCGACCAGGGCCCGGTCGCAGGGTTCGCTGGCCGCCAGCGGCGCACGCTCGAAGCGGGTGGCCTCGCAGCCGGCCAGCAGGGCCAGGGCGGCGAGCATCAGGGTGAGACGGCCGGCGGTTCGATTCATGCTTCGAGCTCCAGGAGGACGATGTCGGCTTCGACGAATTCACCGGCGGCGGCGCGCACCACGGCGACCACGCCTGCGCGCGGGGCACGCAGGCTCAATTCCATCTTCATGGCTTCCATCACCAGCAGCTCGTCGCCCTCGGCAACGCTCTGGCCGGCTTCGGCCCTGACCATGACGATACGCCCCGGCATCGGCGCGCGCACCTTGTCCTCGCCGCCGGCGCCGGCTTCGGAGGCCGGCTGCCAGGCGCCGACGCGGGCCAGCGAGAGCCGCTGCTCGCCATCGTGGGCGAACGCGGAAGCGGCATCGGCGCGGGCGCGCAGGCGCAGGCGGCGACCATCGAGGATCAGGTCCAGCCAGCGGTCATCGACGCGGGCAGCGCGGACCTCGCGCTCGCCGGCGGCGCCGCTGAGCCGGTAGTCGCCGGCATGGCCGCGGGCAAGCAGTTCCAGGCGCTGGCCACGGTGCAGGAAACACAGCAGGCGCTCGCCGGCATGGCCCAGGCGCCAGCCGTCGGCGATCGCCCAGGGTGAATGCGGGTCGGCACCGGCACGGGCGGCGGCGCGGGTGGCGGCCTCGTCGTGCAGCAGGGCGGCGACGGCGGCCGCGGCCAGCAGGTCGGCCGGCGCGTCCTCCTCCGGTGGCAGCACTTCGTCCAGGTGCTGGTCGAGGTAGGCGGTGTGGATACGGCCTTCGACGACGCGCGGGTGCCGTACCAGGCGCTCCAGGAAGGCCACGTTTGACTTCGGTCCGACCACTTCGCAGTCGGCCAGGGCCTCGCGCAGGCGGGCGAGGGCGCGCGGGCGGTCGGCGTCGTGCACGATCAGCTTGGCGATCATCGGGTCGTAGTGCACGGTGACCGTGTCGCCCTCGATGACGCCGGCGTCCAGACGCACCGACGGGCCGGGCTCGGGCAGGCGCAAGGTTTCCAGCCGGCCGGAGCCGGGCAGGAAGCCGGCGGCCGGATCTTCGGCATACAGGCGCACCTCGATGGCGTGGCCCTGGTGGCGGACGTCTTCCTGCGCCAGCGGCAGCGGCTCGCCTGCGGCCACCCGCAGCTGCCACTCGACCAGGTCCAGGCCGGTGACCATCTCGGTGACCGGGTGCTCGACCTGCAGGCGGGTGTTGATCTCCATGAAATGGAAATCGCCCTGCGGGCCGACGATGAACTCGACGGTGCCGGCGTTGACGTAATCGATGGCCCTGGCCGCCGCCACCGCCGCCGCGCCCATGCGCTGGCGCAGTTCCGGGGTCAGGAAGGGCGAGGGCGATTCCTCGATGACCTTCTGGTAGCGGCGCTGGGCCGAGCACTCGCGCTCGCCCAGGTGGATGACCTGGCCGTGGCTGTCGGCGAAAACCTGGATTTCGATGTGCCGCGGCTCCTCGACATAGCGCTCGAGCAGGACGCGGTCGCGGCCGAAGGCGCCGCTGGCCTCGCGCTGGCAGCTCTCCAGCGCCGCCGCGAACTCGTCCGGTGAGCGGACGATGCGCATGCCCTTGCCGCCGCCGCCGTGCGCGGCCTTGATCATCAGCGGGTAACCGACGGCATCGGCTTCCTTGCGCAACCGGGCCGGGTCCTGGTCCTCGCCGGTGTAACCGGGCACCACCGGCACGCCATGGCTGGCCATGAGCTGCTTGGCGCCGGCCTTGCTGCCCATCTTGCGCATCGAGGCGGCCTTCGGCCCGATGAAGACCAGGCCGGCCGCCTCGACCGCTTCGGCGAAGTCGGCGTTCTCGCTCAGGAAGCCATAGCCGGGATGGATGGCCTGGGCGCCGGTGCGCCTGGCCACCTCGATGATGCGCTCTCCACACAGGTAGGATTCCTGCGGCCGCGCCCCGCCGATCGGCCAGGCCTCATCCGCCAGGCGCGCATGCTGCGCCCCCGCATCCGCCTCCGAATACACCGCCACCGTCCGGATCCCCAGCCGCCGGCACGTCCGGATCACCCGACAGGCAATTTCGCC
>Ga0207873_1001222_pt1 | contig 25552 bp, 25 predicted proteins | sample BGWIniCompost_FD_187373 | JGI IMG/M metagenome (GOLD analysis project Ga0207873, IMG submission 187373) | Cellulose adapted compost microbial communities from Newby Island Compost Facility, Milpitas, CA, USA - BGW Initial Compost (SPAdes)... ...
GATGCCCGCCGACGGAGGAGTGGTCCATTCCGGGGAGGAACTTCCGTGGCGCGATCTCCTGCCCCGGCTTCAGCCCGTCACCGTGTCTCACAGACGCCCTCCGGATCATCGCCGCCTCACCCCGTTCACACATCGCATCGGCGGTGTGCAGTTCGGCCTCGGTCTGCCCGAATCCGCCCACATCGTCGCTGTGGAGGTCGACACTCGCCTCGGCACCACCCGACTACTGCGGGTCGCCACCTGTCTGGCCGCCGGGCGGATCCACGCCCCGGACCTGGCCCGCAGCCAGGTCCACGGTGCCGTCGTGCAGGGGCTGGGGATGGCGCTCCATGAGCGGCGGCGCTACGACCCGAACGTCGGGATCGTGATCAGCGCCAACCTCGAGGACTACCGGCTGCCCGGCATCGGCGACCTGCCGGAACTCGAAGTGGAGTTCATCGAATGGGGGTTCGAGCATGTCTATGGCGGCGGTGTCGGTCTGGCGGAACTGGCGATGGTGGCGGTGCCGGCCGCCGTCGCCAACGCGGTCTCCCACGCCACCGGGCGGCGAATCCGGCGCCTGCCGATGACACCAGAGGAGGTGATGGCGCCGTGATCCGGCCCACCACACTCGAAGAGGCCGCCCGCGTCGACGGGGAATATCGGGCCGGCGGCACCGACCTCCTCGCCCGCCGTCGATTGGGCCTGCATTCCGGTGTGGTCGTCGACCTGACGCGGATACCCGGGCTGGTAGGAGTCGAGCAATTGGACGACGGCGTGAGGATCGGGGCGCTGACCCGCATCGCCGACGTCGCCACCGCCCCGATCATTGCCGGCTCCTACCCGGCGCTGGCCTCGACCGCCGGCTCTCTCGCCACCCCCCAAATCCGGGCGGCGGGCACAGTGGGGGGCAACCTCTTGCAGCGGAACCGCTGCCCCTACTACCGCCATCCTCACTTCTCGTGTTTCAAGTCGGGGGGCGATTCGTGTCCCGCCCGCTTCGGCGATCACTCGCACGGTGTGGTCTTCGATCTCGGGCCGTGCGTGAGCCCGCATCCTTCATCGATCGGGGCTGCGTTGCTCACCTACGACGCCGAAGTCGACGTCACAGGTCGAGGGCGCATCCCGGTCGCCGAAGTGTTCGGCGACGGGAGCGACGGTCAGCGTGACCACCAGCTAGGGCCAGGGGAGGTCCTCGTCGCCATCCATCTGCCTGCCCCATGGGAAGGAGAAAGGGCGGCCTACCAGCGGGTGACGTCCCGGGCGCTGGCCGAGTGGCCGATCGTCGAGGCGGTCTGCCGCCTCACATTGGACGACGGGGGGCGCATATCGCGGGCTGGGGTGGCGGTCGGCGGAGTGGCACCGGTGCCGCTGCGAAGCCGGGCCGTGGAAGAGGCACTCGTCGGGGTGGCTGCGAGCGACCGGTCGGCGATCGAAGAAGCTGCCCGCGAGGTGGCTGACGGCGCCGATCCCCTGCCGCAGACCGGCCACAAGGTCCCTCTCCTGATCGCTCTGGTCGCCGACGTGATCGAGTCTGCCGCCAATCATGAACCGACGACCGAGGCCGGCTTGGCGGAAAGGGGCTTACCGACGAAGTCGGGACCCCTGTAGGCTCGCGCGGGTGGCAATCGACATCGCCGGCTTCGTAGCCGACCTCAAAGAGCACGCCATCGACCACGGTTTCCACGTCCACGACGAACGTCACATCATCGAGACGTACTCACTCCGCCAATCGTGGGAGGTGGACCTGCATCCGGAGAGCGGGTGTGGCCGTCCCCTCGACCTGCATCTCGCTCTCGACGTCGATCCCCGGGTGCTGCTCGCCCTCCAGGACAAGTTGGAGGAGATGGCCGACGAGTGGGAGGAACCACCCGACGAGTACCACCTCGACCTGTACTTCAACTGGGCAGTGCCGCCTCTCTCCGAGCCGCCCGACCTGCTGGTGCTCGCCACCGATCTGGCCGGGATCGGGGGGATGGCGCTTTCGGTCGAGGTCTCGGCGATCGACTCCTATGCCGCCGTCACCGACGCCCCCGAACGGAGGCTGACACTCATCGGGCGCACCACCGTGTCGTTGGTGGACATGTTGATGGGCCGGGAGCAGCTCTGTGAGGCGCTCGATCGCTCACGGGAGGTCAGCGAGTACCTGCTGGACCGAGTCGACGATTGGCTCGGCCACGACGTCTGAGGCTCAACTTCCGGGCTGCACCCGGAACCGGAGCACCTCGTTCCTGACCTCGATCGAATAGGTCACTCCGTTGCGGCTGAGCTCGCCGCCCATGTCCGAGATCTTCGGGTCGTCGACGTCGACGCCCAGCGCTCCGAGCACGTCGCGTCGTGCCTCAGGAGACAGTGACGGGTCGGCCCAGGCGACGGCGATCCCCATGGCGTAGAGGATGTCGCGGTCGGAGCCGGTCCCCTCGGGGGCCATGCTCAGCTCCAGCGCGCCATCCTCGTCGTAGATGAGGTGAACCGCCGGCACCGGAGCGCTCGAAAGCGGCAGCGCCTCGCCGGCGATCGTCAGATGGTGGAACCCGTACTGGGCGGCGATGGCGTTCCAGCTGTCGACGAATGCGGCCGCGGCGGCTGCGTTCTCCGGCGAGACCGTGGTGGACGGCGGCGGAGCAGTCGTGGTGGTGGTCGGAGGAGGCGGGACCGACGTAGCCGGGGTGGTGACGGTCTCGGGGGTGGCGGCCGGCTCTTCGCCCACCAGGGAGGAGAGAACCGCCCAGGCGGCCACCCCGAGGATGGCGAGCAGGAGGACCGCTCCTCCGATCACGATTCCCCACTGGCGAAGGTTCTCGGCATCGGAGAGCGGTGCCGGCGTGTCGTCCTCCGCTGGTTCTTCGACACTTGGAGCAGGCCTTTCATGCTTCTCGGCTCGACGGGCCTGGCGAAGCCGCTGGGCCAACCGGCTCGGGTTGGGGCGAGATTCGCTCGGGTCGTCTGCCGGCGACGAACTCGGCGCGGCCGCCGGAGCCTGAGGTTCAGGCGCCGCAGGCGACGGAGGTGAGGCTACGGCCGAAGAAGTGGGCTGCGCGGCGGGCTCGGGGGCGGGCGCCGGGGATTCCGCGACCGGGGCCGGTCGTGGGGCGGGGGCGACCGGCGGGAGAACATCCGCCGAAGGCTCGGTCGGCGGTGCCGGCCGTGGCGCCTCAGGAGCAGGTTCGGAGGGCGCTGCCACCGGGGAACGGGGGGTCGTCGACGCCGGCGACGCCGATGATCGAGGCGAAGACGGCGACGCCGGTTGGTGGCGCGGGGCGGCTGGCGGAAGGGTCGGCGTCGACGGTCGAGGACCCGGCGCTGCTTGGGGTGGCGGCGTGATCGATGGAGGAGTCGGAGACGAGGACTGTGCGGTCGGCGCCTGCTTGGACTGGGGGGCGGCGGCTGGGGGAGCCGACGACGCCGTGGTGGGCGGTCCGTTGAAGCCGGCGGCGAAGTACTCGTCGGGTTCCTCGTCGACCAGCAAGCCCTGCTGGTCCTGCGGCTCACCGAGCGGAGCGAGAAACGTGTCCGACTGGACCGGTGTCGGCGGCTGGTGGGCAAGGGTGCCGGGGTGCGGCCGATGGGTCTCTCGAGGCCTCGGGGGTCGCACCGCGGGTGCTTCGACCGGTACTGCTGCAGCCTCGGGCGCACTCCGCTCCTGCTGAGTGGGCAGCTCGGTGGGACCGGCGAGGAAGTCGTCGAACGCCGACGTCTCCTCGGGAACGAAACGCAGGAAGTCGCCCTCGGCGTGCAGTTCGTAGCCTTCTTCCACCGCCCGGAACTCCACCTCGGAGCGCGGCCATGTGCCGACGGCGTCGCCGATGACGTAGAGGCGGACCGATCCGTTGTTGAACTCGACGGTCGCCGGCACGTTTCCGTCCGGGAGGCTGACGACGCCGATGAAGGAGCGGCGTACCGTTGTGCTGCTGGGAGGGCTCACGGTGATCTTTGATCGTCACCGAGGCGGCGAGTCTTGAACGATTGGCTACCCTCCTTCCAATGGGCTCCGACACTCTCGACCGCCTGCGCCGCGTGCCCTTGTTCGCCGACCTCGATGCCGAGGGACTCGAACGCCTGGCGTCGATCGCCAACGAGTTCGAGGCATCGGCGGGGCATGTGCTGATGGAGAGGGGCCAGGCCGGCACTGGCGTGTTCATCATCGAGGACGGATCGGTCCGTGTGGAGATGCCGGACGACGACGACGTGATCCTCGGTCCCGGGGAGTTCGTCGGTGAGCTGTCGGTCCTCGCCGACACCCCTCGCACGGCCCGGGTGGTCGTCGACAGCGACATGACCGGGCTCGCCATTCGCCGCCAGGACCTCGACGACCTCCTCATCGAGGAACCCACCATCGCCGTTGCCATGCTGCGGGCTCTCGCCCGTCGGTTCGTCGGTCACGACTGACCCAGGCGCGGTACGCTCCGTTCGTGCCCTATCCGGCCGGTTGGCGCTGCAGTCTCCGGGAGGAACGATGAAACCTTCCCAGGTGTTGTCGATGGTGCTGGCAGGAGGGGAGGGGAAGCGTCTGATGCCCCTCACCCGTGACCGGGCGAAACCGGCGGTTCCGTTCGGCGGCCACTACCGGCTCATCGATTTCGCGCTCTCCAACCTCGTCAACGCCGGTTTTCGACGGATCGTCGTCCTCACCCAGTACAAGAGCCACAGCCTCAACGTGCATCTCTCCAGGACCTGGCGGATGTCGACGCTGCTCGGCAACTACGTCACTTCGGTTCCGGCCCAGATGCGGATGGGACAGCGGTGGTTCCTCGGCTCGGCAGATGCCATCTTCCAGAACCTGAACATCATCAACGACGAGCAGCCGGACTACATCTTCGTGTTCGGCGCCGACCACATCTACCGGATGGACCCCGCCCAGATGCTGGAGGCGCATCTGGAGAGCGGCGCCGGTGCCACGGTGGCAGGAATCCGGGTTCCTCGCGAGGAGGCCACCGCCTTCGGCGTCATCGAACTCGAAGGGTCCGGCACGCGGATCGCCCGATTCTGGGAGAAGCCTGCCGACCCGCCCCCCACTCCCGACGATCCCAACCAGGCCCTGGCGTCGATGGGCAACTATGTCTTCACCACGGAAGTGCTCATCGACCAGTTGCGGGCCGACGCCGAAGACGAAACCTCCCGCCACGACGTCGGAGGCGACATCATCCCCAAGCTCGTCGACAAGGGACTGGTCCATTGCTACGACTTCACCACCAACGTGGTGCCCGGAGTCGGCGAAAGGGAGAGGGGCTACTGGCGGGACGTGGGGACCCTCGACTCGTACTTCGACGCCCACATGGATCTCGTGTCGGCCGACCCGGTGTTCAGCCTCTACAACGACGACTGGCCGATCTACACGTCGATGGGCACAGCCGCTCCCGCCAAGATCGTGGCGGTGGCCGAGCACGGCGCCGGGCAGCTCGCCGACTCGATCCTGTCGAACGGCGTGATCATCTCCGGGGCGTACGTCACCCGCACGGTCGCCTCGCCCGGAGTTCGCATCGAAGCCGGGGCCGTCGTCGACCGGGCGATCCTCCTCGACGACGTCCACATCGGGGCCGGGGCGGAGGTGCGGAACGCCATCATCGACAAGAACGTCGTCATCCCCCCCGGCTACAAGGTCGGAGTCGACCCCGAATCGGACGCCGAACGATTCACTGTCTCGGAAGGCGGCGTCGTCGCGATAGCCAAGGGCGAAGTCGTCGGCTGAGGCGTCAACTCGCCGGGCCGAGGAGCAGCGCGCTCCAGGAAGGCACGGTCAGCTCGCCTCCCACCTTCCCGCTCGCGTCGAGGTTCGACGTGTCGAGGAGGATGCCCCGCTCCCCTCCGGGAACCCGGACTCGGTGTTCGTCGCCGGTGGGGTTGCACAGCAGGAGCAGCCGTCCCATTTCGATGACGGCGACCGGGTGATCGTGTACCAGATGGGTCTCGCCGGACTTCAATTCCGGCCACTGCCGACGAAGTGAGGTCAGCTGGGCGATCAACGCCGACCTCGGCTGTTCCGACCACCGGTACCAGTTGGGCTGGTCGAGCGGGTACGAGTTGTTGTTCCCTCCCTTGGTGCGTCCCAGCTCGTCGCCCCCGAGGAGCATCGGCACCCCGTGCGCCAACAGCACCGTGGCGGTGAGGGCGGCGGCGCGGCGTCTCCGGATCGCGGTGACCGACGGGTCGTCGGTCGGGCCTTCCACCCCCGAGTTCCAGGAGCGGTTGTCGTCGTGACCATCGCGGTTCTCTTCTCCGTTGGCCTCGTTGTGCTTGTGGTCGTAGGAGACGAGGTCTTCCATCGTGAAGCCGTCGTGGGCGGTGACGAAGTTCACGGAGGCGAACGGCGACCGGTCGCCGAACACGTCGGCCGAGCCTCCGACACGCGCTATCAGAGCGCCGCCGCTCCCATGCCCCCGCCAGAAGTCGCGCACGTCGTCCCGGAACCGGGCGTTCCATTCCCTCCATTCGCCTCCGAAGCCGCCCAGTCGGTAGCCGTGGGGCCCGAGGTCCCAGGGTTCGGCGATCAGCTTCCGGTCGGCGAGGACCGGGTCGTCCGTCAGCCAGTGGAGCTGGGATGGGTCGAAGTGGCCGTCGGCGCTCCTGGCCAGAGTCGCCGCCAGGTCGAAGCGGAACCCGTCGACCCCGAGGTCCTCGGCCCACCACCTCAACGCGGCGACGATCGCCTCCCGGACGCGGGGGTTGGAGGTGTCGACCGTGTTACCGGTCCCGGTCCAGTCGACGTACTTTCCGTCGGCCCACCTGTACCAGCCGGTGTTGTCCAACCCCTTGTGACAGAGGATCGGCCCGCTCAGGTCGCCCTCGACGGTGTGGTTGAAGACCACGTCGAGGACGACTTCGAGACCGGCGGAATGGAATCGGTCGACCATCTCGGAGAACTCGGCCACCTGTCGGCCGTCGTCGGCGGTGGCGTAGGCGCCGTGGGGCGCGAACCAGAGGAGAGTCGAATAGCCCCAGTAGTTGCGCAGGCCCCGGCGTTGTAGGAAGGCCTCGGTGACGTGCTGGGCAACCGGCATCAATTCGACGGTGGTGACCCCCAGCCCGAGAAGGTGTTCGACCACTGGCTCCGAGCACGCTCCCAGGTAAGTCCCGCGAAGGGCGGGGTCCACTTCGGGGTGGGCGATGCTCAGGCCGCGGACGTGTGTCTCGTAGATCACGGTGTCCTGCCATGGGACTTTCGGTCCGGGCCGGGGAGGCGGCGGCGCCTCGACCACCACTGAGCGGGGCACCCAGGGGGCGGTGTCCTCACGGGGCCCGTCGTGGTGGAGGGCGGGATGATCGACGTAGTCGCCGGTCACGGCCCGGGCGAATGGATCCTGCAGCAACAGGCCCGGGTGGTGCCACAAGCCGCGACCCGGATCCCACGGACCGTAGGTGCGAAAGCCGTAATGGTGGCCGGTGGAGAGGCCTTCCACCTCGCCCTCGTGCCAACCGTCTCGAGCCGATAGGGCGTGGCGCACTTCGGTGCCGTCCGGTTCGAACAAGCACAACTCGACCAGCTCCGCGGCGGGAGCGAAGACCTCGGCGCGCATGCCGGTGGGGGTGTGGTGGAGTCCCGGCAACCGCTCAAGCGTAGGCTCAGAGGTATGGGAGCCATAGTCGTGTCGGGAGTCCGTCTCGGCCGGCGGGGACGGCCGATCCTGAGCGACGTGGACCTCGTCGTCGAGTCCGGCGAACGGGTATGCCTGCTCGGTCCCTCGGGATCGGGGAAGACAGCCTTGCTCCGGGTGATCGCCGGTCTCGAGACCCCGGACAGCGGCGTGGTCACGATCGATGGGTCGCCGCCCGAGCCGGGTAGGCCCGACGTCACGATGGTGCCCCAGGACCACCCCGTCTACGGCAATCGGGATGTCCGGGGCAACCTCGGCTTCCCGTTCCTGGGGGAGCGGGACATCGACGCCGAAGTCGAGTCCCTGGCCGACCGCTTCGCGCTCGACGATCTGCTGTCCCGCTCGGTGGACAGCCTTTCGGCGGGGGAACGGAAGGCCGTCGCCACCGCCCGGGCTCTCGCCCGGCGCGATGTTTCGGTCGTCCTTCTCGATGAGCCCGGTCAGGGGGTCGATCTGTCTCTTCGGCGGCGATTCCTGGAGGTGATCATGTCGCGCCCGGGCCGCACCGTGGTGTTCGCCACCCGTCTGCCCGACGAGGCTCTGCGGTGGGCGGACCGGGTGGTGGTGCTGGTGGCGGGGTCGGTTCACCAGGTCGCTTCGCCGCGCGAGGTCCACTTTCGGCCGGCATCGCTCGAGGCCGCGACGGCTATGGGTGAGCTCAACCGGTTCCCTGGCACGGTCGAGAGCCGGGACGGCCGGATCCGGGTCGCCGGCTCAGTGCTGACGGTGCATCCCGTTCCCAGCGGCATCGAACCGGGGCAACACGTGGTGGTAGGGGTGCGCCCGCTCGACCTGACCCCGGCCGGGCGGGAGGTCCCCTTTCACGAGAGGCTGCGGGCCACAGTCGGCCGGGTCTCGCACGTAGGAGCAAAACAGCGGGTGGAATTCGGTCTCGGCATCGAGCCGTCGGCGGTATTCGTCGCCGAATTCGAGTCGGCTACCGACTTCGTCGTCGGCTATCGGATCGACTGGCACGTCCCCCCAGAAGCGGTCCGCCTCTACGACCCGGTCAGCGGCCGCGCCCTGTGACCCTCAGGGACGGCACGTCCATGGCGACCATGGGCTCTGGCCGCGGTTCTCGTAGTAGCTGCTCAGCCAGGCGGCGGTGCCGATGTTGGCTTCGGCGTCGAAGGGGCTCGCACCTGCGAACCCGGCGCTCTGCGATACCGTCGCCCAGGTTCCGGGCAGGAACTGGAAGAGGCCCGATGCCCCCGAGTAGGGGTTGTACGCCTCGGGATCACCTCCGCTCTCGCACCGGATGACGGCGAGCGCGGCGTCGACCCGGTCGGCGGGGAAATAGGCCGCCACCAGGCTTCGCCAGCGCTCGACCGCCGCAGGGAACGAGCCACCACTAACCGGATCGGGCACGGGTGTGGTCGTGGTGGGTGTCGCCGGAGGCGCAGTCGTGGTCGTGGTCGGGGTCGTGGTCGATGGTGGCGGCGTAGTCGACGGTGTGTCGTCGCCGGAGGCCATCGTGTTCGGCTCCTCGCGTTCGGCCTGCCGCCGTTTCTCCTCCTCCCGGGCGCGGGCCAGTGCGACCTCGTCGAGGGCGGCCCGGTACTCGGCGTCGGCCTGCCGCGCCTCGGCAGCGCGACGGGCGAGCTCGGCATCGGCTTCAGAGAGCAGGGCCTCCAGATGGGCGGTCTCTTCGTCCACTTGGCGCTGGATCGCGGCGACCTCGTCTTGTTCCTGACGGAAGCGAGCACGGAGTTCCTCGAGGTCCCGGCGTTTGACGGTCAGTGCCGCCATGTCGGCCTGGTCGGATTCGATCACCGTCTCCAAGCTGACCGCAGCGACGAGCGCCGACTCGGCGGATTCGGTCCCGACCACGGTGGCGGCAGAGGTCGAGACGGCGCGGATGTAAGCGTCCACTGCCTGGAGGCTGAGGTTTTCGTTGATCGTCGCCAGATCGGCGTCGGCCTGCTCGACGGCTATGCGCAGCTCATCGAGGCGTATCGAGACTCTCGTCAGCTCGGCGTTGAGTTCCGCCAGGCGCGTGAGGGAGGCGGCCAGCTCGTCCTCGATGCCCGCCCGGACGGCGGCGGCCTCGGCGAAGAACGACTTCGCCTGGTCGGCGCGGCGGCGGGCGGCTTCGGCCTGGTCTTCGGCGCGCTCCATGTCGGCGGCGCGCGCCTGGAACGGTCCGCTCAACACGAGACCGAGAGAGAGAGACAAGACGAGGGCGGCACCCAGCGCCCGGAAGAGCCGCATCGGAGCGGTCAGCCTACAGACGCGCGTAAGTCGATGAGAAACGGGAGTCGACGCCACAAAAGGGATTCGGGCGTCGGTTTCTACTCAGGAGAACGTGTCGCATTGCCCCGGGTCACCGGTCTCGACACCCCGCTGCAGCCACTCGGTGCGCTGCTCGGCGGAGCCGTGAGTCCAGGTCTCCGGGTTGACCATCCCAGTCGCCTGCGCCTGGATCCGATCGTCGCCGACCGCGGCCGCCGCTTCCAGGGCCTCGTTGATCTCGCCCGGGTCGATCTCGATCACACCTTCCTCGACCGTCTGAGTCTCGTCGACCCGAACCGTCGACAGCCAGGCGCCGGCGAAGCAGTCGGCTTGTAGCTCCATGGCGATCGACAGGTCGTTGGCCTGGCCCGGGTTCTCCTGCTGGAGGGTACGGACCTGGTCGGCGATCCCCAGGATGGTCTGGATGTGGTGGCCGAACTCGTGGGATACGACGTAGGCGGGCGCCAGGTCGCCCTGAGCGCCGAACTGGTTCCGGAGCTGGGCGAAGAAGGAGAAGTCGAGATAGATGGTCTCGTCCAGCGGGCAGTAGTGAGGGCCGACGCGTTCGTCGGCGCCGCCGCAACTCGACTCGGTGAAGCCCTCGAAGAAAACGAACCTCGGGGGCCGATACTCGAGTCCCGACTGGTCGAAAACGGACTGCCACATGAGGTCGTTGTCGACGTACACCGCCTCCATGTACTCCCGGAGCTCCCTCTGGGGATCTTCCTCCGGGGGGATCGTGGGGATCGACTCGATCGGCCGGGTGTCGACCGGGATCGACACGGGGGTGAGCTCTCCCACGAGTCCGCCGAGCCCTCCCATGCCTCCTCCCATGCAGAAGTTGAGCAGGAGGAAGATGAGCAAGCCGCCCAGACCCAAGCCTCCACCTCCGATCGCCACCCGGCGTCCTGTCTGAGCCCGGCGATCTTGGATGTTGGGGCTCTGTGCTGACTTGCGATATCTGACCATGCGTACCCTCCGGGGACGATCGTAACCAGACGCGGGAGGGAACCTTTGGCCGGCGTTTGGTGTTGACTGGTACGAGACACGACGGGAGAAGCGACATGTGGTTTGGACGAGAGAAGCTGGCGATGGTCGACGCCGAGCAGGCGTTGCCGGGCCGCGATGTGCCGATGCAGGTTCCCGAGAGGCACTACGTGAACGGGAACCCGCTGAAGCCGCCCTTCCCGGAAGGAATGGAGACGGCCGTGTTCGGCAATGGGTGCTTCTGGGGCGCCGAGCGGCGCTTCTGGCAGGTACCGGGCGTGTACACGACCGCAGTCGGGTACGCCGGCGGCTACACGCCGAACCCGACCTACGAAGAGGTGTGCACCGGGCTGACCGGCCATGCCGAGGTCGTCCTCGTCGTGTTCGACCCGAAGGTCGTCACCTACCGCGATCTGCTGGCGATGTTCTGGGAGATCCACGATCCCACCCAGGGCATGAGGCAGGGCAACGACGTCGGCACGCAGTACCGGTCGACGATCTACACGACGTCTCCGGAGCAGGAGGCGGCGGCGAAGGAATCCCGCGACATCTACCAGGAAGTCCTGACGCAGGCCGGCCTGGGGGAGATCACGACCGAGATCGCGCCGCTCGACAGCTTCTACTACGCCGAGCCGTACCACCAGCAGTACCTGGCGAAGAACCCCAACGGCTACGACTGCCACGCCACTACCGGGATCCCGTACCCCCGGGGCTGAAGGATCAGGAGGAGCCGACCACCCGTTCGACCACGTCGGCCGGCTCCTCCACGCCGGTGAGGTCCATCTCCACGTCCGGGGTGATGCCCGTTCCCCCGAAGTCGTGGCCGGCGGGTGTCAGCCAACGGGCGATCGTCAGTTTCAGCGCGCCGCCATTGGAGAGGGGGAAGCGCTGTTGGACCGTGTTCTTCCCGAAGGTGGGCTCGCCGACGATCGGCGCCCGATCGGCGTCGGCGAGGGCGCCGGCGACGACCTCGGAGGCGGAGGCGCTGCCACGGTTGACGACCACGAACAATTCGAGATTCGGGTCGGTGGCGATGCCGTCCCCGTGCACCGGGTAGGGGGTGACCGACTCCGGTGACTCGGTGGTGACCACGAGCCCGTCGGCGAGGAACTCGGACGTGACGTTGATCGCTGTCTCGAGCAGGCCGCCGGGATTGTTCCTCAGGTCGAGGACGATCGTGGAGGGGTTCTCGCCGAGGAGGTCTTCGAGCTCTCGTCGGAGCTGCTCGTCGGCGTTGTCGGTGAAAACGTTGAGCCGGATGTAGGCGACGTCGCCCACGAGTTCGGCCTCGACCACCGGAACCTGGACCGCTGCCCGGGTGAGAGTGATCGTGAACTCCTCACCGTCCCGGAGGAGCGTGAGCTCGACCTGGGTGCCGGCCGGCCCCCGCACCCGCGATGTCACCTCGTCCACGCTCAATCCATCGATGGGCTCGCCGTCCACCGCCAAGAACTCGTCTCCCTCCTGGAGACCGGCCTCACGAGCCGGGCCACCTTCGATCGTCGAGACGATGCGCAGGTGGCACGTATCGGAGATGATCTGACAGACGTTGGTCTCCTCCGAGCCGTCCTCCATGGTGGCGACGAGAGCGCCGATGCCTTCGATCTGGCCCGACTGCTCCTCCTCGACGAGTTCCAGCGTCTCGGCGTCGAAGTAGCCGCTGTTGGGGTCGAGCGCCAGGAAGGTCATGCCGGCGACGGCGACTTCCTCGGCTTCCTCGGCATCGAACCCCGAGCTTTCGATCATCTCGCACAATTCGATGAACGGCTCCGACGGGAGAGGGCAGACATCGAGGCCCTCCCCGTCGGGCACTTCGGCCGTCGAGAGTGCTTCGAGGGCGCCCTCCACCAGATCCTCGTCCTCGACCGGATCCACGTAGTGACGCTGGATCAGTTCGTAGGCCTCGCACAGGAGCGCACCTTCGACCTCGCCACAGGGGACCACCTCGAAATCCCCGGTCGGCTCCGGAAGGGAGTCGGTCGTCGTGGAAGCTCCGGTGATGCTGGTCGTGGCTTCGACGGTGGTCGAGGTCGTCTCGGAACTGGTCGAAGTCGGTGTGTCCCCAGGGCCGGCATCGGTCCGGCACCCAGCCAGCACCAGCACGACGACGATGATCGGCCAGAGCGAGCCGAACCTATGGAGAGCTGTCTTCATCCGTTCATCCAAGGACGAGGTCCACGACTTCTTCCGGCGAGGCATCCGGGGGGATCTCGACGATGACGTCCGGCACGACGCCTACACCGGCCACCGTGGATCCTTCGGGGGTCACCCAACGGGCAACCGTCACACGAAGCTCCCCGTCGTTTACGAGGGGGAATCCTATCTGTACGGTGTCTTTACCGAAGGTCGCCTGCCCGGCGATCGTCGCTCGGCCCCGCTCCTGGAGAACCGCAGCCAGGATCTCCGACGCCGAAGCCGAGCCGCCGTTGACGACGACGATCAGATCGGGCCCGGCCGTGGCCAGCCCTCCCTCTTGGACCGGGTAATCGAGCACCTCGCCCGGGGCTTCGGTGCGCATCACGAGGCCGTCGGAGAGGAACTCGCTGGCGACGAGCGTGGCCACGTCCACGTATCCGCCGGGGTTGTCGCGTAGGTCGAGCACCAAGGCGTCTGCACCCTCGAACTCGGCGAGTGTGGCGTGGAGGAACTGGGGGATGTCGGCGTTGAAGTCGGGGAGGCGGATGTAGCCGACATCGTCTGACACCCGCTCGGCCACCAGTGTCGGCACCGGCGGAGGCCGCCTTTCGACGACGATCTCCTCTTGGCTCCCGTCGGGACGCTCCACGCTGAGCGCCACCTCCGACCCTTCCGGCCCGTCGAGCATCGACGCCGCCTGAACGAGTGTGATCCCCTCGGTGGTGGAGCCGTCGATCGCCAAGATCACATCTCCTTGGCGCAGGCCCGCCTCGTACGCCGGGCCTTCCGTCACGGCGAGCACCACCCGCAGCCGACAGGGTTGCTGGGCTACCGTGCACGGCGAGCCAGCTGGATGGGCGATCTCGAGAAGCAGCCCCACGGCGGCGACGATTCCGTCTTCGGTGAGGGCCCCCGACAGCTCGGGCGGGATGTAGTACGTGAACGGGTCGAGGCTGTAGCTGATCATCGACTCGACGCCCGATTCCACTACGTCCTCGATGTCGCCCGCTCCCGCCTGCACGCGGTCGGACACCGAGTCGCAGATTCTCTCGAATGCCTCGTGAGGAATGGCACAGACAAAGGTCTCCGGCCCCTCCTCAGGTGTCGTCGGCTCGTAGGAGTCGACTCCCAGCTGGGCTCCGGCCGCCAGCCCAGCGGGATCGAATGGGGCATCGACGTGATGAGCGGCGATCAACTCGTAGACGTCGCAGAGCAGGGCGAAGGTGATCGGCGCGACGTCGCAGTCGTCGACCGTGTACTCGACTGATGGGGCGACGGTGGTCGTTGTCGTGGGCGCCGTGGACGTCGTGGTCGTCGGTGGAGCGGTGGTGGGCAGCGTCACCGTCGAAGGAGTCGTCGAAGTCGTTCCGCACGCGACGACCACCACGGCGAGGAAAAGGGCGAGGCGGCGCACGAGCACAGCATACGGCCCGGTTACCGTTCCTCCCGATGCAGGTGGTCATACGCCAGCCGGGAGCGGTGGAGGGCCGGACCCTGGCAGTGGGGGAGGACGGCCGCTGGCGGGAGCCGACAGGCGAGGCGTCGGATCTTCTCGGCGTCGGCTGGTGGGCGCTCCCCGGACTGGTCGACGCCCACGCCCATCTCGCCGCAGACGAACTCGACCTGGTACCGGGGGTGCCCGACCAGATCCGAAAACGGGCTTACGCCTGTCTGGAGGGTGGCGTTTTCCTGGTCATCGACAAGGGATGGTGCGATGGCACGGTCGTCGCCACCCTGACCGACGCGCCGCCGTCGGAATCACCCGACTTCGAGGCATCAGGTCGGATCGTCGCGGTGGAGGGTGGCTACTACCCGGGCTTCGCCATCGAAACGGACGCCGAAGACCTGGTCGAGGTCATCCGCCGGGCTGTCGACGAAGGGAAGGGGTGGGTGAAGCTGGTGGGCGACTGGCCGCGCAAGGGACGGGGAGCGTTGCCGAACTTCGACCCGGACCAGTTGAAGACGGCCGTCGACGTCGCACACGCCGCCGGGGCCAGAGTGGCGATCCACAGCATGGCACCCGACGTCGCCTCGTGGGCGGTGGCGGCGGGAGTCGATTCGATCGAGCACGGCCTGTTCCTCACTGTCGATGATCTGGAGGCGATGGCGGCCCGGGAGGCAGGATGGGTGCCGACGATCCTCCGATGCGAAGCCCTCATCGAGGCTCTCGGTCGCGAATCCAGTGGAGGTCGCCTCCTCGCCGCCGGGCTGGACAATGTCAGAAACCTCCTGGCCGAGGTCCCCGACGGAGTGAGTGTGCTGGCGGGAACCGACCTCGTGGCCCCGTCGGCCGCGGTGGGTCGGGAGGTGACGGCGCTGATCCGTCACGGCCTGGACCCGAAGCGGGCGGTCGACGCCGCCTCCGCCACCGCGCTCGCGTTCTGTGAACGGGAGGCGGCTTTTGCCGTCGGCGCTCCCGCCGACGCCGTCTTCTTCGACCGCGACCCGTATGAGGACCCATCTGTGATGGAACGACCGATCGCGGTCCTGCGTCACGGTGTGAGGCTGCGGTGAAGACCCTCGTCCTGGCCTCCGGCTCGCCGCGCCGAGCAGAGCTCCTGAGTCTTCTGGGGGTGCCGTTCCAGGTGGACGTGGCAGACGTCGACGAGTCACGGCGGCCTGGGGAGGAGCCGGCCACCTACGTGGAGCGGCTCGCCCGGGCCAAGGCCAGTGCCGTCGCACGTGAGGAGGTCGTGGCGTTGGGCGCCGACACGATCGTGGTCCACCACGGTGTCGTACTCGGCAAGCCCGCACACCCGGCCGAGGCACGCTCGATGCTGAAGCGCCTGTCCGGCGACGCCCACCAGGCAATGACGGCGGTGGCGGTGGCGATCGTGGAGAGAGGCCGTGTCGTCCTCGATTCCGTCGTCGAGACGGCGCTCGTCCGGTTCCTGCCGCTGACCGACCGGGAGATCGACGACTACCTGGCGACTGGCGAGCCCCTCGACAAGGCGGGAGCCTACGCCCTCCAGGGTCGGGGGGCTGTGCTCGTCGAGTCGATCGAGGGACATCCCACCACGGTGGTCGGCTTGCCTCTGCCCGCCACCCGCCGGCTGCTGGTGCGGGCGGGTGTCGAGTCGCTCGACTGAGTCAGCTCTCCTCGGGCGGGGAAGGGGCCGGCGACCGGAACAGCAGCAACCTGGCCTCCCGCTGGCCACCGTTGAAGTACCCGTACTCCTCGCCTTCGGCGATGTGGATCACGTCGCCCCGGCCGATGTGCACTCGGGTTCCCTCGACGGTGAACTCGACCTCGCCGGTTATGCCGACGTAGACCCGGTCCTTCTTCAGGGATCGGCGGGGCGGTCGCTGCACTCCGATCGGCAAGATGATCTCGGCGAGGGAGCCGGCCTGCATGGCGTCGGGGGAGAGCTCTCGCACCCACAGGTCGGAGAACTGGTAGGCGGGCGCATCGTCATAGCGCATCACCTGCATGACTCTCCGAGGCTACTCCGCCGTTAGGGTTCCCGGCTGAGATGGTCGACTTTCACTCCGGAATCAACTACGTCACCCACAGCGACATCGAGTTGACCGAAGCCACGGCGGACCGCTGCGTTGGGCGGGTGGTGGTCGCGCGGCATCACCACCAGCCGTATGGCGTGGTGCACGGCGGCCTGTACTGCACACTCGTCGAGACACTCGCCTCCACCGGTGCCGCATTGTGGGCGATGGAGCGGGGGATGATGGGATGCGTCGGGGTCAACAACTCGACCGATTTCCTACGTCCGGTCCGAGACGGTGTGCTCATCGGGGAGGCGACCCCGATCCACCGTGGCCGCACCCAACAGCTGTGGGACGTTTCTGTGATCCGTGAGGAAGACGGAAAGCTCGTAGCCCGCGGTCGAGTCCGCTTGCAGAACATCGCCGACGCCAGCGTCCTCGGCGGCTGAGCCGGAAGACGGGCCTACCCTTTTCCACGTGAACCCGCTGTCGATCGGATCCCTGCGCGTCGACCCGCCCGTGGTGCTCGCCCCCATGGCGGGGGTTACGAACGCGCCGTTCCGCACGCTGTGCCGTCGGTACGGCGCCGGGTTGTATGTGTCGGAGATGATCGGGGCGCGGGCGCTCCTGGAGGGGGACGAGAAGACCCTCGCCAACGCCAGGTTCGCTCCCGAGGAGGATCTCCGCTCGATCCAGTTGTACGGCACTGAGCCCAACTCCGTGAAAGCGGCGGCGCGCCTTTTGGTCGAGGAGCACGGCGTGCACCACATCGATCTGAACTTCGGCTGTCCCGTGCCCAAGGTGACGCGCCACGGCGGTGGTGCGGCCCTTCCCTGGAAGATCGGTTTGTTCGCCGCCATCGTGTCGGCGGCGGTCGAGGGTGCGGGAGACGTTCCCGTCACCGTCAAGTTCCGGATGGGGATCGACGACGCCCACCTCACCTACCTCGACGCCGGACGAGCGGCGGAGCAAGCCGGAGCAGCGGCCGTCTCCCTCCACGCCCGTACGGCCGAGCAGCGGTACTCAGGCACGGCACGGTGGGAGGCGATCGCCGATCTCAAGGCTCACGTCGATATCCCGGTGCTCGGCAACGGCGACATCTGGACGGCGGAGGACGCGGTGCGGATGATCGAGACGACCGGGTGCGATGGCGTCGTGGTGGGCCGGGGATGCCTGGGTCGGCCATGGCTGTTCGCCGAGTTGGCTGCAGCGCTATCCGGCCAGCCGGTTCCTTCCCCACCGAACCTGGGCGAGATCGCCGACACGATGCGCCTCCACGCCCACCTCCTCGTCGAGCACTACGGCCAACGTGTCGGCATCAACCTCTTCCGCCGGCATCCGACGTGGTACCTGAAGGGCTTCCCGGTCGGACGGGAGCTCCGCGCCCGCCTGTCGCAGGTGGCCGACCTGGAAGAGCTCGACGAGCTCCTCGCCCAGCTCGACCCGACCATCCCGTTTCCGCCCGAAGCTGCTCGAATGGTGCGCGGCCACGCCGGTGGCCCTCGCAAGGTGCGCCTGCCGGCCGGCTACCTCGACACCCGGGAGGCGGAGAGTCTCGATCCCGAGGCCGAGTTGGTCGTTTCGGGAGGCTGAGCCCGATCAGGGTGAGAGCGGCGAGGTCTGGCTCGCCACCGTGTAGTAACGGAACAGCATCAGCCCCGACGTGATCACATACGTGGCGGCGAAGATCATGATCGGCACGTCGCCGTGGTACCAGCCGTAATAGCCCCACAGCACGCCTTCGGTCCCGGCGATCCACCAAGTGGCGGGGGCGATGCCCGTGGGGTGAGCTGTCCTATAGGCAGTAACGATCGCCGGCGTCACCTGCAGGAACTGGGAGAACCCGAGGACAGTGCCCAGAGCCAGCCAGCCGCCCACGAGCGTGATGGCCACGAGGAACGCCGTCCACAACGCACCGCGCAGGATGGAGGCGCCGAGGGACCGGCCGGCGCGCGCCAATCCCCACATGACCACGCTGTAGAAGACGACCATCAGGATCGTCGAGATCGAGGCCGGCCACAGCCCGGCCTGGAGCAGGTAGGCGCACCAGGCGGCGTTGGTGACGAGCCCGATCGCCGGCCATGTGGAGGACACGCCGGCGGCGTCGCGGGTCCTCACCAGCTTGAGGATCTGAGGGATGAGCGACAGCCCTGCGAGGATGGTCGCCACCACCACGGCGATGGTCGCCAGGATCCCTGCCATCAGACGCCCAGCTTTGCGTTCTCCAGGGCGACGATCGCCGCATGGTCGCCGGACAGCTCCACGTCGGCAGCATCGCGTCGCCCGGAGAGATAGAGGAGCAGCTCACCCGGTTGCCCGGAGAGGACGGCCCGTGGCTCGGGGCCGTGGCGATACAAGACGCCACCGTTCCAGACCACGTCGACTCCGCTGTCGACTCGGGACAAGAAGCGAGCCGCGGCTGCCCTGATCAGTCGGGCGAGGGCCTCATCCAGTTCGTCGTGGCCGGTCCGGGGACCCATGCCGTTGGCGCGACGGACGTCCTCGTGGTGGATGAAGTACTCGGAGAGCTGGGCGCCGGCGGGCAGCAGCGAGTAGATGCGAGGGGACCCGTTGCGGATGATGCCGACGAGGCGCTCGAGGCCTTGCCGACGGCGTCGTTGCATCGCTCGTTCCAGGGCTTTGCGGAACACCCCGCCGAGAACGATCCCCGGCGCCGCCCACAGATCGTGCTCTCGCACCACGAGATGAGCAGCGAGATCCAAGACGTTCCAGCCCTCGCACAGCGTCGGCGCCTCCGGGCCGAGTTCCAACATCAGATCGCAAAGCCCCATCCGCTCCGACTGAGCGAGGTCCGCCATCGACATGTAGCAAGCCTAGAGCTGGTGTGGAACCCGTCGGACGGTCACGAAACGACGGTTCCCCCGATCACGACCGACCGGACGTCAGCGGCGGTGGCGGCGAAGACGAGCCCCTCGACCGGAACACCGGCAGTGCGAGGGGAGTCGGTTGACACGGTGACGATGTCGGCTGGTGCCCCTGGTTCGAGGCGGGCGCCGCCCGTGCCAGCGGTGATCAGATCGGCCACTGCATGGGTGCCCGTCTTTCCTGAGGCGAGGCGCTGATGGAGTTCGAGGAGGCGCATCTCCTCGAAGGGGTCGATCACCGCCTGAGAGTCACTTCCCAGCGTCAGGCGGATCCCGGCCTCGGCCATGGCTCCGGTCGGGCCGATGCCGTCGGCCAGCCAGCGTTCCGTCGTCGGACAGACGCACACTGTCGTGGCGGTCCCCGACAGCTGGGTGATGTCGGCTTTGTTGGCGTGGGTGGCGTGGACGTAGGTCACTTCGGGCCCGGAGATCCCGGCGTCGAGCAGCACCTGGATGGGAGTTCGGCCGTAGTGATTGAGGCACTCCTTGTTCTCCGCCGGCTGCTCGGACACGTGGACGTGGAGCGGGCGGCCCGCGGCCCAATCCGAAACGACTCCCATCTGGCGAGGGTTGACTGCCCGCACGGAATGGATCGCGGCCCCGAATGTCACCCCGTCCGGCGGTTTCCAGGCCGAGACCCTCTCCGCCCACGCGTCCGCGGTGCCGTCGGAGAAGCGGACTTGCACGCCCTGGGGAGGGCGCCCGAACCCGGCGGAGAGGTAACACGTGTCGAGCAGGGTCAGGCGGATTCCCGCCTCGGCGGCGGCGTCGGCCAGCGCATCCGTCATCACGTTCGGGTCGTCGTAAGGACGCCCGTCGGGTCGATGGTGGAGATAGTGGAATTCGGTGACCGACGTGTATCCGGCCGCCACCATCTCATGGAACGTCGCCGCGGCGATCTCCCGGTGAGAGTCGGGGTCCAGCTCGGACGCCACCCTGTACATCTCCTCGCGCCACGTCCAGAAGTCGCCCTTGCCTACGTGGCCTCGTAGCAGGCGATGGAAGACGTGGGAGTGATCGTTGTGGAACCCCGGAAACGCCACTCCCGGAAGGGCCACCATCTCCGAGCCGGGGGGAACGCCGACCTCGACGGAATCGATCATTCCGTCACGGACTGTGACCACCACGTCGCGTTCGAACGCGTCGCCTGTCCACACCTCGCTCAGGTGGTACCGATTGACCACTCTCAGACTTCCGACTTCCGACTTCCGACTTCCGACTCCATCGGCCGGTCCAGCCCGCGTTCCTGCGCCACCCGGATCGCCCGCTCGTATCCGGCGTCGGCGTGGCGCATCACCCCGGTTCCCGGGTCGTTGGTGAGCACGAGTTCCAGCCGCAGGTCGGCCTGAGCGGTACCGTCAGCCACCACCTGGGCGCCGGCGTGGATCGAGTTGCCGATCCCCACCCCGCCGCCGTGGTGCACGGCCACCCAGGCGGCCCCCGAGGCCGTGTTGAGCAGGGCGTTGAGGATCGGCCAGTCCGCCACGGCGTCCGAGCCGTCGGCCATCCCCTCAGTTTCCCGGTACGGGGAAGCTACCGACCCGGCGTCGAGGTGATCCCGCCCGATCACGATCGGAGCGGACACTCGTCCAGCTCGGACCAGCTCGTTGAAAGCCAGGCCCGCCAGGTGGCGCTCCTGGTAGCCGAGCCAGCAGATGCGGGCCGGCAGCCCCTGGAACTGGACCTTCTCCCCGGCCATCGCCAGCCACCGGTGCAGGGCTTCGTTCTCGGGAAAGAGCTCGAGGACCGCCCGGTCGGTGGCGGCTATGTCGGCGGGGTCGCCCGACAGGGCCACCCAGCGGAACGGCCCCATCCCCTCGCAGAACAGATCACGGATGTAGGCAGGGACGAAGCCGGGATAGGCGAAGGCGTCGGCGAATCCCGCCGTCTGCGCCTCGCCGCGCAGGTTGTTGCCGTAGTCGAACACCTCGGCTCCCCGACGTAGGAAGCCGACCATCGCCTCACAGTGGACCGCCATCGACTCGCGGGCCGCCTTCATGTAGGCGTCCGGGTCGCCTTCTCGCAGTTCGACGGCCGCCTCCATGTCGTAGCCGGCCGGGATGTAGCCGTAGAGCGGGTCGTGGGCCGACGTCTGGTCCGTGACCACGTCTATCTCCACCTCTCGGCGAAGCAACTCGGGGAACACCTCGGCGGCGTTGCCCTCCACACCGATGGAGAGGGGACGTCGCTTCCGCTTCGCTTCCCGCGCCCACTCGATCGCTTCGTCGAGGTCGGCGGTCGCCTGGTCGAGGTAGCCGGTCTCGAGGCGGCGTTCGATCCGACGTCGGTCGACCTCCACGCACAACGCAACGCCGCCGTTCATCGTCACCGCCAGCGGCTGCGCGCCGCCCATCCCGCCTAGACCGGCCGTCAGGGTGATCGTCCCGGCGAGCGTCCCCCCGAACCGCTTCTCGGCTACCGCGGCGAAGGTCTGGTAGGTGCCCTGGAGGATGCCCTGGGTGCCGATGTAGATCCACGACCCGGCGGTCATCTGACCGTACATGATCAGACCTGCCTCCTCGAGCTCCCAGAAGTGCTCGAGGGTCGCCCAGCGGGGTACCAGCAACGAGTTGGCGATCAAGACCCGAGGCGCCATCTCGTGGGTGCGGAACACCCCGACCGGCTTTCCCGACTGGACCAGGAGCGTGTGGTCGCTGGGGAGCCGTTCCAGAGTCCGCACGATGGCCGTCAGCGCCACCACCGAGCGGGCCGCCTTGCCCCGGCCGCCGTAGACCACCAGCCGCTCCGGGTGCTCCGCGACCTCCGGATCGAGGTTGTTGAGCAGGCACCGCAGCGCTGCTTCCTGCAGCCATCCCCGGCAGTTGAGCGTGTTGCCCCGCGGTGCCCGGAGGGGAAACGTGAGGTCGATCATCACCTCCGAGACTACGTTCCCGACGGCGGAAGAGCCTGTGTGCGGTCAGGTCAAGAGCAACGTCTCGAGGCGGCGGCGGGTGATGGCCAGGCCGATCAGACCCATCACCAGCAGGAATCCGGCGTGACCGAACATCGACGGGTCGGGGGACGACAGCATGAATCCCCGCGTCAGTTCCACGCCGTGATAGAGCGGCGAGAAACGTGTGATCTGCTGGAGGACGGGCGGGTAGACGTCCAGGGGGTAGAAGGTGGCGGAGAACAGGAACAACGGCACCGTCACCAGTTGCACGAGGTCGAAGTCCTGCCAGCTCTTCATCCACGTCGTGGCCGCGAAACCGCAGGCGGCGAAAGCGAAGCCGATCAGCACACAAGCAGGCAGCGCCAGGATCCACATCCACCCCCGAGTCAGCCCCATCAGCAGGGCGATCACGAGGAAGGCAGCCGCGTACAGGAACCCGCGGAACAGGCACCAGATGATCTCGCCGACGGCGATGTCCATCGGCTGCATCGGCGTGGTGAGCATTCCGTCGTAGACCTTGCCGAACTTGAGCTTGAAGAAGATGTTCATGGTCGACTCGAGGACGGCGCCGTTCATGGCCGACGAGGCGAGCAAGGCGGGGGCGACGAAGGCGGTGTAGGCGACAGTCTCTCCGCCGGGCAGCGTCACCTCGCCGACTAGAGCGCCGAGGCCGACGCCGATCGAGAACAAGTAGAAGACCGGCTCGAAGAAGCCGCTGAAGATGACCTTCCAGATCCGTCGGTACACCAGGTAATTGCGCTCGAGCAGCCGGTGCGCCCGAGATCCCCGGCGGACCGGAGGCCGTGAGGTGGTGGTCGCGGGGGCGGTCATTTCTGCAACCTCCCCCTCATCGAGCGGATGGCCAACAGCCACGCCACCGCCGTCATCACCGCCAGATAGGCGACGTTGACCCAGGTCGGGACCGTCGTGACCACCGGCGCTCCTACCCCGGGGATCGCAACCTTCCTGGTTAGTTCTACGGCGTGGAAGAGGGGCGTGGCGACCGCCACCGGCTCCAGCCAGTCCGGCAGTTGGGAGACGGGGAAGAAGGTCCCCGAGAACAGGAAAAGCGGCAGGATCACGAACCGGTAGGCATTGGTGAGGTGAGTGTCGTCCTCCAACCGGGCGCTGAACGCGGTGGCGGCGGCCTGGAAGGCGAGCCCGCCGAACGTGGCCGGCAGGACCGACAGGAGGGCCGGTCCCAGCTCGAGTGCCCCGAAGATGGCCGAGAGGACGGCGAACACTCCCGAGGCGATGGCGAGGTGGATGCCGCCCCACACCAGCAGGCCGTTGACCAGGTCGGCGACGGAGAGCGGCGTGACGATGATGGCGTCGAAAGTCTTGCGCCACTTGATCCCGGCCATGATGGGCCATGCGCCTTCGCCGAACCCGGTCTGCATAGCCGTGGCGGCGATGAGCCCGGTCGCCACGAACGTCAAGAAGGGGATGGGCAGCTGTGCCTCGCCCGCCCCCCGGTCGACCATCGAGCCGAGGATGAGGCCCATGCCGGCGAGGAACAGGACCGGGTTGAGGAAGGTGGAGATGATCCGCCCGCGCCAGGTCCGGCGGTAGTTGATGTAGTCCGCCTCCACCATGCGCAGGGCGTTGGTGATCGTCGCCATCAGTCGACGAGCCTCCGCCCCGTCAGGTGCAAGAACACGTCCTCCAAAGTGGAGCGCCGGGTCAGCCGCTGCTCGAATTCGACGCCCCGGTCGTGGATCTCGTCGATGAGAACGTCGGCCTCGTCCGTGTAGAGCAAGACCCGATCCGCCAGCGCTTCCATCCGATTGGCCAAACCGTCCAGGCGATCGAGGTTCTCCTCGACCGCTCCTGGAGCGAAACGCAGCTCGACGACCTCGCGAGTCGAGTAGCGGCGGATCAGCTCGAGGGGCGACCCCTCGGCGACGATCTTTCCTTTGTCCATCACCACCAGCCGGTCGCAGAGCTGCTCTGCCTCGTCCATGTAGTGGGTCGTGATGATGAGCGTCGACCCCTCCTGCTTGAGCCGGTACAGGCGGTCCCACAGGACGTGGCGTGCCTGCGGGTCGAGGCCGGTGGTGGGCTCGTCGAGGATCACTAGGTCGGGCTCGTTTATGAGGGCGCGGGCGATCACGAGGCGCCGCTTCATGCCACCGGAGAGGCTTTCGACGCGGGATTTGCGCTTCTCCACGAGCTGGGCGAAGTCGAGGAGTTCCTCGATTCGGCGGCGGATGACCGGCTTGGGGATGTCGTGGAAGCGTCCGTAGATGTACAGGTTCTCCTCGACGGTGAGCTCCTCGTCGAGATTGTTCTCCTGAGGGACGACTCCGAGTCGCGACCGGATCTCCGGCCCGTCCTCTCTGGGGTCGAGGCCGAACACCTTCATCTTCCCGTCGGTGATCGGGCTGACGGTGGTGATCATCTTCATCGTCGAGGTCTTGCCGGCACCGTTGGGTCCGAGGAACCCGAATGCTTCGCCTGGGCGGATCTCGAAGTCGATGGCATCGACGGCGACGAAGTCACCGAATCTCTTCGTGAGTCCGCGAGCTTCCACGAGCGGGGACGGCATCCGCCTGACGGTAACGGACCGCGCCGACGAGACGTAAGGCGTTTCTCCCATCGGCGCCACCCTACGAGTTCAAGTGGACTTCAAGTCAAGAGGGAACCCAGACCCGCTTCGTGAACTCGGGGCCGATCAGCACCGCCCGGGTGACCCGAGTCTCCACGAACATGAGGTCGGGGTTGTCGGGCGAGCCCCAGAACGTCGTCATGTCGTAGGGGAGGACGCGATTCCAAAGACGCCGTCGCGCCTCGTCGGTATCGTGGATGCGGGCCACGCCGCGGGCGAACAGCTCGCCGGGCCCGGATCCCGTCGTCACGGGCCAGTGGAAAGCCACCTCGCCGTTGGCGACCAGATTGTGGGCTTTCTGGGATCGACGACGGGTGGCGAACCACAGCCGGCCTTCCTCGCTCAGGCCTGGAGCCACCACGGCCACGTGGGGCCGTCCGTCACGTCCCACGGTGGCGACGTGGGTGACCCACGAGATCGACTCGGCGGCGTCGGCGAACTCTTCCCAGGTGAGCGGCAGCGACTTCACGCGTAGCGCTCGCGACGGACGATCGCCTCCGGAGGCTTGCGGCCGCCCATGCGCGCCGGGGCAGCGTCGGGCGCCGGGTAGCCCAAGGAGATGCCGTAGCGGGCCCGGCGATCCTCCGGGATGCCCAGCACCTCGCGCACGTCGTCGTCGCGGTGGAACGTGATCGGGCAAGAGGCGACGCCGATCGCATTGGCGGCCAGCATGATGTTCTGGGCGACTCGTCCCGAGTCGAATTCGTAGCCGCCGGGCTCCTGCACGATGACGATCGTGGCCGCCGAGCGGCGCACCGGATCTGTGAAGTCGCCGCATTCGGCGAGACGCAGGAGTCGGTCC